>FPHI01000005.1_pt1 | contig 1047 bp, 3 predicted proteins | sample 1057421 | NCBI WGS metagenome assembly FPHI01 (sample SAMEA4473311, study PRJEB15554) | hydrothermal vent metagenome | biome: marine basaltic hydrothermal vent biome; feature: marine hydrothermal vent; material: water | place: Pacific Ocean | collected 2011-06-14/2011-07-23 | depth 1155 m | reverse complement strand
TCCCTCAATAAACCACTCAAATACCTCCCATAAAACGCCAATAATGAATACTCCAGCCACACACCAGAAGTCTGACCAGTGCAGCCACTGGAATATCTTGCATAAAAATACTCCTGCCGCTAAGTGGTATGAAGTCAAATGGTCAAGCTGACCAGTAGATAGTTGCCAATTAACAAACTTAGCAATAGGGCTTTTCATGTTAGAAACCCGTCAGCCAACCATGTGCTGAAGCAACTCCAGCTACTAAAAATCCAATAGTAAATCCAAGGACAAATCCAAAGATTTTATCTAAATGCTTTTTTAATGTTTCCATATTAATTCCTATAATGTTTTGTTCCGCTGGCTTCTACGTTAATAACGATTCTTGACAGCAAAGCATTTTTCGTTTCACTGTTTTTATAAACAATGCCACGCTTATCGTAAAAATCTTTTATTTGTGATTTAGTATTCGATGATGTTGGATATTCTGCTTGTGTGGTGGCAACACCATTAACAAGATTATGCTTTCCAACAAGCAGTCTACCATGTCCATCACCATGTTTCTTGGCACACTCAGCCACATAAAAATTTTCAATGGTCTTAAAACTGTTACTTCTCTTTTCTATATCACCATCTACATCAACAAAGTAATCATAGGACGAAGGGTAAGTCAGAGTCTCTGTAGACCCATCTGCATAAGTTTTTGTGCGTGTTGCACCCGGAGTTGTATTTCTATGAATCCGTACTCGATGACCCTGACTACACCTTCTTACAATCATGCTTCTGCTTCTACCTCTTCAGGTTCTAAGACTTTCTTGAGTTCTGTATGACCTTTTTGAAACTTCTCTACAAATACTTTTTCACATTCAACTAATTGTTGCCTAATGAAAGCATTTGTTCTCAGCTTGTTCTGTATATCACCTACATGGTCTTGGTCTAATCCAACCTGAAATGCAAGTTCTTTTTGTGAATCAGTCATATCATCAATGAAATACTCTTCTCCATCGAGATTCAAGACTGGCTTTTCTTTTTTGTCTTTAGCCATTATTGACTCCTTGTGTTAGTTAA
>FPHI01000028.1_pt1 | contig 1391 bp, 2 predicted proteins | sample 1057421 | NCBI WGS metagenome assembly FPHI01 (sample SAMEA4473311, study PRJEB15554) | hydrothermal vent metagenome | biome: marine basaltic hydrothermal vent biome; feature: marine hydrothermal vent; material: water | place: Pacific Ocean | collected 2011-06-14/2011-07-23 | depth 1155 m | reverse complement strand
GAACCCACATAGGCTTCTACACCATTGGCTCCACAAGCTTCTACCATCTCACTACTCATATCGACACCAATGACCTTAGCACCTCTTCTCTCCATCTCAACTGCCAAAGTACCATCTCCACAACCGACATCTAAAATATACTCTCCCTCTTTAGGGTCAAGCAAATCCACCACAGGCAATGCCAATTGTGATACAAAGGCCGTGTGTTTGTTATAAGTATTTGGGTTCCATTGGTTTGTCTCTTTTTGTTCTGTTTTCATAATTTTCTCTTATTTTAATTATACAAGGGTGCGATTGCCATCGCACCAATAATCCAATATGCAAATATATATAATATCGCATACACAGCCACGTAAGCTAGTCATCCAATCAAGGAATCTATAAAATTTAAGGTAAATGCTTAGAGACTAAGCAGGAGAAAAGAGAGAAGGAGAGCAGAAAATCTTTGAGTGAAATGTGAAGTGTATGAAAATGGTTTCATGATGCTCTCCTTTTTTGTTTTAGTTGTGTAAGTTTAGCACTATTATTCTTAGAAGCCTCACATAATTCTATTTATCGACCAAACATATTAGTATACATACTTTCTGCCCAACCATAAGCAACACGTGCTTTACCTAAACCGTTGGTTTTCCATGCTTCATCTGTCATATTATTTTTAAAAAACATAGCACCTTTTTTATCATAACCATACTCAGTATAGAGGGAGATACATTTTTCAGGTTTTGTTCTTAGGATTGAAAAACATGTAGTTACAGGAGAGTGCCACACAGGTGTTTTCCCTGCTATCTCATCTGCCAACATTTTAGCCACATTCAGTCCTTCAGAATAAGCCGTATTACCAGACTTTGAAAAGCCCATAGGACGTACATCTCCACAAGCATAGATGTTATCACTGCCTTTAAACTTATAGGTATATTGGTTGATGTCTGCTTCTACTCTATTATGTGCTGTCTTCCGTATCATACCAAGTTTTTCTAAAAGATATGGTGCTTTTACATTGGGATAAAAACTTGCATCTTCAAATGATATTTCATCAAATCCTGTAGTGATTACTTTTTTATCCAAATCAATAGATTCAATTTCAACAGAAGATTGATATGTTATACGACCTTTATAGAGTTCATTAAATGCCGAGTGAAAACCATCTGCTTTAATCTTAATATCGTTATTGGCATCTAAAAGAATGACTTTCCCATCAATTTTATGTTTCTCAAAATAGTCTGCAATAAGACAAGCACGTTCATATGGTGCGGCCAAACATCTATAATTACCAGAAGGTACAGTCAATACAAAATTACCACCTTTAAAATTATATATTTTTTCTTTGAGTGTCATATGTTCTGAACCAGGTATGAATGCCGCAGGATATTGAGTTTTAAATTTTTGTTCCA
>FPHI01000020.1_pt1 | contig 1681 bp, 1 predicted proteins | sample 1057421 | NCBI WGS metagenome assembly FPHI01 (sample SAMEA4473311, study PRJEB15554) | hydrothermal vent metagenome | biome: marine basaltic hydrothermal vent biome; feature: marine hydrothermal vent; material: water | place: Pacific Ocean | collected 2011-06-14/2011-07-23 | depth 1155 m | reverse complement strand
GTTTTTCTTTCTTCTGACCACTTAGAGACATGATATAAAAGAGAAAATAAGAACTGTTCTTCTACATCATTATTTAAATTAAATTTCTCTAAAAGTAATTGTTTACACTGTTGATATAATACTTCTGGTTCCTTCTAAAAAAGTGTGGGTAACTTTCCACCTAAATCTCCCTAAACCTAGGATTAACCTGAGAGAAATCCAGTTTCCCAGTTAATAAATATACGATTATCTTATAATTCTTAAATGTCTTATATCCTCTGGCTTTAGACTTGGCAGCTTGAATAACTGAGTTTAGTCCCTCCAATATTCCATTGTTTATTTTGCTCTCATACCATCTTACAATACCCTCCCAATGTCTCTTGATCGTTTTGGCTGCTTTGATGATAGGATCTAATCTTGAGTGGGTTGCCCAGTAGTACCACTTGTTAAGATAGGTGATAAACTCATCTTTGGTTTCGGCGTGATATATCTCTTGAAATGCTTGTCGGATATTGTAGGCTCTGAGTGTCTTGATGTTCATTTTTGACAGGGTAAAACTCTCCAGTTCTTCTTTCTGTTTCTTGGTAAGATTGTTATAGTTTTTAAGCCAAATATATTTCGTGCCTTTGAGTAATTTGTTGGTACCCACCTCTTCTTTTCTCACTTTGTCCACTGCTTCATTAATGATCTTTAGGATATGAAACTTATCAAAGGTTATTTGCGCATTGGGGAGGTATTCGGTAACCCCTTTGATAAAGGCAGGAGACATATCACAACTCACATGTGCAATGTTGTCCACATGACCGCTGTGTGCCTCAAAGTCCTTGGCAAAGCGTTGTACGGTGGTGTTGTCTTTGCCTTCGGTGATAAAGATCGTTCTTCTTTGCTGTAAGTCCACAAAGAGGGTAATGTACTCATGTCCTTTGGCTCGGCTGGTCTCATCTAACCCTATGGCATCTATCGCTTCAAAGTTCTCTTCTTCTCTTGTGGTATCAATATATCTTTCGAGCATATGCCACAGTTTATCATCACTTGTTTGGGTGATCTTGGCTACTTTACTTACCGGCATGGCTTGACACAGTTGAAGAGCCAGAGCTTCAAAAAGAAGCGTAAACCCATTACTCAAACCTTCCCAAGGAGTTGTTATACGTTTGACTTTACCATTAGGGAGTTTGACTCTGGGTACTCTGGCATGTAGATAGCATTCATGTTCAAAGAAGTTTAAATGTCTCCACGTCTTATTGCTTGTATCGTAGGCTTTGAGTCCAGCATACTCTTTATCTCCTTGTTGATCAAAATAACGAAAGGTACTTCCTTTTTTGAAGTCTATGTATATGTCCAATCTTTTTGCTTCTGCATCAAAAACTAAATCAGATACGAACCAAGGTTCTGTTACATTTAGTGCCATTTGAAAGAGTTCTTTTGTAATCATCATTTCCTACGTTTTGAGAGTTGGTTAGATTATAGCTGTTTTTGGTTTACCCACACTTTTTTAGAAGGAACCCGTATAATTTATCCTCGAAATATACAGATCATCCATGGGAATACGCGAAAGCCTCTCGACGACTTCTTGTTTGCCTTTCAAAAAATAGATCAACACATCGCTATCGATCAAATACCTTTCCATCAGAGATCCAGCTCGAAGTCTTTTGCGTTTTTGTCATCGATGATATTTTGCAACATCTTGTCGGCATCTTTGCTT
>FPHI01000033.1_pt1 | contig 1794 bp, 2 predicted proteins | sample 1057421 | NCBI WGS metagenome assembly FPHI01 (sample SAMEA4473311, study PRJEB15554) | hydrothermal vent metagenome | biome: marine basaltic hydrothermal vent biome; feature: marine hydrothermal vent; material: water | place: Pacific Ocean | collected 2011-06-14/2011-07-23 | depth 1155 m | reverse complement strand
CTATGTACTTCTTTTTTTCTACAAGATCCGGTGGCATTGCAAGTAAGGTGATATGGAATATCTATCAAAAAACTTTCAATGTTTTGAAAATGAATCCTAATGATTATCAAATCCCTTTCACGAGCCACCAAAAGCTTTGAAGCACTCTATACATACCTCACAAGAGATAAAGCAAGTCTGCTTAATGCTTTTAATCTCTATGCAGACCCTTATCAAAAACAAGCAGTCATACAAGAGTTTTTAAACAATGCCAAACATCTTAAAAATGCAAGAGGTAAAAACTACCTCTACCACGAAATCATTTCACTAAACCCAAATACCCTACCATTACAAGAACAACAACATATACTTACTGACCTTGTTAGTAAGTATATTTCTTTAAGAGCAGAAAACCACCTAAGCTTTACAGCCCTGCACTTTGATAAAGACCACCTACACATCCACTTGATGATAAGTGCCAATGAATTAGAGGGAACTAAAAGAGTAAGACTAAGTAAAAAAGAGTTTAGCACCATTCAAAAAGAATTAGAAACCTACCTAAACACCACCTACCCACAACTAGGACTTACCAAACACTACAATAAAGACCTAAACAAAATCAAGAGTAAAAAAGAACTTCTAAAATCTACTCTTGATGATCTGTTTAGCAACAGTCATTCAAAAGAAGATTTTAAAAGTAAGTCTTCAGAACTGAAGTTAGAGTTTTACACAAGAGGTAAAACTGTAGGTGTCATAAGTGAGGGGAAAAAGTACAGGCTTAAAACTCTAGGTGTTTTAGAAGCGTATGAAAAAACAGTTGCAAGATTACAAGTAAAAGAAGTGGAGCAAGAAAAAGCAGAACCAAAACAACAACAGACAAAAGAAGAAGAAAAAGTTGCTTCAAATGAAAATGAAACTAAAATATCTTCAAGAAGAGAGCAGATGAGACAGGCTAAAAAATCTAAATATGATGAAGCTAGAGAACAGAAGTGACAAAGAAAAAACTGGAGGGCTAAAAAAATGAAAAATGATGACCATACCCAAACAGAAAATCAAGAAACCCCTACCACACAAACTCCACCCTCACCCAAAAAAGATAAAGAGTGGATAGCGTGGAGAAAAGCCAAGAGAGATGGCAGACTCACAGAACACAGAAAAATGCTTAAAAGTTCAGCCTACAGGAAGATGAAAAAGAGCGAAGCCAATCAGCAAGACAGAGAAAGAAGCAAATAAAAAATGGAACAACTCCTAGCCCTCATACTCTTTATTTACCTAATGTACCAAGTAATGAAATACATCTTTAAAATCCTCTTTGGTGTGTCTATGGCTACCAATACATCAACAAACGTACTTACACACTTTGCATTCAAACCCCTTAGAGGAATATTTGGTTTTTTAACAGGAAGTGGCACAAAAGGAATGATGGGTCACTTTGAAGAAAGAAGATTTTTAAACTTCTCAAACAAAGGACTAGTACTGGATGGACAAGATAAAAGACTATCAGCAAAAGAAAGTTTTAACCATATGGGAATCATAGCAAGAACAGGTGGAGGAAAAACCACAGGGTACATAGTACCAAACATCTTGAAACTAGCACAGGGTAAAACCTCTATGGTAGTCACAGATTTAAGTGGAGAACTCTACCAAAAAACCAGTGGTTTTCTAAAGAAAAAGGGCTACAAAATCTATGTACTAGACCCCGAAGACCTAAATACTTCTATAGGGTATATAATGCTCCCTTTTTTCAAGACCAGTAAAACAACTTTTCTTATTTCACCTCACTACGATACCGATTGTAACAGTTTTCCTCCTCGA
>FPHI01000034.1_pt1 | contig 1811 bp, 2 predicted proteins | sample 1057421 | NCBI WGS metagenome assembly FPHI01 (sample SAMEA4473311, study PRJEB15554) | hydrothermal vent metagenome | biome: marine basaltic hydrothermal vent biome; feature: marine hydrothermal vent; material: water | place: Pacific Ocean | collected 2011-06-14/2011-07-23 | depth 1155 m | reverse complement strand
AAACACACTACGGCTATGAGTTTGTCTCTGCTGTACAAAATAAAAATATTTACGGCATACAGCCTCACCCAGAAAAAAGCCATGAGAATGGTTTGAAGATTATTGAGAACTTTGCAAACCTGTAGGGTGGGTTTTCCAACCCACCAAAACACGATATAATAACCAAACTAAAAGGTGGGCAAGAATGCACCACCCTACAAGGAGATACCATGAGCAAACATTTCATAAAAGAAATAGAAATCAAAAATTTCAAATGTTTTAAAAATTTCAAAGCAGAAGGCTTTAGTCGGGTGAATCTTATTGGTGGGAAGAATAATGTGGGGAAGACAGCTTTTATGGAGGCGAGTTATATAAGTTCAGGTTCATACTCTATAAAAGAATTTATTGGGTATATGATAAGTATTAAATATATGAGAGAAAATTTAAATATTCTTTCTGACAATACACTATTTAATTTTAAAAAATTTGTAGAACTTTTTAATCATATTGATATAACGTCAAATATAAATAATTGTAGTTTCACCATAGAGGAAAAAGATGGGATAAAAGAGTATCTATTTAGTTTTAATAAGCAAAAAATAAGAGTAAATACAAATGATTTTTCTTTTGATACAGAACTTAAAGACAATAATGACTTTATAGATAACTTTGGATTATCAAATAATGAAATTATTACTGCATATGGATATATACAAAAAAAAGATAATGAAACATACCTAAATAATATTTTAAGAAAATTTGACAAAGATATTGAAGCATTCAAGATAATAAATGATAAACCTCAATGTAAAATAAATGACAATTATATTGAGATAACAGAACTCGGTGATAGCATAAGACATATAGTATCAATTACTAGCAGGCTATATTGTACTGAAAATGGGAATCTTTATATTGATGAAATAGACAATGGTATTCACTACACTATGCTTGATGAACTTTGGGAAATTATCTTAAAAGTTTCTCAAGAGTTAAACGTCCAAGTCTTCGCCACAACCCATTCAAAAGAGTGTATAGAGTCTTATGCTAGGGTGGCTAAGAAGTTGGAGGATAAGGAGATTAGATTTTTAAGTTTATATAAGAACAAAGAAAATGAACTAAAATCTATTACCTTTGACTATGAAAAAATTCAAGAGAGAATTGAACTTGGACTGGATAATAGATAATGGTTTATATTATTGTTGAAGGTCAGACCGATAAAGAATTAGTTAAAAATATTTTAGCTCCTAAACTAGAAAAAACTGATTTTGAGTTCTTGGGATTAAAAGGAATTGATAGCGTCAAAAAAACTATTGAAAATTTAGAAGAACTGGGTCTTAGCCAGAATTCATATTTTGCTATAGTTGATGCTGATAGTTCATTTGATGCAAGAAATAGAGAAATGGAAGCATTAACCAAAACAAATCAAGTACCATTTTACATATTTCCAAACCACCAAGACGATGGAGATTTAGAAACACTTCTGCTTTCTCACATAGACGAAGAGAACAAGGTAATAAAATGTTTTGATACCTATGCAGCATGTGTAGGTAAATATATAGACAATAAAGCAAAGCTATACGCATACACAACATTAGAATACAACAAAAGACCAGAGCAATATATACAAGATTTAACTCTTGGAAATAACTTTGATGACTTAAAACAAAAACTAAAAAACCTATTCAAGGAAGAAAACTAAAATGACAATACTACCAGCAATTGACCTCAAAGACGGAAAAGCAGTAAGACTAAGTAAAGGGCTTATGGATTCTGCAAAAATATACTCAGATGAACCATGGCAAGTTGCCAAACGATTTGAAGAGTTGGGA
>FPHI01000055.1_pt1 | contig 1866 bp, 2 predicted proteins | sample 1057421 | NCBI WGS metagenome assembly FPHI01 (sample SAMEA4473311, study PRJEB15554) | hydrothermal vent metagenome | biome: marine basaltic hydrothermal vent biome; feature: marine hydrothermal vent; material: water | place: Pacific Ocean | collected 2011-06-14/2011-07-23 | depth 1155 m | reverse complement strand
GGAGAGATTGAAAGATGCTTTAGATTTGGTATAATATTAGGACAAATTAGGTGTTGACACAGAATTTATTACAGTCCCTTTTAAAACTCTATGTAGTATATCTATTGTATTATGCTGATAATCTTCTGAATAAATTTCTTCATCCAAACTAACAACATATCCAAACTCTTCATCTGTTGAACTTGTTTCAGTATATATAATTTCTTCCAATTCTATGCCTCCAAGTTTTAAATCAAATCTCCCATTCTCTTTTGAATGATTTTGAATAACTATATTTAAAGGCATACCTTTATTTTCCCAGATAACATAATCAATTCCAAAATAAATTGTGTAATCATTAATTTTAGTAACATAGTTGAACCCTACGCAATAGTGGCACCTTTTCATCTCTACATTAGATCCAATATCATCAATAATATTTTCAAGTTTCCTCATTAAAGTTGGAATTGATTTATTATTAAAACCATACATCTGCTTTTCCTTTGAATCTAATAATTGTTTTTCTTCTTCGGTAAATTTAACAATTTTCATATCAAACCAATATAAACAAAATTGATAAAACATATCTATCTCAACATTTTGTTCATAAAGTTTAGATTTTTTAATCTCTATAATAAAATCTTGCCAATAAAATATTTGATTATCTATATTGTCAAAATTATTCCATTGTTTATATATTTCATTCAAATGTTTATATGATTTTGGTATTAAGAAAAATAAATGTCTATTATAGTTTTCGTAATTATACTTACTCAAGTATTTTAAGTATCCACTAGGTTGATTATCAGTTAAACTTGTCCAGTTTCTATTTTTAATTTCAAAAATAAATTCTTTACTATCTACTTTTAAAAATAAGTCTGCTCTTCCATATTTTTCATCTAAAAAAACTTCTGTATAAAAATTCTCATATTCAATCTTGCAACTGTCTAAGATTGTATTTTTACTATTAATAAACTTTAGAAACAACTGCTTAAAATCATCTATGTATAATAAATTACAAAAATATTCTTCAAATACAATTTCTTGATTTAGTACATTATATAAAAATAACTTTTCTCTTTTTTGCATACAAACTATCTTAAAAATCTAAATTCATATCACTTGAACTTATTTTTGTACCTAATTTCTTGACTGCATTATTTAACATAGCTCGACATTCATCCCTTTTTTGTTTAGCACTAAATACTAATTGTCTTGAACCAAATTCTCCTGAAATATTTAATAAGTATTGTACATGTTTTTTTGTTACACTTTTTCCATTACTATCCTTATGTTTTGTACTCCATCTCTTTGTTTCATTGTTTAATGCCTCAATATCCATTAAATTTAGAGAGTCTCTTTTTGACATATCTCTAAATGCTTTTAATGTAAAAATGTCCATCATACTATTTTCTACATCACTTTTAGGAAAACTAAAAGTTTTTGTTTCTATGTCAACTTCTATCCCTTTAGAGTAACTGTTCCACATATTTAAAATAAACTTTGAAAATATAATCAATAAACCGCCAAATATATACAGTGTATATATAAAACTACCTAATTCTAAAGACTTGATTTCATTATTTTGTATTAAAAAATAAATAATTACGTTACCCAAAAAACTTACAAATAATAAAAATACTATAAATGAAAATACTACTTCCAGTGCTAACCATATATCTTTTGTTGCCATTATTTCTCCAAAAATTTAATTCGTTCTCTCTCCATCAAAATACAAGTATATTACATCTTGCATAAAACTAGGTATATCATTCATAAAAAGTACGAAGCAGTACGTGACTGAACGAAACGAAGCCGTTAAGTCAAAGATACAGTAAAATCAGACAAAAGACGGTGCATCATTGGCAAAGAGTATCAAATCTCCTG
>FPHI01000007.1_pt1 | contig 1868 bp, 1 predicted proteins | sample 1057421 | NCBI WGS metagenome assembly FPHI01 (sample SAMEA4473311, study PRJEB15554) | hydrothermal vent metagenome | biome: marine basaltic hydrothermal vent biome; feature: marine hydrothermal vent; material: water | place: Pacific Ocean | collected 2011-06-14/2011-07-23 | depth 1155 m | reverse complement strand
CATCACGAGGAGGTTCAAGAGCAAAAATCTCTTCATCTAAATCATCATAATCTTTATAAAATCCACACAAAATATTTTCAATAACAATCTGGTCTGTAATCCCCTCTGTTACTAATCCAAACTTTGCCATCTAAAAGCCTTTTGGCAAACCACCCAAATAACCACGTAAAAATGCTTCAGAGAGTTTTAAAGGCTCATTAGTTGAAGATTTTGGTTTATTTTCAACTGTTATCTCTTTCATTCGAGTGTGACCCTTTTTATTACGAGAAACCACAAAAAGCTTCTGCTCTTTATCATTTAAATCAATTCCATCCAAAATAGCAGGGTTATGAGTGGTTAGAAATATCTGTTTATCATATTTTTTTGCTAGTTCAGTAAGTAGTGTCATTAACTTGGTACAAAGTTTAGGGTTAAGTGAAGCGTCTATATTATCTATCGCAAAGGCTTTTGGTGTCTCTTCTGCTACTATAAGTGTTATATAAAACAGAATAAATAAAAAGCCCTCATTTGCACTTCTTTGAGTGAACTCTCTATACAGATATTTATCTTTTATTATTACTCTGTCTTCCATAGATGATATATCGGTTGGAATTGTTATATCTTCAAACCAATTAAAGAGTTGTAGGGATTCTATAATAGTGTTTATATAGCTTTTATCTTCGTAATTGTTTATTACTTTTAGAAGTTTTAAGAGACCTTCGCCATTGATTCCTAAGGGTTGGATTTGTTTTTCTTTTTCAAATATTCTTAGAGCTGTATTTTCTGGAGAATAGATAATAAAATTGTTTAAATTTATGGATAACTCTAATTTATGATAAAAATCATTGAGATGTAATTTAACTAATTTATAAACGCCATGATTCTCAGAAGAAAATAGTTCCTCTTTTGGAATTTGCTTTAATTGGTCTGTATATTCACTAATTTTTTTATCAGAACCTATTACAACTTCCCATTTAGAATAAGCTTCATTAGTATTTTTAAAAAAGTATTCCTCTTTTATATCTTCTTGAGTTCCACAATCTATGGAAATTTTTATATCTTTATTTCTATCCTCTTCATAAAAAGCACTACGCATCAATTCAGGCTCAGGCACTCTCAATCCACGACTTACTAAAAACTCATTCGCCAACATATTAGACTCACTAGCAGAGACAAAAACCAAAGCTTCAAGAAGATTACTTTTACCTGACCCATTCTCTCCAATAAAAAGATTAACTCTTCCTACTTCTAGTTCTAAGTCATAGATGGATTTAAAATTTTGTATATGAATTTTTTCTATCATTCTTTCTCTTTTTTACTGTTAAGATGTCGTAGGTTCGATTTTATCGAACATTATTTGGGTGTAAACAACAATGCCAATTAATTAAAGAATTAATATAGAAACTATGTAGGGGCAATCCCTTGTGGTTGCCCTAATATTTGGGTAGCCACAAGGGCTACCCCTACAAGTTTTATTCAAAAAAAGCTTATTTAATTAGCATTGTGCTTTAGCCTTGAAATATGTTCAATAAAATCGAACCTACGGTTAAAATAAAAAATATTATAGCATATTGCTATAAAGCATCAGCCACATTAACATAAAGCCCCAACAGCTCTAACTGTGCATCTATTTTATAAATCTCTTGGTCAAGTTCTCTTACTTTTAAATTGTTAGAGATTATCTCTGTATCAAAATTTGTTTTATCTCCTAGCTCTTCCATATCTTGGGCTGTGGCTAACATGCTTTGGTAGTGGATTGCATCATCTTTTGATAGTTCTATCTTTTTTTCTATGATATTTAGACGTTTTGTAATGAGTTTGAAATTATTTGCAATATTTTTCTTTTTTTCATTTAAAGTGATTTGTGCATTTAGATACTCTATTTTAGA
>FPHI01000035.1_pt1 | contig 2196 bp, 1 predicted proteins | sample 1057421 | NCBI WGS metagenome assembly FPHI01 (sample SAMEA4473311, study PRJEB15554) | hydrothermal vent metagenome | biome: marine basaltic hydrothermal vent biome; feature: marine hydrothermal vent; material: water | place: Pacific Ocean | collected 2011-06-14/2011-07-23 | depth 1155 m | reverse complement strand
TATAGAACACATAGGAGAGGTAGCAGGAAAGTCACTGGCTCTTGAGTTTGGACTGGGTATAGTCGATGCAACATTTGAAGAGGTCGTAGCCATAGATGGCATAGGAGAAGAGATGGCAAAATCTCTGCTAGAGTTTATGAGAGTTAATTATGATTTTGTCTTGAAGTTGTTTGATGAGGTGCAACCTACGGTGGAAGAGAAAGTAGAAGCTGAAGAAAATTCTTTTAAAGGTAAAACGGTGGTACTCACAGGCTCTATGTCTGTGAGTCGTGGTGTGGTGAAAGAGATGCTAGAGAAGCTTGGGGCTAAGGTGAGTGGCTCTGTGTCTAAGAAGACAGATTATGTGATTTATGGGGAAGATGCAGGAAGTAAGCTGACTAAAGCTGAGAGTTTGGGTGTGGTAACGCTTAGTGAGGGGGAGATGAAAAAGTTACTTTATTGATATTTTATAGTACATTGTATTTTTATTATATTATAATGGTTAATTATGTTATAATAACTCAAAAATATTAAAATGAGTTAAAAGGAATATTATGGCAAGAAATACTATTGAAAAGGCACCATTTGAATTTTCTCATTCACTGTATAAGATAGAAGAGAATTATAATTATCTTTTAAAATATAAAGAAGTTGATAACAAAGGCAGATACTTTTTTTGGGACGAGTTTAAATATAGAGTACCTAAAGAAGATGATGCAAAAATAGCTTGGTGGGCAACTAAATGGGCTAGATTTACAAAAATGAAGTCTATAGAGTATAAAGATAAGGATAAAAAAGTATTTTCTTTTTGTATGCCTGATGCACTACAGGCAAAATTACATAGAATTTCTAAATTATCAGCACAAGGAATAGTACCTCATAATTCAATTAAAAGAAATTATTTAATATCATCATTATTAATGGAGGAGGCTATTAGTAGTTCCCAATTAGAAGGTGCATCTACTACAAGAAGAGTAGCAAAAAAAATGTTATCTTCAGGACGTAAACCACGAAATGAAGATGAATTGATGATTGTTAATAATTATCTATTAATGCAAGAAGTTAAAAGAACTAAAAATGAAGATTTGACAATTGACATGATTTTAAAATATCATAAAATTGCAACACGTGAAAATCAAAATAATGGAAATATAGCAGGTACTTTTCGTAGTAATAATGAAATTGTAATTACGGATGGATTTGAGGTCGTACATGAACCTCCTTGTTTTAAAAATATTCCAAAAAGATTGAATATTGTATGCGAATTTGCAAATAAGGAACATTTAGGAGAAAATGGAGAGATATTCATACACCCAATTGTAAAAGCAATAATTTTGCATTTTATGATTGGATATGAACATCCATTCCCAGATGGAAATGGAAGAACAGCAAGAGCAATATTCTATTGGTATATGCTTAAGAATGGTTTTGACTATTTTGAGTATGTTTCTATAAGTAAATTATTAAAAGATGCTCCTACGCAGTATGGGAAGTCATTTCTTTATAGTGAAAATGATGATAATGATTTAACATATTTTATTTTTTATCAAGTAGATATAATTATTCGAGCTATTGATGAATTATTAAATTATTTACAGGATAAGAGTAAAGAGTTTGAAGAAGTAACACAACTTTTGAGTACATCTAAAATTGGAAATAGTTTAAATTTTATTCAAAAAGATATTGTAAAAAAAGCTATTAAAAATCCTGGTAGAATTTTTACAAGTAAAGAAATTATGCTTGATTATGACAAAACAGCTAATACTGCACGTAAATATTTGAATGAATTAGTTGATTATGAAATACTGGCTACAATTAAAAATGGAAATACCAAAGGATATATTGCCCCTGCTAATATTCGAGATGTATTGGAAAATAATAAATAAGACTAGACAAATACCTAGTAGACGAAGGTTATTACGAGAGTCGTAACCGTGTGAATGATGCTTTAATATGCTTTTAATTTTAAAACACTATACTATTTACAGGTAAATTAACCACTAAATAAAGGAGTAACCATGGTAAACTATACAGAAAATGAACTTTTTTCCATTACAGACTTCACAAAAAAGATCAGTTCGCTCCTTAAAGATGTCAAAAATAACACCATTGAGAAGATAGGGGTACTTAAAAATAATCGCCTAGAAGCAGTGGTACTCTCAACAGCAGAATACGCAAGACTCAAGCAGATAGAAGATGAATCCAAAAGTAAACAAT
>FPHI01000054.1_pt1 | contig 2215 bp, 2 predicted proteins | sample 1057421 | NCBI WGS metagenome assembly FPHI01 (sample SAMEA4473311, study PRJEB15554) | hydrothermal vent metagenome | biome: marine basaltic hydrothermal vent biome; feature: marine hydrothermal vent; material: water | place: Pacific Ocean | collected 2011-06-14/2011-07-23 | depth 1155 m | reverse complement strand
CTCAGCTGGATAGAGCATCGGTTTGCGGTACCGAAGGTCTCAGGTTCGAATCCTGATGGGTGTACCACTTTAACCCCCTTATTTACTTACTTTTAGAGCTTTTAATCCAAAATTATTTTTTCTAAATTTAAAAAAGTGATACCTATGTGATACCTTGATAATTTGATGAAATCTATATAACTATTGTTTAGAATTTTTTTTAGATAGATTTACCCTCTTGCTAACTTTAGTAACACCTTTTAACTCAAATTCTCATAAGCCCTATTAATCATCTTAAAAATCTCTTCAGCTTTTTCTTTATTTGTAAGTGCCAAATCGGGATGATAGATTTTTGCTAGTTTTCTGTAAGCCTTTTTTATCTCACTTTTTGTGGCTGTCTCTTCTATGCCTAAGACTTCATAAGGGTTTGTACTTTCCCATCTTGAAGCGGTTTTTTTCTCTTTAGATTGTTTGCTTTGTTGATACTGCTTTTTCTCTTCTTCATATCTTCTTTGTTGTTCTTGTTTTTGCTGTTTCTTTTTAGCTTCTCTTTCTCTAAACTCTCTTTGGGCTTGTTCATCTTGTCTAGCTTGTTCTTTAAAGTCATCTTGATAATATTTCTCATAAGCCTTTTTATCTGCTCTTTCTTCCTGTTTGGCTTTGAGGTAGTCTGATAGTCTTGCTGTCTGTCTATAAAGCCAAACAAAAGGACTAACCATTAGTAAAATCAACCCTACAAATTGATTATAAACAAACAAGGTTCTCTCTTTGAGTAAGAGGTAGGTTATCTCTACTATTTCAAGCTGTGGTACTAGCATTCCCAAACCACCATAAAAATCAAAACTCTGTAAAATAGAATCTCTAGCTGATACATTCCAAAGTACCCACGCCCCAAACATAAAAAAGCCTACACGTAAGATGTAGGCTCTAAAAAATCTTGATACAAAGTAAAACCCTGCAAAGACTACACCACCATTAATAAGTAAATAGATGATGTTGTCACTATTAACATTTTGAATTTCATTTGTGAGGACTGTAAAAAGGTTTTGTACTCTAAAAAGTATGGGTGCTAAAAACTCTTGCATTGTGATTATTCTACACCTACATCTGTTTTGATGTATTTTATCTCTAAATGCTCTTTTAAACCTTTGTTTTGTACTGGTGCTATCTTGGTATAGCTATTTAGTATAAAATCCTTGTAATAGGGCTTTACTTTGATTTTAAGGGGTAGTTTGTTTCCGTATATAAGTAAGACTTCATTGTCTTTCATTGTTCTTATTTCTGCATTACTTAAAATGGGTTCTTTAACGTGGTGTAGCTTTCCTGTCTCATCTAACATATTGGTATATGTATCTCCTATCATTTGAGTAAGCATATTGGTTATTTGTAAGTCTGCCCCTGCAAAGAAAAGTTTACCTGTAATACCACCATTTATGATGGTATGGGCTTCACTCTTTCCGTATCTCTGCTCTAGTTGGCTAAAGTCTTGTATCACTATAGAGATTGAAACTTTATATTTTCTAATGGTGGTGATGGTATTTGAAAAGTTTGGAATACTCATATTACCAAACTCATCAAGCAAACAGTAAATAGGTAAATCTTTTGTACTTGGTAATTTCTCCATCATTGAGTTAAAAAACTGTTTGTAAAAAAGGTTTAGTAAAAAGTTGTACTGTTCTTGCTTTTGTGCGGGTATTCTTATGTAGAGTATGCTTTTTTCTTCTCTGAAGTTTTTGAAGTTGATAGTATGGCTAGATGTTAGAAGTGCTAAGTTATCGTTAATCCCTATAGCATTTAGGGCTGTGTTTGCTGTACTTATAAAACTCTGTACCGTTCTAGTGTTCCCACTTACAAACCCTTTCCATTCGCTAAAGGTTTTTTCATCTGCATATTTAAAGATGAGTTCATCCAAATTAGAGCCATCTTCTCCAAAGTTATTTATGAGATGTTTTAAGTTAGCTAAGTTGATGTAGTTGTGGTCTTTGGTGGCTACTAGTACTTTGATGAGTATAGTTAAAAAGGTTTTAGCCCCATCAAGCCACATTTTATCTTCACTTTTAATTTGACCGGGATTTGCTGATTTTATGAGTATTTCTGCTATCTCGTCTATCTCTATACTAGATAAGGCATAGTAAAGAGGATTATACTATAATGCTCCCCATAAATAGAACCACTTCAATCAACTTTCTTATTCCAAATGTTAGAATAAAAATAAGAAATATGAGGGATAATAAAT
>FPHI01000041.1_pt1 | contig 2623 bp, 1 predicted proteins | sample 1057421 | NCBI WGS metagenome assembly FPHI01 (sample SAMEA4473311, study PRJEB15554) | hydrothermal vent metagenome | biome: marine basaltic hydrothermal vent biome; feature: marine hydrothermal vent; material: water | place: Pacific Ocean | collected 2011-06-14/2011-07-23 | depth 1155 m | reverse complement strand
CAGCCATGGGGCAGGATGTGGATGTAAAATCTCACCTAAACAGCTCGATAATATCTTGAAATCTGCAAGAGAAACCATAACATACCCCGAGCTACTTGTGGGGAACTCTACAAAAGATGATGCTGCTGCATTTGACCTTGGTAATGGAACTTCGGTACTTTCTACTACCGACTTTTTTATGCCCATAGTTGATGACCCTTTTACCTTTGGGCGTATTGCTGCTACCAATGCCATTAGTGACATCTATGCGATGGGTGGGAAGCCAGTGATGGCGATAGCAATATTTGGATGGCCTGTCAAAAAGTTGAGTGATGATGTGGCACGATTGGTCATAGATGGTGGACGTTCTGTGTGTGAAGAAGCAGGTATACCACTTGCAGGTGGGCATAGCATCGACTCTCCTGAGCCTATCTTTGGTTTGGCAGTGACAGGCTTGGTGAACAACGAAGATTTGAAGCAAAACGACACGGCTGAACTTGGATGTGAACTCTTTTTAACGAAGCCACTGGGTATCGGTATCTTGACCACAGCACAGAAAAATGCAAAAATAGCCGAGGGCGACATAGAACCAGCCGTAGAGGCGATGTGTACGCTCAACAAGATAGGTGCAGAAATCTCAGCACTTGAGGGAGTGACGGCTATTACCGATGTGACGGGCTTTGGACTGCTTGGACACTTGGGTGAGATATGTGAAGGGAGTGACATCTCGGCGATTGTGCGTTTTGAAGATGTGCCGTTGCTTCCTAAAGTCAAAGAGTATTGGGCGATGGATTGTGTGCCTGGTGGTACACGCCGTAACTTTGAAAGTTATGGACACAATATCGGCAAGATGACACCAGAACAACAAGACATTCTTTGTGATGCACAGACTTCAGGTGGTTTGCTTTGTGCTGTGCGTAAAGAGAGTGTAGAGGCTTTCTTGGAACTAACACGCAAAGAGGGACTTGAACTTAAAAGCATTGGCGAGACTGTAGCACGTGGAGAGCATCTTATTGAAGTCCTCTAGTCTGGAAGCGTCTACACCTATAGGTACAGTGGATGAGATAGAAGCCATCAATAAACTTAATTTACCATTGACTGATGAGTTTCGTAGTATTGTATTAGAAGATAGACCTCTTATAGATGTACGAGCACCTGTGGAGTTTAATAAAGGTGCGTTCCCTAATGCAATCAATTTACCTCTGTTGAATGATGAAGAGCGTCATCTCATAGGCATACGCTACAAAGAGAAAGGCAATGCTTCTGCTGTGCAATTGGGTAAAAAACTTGTAGTTCCAGTCAAAGAAGAACGTGTAAAAGCATGGAGAGACTTTGTCAAAGCACATCCCCATGCCTACCTCTACTGCTTTAGAGGAGGACAACGCTCTCAAATCTCACAAGCTTGGCTAGAGGAAGTAGGTATTACTATCCCACGACTCAAAGGTGGGTACAAAGCCTTTCGTGGTTTTTTAATGGCTGAGTCAGAACGCATTGCTAAGGAAGCCAAAACACTCATAATAGGTGGACGTACAGGTAGTGGAAAAACCCTACTGATTCATGCTCTAAAAAACAGCATAGACCTTGAAGGACTTGCCAACCATAGAGGTTCATCTTTTGGTGGATTTACCACTGCACAACCTGCACAGATAAACTTTGAAGATGCACTGGGTTATGCACTCATAAAGCATGAAGCAGAGGGACACAAACATCTTGTACTAGAAGATGAAAGTCACAATATAGGTCGTATTTACATCCCCAAACCCCTATTTGAGTACTTAAAAAAAGGTAACCTTGTTATTTTGAACACACCTATGGATGAACGTGTCGATATTATTTTTGATGAGTATGTCACGTATGCACTTAAAAACTATAGCTCACGCTATGGTGTCGAGCAGTGGTTTAACGATGCGAACAATGCTTTAGAACGTATTAAAAAACGTATAGGCTATGAACGCTATATCAAGATTAAAACAGCATTTACAGAAGCCTTTGTCATGCAAAAAAACTCAGGAGAGACTGACATGCACAAAACATGGATAGAGATGTTGCTACGAGACTATTATGACCCTATGTATGATTATCAGATAGCCAAGAGTGAAACAGCTATTGCTTTTGAGGGTAATTATGAGGAAGTGTTGGCATATTTGGAAAGTAGAGGATAGATGGGAATGTATTTAATAGTAACAACAACAAAACTAATCTCTTAAAATAAAATAAGCTTTTGATAGTGTGAGGAAGAGTTTGGGATAGATAATTTTGTTTCTAAAAAAGATGTTGAATTAGTTATTTTCAGTAAAATTTTTATAATATTTTTATATTATGCTGAAAAAAAGAATAATAAGATATGACCCAAACTAAACTAATAATTATAATAGCACTATTTTTCACACTATTTTCTAACTACTCATTTTTTAGTAATGTAGTAGAGGTATATCCTTTTGAGGGTATGAATATAGTATATATACTCTCTGTATCTATCCTTCTTTTTACTTTTATGGTATTTCTTTTTAGTCTTTTAAGTAATAGATACATCATAAAACCATTTATAATTATAATATTGTTAGTCTCATCACTTACTAGTTACTTTATGAACTCTTATCATGTGGTTATAGATAGTAGTATGATACGAAATAGTATGCAAACA
>FPHI01000011.1_pt1 | contig 2827 bp, 3 predicted proteins | sample 1057421 | NCBI WGS metagenome assembly FPHI01 (sample SAMEA4473311, study PRJEB15554) | hydrothermal vent metagenome | biome: marine basaltic hydrothermal vent biome; feature: marine hydrothermal vent; material: water | place: Pacific Ocean | collected 2011-06-14/2011-07-23 | depth 1155 m | reverse complement strand
AAACCCATATTTTAAGGGAAGTGTAAAAATTTACTGCTATACTTTCACAAAAAGATACAACCTACACATAAGAGCTATTATAAAAGATAAAAGGGTTTTCGTCCAGCTTGCTCCTTTTATCTTCTATAAGAGCTCTGTTGAGTTAAAGAAAACTGGACACTTACTTTAATCTCCTCTTAAATTCAAAATGTCTAAAGAAAAACCCATGCTACAAATTGCAACACAAAACAAAAACTTAGTTATGCCAGAAGGCACTGTTATCACTCTTAAAGAGATTACTGATTTAATTGGTGCAAGACATGATAAAGCTATGGAAAAAATACGAAAACTTGCGAAAAAGCCTAGTTTTGGGTGTGTAATACAGACGGAAGCAAAAATAAAGATATTCAAACACTAGCTCTTACGGAAGAGCAAGCAGAAAAAGTTAAAAATCTCTTATCTATGAAAAAAGCAATAAAAAACAAGACAGATTTGCTATACCTACTTGAAGCAAATGGGAACTACAAAATAGGTATCACTGGAAACCTTGCATCAAGAATGAAAGACATACAAACAGGAAACCCTTATTTGGTAAAACTTGTATGCACAATAGAGATGGAAGACCCACAAGAGTTAGAGCAATCACTTCACAAATTATTTAAAGACAAGAGAATGATGGGAGAATGGTTCAATCTAAACAAAAAAGATGTCAAATACATAAAATCACTAAGAGGAGTTGAAAATGTTTAATGTTGCAAAAATAGCTGGAAAGCTTAATTCCAATGGGGTGTTACCAGATGGATGTATTATAACACTAAAAGAGATTACTGATTTGCTTGGGGTTCAACATAGTAAAGCGTTGGAAAAAGTAATTAAGCTGTCAAAAGAGCCTAGTTTTGGGACGGTATCCAAAATGGATTTCGTATATAACAACAAAGGACAAACGATTCAAACTTTGGCATTTACAAAAAAACAAGCCATAGCTGTCGCAGCAAGACTTGATAACACAATGTTGATGCAAGTAATTGATAAAGTTGAAGAGCTAGAAAAGCAAAACAAAGTAAGAGTTCCACAGACACTAAGTGAAGCTTTACTCTTAGCATCTAAACAAGCTGAGGTAATAGAGAAACAAAACTTAGCACTAGAGAGCAAATCACAGACAATTAGAAATGTAGTACATAGTGAAAATACATATACTGCATCACAAGTGGCAAAAGATATGGAAAATCCAATCTCAGCTCGTTTACTAAACAAGATGCTCAGTGAAGCAGGAGTTATATTTAAGCAGAATGGTTCATGGCAACTGTATGAAAAATATGCTGGTCACAACCTAACATCACTGAAAGAGACAAAGCCTGACGAACAAGGTAAAACATTTCACAGTCTAAGATGGACAGCACTTGGTAAGAACTGGATATACAAAAACTGGACAAAGGTTAAACAAAGAGTTAGCATGGAAACTCTAAGCGAATGGGAGTTGAAGATTACGAACGACTTACCAGAGATTCCTATGCCACGCAAGAAAGACAGAAACTTTTAGAAAATAAGGTAGGGGGTCAATAGAACCTTCTATCCCGTAATAGCATTTAAAAACTCCTGATTCAACTCCTCCTTCCTTTTAGAAAGCCCAGTCATGTACTCATCAGCTCCAACTTTAGGCTTTTTATGTAGTAATTTACCTAAAACTCCTACACTTTTATTCGGAATAGCAGATAAATAGTGACGAACAGTAACATTTTGCTCTTCTTTAGGTAAGTGAGTATGTGACTTAAACCTAGCCCCTCTACCTATCACTTGGTTAATCCTCGCACTGTTCCAATGAGGTTCCATGATGTGCATATTGCGTGTTCCCTTGAGGTCAAGACCCTCTGCTCCTGCTCCACTTATTAATAGGGTTGAGGTTTTTGATTTGTTGTATTTGTCTATTATTGCTTTCTTTTCTTTGTCGTTTAGGGAACCGTTGTAGATTTGGTGGGGATGGTTTCGGTGTTTCAGTTCTTCAGACAAAGAGTTCAATCCACCATCCAAGAACGAAGAGTACACAACATTTTTGCTAGGTTTATCGGTCACGGAGTCTGCTATAGCCTTGACTTTAGGGGTAATATTAACACCACCAAAGGGTTTTTCAGAGTTAGAGAGTATTCTCGCTGCAGAAAGGAAAGTATTCGCATTTGCACGCTCAGTTGGTGTCATAGGACGGTTATTTCCTATCTTGTAGACTACATCGCTGTTGGTATTGTCTACTAGGTTCTTGTATAGCTTGTGTTGGGAGTCTGACATAGGGATACTGTGTGTTTTCTCTATAACATCAGGGTAATAGTCTTTAGAGGGCATATATTTGTCAATACTGTTGGAAAAGTTCTTCTTTAACGCATCTTTGTTCTTTATATATGTGATTGTTCCTGGTTTTACCCCTTTTACGAAGTCCATGAAGCTTCTCTTCTCTTTTTTCTTACCAATATACTTATTATCGAAGTTTTTTCGTGAAAGAGGTGCGTATGCTTTATCTATACCTACCATATTAGCCAGAGGAGCTATCTCAGAGGGATTATTTCGTATTGGGCTACCAGTTAGGAGTATTACACGCTTATGACGCTTTGCTGCCTCTACTAATGACTTTGAGCGACCTGATGTTGAATCTCCAAGCCTGTGTGCTTCATCTACGATAAGGGTATCTCCAGAGAGGTTTGCTTTAGTTGCCCCCTCAAATGAATACACAGAGGTATCTTTCTTTGGTAGTTTGAACTTATCTATGGAGTCTTTAATATTTGTTCTTAGTGAAGCAGGGGTAACAATGTTTGTCTTCCCTTGTCTTGACACTAATGCCGTTAGTGTTTTTCCTGAGCCT
>FPHI01000058.1_pt1 | contig 2982 bp, 3 predicted proteins | sample 1057421 | NCBI WGS metagenome assembly FPHI01 (sample SAMEA4473311, study PRJEB15554) | hydrothermal vent metagenome | biome: marine basaltic hydrothermal vent biome; feature: marine hydrothermal vent; material: water | place: Pacific Ocean | collected 2011-06-14/2011-07-23 | depth 1155 m | reverse complement strand
AGAACATGATAGAAGTAAAACATGGATGATTGGCGATACATGTATGGATATAGAGTCTGCTAAAAATGCAGGAGTTCATGCTATAGCTGTTACTTCTGGGTACGCAACTCATTTGGTGTTACAAAAATGTACTTCTTTTGTATGTACTAATGTATCAGAAGCGATAGAACATATCAAAAAAAATGATGAAAATTATAAATAGTGCATAGAAAGTATACACTCATATAAACTTTATACTTTTTTTAGTATCTATGAACACTATTTAAGAGAGGTATGATTACAATACCTCATTAACAGATTAAATAATAGGAGAAGTCATGACAGAAATTAGATGGCATAGCCGAGCTGGTCAAGGTGCCGTATCTGGTGCTAAAGGTTTAGGAGACGTTATTGCAACGACAGGTAAAGAGGTTCAAGCTTTTGCTTTATATGGTTCTGCAAAAAGAGGGGCTGCTCTTCGAGCATATAACCGAATTTCAGATGAGCAGATTTTTAATCATGCAAAATTTATGAATCCTGACTTTGTATTGGTAATTGACCCTGCATTGGCATTTACAGATAACATTACAGAGAATGAAAAAGAGTCTACTAAGTATATTGTAACGACACACCTCTCTAAAGAGGAGCTTATAGCTGGGATTCCTGCACTTCAAGGTAAAGAAGATAGAGTTTTTATTGCCGATTGTGTACAGATTTCTCTTGATGAGATTGGTCGTTCAATGCCAAATGCTCCAATGCTAGGTGCGTTTGTAAAGATTTCTAGTATGTTTGAATTGGATTATTTCTTAGATAGCATGAAGAGAGTATTAGCTAAATTCCCTCAAAAGATTATTGATGGAAATATGAGAGCAATTACTCGTGCATATAACGAAGTTAATTAGGAGGAGTAGGATATGGCAGTAGAATCACAAGAATTAAATTTATTGGCAAATGATAATAGAGGTAAGAACCAACTTGGAGGAGTTTTAGCAGGTTGGGATGAAGTAACGCAAGGTACTGTTTTAACATCTTTTGAAGGAGATGCCTCTGGTGTTGTTAACATGAAAGCAGAAGAGCGTCTCTATTCAGATTTTAACTCATATACAGCAAGTGTTTCCTCTTGGAGAGCGATGAAACCTGTATTTAACAGAGACATCTGTATTGATTGTCAACACTGTTGGGTATGGTGTCCTGATTCATCTATCTTATCAAGAGATAAGCAGATGTTAGGAATTGATTATGACCACTGTAAAGGGTGTCAGGTCTGTTCAGAAGTTTGTCCTACCAATCCAAAATCACTTATAATGTTCACTGAACATATAGATTTGGACGAAGCTTTAGCTTCATGGCCAGAGAAAAAGAAAAAAGAAAAAAAATAAGGGGTCGTTATGGCAGTAAAATTTGATTTAAATGAAAGAGAAGTTTGGGACGGTAATTACGCTGCATCTCAAGCTTTAAGACAAGCAGAGGTTGATGTTGTTGTTGCTTATCCAATTACTCCATCAACTCCAATTGTTGAGGGTTATGGTTCATACGTTGGGAATGGTTATGTTGATGGCGAATTTGTAATGGTTGAGTCTGAACACGCTGCAATGTCAGGGTGTGTTGGTGCTTCTGCTGCTGGTGGACGTGTATCAACGGCAACCTCTTCACAAGGTTTTGCACTTATGGTAGAGGTGCTTTACCAAGCATCTGGTATGAGACTTCCAATTGTACTAAATCTTGTAAACAGAGCCTTAGCTTCTCCACTTAATGTTAGTTGTGACCATGGTGATATGTATCTTGGGCGTGACTCTGGTTGGATTCAGGTTGGTGCATTTAATGCTCAAGAGGCTTACGATTTGGCTCTATGTGCGTTTAAAATAGGAGAGAACCACTCTGTAAGACTTCCTGTTATGGTTCATCAAGATGGTTTTGCTACGTCACATACAGCACAAAATGTTTATCCATTAACTGATGAGAAAGCAAAAGCATTTGTAGGAGAGTTTGTTCCTGTAGATGATATGCTTGATTTCTCAAGACCTGTTACTTATGGAGCACAAACAGAAGAAGATTGGCACTTTGAGCATAAAGCTAAACAGCACAAAGCATTAATGGATTCAAGAACTGTTATAGATGAAGTATTTTCTGAGTTCAAAGAGCTTACAGGACGTGAGTATAAAAGAGTTGAATCTTACGATATGGAAGATGCAGATGTTGTTATTGTTGGTCTTGGAAGTACTGTTGAGACATCAAGAGTGGCAGCTAAAAAGATGCGAGAAAAAGGTATTAAAGCAGGTGTTGTTGCTATTAGATGTTTTAGACCTTTCCCTTATGATGAGGTAAGAGAAGCATTGAGTAATGCTAAATCTATTGCTGTAACTGACCGTTCATCTCCAGGTGGAGCAATGGGTGCATTCTTTAATGAAGTATCTGCTGCAATGTACACTAGTGAAAACAGACCAATGGTAACAGGTTTTATTTATGGTCTTGGTGGACGTGACTTCTCTATTGAAGAGGCAGAGAGAATTTTTGCAGAGCAACAAGCACATGCTGATGCTGGATATATCACAACCGATATTCAACAGTTCTCTGGACTTAGAGGTCCAAAACTTGGATTTTTTCAAACAGCAAGGGGTAAATAATGGCAATTACATCAATTAAGAACTTAAAAGAGTTTTCTACAAATAACGATAGATTTGAGGGTGCACACACTCTCTGTCCTGGTTGTGCTCACTCTATGATTGTTAGAGAGCTTATGAACTGTACAGATGATAACTTGGTTATCGCTTCAAACACAGGTTGTTTAGAAGTCTCTACAGCTGTTTATCCATTTACCTCATGGGATACATCTTGGATTCATATTGGTTTTGAAAATGCAGCTACTGCTGTTACATCAGCACAAGTTATGCACAAAGTAAGAAAGAAAAAAGGGAATCTTAAAGATAACGATGCTCCTGTTAAATTTGTTGCATTTGGTGGAGATGGAAGTACATTTGATATTGGTTTCCAATGGCTAAGTGG
>FPHI01000017.1_pt1 | contig 3247 bp, 4 predicted proteins | sample 1057421 | NCBI WGS metagenome assembly FPHI01 (sample SAMEA4473311, study PRJEB15554) | hydrothermal vent metagenome | biome: marine basaltic hydrothermal vent biome; feature: marine hydrothermal vent; material: water | place: Pacific Ocean | collected 2011-06-14/2011-07-23 | depth 1155 m | reverse complement strand
AGAACTTTCCCGAGGAAACTTCCACCAGATATTCATAAGATTATAAATTACATACAGCAGTATTAAAGGGGGTGCTGTATGCGTGGTGATTCTGCTCAAGAAAAAAAGAATAAAACCGCAAGAAAGGATAATAAGAAAAAGAGAAGTATAAAGAAGACAATATTATTGTTTTTCATACTAGGCGTGGTGTTTGTTGTTAGCATGACAGCTGTGGGTGCAATTTCATCCGTAAACGGGAGTATAGTTGATGTGGGTAGTAATGCAGCTTCATGGTTTCTTGGTGGAGCAACAATAGAGGGATTTCTGCATCCTTTTGCTCACTCAATTGCAGTTATGAGAATGATAGAGGGTTGGGGAATATACTACGGACAGAGGCTTGCGAGTAGCGTACATGGTGGATTCTTGTATTGGGTTGCCTTTATAATGTTTATATGGGGGTTATACAGACATCTTATGCCTTCAGGTGTTGAGATAATAGCAAGATCTGAAGCTGAATACTTTACAGAGTTTGTCTTATGGATAGCTTACTTCGGTATTATGCTTCTTCTCTTGGGGCAACCTTGGACAAGCAAGTTCAACCTCCTGCGTATGTCGACATCTATTGCTGACAGAACAACAGATGAGCTTGTTAGTATATTCAATGGTTTTGGCTCAAGAAAGGCAGCGGATGTGGTAACCAGTCAATTGAAGAAATTAGGCATTAATCAGGCGTTAAACGTGAACAATTTTAGTCCAGCTCTTTCAACGGAACTTGCAGATTTCATTAGTCAGTGTGGTGCAAAAAACACAGGTGTAGCGGGCATAGGTGTTTTGGATGTTGCTTTTTCTAAAACAGACAGCTTATACTCCAACTTGAAAGCATATAGAGATGGTAAAGTGATAAACTGTGAAACTTGGAAGCAGCATTTAAGAGAAGAAATAGCGAAGGCTGTGGAAAGCAATCTTAAGCAAACAGCTTCGAATCTGGGTGTGCCAGCATCTGACCTTATCAGTCGTGCAGAGAGGATAGGAAAAAAGATTTTTGACCAGACAATAATCCCAGCATACTACTCTATGGAGCAACCAACTGTTATAGCGGGTGGAGCTGGTGCACTATACAACGGAACACCAACTTCAGAGGAGGAGCTTGTTGCATACGCTCTTGAAGATTCAAATATGGCAAACACGGCCTATGAAAAAACGCTCAGCAACGTGACATACGGAGTAGATATGTCTCCTATCAATGCTCATCTTCATTTCAGCCTCCATAACCTCTGGTGGTGGCTAACGCATCCAGGATACATTATATGGGGCATTAGTGGTTTGTTTAAAACGTTTATTGGTAGTGCAATTGTCTATGTATTCCAGTTGATTACAAGGTACTTCCTGCCGTTTGTAGTGCAGGGTATCTACATTGTAAACTCAGTTCTCTACGCTCTCCTGATTATGTTTTTGCCGCTTGTTGTAGTTTTAGCATTAGCAGACATACTCGACATAATGATGGTAGTAAAATACCTGTTTGTTATGATCTGGATGAGAAGTTGGGTTGTTCCTGTTAGCATAATTGTAAACCTATACGTAAACTATCTTGACACAAGTGCAATGAACTTTGTTGCACCGCTGGTAACGGAAACGCTAATATTTATGGCACCATCTGTTATGGCAATAATCCTGCTACAGGGTAATGCAATTATCACCAAGATAAGCACGGGTGTTGAGGATGTAAAGAGCTCGGTAGTAAGGTTCTTATCAATAGCTTCAGCATTCTAAAAGAAATAGGAGGTGTTTATGTGGTTGTTCTTTAAAAACAAGGGTTATAACACAAGAAACTTCTACAAAATTGAGGTATCTGGTGGTGATAAGCCAACTATTTCCATCTTTGATTTAACGGATGGAAAACTGGATTTAGTAAAAACGAGCGATATTGTAAAAGCGGAAAGAAAGGATTTTGTTGAGTATTTAAAACAACTGTTAGCGGAATACTTTATCATTATAGAGAAAGGTAAAAAGACCATCTGGATAAACAAGATGTTTATTAAGACGCTGGAAATAAAGCCAAATACCGACAGCACGAAGATAACGCTCAACATAGAAGCGATAGGTGGATTTAATGAGTCGGTAGAGGTTGCAGAATCTTACCCTGAGTTTAACCTATTCTGGCTTAGGAATTGGAAAAACAACATACACGATGACACTATGGTTTTTGTGCCAAGCAAGGATAGCATGAAGAGAGGAAAGAAAAGCAAGGTGGAAACAGTAGTAAATATTCTCTAAAGTGGTGAGAAGTTTTGGCAGGTAGTAGATTTTACTACAAGGCTGGACTTGATTACTACTCAGTAGGGGATTATGCTAACTCGGTAAAGTCTTTTCTGGAGTATGCCAAAATAGAGCACAGCAAAGGAAGAAACCTTTTGGGCTATCACTACTGGTCTTTCTGGAACAACCTTGGCAATAGCTTTACAGAGCTGGGAAAATACGCTAAGGCTGAAACCTGTTACCTAAATGCCGTTAAGTGCTTTCAAAAGAGAAAGCCTTTGGTGGACGCAGGCATTGTATTTTTCAACTATGCCTGCATGCTCTTTTTCTACAAAAAGGACCCTAATGACTTATACAAAGCCTATTTTCTGTTTAGTCTTGCAGATAAGGTAGGATTTAAGAACATATACGCCAAAAAGATGAACGAACAGGTAATTCAGAATGCTCTTATTTATAAGGAATCAGTCAACTACTTTTTCAAGTCAAGGATATATAATGAACTGAAAAAATATCCTTATATCAGAAAAATCTTACGCTAAAAGACAAGAAAAAATAGTTGCTTGACTTTTAAGTAATATAGCATTAGAATTAATATGCCCACAGAGGCAAGGTCTTTGAAGCAGGCTAAAAGAAAAATATAAAAAATATAAAATAAAAATACAAAAATAAAAGAATATTAGGAGGTGAGGTATGATGAAAAAACTAGGTTGTATTGATTTTGCTTCAGCTCTTTGGGAGCTGGAGCAAACGTTTGGAGGCCTATCGGGGGCTGGATTTTATGTAAAATCAGATAAAAAAAAGAAAAAAGAGAAAAGAAAAAAAGAGGAAAAAAAGAAAGGAGGTGATTTATGAGTATAGTTGAGTTTTTATCTTTTTTAGTATTTTTGTTTATCCTCTCTCTGATTTATCTTAGAGAGAGAATATGGTAAAAAAAAGAAAAGAAAAAAAAAGAAGAGGAGGTAGAAAATGGCTAATCTCAACAAAGTCATGCTCATAGGCAATCTAACGAGGG
>FPHI01000043.1_pt1 | contig 3851 bp, 3 predicted proteins | sample 1057421 | NCBI WGS metagenome assembly FPHI01 (sample SAMEA4473311, study PRJEB15554) | hydrothermal vent metagenome | biome: marine basaltic hydrothermal vent biome; feature: marine hydrothermal vent; material: water | place: Pacific Ocean | collected 2011-06-14/2011-07-23 | depth 1155 m | reverse complement strand
CAAAGCCTCCATAGGCATGACCGAACTCGTAGGATTATTAGGAGAATTCAAAATAACCAAATCGGCCGAAGCCAGTGCCACCTCATCAATAATGGGCTGAAAATCATTAGACGCATCAAGAGTGAGATAAATCACTTTAGACCTCGTCGCCTTAGATGCTCCCTCATAAATCTGATAAAAAGGATTCGGAAACACCATCACAGGTGCATCAACATCATGCAACAAAAACTGAGGAAAATTAAACAAAACTTCACGCGTCCCAAAAGTAGGAATAATCTGCTCATCTTCAAGCTTTAACCCAAAACGATTTTGATTATAGGTCAACATCGCATCACGCAAAACCCTCTCGCCTGAAGTCTTTGGATATTTATTGAGTAGGCTAGATTTTTCATGGAGTTTATCTATTATAAACTGTGGCGTAACAAATTGTGGCTCACCAATAGTCAAAGAAAGAGGCGTATAGTTTTCATTTGGTGTAATATCGTCTAAAAGTGTATTTAACTTCTCAAAAGGATAGGTTTCAAAGTTCATAATAGTCCTAAGTATTTTAAGGGATTATAGCAAGTTTGGGGTAAGATTTGGCATATTAATAGGTAAATCATAGCTACTATTCTTGACTTTTAAAATAAAAACCAGCATTTTTAGAGAGAAAAAGGTTACAATTCGTAACATTATTAACAATAATACTTCCAAATTATCAAGCTAAATTCATACATTTTTATCTTAAATATATCAAATACTTATAATAAATACACTTGATAGCCCCTAAATCTTGATACAAATCAATAAAATCCTAGAAAACTATGCATATAAATAATAAAAAGTTATGAATATGATGTTCTGTTATAATAACTCAGCCTCTTAATTTGGAGGGAATTTAAACAAAAGGAACACAAGATGAAAAAATTTACACTAGCCGTACTTTTTTTAGCTACTTCTTTGGCTTATGCTGAGAATTATAGAATCACCAACCCAGAGGCATGGGAAGCCGTGAAAACTGCTGATGCTATCAAAGCACTTTATGGCACAAATGTAACGCATGAAGATGCTAGGCTAAAAGTCATTGCACCCAAATTGGCTGAAAATGGTGGCTCTATCCCTATTAGTATCAAAAGCACTATTCCTGCCAAAAGTATTGCTGTATTTCAAGATGCCAATCCAAGAGCATTGACCACCATATTTTCTGTCAATGATAATGAAAAATCTAACTATGCCCTACGCATCAAAATGCGTCAAACAGCAAATATGACCGTAGTCGTAGAAGGCTTAGATGGCAAACTCTATGCTTATGCTAAAGAAATTGATGTTTCTATTGGTGGCTGTGGTGGTGGGTGAAACCTCCTCTATCTTGTAGGTTCGATTTTATCGAACAAAAATGTATTATAAAAATGTTCGATGAAATCGAACCTACATATTTTCAATATATAAAATAAATTTAAAACCAAAGGAATTAAAAATGAAACAATTAACTATCATCCTATTTTTTATCTATAGTTTTGTCGCACAAGCTGAGAACTATAGAATTACCAAACCTTTGGCATGGGAAGCAGAAAGAACCAAAGAAGCCATCGCACTTTTGTATGGCACAAATATCACTATTCCTGATAAACGCATTCAAGTCATTGCTCCCAAGTTGGCTGAAAATTCAGGCTCTATTCCTATTAGTATCAAAACAACGATACCTGCAAAAAGTATCGCTGTATTTCAAGATGCTAATCCAAGAGCATTAACTACGGTATTTTCTGTCAATGGGAATCCTAAACCTTATTATTCTGTACGCATCAAAATGTATCAAACAGCCTATCTGACCGTTGTAGTAGAAGGCTTAGATGGAAAGCTCTATTCTTATACCCAAGAGATTGATGTTTCTATCGGTGGTTGTGGTGGTGGATGTGGTTCTGCACCTGCTCCTCAAAAAAAATCTTCTTATGCTGTACAAGCCTCTCAAAAAGAAAAAAAACGGGTAATGCAAAAATGGGAAAACCTACCTGTTATAACTTACACACAATCAGTAGCTCACATGGCACCAAAAGATGTAAGACATTTGATGGGGATTTACCAAGTAGAAAAAGAAAAATATGACATTTTTACTGAAAACACTTTCAAAGAAGTTTCTTCTTCTCCTCTTTCTACTTTTTCTTCTGATGTAGATACGGCTTCTTATGCCAATGTGCGTTCGTATATTATGGAACGCAAAGCCAAGCCTTCAAAAAATGCCGTGCGTACAGAAGAGATGCTCAATTATTTTGACTATGCCTATAAAGAGCCTACAAATACAGACCCATTCTTTATCAACGCTACAGTAGGGAATAGTATTTGGAACAAAGAAAGCAAAATACTTCAGATAGGTTTACAAACCAAAACGGTGGATATAGACAAACTTCCTGCTAGTAATTTTGTCTTTTTGTTAGATGTTTCTGGGTCGATGAATAGACCTGAGTCTTTGCCACTGCTCACCAAGTCGCTCAAACTCCTCACCAAGAAACTACGCAAAACCGATAGAGTCTCTATCGTCGTCTATGCTGGTCGTTCGGGTGTGGTGCTTGACCGTGCAAGAGGCGATGAAAAACAAAAAATCTATCAAGCCCTAGATAGTCTAAGAGCTAGTGGAGGCACAGCAGGTGGGGAAGGCATACAAGTCGCTTACGCATTGGCAGAAAAAGCCTTTATAGACGGAGGGAATAACCGTATTATCCTTGCTACTGATGGTGATTTTAATGTAGGAATTTCTTCTCGTGATGGACTCATCAAACTCATTGAAGCAAAACGAAAATCAGGAATATTCCTCTCTGTCTTAGGATTTGGTAGAGGCAATATGCAAGACCAAACGATGGAGCAAATTGCAAACCACGGAAACGGAAACTATGCCTATATAGACACACTTTTAGAAGCCAAAAAAGTCCTAGTCAAACAAATGAGTGGCACACTCTACACCGTGGCAAAAGATGTAAAAATACAAGTAGAGTTTAACCCTGCGACCGTACATTCATATAGACTCATCGGCTACGAAAACCGAGTCATGGCAAATGAAGACTTCAACAACGACAAAAAAGATGCAGGAGAAATAGGCATGGGACATCGCGTCACAGCACTCTACGAAATTGTCTTAGCCAAAGAGGGATTAGAAAATAAAGTGGACACGCTCAAATACCAAATAGCCAAACCCACCCTAAATTCAGAACTAGCCACAGTAAAAATACGCTACAAAAAACCCGATGGCAATACCTCAATACTCATGAGCAAAGTCATAGACCAAAACAGTGACGACATAAACAGCAAAGACTATCACTTCGCCCAAAGCGTCGCAGGTTTTGGAATGCTACTTCGTGAATCAGAATATAAAAAAGACTTAACTTATGATATGCTCATCAAAACAGCAAAAAGTGCAAAAGGAGAAGATGAAGAGGGGTATAGAGCAGAATTTATTCGGATGTTGGAGATGGTGGAGTTGTTGTAGGGATATAGATATTTGGTGCGAGGGCAATCGCACCCTACAGAAAAAATTCACAAATATCAACCTCTAAAGCCTTAGAAATTTTATAAAGTTGTTCCACATTATAATGCTTTTTCTCTAAACCTGCTTCAATCTTACCAATAGTACTCATAGATTTATGACCAATAGTCAAAGCTAAATCTAACTGGGTGATACCTTTTTCTTTTCTAATTCTTTTGATATTATCAGTAATAAGTTGATGAAAGAGTATAACTTCCTTATCCGTAAAATCTATAAAATTCAAATATTATTCCCTATAGTGAAACTTTATTTTAAGTTTAGAATAGATAGAATATTTAAACCATTCCCTATAGTGAATATTTGGGTGGTAATTTTAGTTTTAAAGGGTTTTTATGAA
>FPHI01000031.1_pt1 | contig 3958 bp, 3 predicted proteins | sample 1057421 | NCBI WGS metagenome assembly FPHI01 (sample SAMEA4473311, study PRJEB15554) | hydrothermal vent metagenome | biome: marine basaltic hydrothermal vent biome; feature: marine hydrothermal vent; material: water | place: Pacific Ocean | collected 2011-06-14/2011-07-23 | depth 1155 m | reverse complement strand
GGAGTTTTAGATATTATTAGAGAAGGTGAAAATGGTTATTTCTATGCCGTTGGTTCAAGTCAGGAACTGGCTCAGAAAATAGAGGGCGCAAAAAGACTTCAGTTTGATGGTTATACGTATATAGCTAATCATTTTTCACTCAATAATATGGTAAAAAAAACAATAAATATTTATGAAGGTTTAGTATGAAGATTTTAATGGTTTCATTAGACTACCCACCTACAGCAGGTGGTATTGCCGCACATGTCTATGAATTATCACATGCTATAAAAAATCAAGGACATGAGGTTTCTGTGATCACTTTAAATGTAAAAGATCAATGGAAAAAATATGAAGATGATAACGGAGTACAGGTTTATAGAATCTCCTTAAAGGGGATAGGCTTAACTTATGGTTTTGAGATCAACAGGTTTATAAAAAAACATATACGAAAATATGGTAAACCAGATATTATACATATGCATGGGATGAGACCTTTGGAATTTTATAATATTGCAGGTATTCCGCTTGTCTATACGAACCATACTTCAGGTTTTTTAAAACGTGTACAAAAGGGGGGCTACAGAGTTTTGTTGATGAAGAAACTTTTCAATAAAGCAGACCTTATTTTGGCACCGAGTGAAGAACTTTTAGATATTCCATTTGACGTACGGGCAAAAAAAGTTTTTATATCTAACGGAGTGATTGCTCAAAAATTTCAAAGAGATGAACTGAAACGAAAAGAGCTAAGAGAAGCATTGAATTATAATGATACAGATATTGTAGCGATCATTACAAGAAGAATGGTATGGAAAAACGGTGTTGAGTTTTTAGCAAAGGCAACTCAATATATTAAAAATAAAAAGCTGAAGATCCTTTTTATCGGAGATGGGGAGGAGAAAGAGAAGATAGTTGAACATTTTGAAAAAAACTATCAAAAGTTGGGTGGAAATTCCAAGATATTGGTTGTAGAAAAATTTGATTGGTCAATGATCGCTTAAAAAACGATAGAAGTATATAAAAATATGGAGAAAAAAAATAATATGCATGACAAAAAAGAGAATATATTAAAAAGTTGTAAAATAGAAAAATCAATTGAATATATAACGTATTTAATGATCTTGTTGTTTTATACAGGAAAAGTTTTTGAAGTTACCACATTTTTGATTGATATTTTATTTATCTCATTATTGGTTGTAAAAAAAGAAAAATTATTTTTTAAAAAACATAGAAAATTGATTATTTTATTTGGAGGATTGCTATTATATTTTGTTGTTCAATCCCTGTTTGCAAATAATATTAAAGTCGCACTTGTGAATTCATTGGGTATGGTGCGTTTTATTATTCTATTTTTTGCCTTATGGTATATTTTTAATACGCAAGAAAAAATTAAAAAACTGATATATAGTATATTTATTGTTTTAAGTTTTTTGTTTGTGGATGCAACTTATCAATACATCATAGGAAAAGATATTTTTGACTATCCTCTTTATCAAAATATTCGATTAACTTGCTGGAGTAATAAGCCAAAGTTAAGTGGTTCTATAGCTATTTTTACCGGTGTACTTTTTACTTCACTCGTGATCTTGAAAGAAAAAAGAATTCCTTTGTTGATAATAGTATTTTTAACATTGATGATGCTTTTAGCTGGCAATAGGGGTCCTGTGGTTTATTTATTGGGTGCGGTATTTGTTGTTTTGTTGTTTTCAGAATATCGTAAATATTTGTTTCATATAGTATTTGGACTTGGAATCATCGTAACAATGATTTTTTCTATAAATGATAAGTTATATGAACAATTCAGTGTTTATAAAAATCCGATGAGTGTTAAAAATAATACAGGAAGAACATCTATTTATAAAGTGGGAATAGAGATGTTTAAAGAGCATCCTTTTTTGGGTATTGGCAGTAAGAATTTTAGATATGAGTTTAAAACATATCACGCAAAAATATATCATCCAAATGTAGATAAAAATAGGTATGATGAAGCATATTCAAAAAAAGCCCCTTTACATGTGCATAATGTATTGTTATCTTTTTTACTTAACTGGGGTATAATAGGCAGCTTGATTTTTCTTTATATCTTATATCAAATCTATAAAGAGCATATTCGTCATAATGAGATCGCAATATTAACTTCTATAGGATTGGTATATTGTATTGCTCCATTTAATTTTGGTAAAAGTATTGCACAGGGACAGTGGCAGTTTTATATTTTTTTAACATTGGCATTTATTATGATATTGGGTGGTTATAAACAGTTGAAAGAAATATAATGCTCCCTTTTTTCAAGACCAGTAAAACAACTTTTCTTATTTCACCTCACTACGATACCGATTGTAACAGTTTTCCTCCTCGAAAGTCTAAATTATTGATGTAATCATAATACACTTCATTAGGTGTTTTATAATCAATTGACGAGTGTAATCTTTTTCTGTTGTAAGAATCCATATATTTTTCTATGGCTCTATTGAGTACTTTCATGTTCTTGTATTCATTGAGATAAATCTCTTCATATTTGATACTTCTCCAGAATCTTTCGATACAAATATTATCTGTAGCTCTACCCACTCCATCCATAGAGATTTTGATATCGTGTTTCTTTAAAATGTTTACATGTGCTTTTGCAGTATATTGGCTGCCTTGATCTGTATTAAATATCTCTGGTTTAGGATAAAGAATAAGTGCTTCTTTTAATACGCTTGTAACTAAAGTAATATCCATAGTATTTGAAAGTTTCCAAGAGAGTATTTTTTTGCTATGCCAGTCAATAATGGCAGCCAAATATACAAAGCCTTTTTCAAGCTTTATATAGGTGATATCTGTACTCCAGACTTTATTGGCTCTGTCTATGACAACTTGACCTGCATCGTTTCTAAAGTCTTTTAAAAGATACGGGTACTTGTAATGCTCTTTATTGGCTGTGGTGGTCTTAGGCTTCGGATACAGGGCTTCTATACCCATATATTTCATAGCTTTCTTGACAAGCTTATTTCCTATGTTGTACCCATCGATTTGCAGTTGTTTTGTGATACGCCTATATCCGTAACTTGGAAAGTCCGAGTAGATAGTGTTGATTGCATCTAAAAGTTTTAACTCACCACCTGTACTAAATGGTTTCTTTGGCTGGTAGTACAAAGAAGACTTCCCAATATGCAGGAGTTTGCATTGTTTATTAAGAGACAGATTAAGCTTGGTATCCAATAAGTTTTTACGCTCTTTAGAGGATGCCAAGCTGACGAGCTTTTCCACAAGAAAATCCTTTTCGACAATGGTCTCTCCCAGTTTTTTTGCAATGGCGTCTTTTGACTTTTTCAGCTCTTCTATCTCATCTTTGTATTCTTTGACGACTGTACTTTTATCGAATGCCAATGACATATTTTCCAAGAACTGCTTTTTCCAGTTTTTTAGGCTCACTGGTAAAACTTCATATTTACTGGCTATTTCATTGATAGTCTTCTCACCTTCTAAAGCTTCTAAAACCAATTTAGCTTTGAAATCTGCACTGTAACTCTTTCTTTTAACGCTCATTTATTATCCCTCATATTTCTTATTTTTATTCTAACATTTGGAATAAGAAAGTTGATTGAAGTGGTTCTATTTATGGGGAGCATTATAACCTCACACAAACCACCAAACACCTCCAAACACTCCAAAACAAAAGCCGTCATACTTCCCCCTCCACCAACATATTCACAATCAAAGCCACCACAGTATCTTTCTGTTCAGGCAGACTCTTAGCCGTCATAAGAGCCAATGCTACTAATGCGTTGTCATTTATCTTTGCTTCTCCATTTTTTCTATAAAGCATCTTATTTTTCTGCAAAAACAATATAAACAAAAATGCCCCAATGCGTTTGTTGCCATCTGAAAAAGGATGGTCTTTTATGATGTAGTAGAGTAAATTAGCAGCCTTTTCTTCGACACTTGGTATGAGGTCATTACCTGCGAATGTTTGGTAAATATTACCAATGATTCC
>FPHI01000048.1_pt1 | contig 4089 bp, 4 predicted proteins | sample 1057421 | NCBI WGS metagenome assembly FPHI01 (sample SAMEA4473311, study PRJEB15554) | hydrothermal vent metagenome | biome: marine basaltic hydrothermal vent biome; feature: marine hydrothermal vent; material: water | place: Pacific Ocean | collected 2011-06-14/2011-07-23 | depth 1155 m | reverse complement strand
TGGTGCATATTACAAGTCGTGAGAATGCCTATCGTTAAGACTCTAAACATTTAAAATCTCCTCCACCTCCCTATACCCACTCATACAAATCATCTCCTCATCTGTATCTATTTTTATCACAGAAGGAAAAGAATTTACTCCTAATACACGGACTTTTTTAAAATCTTCTTGCATGAGTATTTCGGCTTCTTGGATTTTATGTGCATATTCAAAGGCTTTTTCTTCTCCCCATAGTTCTCTTATGCTGATGACGGCTTTGCATGAGGGATAAGTGTTGTAGGTAAAATGGTTTTGCTTTAGTACATTATAATTAAACTTTTGTGAGGTTTTTTGGGCTATGGCATCCCAATTTTGTTTGAGATAGGATTTGCTTTGGGTATTCCATGGCATGGTTTGTCTTAATCCTCCAAGAAGCAGAGAAAAAGTATAGAGATTGCTATGGTTTTTTCTGAGTGCTTCTATGATGGGTACAAATCCCCAACACCATGAACGCATGGGGTCTATGACAAAAATAAGTTTGGTTTTTTTCATATCAAATATCCTTTTAAGGCTTATAGTATCCTAATATTGTGTAAGTATTTATCATCTTATGCATAAAATACTAAAAAAGTAATGAATTCATGAGAATATGCTATAAAATAGTATAAAATAAACGCACTAAAATTCAAAGGAGTATAAGTGAATATTCATGAGTATCAAGCAAAACAGATTTTTGCTAAGTATGGTGTACCAACACCAAAAGGTATAATGGTAGAAAGTGTTAAAGATGCAGTCATTGCTGCACAAGAATTGGGTGGACCTGTTTGGGTTGTTAAGGCTCAAATTCATGCAGGTGGTCGTGGTCTTGGTGGTGGTGTAAAACTTGCTAAGACTCTTGATGAAGTGGAAGCTTTGGCAAATGAAATTCTTGGTATGACTTTGGTCACACACCAAACTACTGCTGAGGGTAAATTGGTGCAAAAGCTTTATATTGAAGATGGTGCAGACATTCAAGACGAATTTTACCTTTCTGTAGTACTCGATAGAAAACTTGAAATGCCTTTGATTATGGCTTCTACTGAAGGTGGAATGAATATCGAAGATGTGGCTGAAAATACTCCTGAAAAAATCATTACAATTCCTGTTGACCCTGCGATTGGTTTCCAAGGTTTCCATGGTCGTGAATTGGCTTTTGGTCTTGGTATCACAGACAAAGCTGAACAAAAAAATATTATCTCTTTTGCCTCTAAACTCTTTAAACTTTATATGGAAAATGATGCTGAGATGATAGAGATTAATCCACTTGTACGCACAGGCAAGGGTGCATTCTTGGCACTTGATGGGAAAATGGGCTTTGACAATTCAGCATTGGGTCGTCAGCCAGATATTTTATCAATGAGAGACCTTACAGAAGAAGATGCTGATGAAGTAGAAGCTGCTCATTATGGTCTTTCTTATGTGGCACTTGATGGTGAAATTGGTTGTATGGTCAATGGTGCTGGTCTTGCTATGGGTACGATGGATACGATTAATTACATGGGTGGAACACCTGCCAATTTCCTTGATGTGGGTGGTTCAGCCAATGCTGAAACGGTGGCTAAAGGATTTGAAATTATTCTTAAAAACCCCAATGTGAAAGCTATTTTTGTAAACATCTTTGGTGGAATTGTAAGATGTGATAGAATTGCCAATGGAATTATCGAAGCGACGAAGATTACAGATGTGAATGTACCTGTAATTGTGCGTCTTGATGGAACAAATGCTCCAGAAGCTTCAGAAATTTTGAAAAAAGCAAATATAGCAAACTTAATTGTTGCCGATGATTTAGGTGACGGTGCTGCAAAATCAGTTGCTGCTGCAAAGGGAGAGTAATAGATGTCAATTTTAGTAAATAAAGATACAAAAGTAATTGTGCAGGGTTTTACAGGAAAAGAAGGTTCTTTTCATGCTGAGCAATGTTTGGCTTATGGTACACAAATTGTTGGTGGTGTCACACCAAACAAAGGTGGACAAACTCACTTAGGTCAACCTGTATTTAATACAGTTTCTCAAGCTGTAGCCTCTACGGGAGCTACTGTAAGTATGATTTTTGTACCCCCTGCTTTTGTGGGTGATGCTGTGATGGAAGCTGCTGAAGCTGGGATTGAACTTGCTGTTATTATTACAGAAGGTGCACCCGTCAAAGATATGCAAATGGCAAAAGCACACGCAAACAAGCATGGTATGAAAACACTTGGACCAAACTGTCCAGGGATTATCACGGCTGAAGAGTGTAAAATCGGTATTATGCCAGGTATGATTTTCAAAAAAGGAAATGTAGGGCTTATTTCTAAGTCTGGAACGCTGACTTATGAAGGTACAAATCAAGTGGTAAAAGCTGGATATGGAATTACAACTGCTGTTGGTATTGGTGGAGACCCCATTATTGGTCTTTCATACAACCAACTTCTTCCAATGTTTGAAGCTGACCCTGATACTGAATGTATCGTGATGATTGGTGAAATTGGTGGAGACCTTGAAATCCAAGCTGCGAAATTGATTAAAGAACAAATCACGAAGCCTGTCGTTGCATTTATCGCAGGGCAAACAGCACCTAAAGGTAAAACAATGGGTCATGCAGGAGCAATCGTTTCTGGTTCAGCAGGAACAGCAAAAGAAAAAATGGAAGCACTTGAAGCCGTAGGCGTAAAAGTGGTTGTGTCTCCAGCAGAAATTGGTAAAGCAGTCAAAGAAATATTAGGCTAATCTTAGTCTTAAATGTTATAATTGCGTAGGTGCAATAGGTAGTTGCTGGTGAGAGTATTATTTATGATACTCTCACGAGAGGAAAGTCCGTGCTACACATAAGACAGAACTCCATCTAACGGATGGCCAGAGTAATCTGAGGGCAAGTGCAACAGAGAGAAAGTAGTCCATCTATTCGTAGAGGGTCAATGTGAAAGGGTAGGGTAAGAGCCTACCAGTACCTATAGTAATATAGGTAGCTAGGTAAACCCTGTTCGTAGCAAGAAGTAATGGTATTAAGTCTTATTAAGTCATTGAATTGGCACAACTGCTTCGCTTGAGCGTATTGGCAACAATACGCCTAGATAAATAACTACCCACGACAAAACACGGCTTATTTTGCACCTATTTTTTAAACACATTCCCCAACATACCTTTTATCGCCCCTTGTAAATCAGCAGGGTAAATCACAAATTTAGCATTATCACTTTCAGACATTTTTTCTAGGGCATTAATATATCTATCGCCTAAGAGGAACATCGCAGGGAGTTCTTTGTCTTGGATGGTATCGCTTATGAGTTGAATGGCTTGGGAAGAAGCTTTGGCTAAGAGAACTTGGGCTTTGGCTTCTCTTATGGAGGCTTCTAGCTTTCCATCGGCTTCTAAGATGGCTGCATTTTTGTTTCCTTCTGCTGTGGTTTCTATGGCTCTTCTTTCTCGCTCGGCTGCTGCTTGTCTTTCCATAGAATCTTGCATGGAGGCACTGGGGTTAATGTCTTGTATTTCTACAGACTTTACTGTTACTCCCCAATCTGCTACATCGTCTATAATACTTTCTTTGAGCCTATTTTTGATGCGTTCACGGTTGGAGAGGGCTTCATCAAGGGTCATTTCTCCAAGGATTGAACGCAAAGTAGTCATGATGAGTTGTTGAATGGCTACACGAAAGTCTTCTACGCCATAGAGTGCATTTTCGGGCTTAGTCACACGAATGAATGCTACGGCATTGGTAAGTATGACGGCATTGTCTTTGGTAATGACTTCTTGTTGAGGGATTTCTAAGATAATATCTCTTGTGGTAATTCTTTGACGCACTGTTTCAATATAAGGAAAAACAATATTAATCCCTTTGTAGAGTGTGATAATAATAAGAATAGTGACAGCAATAACGACAATAGCGATGGGTTCCATGTTTTTCTCCTAGTTTTTGAGTGCTTTGACAAGGACAAGTTGTCCATTAATATCGACAATTTTGATACGCATATCTTTGTGAAGTATTTCTTCTGCTGTGGCAAACCAAATGCTTGTACCTAAGACAGGGCTATCAAATTGTACTTTGCCTCTTTGATGTAATCCTATGTCTGAAATAACTGTGCCTATGGTATC
>FPHI01000018.1_pt1 | contig 4132 bp, 10 predicted proteins | sample 1057421 | NCBI WGS metagenome assembly FPHI01 (sample SAMEA4473311, study PRJEB15554) | hydrothermal vent metagenome | biome: marine basaltic hydrothermal vent biome; feature: marine hydrothermal vent; material: water | place: Pacific Ocean | collected 2011-06-14/2011-07-23 | depth 1155 m | reverse complement strand
ACAAGAACGGAAAGAGCGTACCACTTCTCAGAACACACAAAGAGAAAAAAGTTATACCATACTTTAATGCTAAAGAGCTAAAAAAACTTGACAAGAGTATTTTAGTTTATCCATATAAGAGTGATGCAGAAAAAGCTAAGATAGTGCTTATTATGAGGTTTTTCATCTATAGTGGGCTAAGTGTCAATGAACTACTAGAACTTAAATTTAGTGATATTATTATGCTTAATGATAAGGATAAAAATACCACTTTTGAAATAGAAGTAGGCAAAGGTAAAAAGCAAAGAGTGATACCTTTGTTAAAAAAGAGATTTATACGATATTTAAACGCACACAAAGAGCTATCAATATGTGATGATGTGGTATTTTGCTCTAAGAATAAATCAACCAAGATGTCAAGGCAGACTATATCCAAGATTGTAAATGAACAACTAAAGTATGCAGGGTTAAAAGCAGATGTTCCTATTGAGATTTTTAAAAATAGTTTTGCTATATTTGCTTATGAGAGAGGTATATCTGATAGGAAGATACAGCAACTACTAGGACATACTAATATACAGACGACTAGAAAACTGCTAAATGTTAGAAAAACAGTCACTACCAAGCTAGATGTAGCCGATGTTTTTAAAGAATTTGAATAACTTAAACATAATATATTTATTGTTTAAGTTACCTTTTATTTAACATAGGCTATAATACTACATATACAAAGAGATATTGAGTCTCTTTGAGAGAAAATAATTTTTTAGAAAGGGTTAAGATGGGCACTAAAACTATAATGGGATGCACTAGGAAAGATTTCAAAAAAGCAAAAGAAGAAGCCAAATTGATGTTGGAGTGCGAAAAGGTAAGGGAAGAAGCCATCAGGAACATAAAGAAAACAAGAGGCATGCTTTCAAGAAAAGGTAAGAAAGTAAAAAGCAAAATAGATGAAAATGATATTATATGCTATATTACAAATTCTATCTATAGACGCAGATAAGAACAATTCGAAAGAGGATTCAACATGATGAAAATAGACAGTGCGTACAGTTAAATAGTATTACGAGGAGAGAATCATGGAAATTGACGATTTTATTGAAACAAAAATAAAAGAAATAAAAGACTTTTTTTGTAATGAGGTTGCTATGTCAAAAATTGACACAAATGGCATACATTATATAAGAGGGAAAATAGATTTTCTCGATGACCTAATCCATAACAGTAGTTATGATGCTCATCGGGATTTGGATGGATTTTCGGTACAAATTGGAGAGTTGTCAACCGAAATACAAAAGTTAAGTAATTTTTAAAGGACTCAAGGTGCCAACTATCAATAAGAATGTCTCTATAGACGAAGCTCAGAGAATGCCTATAAAGATAGCAGAATTGAAACTATATAAATAATTTTAGGAGATTAAGATGTCAAAAACACCAAAAAGAAATACTAAGGGACAGCCTTATGGCGTAGCACTAGAGGAATTAGGGAAAGAGTATGTGAATTCTATTCTATCTTATTATGATGGCAGAATGCGAAGATTTGGCATTTCTGCCACACGCTTAAAAAATAATCTTAATAAAGATATAGCCGAAAATAGAAAAGTCTTTAGTGAAACAGACTTAAAATTGATTTCCAGACTAAACAATATGAGTTTTGATGCTCATGAGTCCAATGAGCATATTGTTTGGATAATAGATGTATTTAATTCACAAAAAAACATGATAGATGATGAAATAAACCCGCTCACAAAAGAGTTGGTGAATGAATTTGATTATGTTTTTTCACATGAAAAGGGTGGCTTTTTAAATGATGGAGATTATCAAACTTTTAGGCAAGTTCTTATTGGGAAACTAGCAGAAGTATATGGCGAGCCAATAAACTTTTTAGGTGTAATATTGAGAACTTTAGTTCTGTCTGTTGCTACGGCAGATATATAAATAATTTTTAGGAGAAAAGATCTTCTAGGATATAACTCTTAACTAAAATTAACGAGTATAAACACTTCTACATACAAGATAAACTTGGAAATGAAGCAGATTTTTTTCTAAGAGTTGGTGCAGAGAGAACGGGCTGGACTCCTACAGAGAGAGCAATTACACTCATCATTGTGAGTGAAAGAGTGAACGGAAAACATACTTTTTATTCTAGTGAGGATTACCGAAAGTTTTTGATGAGGTTAAATATGGATTACCTCCTTGTTAAATATGGGCAAAAGAAAATTATAGATTCTAAAAAATTTGTTTTAGAAAATACAAAAGAGGTAATTCAGGATAGGCGAGAAGGTAGATTTACCAAAGAGGAAGCAAGAGAGATCTACGACTTCCTAATAGATGATTGTAAAAATATAGTAAATGAAGATGAGTTATATTTTTTACATAAAGAGAACTTGAATTGCCTTGACACACATTCAGATTATTTTTTTATTTATAAAAAATGGCCTGATAAACAAAAAGCTTTTTGGAAAGATTTATGGAAGCCTTTTATTGATGAAATTAGTAAAGAAGTAGAGTGACAATGAAAAATAATAAGGTGCATATCAATAATTTTTAGGAGATAAGATGGAAATCAATGGACATAATGTTTTAGCACTTAGTGGTACTTTACCAACAAATTTTAGCAGAGCCGTGAATATGTTAATGCGACCATATATTTCAATTACTAAGGATGAGTATAATTCACTTATAGACCTTACCTCAAAAGGCACTCCGACCGATTTTGTTATGTATGATGGTATAAAATGCACATTTGGAAATGCAGATAATGGCTATGCCTTAATGCCTTTAATTAATCAACATTAATCAAAATAATTTAAAAAGGTGAAATTATGCAAACAGGAACTGTAAAGGTATCAATCAAGAAAGTTTATATGTGGGAGATATGTTGCCCTTTTTGTTCGATAAAATCTTATACAGAGAATAAATTTGAGGGTATTTGGCAATGTGATAATTGTGAAGAAACTTTTGCAATCAATACGTTTGATATTGAAACACAATTTGATGGAAATTACTATATTTCCAATGAGCTAAAATAATTTTTTAAGGAGAATAAGATGAGTGATTTTAGAATTGAATACAACCTATTTAAAGATCATAGCTGGGTTTCTGATGGTTTTGATAGTAAAGAAGATGCAGAAAAACACTATGAAAAACTAATAAGTCTAGGCTATAAGCCTAGACGAAAATATAAATAATTTTAGGAGAAGCAAATGAAAGTAAAAGGTTTAAGAATACCCGAAGATGTAGAAGTAGAGTTGTGTGTTGATGGAGAGGTGAACTTCTCTTTTCATAGTAATAAAGGACAAGAAAAAGTTTCTCAGATGGGTGAAATTGAGAAACTAAAATTTGCTATTGCTGTAATAGCAAAACAAAATAGATTAAAATAATTTTTAAAGGATATTTATGGGCATGGTAATATTAATAGGTTCAATTTTTTCCTTATTATTTATTCTTGCAATAATACAAACAAAGAGAAAAGAAAAGTCATTTTTACAAGAAGGTGTTGTGTACTATCCTACACCTGTAGGAGCAGTGTTTGGGTTTACCTTGGTGGGTACAATGTTTGTTTCGTTGGTTGCTGGAATTGTTGTAAGAATTTTATTTACAGATTCATCGGCTGAAAAAACTTGGATAGATGGACTTGTGTTTCTTTCGCACTTAATATACAAATAATTTTTAGGGGATAAGTATGTGTATGGAATATCAGTTTAACAAAAAGTTACAAGTTGGAGAGATTAAATGATTACTATTACGATAGATAACACAAAGGCTACGCAAGAAGAAGTTGCAGAACTAGCAAAAATACTTCAACTTGGGGAAAAGGTTTTGTTTTCCAAAGAGGGGCGAGCAAAAGCACGCTCTATGGAAATTGCCGTTGAAGTAAGAAACCAATCAGCAAAAGAATTTAAGGCTCTATTGAAAATAGTATCTTTGTTGAAAAAGATACGGAACTTGTTAAATATGCAAAAATATGTATAAGCTCAACACTAGAACAACTTTATCAAGGTAAATTTTGGAGTGATAGAAGCATTAATTACTTCAAGAGTATATAAAGTCTCCACTCTTAGGGAGTGTAAAAAATTCTGTGTCAATTAGATAAAATATTGAACACAGAAGGATTTATACATGAAGATAGAAATAGATGTAGAAGAGTTTG
>FPHI01000003.1_pt1 | contig 5504 bp, 4 predicted proteins | sample 1057421 | NCBI WGS metagenome assembly FPHI01 (sample SAMEA4473311, study PRJEB15554) | hydrothermal vent metagenome | biome: marine basaltic hydrothermal vent biome; feature: marine hydrothermal vent; material: water | place: Pacific Ocean | collected 2011-06-14/2011-07-23 | depth 1155 m | reverse complement strand
ACCAAAGATGATGTGTATCCTAAGCGTTTTGTATCAAAAATAGCAGAAGTTTGACGGATGATTTTTTCATTTTTGAGCTTTTGTACGATGGTAAGTATTTGCTCTTCTGTTGTATTCAGTGTTTTTGCTATGACTTCAAAAGGTTTTTCTGTCATAGGAAAGCTATTTTGCATTTGAAAGAGTAGTTCATTTTCCATTTTTTTGTTTGGCACGTGTAGCTCCATTATTTATTATTGTGGGATTATATTTAACTATAGTACCTTAATGATTGATACATATCAAAGCCACCTTTATAAAAAGTATGTCAATTTGCCATGTTTTTACTAAATCACCCAAAAATCGCCTATAATGTCTGTGTACCCTTTTACTGTTAGGGGTAGTGTCTGAAACTTTGTTTTATTTAGGTCGGGCTAGGAATTTATAGTGTGGGCGGTAAAAACTTAAAGCAAAGGGTGCATTATGGAATATATTTCCGCACTGGCATTTGTGGTTTCTTTAGTGAAAGTCATTTTAATGTGGTTGAATTATAGAGATTGCAAGAGATCCAAGAAGAACACAGATTGAGAAATCTCACAAGGTGTAAGGAATTAGAGGTTCCTTACACTTCTGTGTACCCTTTTCATTATTTTACAATAATAAGCTTATGTGAATATAAATGACAAAGTGATATGTTATTTGTCTATATTCTCTTTTAAGGCTTCTAACTCTTCATACGTCTTCTTAGACTTTTCAACTACTTCTTCAAATGCAAAACCTAGCATTATGATTTTGTAGAGATTTGGTTTGTTTTTTCGCCAATTTCTTAGGGTCACAGGTGTAATATCCAAATATATGGCTTTATCTCGTTGAGTCATGATTTGTGCCTTTTTAGTTTAAAAATTAACTAATAAGCTCTAATTTCTCAACACGTCATATATTTGTCTTTTTTTCTATAAAAGAGTTAATATTTAACTACTATAAGTGTAGAATAGTTAAATATTTTCTCAAAAGTAAAGAAATAGGATAATTCAATGGATACGTTAGCACTCATAAAATATATGGAGATACTTTTTAAAACAAATAGTAAGTTTACAGATAAAGAGGGAAAGCTATTTATTCCTAAAATTCTTGAATCTATAGACAAAATAGATATAGAGTTGGTTAAATTGTTAATGAGTGATGCAAAAGCTAAAGAGCAATTTTTTATGAAAATTGATGATGTTTATGTGTTAAATCAAAATGACCTTATAGAGTTTTTTACTATGAATGAGTATTTTAATCACTCATTTACAAGCTATACTAATAAAATAGGACTCATAAAAAAAGATAATTTTATAAAAAAGTTTGATGATGTGGTGTTGGCATTTCCCTATAAAGATTGTGTCTTAGAGGGTGGACAGACTAAAGATGATGAGAAAAACAATGAAGTGTTTTATAACTCTATCATAAGTCGTGATGAGATAGACAGACTTTTTGAGCCTAAGGTTTTGACCAATATTAAAAGATTTGACAAAGATGGAGAGCATGAAGTAGAAGAGATAATAGAAGATGATAATCTTATCATTAAAGGGAATAACCTTTTAGCTTTACACTCTTTGAAGAAGAGGTATGTAGGGAAAGTGAAGCTAATATATATTGACCCTCCTTATAACACAGGTGGAGATAGCTTTGGATATAACGATAGTTTCAATCATTCCACTTGGTTGACTTTTATGAAAAATAGATTAGAAGTTGCTAGAGAGTTTTTGAGTGATGATGGGGTTATATTTGTTACATTAGATGATAATGAAAGTGCATATTTAAAAGTTTTGTGTGATGAAATTTTTGGAAGAGAAAATTTTATTGCTGATGTTATATGGAACAGTAGAAAATCTGTTCAGAATGATACGGTTATTTCATTGGCTACAAATCATAATTTATTTTATGCAAAAAATAAATTATCTTTAGATAAAAATGATTTTAGGTTAGCAATTGATGAAAGTAAATTTAAATATGATGATAATGATGGAAGAGGAAAATATAGAACAGACCCTTTTGATGCACCTCAAATAAGAAAAAATTTAGAATATCCAATTGAAAATACTATAACAAATGATATATATTATCCTCCAAAAGGTAGGCATTGGATAACTACTGAAAGTGAATACAATAGATTATTTGAAGACAATAGAATACTTTTTGGTCAAACAGGAAAAGGTAAACCACAATTAAAAAAATATCTTAAAGAAGAAAGACATAAAGGTTCAGTAAGTACAACACTATGGAGTGATTTAGATACAACAACTAATGCTACGAAACATTTAGAAAAATTATTTGGAGAAAAATTATTTTCTACTCCTAAGCCAGAAAATTTGATTCAACGAATTATTGAGTTATCAACAAATAAAAATGACCTAGTCCTAGACTTCCACCTAGGAAGTGGAACAACATGTGCTGTAGCTCACAAAATGGGAAGAAAATACATCGGTATTGAGCAGATGGATTACATAGAAGATATAGCTGTTGAGCGTATGAAAAAAGTAATAGAGGGTGAACAAGGTGGCATAAGTAAAGCTCTTGAATGGAAAGGTGGAGGTAGTTTTGTTTATGCCGAACTAAAAGAGATAGACAATTTCAAAGAAAGCCCCATAGCCAAACTAAACAAAAATATGCAGTACTTACCTATACATGACTTAGAAGATAGTAATTATGGAATTTTAGAAGAAGAGATAACTATTAATAAAAAGTTTTATGGGTTTGATGATGAGTAATGTTTTATATGAAGAGTTAGAGAGTGGTATTGCATTTCTTAAAAAAAGAGGATACTTAGATACTTCTATTCCAAATTGTATAAATGACAATATGAAACAGCCATTGAGAGATTATCAAATTAAAGCATTAGAAAATTTTATATTTTATTGTGAAGATAATGAATACAAAGAGATACCCCACAAACATTTACTCTTTCACATGGCAACAGGAAGTGGAAAGACTAATATTATTGCAAGTACTATTTTATACCTTTATGAGCAGGGCTATAGAGATTTTATCTTTTTTGTAAATACCAACAACATCATTACAAAAACAAAAGAGAATCTTGTGAACTTTTCTAGTAGTAAGTACCTTTTTAAAGAGCAGATACGCATAAACAACAAAGAGGTTAACGTTAATGTCATAGAAGATACTTTTGATGTAAGTAGAGCAGATGACATCAATATACTCTTTACAACCATCAATAAACTGCATATAGATTTGGAAACAACGGTAAAAGAGAACAGTATTACCTATGCTGATTTTAAAGATAGAAAAATAGTTATGATAGCTGATGAAGCTCACCACCTTAATGCTAATACAAAGAAGAAAAAAGAGAGTGAGAAAAACTGGGAGCAGACAACACAAAATCTACTAAAAGTAAATAAAGAAAATATTTTGTTGGAGTTTACAGCTACACAAGATTTGTCTGATGCAAAAGTAGCCCAAAAGTACAGAGATAAAATCATCTATGACTATGCTTTAAAAAAGTTTCGAGATGATGGGTACTCCAAAGAGATTAAGCTCATTAGTGATGGTTTTAATGATAAGCAAAGAATGCTACAAGCAGTAATGATAAGTGAATATAGACGAATGGTAGCCCAAAAAGAACTCAACTTAAGTATTAAGCCTGTAGTGATGTTTAAGAGTGTCAAAAATACTGTTGATGCTGATGGATTATTTGAGACATTTTTAACACTTATAGAGAAGTTATGCGTAAAAGATATAGATGAAATATTTGAAAAATCAGGCTTGGAAGTTATATCTAAACTAGAAGCATATATTGAAGAGAAAGAGGAGTTTATAAAAGCGTTACAGTATGGGTTTGCAAAGCAGAACTGTTTAGTTATTCACTCTAAAGTAAAAGATAAAGAGTTAAAGTTGCAAAACCTAAATAGCCTTGAAGATGAACACAATAAAATAAGAGCTATTTTTGCAGTAGATATTTTAAATGAGGGGTGGGATGTTCTGAACCTTTTTGATATTGTCAAACTTGATGAGGTTAAAAAACAGCAACAAGTACCACCAGTGAAGCACAACTTATAGGGCGAGGTGCTAGGTATTTTCCACTTAACTATAATGATGAAGACAGATATAAAAGAAAATTTGATGAAGAACCAGATAATCCTGTAAAGATATTAGAGGAGATGTATTTTCATAGTATTAACCAAAGTGACTACATAAATGCCATAACTAAAGAGCTTAGACGCATAGGGCTACTTGATGAGAAAGATGAAGATATTCAAACTATTACACTTAAAGTAAAAGAGAGTTTTTTAAATCATGAACTCTATAAAAATGGTGTTGTTTATGTTAACAGAAAAATTGAACAAAATAGTAATGAGATAGAGGGTATAGAAGATTATGTGGGCTCATATAAGAGTCAAAAACGTTATATAGATAATCAGAGTCATGAGCTTGTAGTTTATGCTGATGAGGTAAGAGAGGTTACATTTAAGAACTCTCAACAGTTTGTGATAAAAGAGTTACATGCTGATTTGGTGCGTGTAGCTATTAATCAAGTACCATTTTTCTACTTTGCTAATTTGAAAAAATATTTTACATATTTAAAAAGCATAAGTGAGTTTATAGAGAGTAGTTACTATTTGGGTGACGTAACCTTTACTTTGCATACAACACAAGCATTTGAAGTTAGTGATGAGTTAAAAGTTCAATATATAATTGAGTTGTTAGGGGAGATAGAAAAAAAGATTTTAAGAAATGCAAAAAAATATGTAGGAAGTTGTGAGTTTCACCCTGTGAGAATAAGTCAAAAAATACCAGCACAAAAGAGACTTAAACTCAAAGAGAGTGATAGTCCTATTCATAGGGTGGAAGATTGGTATATTTTTGAGCCTCATAATGGAACGATAGAGGAGATGCACTTTGTAGAGTTTATAAAAGCCAATATGAGTGAACTTCAAAAATGTTATAGTGATGTAAAGCTTATCAGAAATGAGAAAGCATTTGATATTTTTTCTTTTGATAAAGCACAAGATGGAGCAAAGTTTGAGCCTGATTTTATTTTACTCTTAAAAGATAATAATGGCTGTTATCATCAAATATTTTGTGAGCCTAAAGGTGAACAGCTATTTGAGTTTGACAGTTGGAAAAATGAATTTCTTTCAGATATAACTCAATGTACAAAAGATAAAAAATTGTCTTTAGCAGATATAAATGATAAAGCCTTGCCAATGTATGAAAATAGTTGTTATAAAATTTTAGGGTTGCCTTTTTATAATAATGCTTTGGAGAGTGATTTTAAGGTGGAGTTTGAGGCATTGGTATTATAAAGGTTGATGCATATAAAGCAATTATGCTAAACTTCTGTTAAATTATGAATTACAATTGACAAAAAGGTACAAAATATATGTCTTTCTTTCCTATGTATATGGATATGCAAAATTTAAAAGTACTGGTAGTGGGTGGTGGATTTATTGCCACTGAGAAACTGGAAAAGTTAGTGGATTTTACTAAAGAGATAACTGTCATTGCTTTAAGAGTAGAAGAGGAAG
>FPHI01000013.1_pt1 | contig 6607 bp, 5 predicted proteins | sample 1057421 | NCBI WGS metagenome assembly FPHI01 (sample SAMEA4473311, study PRJEB15554) | hydrothermal vent metagenome | biome: marine basaltic hydrothermal vent biome; feature: marine hydrothermal vent; material: water | place: Pacific Ocean | collected 2011-06-14/2011-07-23 | depth 1155 m | reverse complement strand
GGCTTGTTTTTGTGTGAGGGTAATCTCTGTAGAAAAAAGTGTTGTAAAGAAAAATAAAAAAATAAGAAACAGTCTCATTGATACTCCATAGTTTAATTAAACCCTGATTTTGTATTTTCAGTATTGCAAAAGGGAATACCTCTATACAAAACTCGGTGCATCATTGGCAAAGAGTATCAAATCTCCTGGCAATGTCTGTTCCACCAACATACTCTCCATCTCACCTTTAGTCGCCAACTTCACCAACTTCTCTGCATCGACATACTCTTTAAAAATAGCATAGTTCAAATCACCTGTGACGACTACTACATCAAAGACTTCATTGGCACGTTGTGCGACTTGTACATTGAGTGCGTCATCTACCTCAACAAGCCCTGGGGTGATGACTACTTTTCTACCCTCATAGGTAGTGGCTAAATCAAAGGAAGCCATCATCCCGTCAATGTTACCGTTGAAAGAGTCATCAAGTATTACTTTACCCCCTGCATCTATACGTTGGAGTCTATGAGCTACGGGTTCTAAAGTAGAGAGTTGTGTTTGTATCTGCTCATCTGTAAGCCCAAGCTCTTTTGCCACAAGTACAGCAGCAGCCAAGTTCATAGCATTAAAAGCACCTAAAATACTCGCAGAGTAACGTACACCATTTAAAGTAAAACTTGTACTCTCAAGCGTTGCTTCCACATCTTCTATGATGAACTCTGGTGCAGGTACATTGGAGCGAATATCCAAGTTGGCTTTCTCTCCAAAAATGTGTACATTGGATTCTGGTTTAACCATCGCACTCTCATGAATAAACGCTTGTTCAAGTCTGTCAGTTTTGAGTATCTCCATTTTGGTGTTTCTAATGTTTTCTATCGTTTTAAAATACTCTATATGCGCAGGACCTATCTTACCCACTACCACATAATGAGGGTTGACAAAGGTACTGATTTCAGCGATGTCTCCCTCACCTCTAGCACCCATCTCTACCACATAGACTTCTGTATCATCTGGTAAGTCATTGTTTACATCTATCATTACACCACCTAGTGTATTGACAGAGCGTGGGGTTGCGTAGGTTTTATACTTGGCTTTAAGTAGGTGTTCTACGTAGTTTTTGATGCTTGTTTTACCGTAACTTGCCGTAATACCTACTACTTTCATTCCATCCATAGAAGCTATCTTCTTTTGGGCTTTAACTTTAAAGCCATTAAAGAGCATCTTTTCTATAAATACCGAAATGGCAAATGCCAAGAAGATAGGTATCACCACAGCAAAGTGTTTCAATGCCACTGCCATAAAAATAGCAAACAGCAACATCGCAGCGATAAAACGTTTGACACGTCCTGTAAATACCAATGGTTTATCTAACCCTTTATACCAAAAATAGAGTGCCACAAGATACCCTATAACCACTACAAAACTGTAGTCACTCACGCTGTCCACAAACATATAGAGTGCATAAGGTACCAAAAAGTATGCAAAGTGCCACCATGTTTTGGTATGGTGAAAAAGTACGCGGTTTAGCTTATAGCTGTACCATTGTAGGTTGGTAATGAAGTAGTAACCCATCGCTAAAATGAAAAGTGCGTAGGCTATGGAGTTGAGTAGTTGTAACATTAGTTGTGCTCCTTGCATTGTTTGGTAATGGTTCGTGCTATAAAATCTTTATGGTGTAAAAAGAAGAAGTGATCTCCATCTAAAGGATAAAACTGAGAGTTTGCGATGAGTCCAGCTATCTTCTTGCCTGTATAGAGTGGTGTAGCAGTATCTTCCTTGCCCCAAAAACAAAGGGCTTTAGACTTAGACTTGGCAAACGAGTCTTCAAAATCTTCATCTACCACATTTTTAAATGTCTCATACATCTCATGACTCATATTTTCTACATCTTTACTCTTAAACATATCACGTATAAATGTCATACCCAGTGGTTTTAAAAACTTCACTGTGGCAATTTTGAGTTTAATAGACCAAGGTTTCTCCGTCACTACACCTGCACTTGAAAGTAGTACCAAACAAGGTGTGTTAAGCAGTGTAGATACCTTACCCCCAAAAGAGTGTCCCATGGCTATAGTAGGTGTAACTCCAAGTGTGTCTAAAAAAAGTTGGACAATCTCTGCATACTCTTCAGTCGTTAGTACCATATCATTGGTTGATTTACCAAATCCAGGCATATCAAGATAGATGTGTTTATACTCTGGAAGTGTTTTTCCAAAGGCTTGTTTCATTATCTCTTTGTTGCTACCCCAGCCATGGAGTACGAGCAGTACTTTGTCTTGTGTAGGGTTGACTAGCTCATAAGCAAGTTTAAAAGTGTGTTGTTTGTAAATAATCTCTTTAGATGCCATAGTTTACCATTTATTTTAAATTGGATTATTTTAGCATAAAGCTACTATTCCTTGGCTTCATACTTTTAGCAAAATCTTGAAATAGAATTCTACTTTAAAGAAGATCTGTTTTTAGAGTTTGGCAGAAGAGATACCTCTGCCCTTATATCTATTAGAAATTAAACTTTTGCAGCTTGTCATAACCATATATATCGTTAAAAAGATGCAACTTTCCATCTTCTGCTACATAAGTTGTCAAATAGGCTGTATGGACAGGCAGATGTTTGGAAATAGGAATATAATGTGTCTTTTTGCTCTTATACTCTTCATTAAGCTGTTCCATTGTTGTATGACTATAGTTTGCAGCTAAGAAATTCATCATTTTCATTGGCTCTCCCAGTCTTACACATCCGTGACTAAATGCTCTGACTTTCTTTTTAAAAAGCCATTTGGTAGGTGTATCATGCATATAGACAGCATTTTCATTAGGGAAAAGAAACTTAACACGTCCCAAAGCATTATGGGAAGATGCTACTTCTATAAATTTAAAAGGTACAGCCCCCTTACCTCCAACATATGCTTTGCTAAGATTTGCATCAAACTTTACTGCGGGAGAGTCAAGGTTGTAGTTCCTACGCATAACCAAACGGTGTCTTTTCAGATAATTTGGATTTCTTAATGCCTTTGGGATAATCTCATGTCTTGCAATGCTGTCAGGCACATTCCATGTAGGGTTAAGTACGATAAACTGCAAATCTGCTGAAAAAACAGGTGTTTGCTTATTTCTCTTTCCTGTAATTACACGCATCACCAAAGAGGTTTTATTGTCTTCTATAATACGTACTTTAAACTCAGGAATATTGACAAGGGCATAATTTTTTCCCAAACCTGGTTTCATCAGCTTGAGACGCTCTATATTTAAACGTATCTTATGTAAAAGTTCAGGAGATGTCTCAGGAGATTTTTGAAGTGCACGATACTGTTTAAGTAATGCATCAAACTGGTAATACTCTGGAATATAAGGCTTGAGTATCTGCTCAATACTTTGCCCTGCTTTAAGCTGCATAGTAATAGTTTTGGCATTGACTTTTTGTAGATATGTCGTATATTTGGATGAAAAATCTATAGAATTTCTTGATTTTTGTACCGCATTAAAAGAGGGAAGATCAATACACCCATTGGCAAGATTATTGGTATAGGCAACCAGCATTTTACGCATTAGTAAAGAATCGGGATTTTGAAGAACCTGTTGAGCCAATACCTTATCATCACAAACAGAGAGATATTTGTCTGTTTTGAGAATCTCTAAAAATTCATCACTTTGTTTACTGTTCCACCCCTCTTTATTGGGGGTATGAACACACCCCGTAAACAATAGTGCTGCAACTACAGCAAATATACTCTTTGATTTTATTTTCATTTTTTTCCTTTTTTAATATATTTGACACAACTGTAGGCACTGGAAAATGCCCACTGGAAGTTGTATCCCCCCAATCTTCCCGTTACATCCAAAACTTCACCTAAAAAATAGAGCCTCTCCTCTTTTTGGCTCATCATTGTAGAGGCATCTACCTCTGCTGTTGACACACCACCCTTGGTTACCTCCGCCTTGCTATAACCAAATGTACCCGCTGGAGAAAAGGAGTAATGACGCAATAGAGCCAATTTCTCCTGCTCATCCTTTGTTAATATGTTGTACGGTTTGTCTTGAAGAGCTAATTGTACCAAAAATGCTTTAGAAACACGTTTTGGAAGAGGAAGAAGCGATGAGATATTTTTTTTACTTCCATGGATACTTTTCCATGAAAAGTCAGGGAGAAAGTCTATCTCTATCTTCCCTTTTTCCCAATACAGTGAAGCATCAAGTACTGCTGGTCCACTCAGACCTTTATGGGCAAAGAGCAATGCACCCTTGCAAACATGCTCTCCTACACGTATATTGACTTCTGTAGAAATGCCTGAGAGTTCCTTAAAGAAAAACTGCTCTTTTTGTACAGTAAAACCTACTAATGCAGGAGCAGTTTTAACGATGCTGTGCCCAAAAGACTTTGCTATTTCATAGCCTATATTAGATGCCCCTAACTTTGGAAAACTAAGCCCTCCAGAGGCAACAACAACCCTACTTGCCGAGTAGGTTTTTTTATGCGTTTTCACATAAAAAATATCATCTCGTTTAGTTACAGAAAGTACCTTTTCATTGAGTACTATTTTTTGTTTTTTGGCTTCTTTGGTAAAAATATCAAGTAACTCTTTGGCTGAGTCTTTACAAAAATAGTGTGTCTCTTTACGAAGAACGGGTTCCAAGCTTTGTCTCTCCAGCCATTTTAACAATGATTTTTCACTAAAAGCTTTGAGTGATGGGGCTATAAAATCAGCATCTCCAAGATAGTACTCTGTACCCATTTTACTGTTGGTTATATTACACTTTCCACCACCTGAGACAAGTATCTTTGCACCTAACTTGGCATTGGATTCAATAATAGTCACTGTCTGTTTAGGGAGTAGTGAAGCAAGCATTAAAGCACTGGCTCCACCTCCTATAATAATCATTTGATTTTCCATAGGTATCATTATAGCTGAAGCTATACATAAATTAAGTACAATAGCATTAAAAAAAGAAAAAGATGATGCCAAAAATATATTTACTGAGTCTGTTATTGACAACTTTTTCCTTTGCCAACCTATTTACCATCACTGATAAACAAGGACACGTAACTCAAACAAGAACCTTAAAACATAAGGAGAATGCCTTTCTTAACCAAAAAGCTACCGAATACTCTCTTCAAGCTATTTATGATGAGCTACACAGAGCAGAAAATCTTGCACGCCGTGCCCAAGCAGCACGAGAACATGCCCAGCGTATAGCTCAAGCCAAAGAGAGAGCTAAAAAACAAGGCAAGCACTATAAATTAACGAAAGAAGATAAAAGACAACTCCTTGAAGATGCTAAGTATTATAAAGGAGGAAAATATGTTTGGGGTGGCACCACACCTAAAGGCTTTGACTGTTCTGGCTATGTGCAGTACCTCTATAAAAAACATCATATCAACCTGCCTCGTACGGCATTGGCACAGTCAAAACAGGGAATATCTGTAGATAAGGAGCATATGCAAAAGGGTGATTTACTTTTCTTTCTTACCGACAAAAAGCGTGGAATTCCTGTGACTCATGTAGGTATATACCTCGGTAATAATGAGTTTATCCATGCTGCATCTACCAAAAAAGGGATTATCATCTCACCTATTGACCATGGATACTACAGCAAAAAATTCCTTTTTGCCAAACGTGTACTCAACAAAAACTCATAACTTTTAGAGTATTATCAATAGAACTATAATATTCAAGGATGCCTATGTTTCTACCCACTACCAAAAAAGAGCTCAAACAATTAGGCTGGAGTCAGCTGGATGTGATACTTGTAAGTGGAGATACCTATGTGGACACTCCTTACAATGGTATCGCTATTGTAGGTAAGCTTTTGGTAGATGCTGGGTATCGTGTTGGTGTCATCGCTCAGCCAGACATTGGCTCTGACAAAGACATCACCCGACTGGGTGAGCCTCTGCTCTACTGGGGTATAAGTGGTGGACTGGTAGACAGTATGGTAGCCAACTATACTGCTACTAAAAAGTTTAGAAAAAGCGATGATTTTACCCCAGGTGCGGTGAACAATCGCCGACCGGATAGAGCGGTAATGAAATACTGTAATCTCATACGTCAACACTTTAAAAATACTGTACCTCTTGTACTTGGTGGTGTAGAAGCCAGTTTACGACGCGTTGCGCACTATGACTTCTGGACAAACAAAGTCAGACGCTCCATACTCTTTGATGCCAAAGCAGATGTGCTTGTTTATGGTATGGCAGAAAAGTCAGTCATAGAACTGACCAATGCCTATAGAGATAACCTGCCTTACGAAAATATCGCTGGTATTTGTTATATTTCCAAAGCGCCTAAAGAGGGCTTTTTTGAACTTCCAAGTTATGAAGCGTGTGCCAAAGATAAACATGCTTTTATCTCTATGTTTCATCATTTCTATGCCAACAACGAGCCAGGTATCTCCAAAGGACTACTGCAAGAGCATAATGGACGCTACCTTGTCCAGAACCCTCCACAAGAGAGTATGACCCAAGAAGAGATAGACCATGTTTATGACATAGGTTATGAACGTGACGTACACCCCTACTACAAAGCCCAAGGAGAAGTACGAGGACTACAGACCATACAATTCTCTGTTACCACACATCATGGCTGTTATGGTGAGTGTAACTTCTGTGCCATTACTGTACACCAAGGACGGA
>FPHI01000014.1_pt1 | contig 7113 bp, 9 predicted proteins | sample 1057421 | NCBI WGS metagenome assembly FPHI01 (sample SAMEA4473311, study PRJEB15554) | hydrothermal vent metagenome | biome: marine basaltic hydrothermal vent biome; feature: marine hydrothermal vent; material: water | place: Pacific Ocean | collected 2011-06-14/2011-07-23 | depth 1155 m | reverse complement strand
GATGAACTCTTGAGTGTTCTTTTAAAACTTATTCTCAGGAAAGTATTGTCTTTCTTCTATTTTTCCTCTTTTTTCAGTTATCCTTTATAAAAAGGCTTTATATCATATAATTACTATCGCAAGTATGACTCTAAAAGTCAACTTTATGAATAATAGCACTAATTATATTATTTCCTATTTGTTTGTGGGCTAATTACTCTTTTTGTTATTAGACGAAGCCCTATTTCTATGGCAAATGCCAATACAAAACCTCCAGCAATAAAATATCCTACATTAGGAATATGGCTAGAGGTATAATTGAGTGCCAAAATGATAGCTACAGCAATGGTTACAATTGCTAAAGTAATTAAAATTTTTGATGCTTTTGTCTCTTTTATTTTAAGTAGATGTCCTATATGTACCAACGCATGAATAAATAAAATTGAGATAGAGCCAATAGCAGCTATCTCTGTAAGGTTAAAAAAAAGTACAAAGGCTATTAATATAATTGTACTGATTATAAGCCCCTCACTACTATGCCATACATTCCGTTGATAGACTTTTGGTAGTTCTCCATTTTTTGCCATTTGGTAGGTAACATTGGTCACAGCATAGAGATTGGCATTAATAGATGATGCTGTAGAGATTAGTGCAGCAACTGCCATAATAGTAAATCCAATATGTCCAAACATAGGTTTAGCTGCTTGGGCTAAGGCATAATCTTGGGCTTTAATGATTTCTGTTAGTGGTAAATTCCCAAAGACAGCAAAAGTGACAGCTACATAAAGTAGCATTACAAATGTTATGGCAATCATCATCGCTTTGAGCATCGTTTTAGCTGGGTTTTCCATATCTTCTGCTGTATTTGTAATTACCCTAAATCCCTCAAAAGCAAAAAAGGTAAGTGCCACAGAAGAGAAGATATTCATTATAGGAGGTGCATCTTTAAGTGCAAGTAGAGCAGGGTCAATATAGAAAAACACTACTATTGTAAACAAAATAATGATACTAAGTTTTATAACAACAATTATATTTTCACTTCTAGCAATAAGAGAGCTACCTGCAAGATTAATAAACATAAAAACTAACAATACGCCTATGGCATAACCATTTGACCAAAGTGGACTGTTTTCACCCACACTCATCATGGCTGCATAAGTCCCAAAGGTTTTTGCGACCATGGCTATGGCAACCATAGCCGAAAGGTAAAAGAGTACAGAGAGTGAACCCGAAAAGACTCCTTCTCCATAACACTGTACCAAATATTCAACGATTCCTCCACGAGAAGGGTATGCAGTTGCCAGTTTGGCTAAAGAGTAGCCACTAAGCAGAGCGATAATCCCTCCTAAAATAAAAGAAATCCAAACAAGATTACCTGCAATAGCACCTGCCTCACCCAAAAGGACAAAAATACCTGCCCCTACCATAGAGCCTATACCTAAAAATACAGCACTCCATAGTCCAAAAGCTTTTGTGTTAGTATTCATTATTTATTACTTTTTTGCTCTTCTTCATCTAAAGCATTCAATGCTGACCCACCTACAAGAAGTGCTACACCATCAAAGAAAAGACTAATACCTACAAAAAATCCAACAAGCCATAGTGAACTAAATGGCCAACCAATTACAAAAATAATTGCCAAGACCAAAGAGCTAACAGCATTAAAAAGCCATATCCATTTATGTGCTTTTCCCTCTGCTGAAAATGCCACTCCAAACCCTGCAAAAGCATCCATAAAAAAATAGATACTAAAGAGTAGTCCAAGTGTTGCCACCCCTGCCATTGGATAAAATATCATATAGAGTGCAACTGCTACAAGGATAAAACTTTTAAGCCACCCTGTCCAATCATGACGGTTACTAGCCCAAGTAAGCATAGCTGAACTTACTCCTGCAAACAACATTAGGTATGAGACAAATACCAGTGTCCCCAATGTCATAAATGTTGGGAATAACATCCCTATAATTCCTAAAACAATAAACAGTATGCCACCTATTTTGGTATATTTTTTAAATTTTTCTATTAATTCTTTATTCATATTTATTTCAAATATTGTCTGTTTCCACATTGTATATCCTTTTATTTAGTTATTAAGAAAGTATACATCAAATAAGTTAACTATTATGTTTACTTATTATTAATATTACATTAGAGGTGTTGCAAAATAATCAAATCTTAAATGGCTATGGAAAATCATCTAAACTTAGTTGAAATTTAGTTAGAATTAAACTGTAGAAAGTTTTTTAAGGGCTTTTTGCTTTTTAAAAATGATTTACTTTTATAAAAATTAATTTTAGAGCTTCTTCATTTAAAGATTGTATTATTACGCAACACCTCTATTAACCAATAATAAGTAGATCTAATTTACAATTAGCATATCATAAGACAAATCTTTTAAAATGGTATTCGACAAATTATCTGAGACGAAAAAGCCATCTTCATGAGAACAAGCATAAATTATGTCAAAGTTTTTTTCTTGAAGATAGTCACTTATTTGTTTACCTAAGAAGTCTCCATCAATAAAGAATTTACCATCTAATCCACTCTCTTCTTTTAATTTCTTAAATCCTTCTCTTTGTGCCTCTTCTATGATTTGTATATTTTGCAAATCAGCTTCCATACTAGGGTCAACAATGTAACGATAATCATAAAAAAGTTCTATATCAATTTTAGGAAAACAACTTTTAGCTCTCTCTATACATGACAATGAAGGAGTTCCTACATCTACAATAAGAGCCATTTTTTGATAGTTTTTTATATGCCCTTTAACTATAAGGATAGGTTGTGATATTTTATTGAGAACTTTTTCTGTAATATCTTTATGATAGGGGGTAATGATAAGAGTCTCTTTATCTTCCCGTGCTAATGCCAAAACTCTATCTGGAGTATCATCTATTTTTACAAAAACAACAGGTTCTTTTTCAAAATTAAAGTTATTGACTTTTTCTAAAATAGATTCTTTTATTTTTACTTTGTTTAGAGGTAAATCGTCATCTCCTGAATGAAAAAAATCAGGGATTCCAAATAGTGGTCTCTCATGAACATATAGTATCTCTACTACAGCATGATACTTTTGTGAAAAAGCAAATGTTTTCTCTATGATAATATCAATCATAGAGAAGTCATTGACTACAGCAATAATTTTTTTTATAGATTTCATCTAAACTCCTTTAATTTAAATAAATCCCAAGTCAATTAGAACCGTTTTTATTTTTGGTGAAATCTCACTAAGTTCTACCATAAGTGAATCCCACGCTTTATCTTCTGCATACCAGTTCTCTATACGTTTAAATGAATCACTCTTCTCTTCTTCACTTAAGCTATCTGTCTTGTCTATATTCTCTTTGATTGTCTCTAAATGTTTTAAATTACTTTTGCTCATATTGTTCTCCTAGTATTGATTGAAATCGCCATTGGCAATCTCTTTTTTAAGCTCATCTATTGCTTCTTGCATTACAGCAATAATAAGTTCTGCTGATTTTCTATCATCATTTTCAGGAATATCCCAGTCAAATATTTTCATATTGGCTTTAAAGGCAAGACGTACCTCTTTTTTTATCTCTGATTTCATTTGATTTATCTCTTTTTCTTGTGCTGTCATCTGTTTATCCTTTATTTATTGTTATATTTCATATATTATATTACAAATATTAACCATAATGCCTAAATAATAGCCAAACAATATTTATAAATGATTAAAAAACAAAACATAAAAACATAGAAAGAAAGAACATAGAACATAGAACATAGGGGTCAGGTGAACGTAATCACAAGTATTTTTCTGCTATAATCTGAGCATAGGAGAAACCATGCCAAGAAAACCACGTATAGAGATAGCAGGGTATTATCATATCATCAACAGAGGTGTAGATAAAATGAATATCTTTCGTCAGCCTGATGATTATGAATACTTTGAAGAGTTGATGTGCTTTTATATGAAGAGTTATGGTATTACGCTTCATAACTATTGTCTGATGTCTAATCATTACCACTTACTCATAGAAATACAACATGAGAACCTCTCAAAGTTCATGAGGCAACTTAACATGAGCTATGCTATTTACTTCAATAAAAAATACAAAAGAGCAGGGCATCTGTGGCAAGGACGCTTTAAATCTTGGTATGTCACAAATGAAGCGTATCTCTATACGCTTATGCTCTATATAGAACAAAATCCTCTTAAAGCAAATATGGTCAGAGATATGGAAGAATATCCTTATAGCTCGTATCACTATTTTTTAAAGACACATGAACTACCTGAATGTTTAAAACATTCATGGATAGCACAAAACCATAAAGATGATGTAGAAGCCATAAAAGTATTTTTAAATAGCGATGTAGATACTTCACAATTAAATGAAATGAGAAAAGCATCGTCTTTAGTGGAAGCACCAAATATAGATAATAAGCCTAATATTGATACCTTAAGAAAGAGATTTAAAAAACTACAAGAGATTAAAGAGAGAAATGCTACCATATGCAAAGCATATAAAGAAGGATACTCTCAGCATATGATTGCAAAAGTATTAGGATTGGCACAGTCTACTGTGAATGGGATTGTGAAGAGAGGGAATAAATGATACGATTACGTTCACCTGACCCCTATACCCCAGAACGTGCAATCGCCAAAAAGGGAATAAAACAACTGATGAGTATTTAGAATGGCTGAAAAACAGATGAATAAAATAGTAATAAGTCTTCATGCTGAATGGCATGGTTTTTCTTCAGAAATATTGTGGGGAGAAAAAATGGATGAGGATATTTATAGGATAGACAGCATTCCATTTTTTGCAAATGATATTAGTCTTGATGATATAGTTAAAGTGAGAATTGATAAAGACAAAAGACTACAGTATGAAAAAACTATTTCAAAAGGTAATTATTGTACGTATAGATTTTTTTTTGATGAAGATATTAAATCTAAAGAAAGAAAGAAATATTTAGATTTATTACGCGAATATGGGGATACTGAATACTATGAAGCAAAAAATTTATATGCTTTAAGTGTATCAAAACAAAAAGTACATGAGTTATATAAAATATTGAACCAACTTGAAACAGATGAAGTTTTAAATTTTGAAGAGGGCGATTGTATCCCATAGACGAAAGAAAAGGGGTCAGGTGAACGTGATAGTATTACTCCGCACATACTCTTTCTCCTTTTTGTCTGATAAGGTATTATAGTAAAGAAAACTTAACTACGATTACGTTCACCTGACCCCTATACCTTCATGGGTTGAAGCTGTAGTGGCTATCACTTTTTTGATGACACCATTGGTATCTGTTGCAATATGCATTTTATGTCCATGATGTTTCTGTCCTCTTTTAGAGGTATAGGTAGCTTCTTTGTCATAGGCTTCATTTGAGACAACTTTTCCCTCACTGTCTCTTTTCTTCTTTGGTTCACTTGTATGAATCAAGGTAGCATCTACCAGTGTACCTTCATTGAGTATGAGGTTCTTTTTTATCATCATAGATTTAACTTCTTCAAAGATACGTGAGAGTAGTTTTTTCTCAATAAGTTTTAGTCTAAATTTACAGATAGTTGTCTCATCTGGAATCGTATCTTCTTCTGTGATATCAAGGAACTTTCTAAAGGAGATTCTATCGTGTATCAACTCTTCTGTCATGGGGTCACTAAGATTATACCAGTTTTGTAGGAACAGTGCCCCTAGTAGTATCTTTGCTGGTGTTTGTGGTCTTCCACCTTTTTTGCCTACTTCTGGTTTATAGATGCCCTCTTCAATAAGAATATCTACAAGTCTATCAAATGGAATAATCTCTTTCATCTCTCCCAAGAATTTCATACTTTTTTTACCGCCTTGGTACTGCATTGCATGGTCGAAGAAGCTTAGTTGCATTGACTTTTCCTTGATAGATATTTGTTGCTCTTGATATATCTATTTTAGCTAAATTTTGGTTTTAGGTGGTTTGGGGTGGGTTTTTCAGAGGGTTCAATAGTAAAATCTTTAGGGTATTTCTCTAATAATTTTTTTAATGAAGTATAAGTAAAAGATGGATTGTTATTTTTAAGAAATTTCCCCATTTGTCCGAGAGGTACATATGGTTTATTTTCTATTTTTGAATGTCTTAATGCATTAACTAATATATTTTTTTCATTATTATTTGTATTAGTTTTAGGGGCAATATTTTTTTGGTCAGTATTAATATAATCTTTATTAATCATATCCTTTTCTATCATGAGTTCATAAAATAGATCACATATATGAACATCTTCATTTTGAATATTACAACTATCCTGAGTACCTCTATCAGCTATAGTGTTAATCTCTCTAGGTATCCAACTAATTGAAATGTTCAAAATTGAACATAATTCTTTAATTTTTGTATGTATTGTTGCACTATAATTATCACATAAAATATGAATTTTTTTATCTAAAATATTAAGTTTTTTTGCATAGAGACATGCATAAACAACTGCATATCGTTCTGAAAAAGAACTTGATGTAGGTAATTTGGTATTTAATGTATCAATTCTATTTTCATCTACATCATATAAACATATTTTTGATTCTTGCGTTTGATTACAAAAGCTAGCATCTACATATAAAATTCTTCTTGATGGTCTAATATTATTTTCTGTCACCATGTACTTCCTTTGAAAACTATTATAACTAATAAATATCAATTTTTATCAAAATAAAATCTAGATTTACTCCCCAAACAAATAAATCAAATCAGGAAACAACACAATAATCCCCAATGCCACCAACTGCAACAAGATAAATGGTATCACCCCTCTATAGATACTCCCCGTACTTACCTTGTCACCTGCTGCACCTTTGAGGTAAAAGAGGGCAAAGCCAAAAGGAGGGGTTAGAAATGAGGCTTGTAGGTTCATGGCTATGAGTATGGCAAACCAGATGGGGTCTATGTGAAAACTTGCAACGATAGGTACTAAGATGGGTACAACGACAAAGGCTATTTCTATGAAGTCTATGAAGAAGCCTAGCAGGAAGATGACAAGCATCGCTACGAGTATGAATGTCCATTTGTCTCCTACATCTCCTGTAAAAAACTGTAGTGCCATGTCTCCCCCACCAAGTTCGTTAAACACCAATGAAAATGCCGTAGCACCGATGAGTATCATAAATATCATCGCGGTAAGTTTGA
>FPHI01000047.1_pt1 | contig 7930 bp, 9 predicted proteins | sample 1057421 | NCBI WGS metagenome assembly FPHI01 (sample SAMEA4473311, study PRJEB15554) | hydrothermal vent metagenome | biome: marine basaltic hydrothermal vent biome; feature: marine hydrothermal vent; material: water | place: Pacific Ocean | collected 2011-06-14/2011-07-23 | depth 1155 m | reverse complement strand
TTATGAAGTGATTTACACCTTCTAGTGTAGAAATAGGTGTAGATATCTCTAGCCCAGTGTTGTCTCGACACTTACATGCCATCGGAGATGACTTTAAAAATTAAAGACAAGAAAAGGTCGACTGTTTTAAACCCCTCGACACTTACATGCCATCGGAGATCACTTCTTACATATTTGTAACTTTTGAGGGTACAACTTTGTTTTAAACCCCTCGACACTTACATGCCATCGGAGATAACCCATGCTATGGGTAGTTGTTACATCTATTGTATGGAACAATGCGATGTGAAGGAGCTTTACAGAAAGTGCGTATATGTACCCTCTCGTAAAAGTAAATTGTGCCATGTTTTTTCTTAACATGCCCTAAAATAGGCACTTTGAGCTACTCAAAAAGTACGTACATCTATTTGCATATCTTACATAAAAACAGATATATGCACTTATCTAAAATACATATCCCATAAACCACGTAAATAAGCACTCTGAGACTTAACCAAAACTTAAAGTGCGTACATCTCTAAGCTATAATATAAAAATATGACAATGACGCACAAATTCAAAATATAAGATTTGTAATCTAATGCCCAATATACGACAAAATCAGTTTATAACCTTAAATATATCTTAGCTTAAAAGTGCGTACATCTAAAGTGTTAGTATTTGTATGTCTGAAGAATTTATATGGGGATACCATATTTAGAGGCTTCAATAATCTTGTATTTACTTCATTGCACTATAATAATCCAAATATTTATAAAATTCGGAGAGTAAAATGTCCAAAAAAAGTCTAGGACTTAAAGAGCTTATTGCTATTGCCGTTGGTGGTATGGTTGGAGGTGGTATTTTTACCATTCTTGGTATCTCTGTCTCCATGGTAGGATTTATGGCTCCATTTGCTATAGCTTTGGGTGGGGGTATTGCATTTTTTGCTGCCTACTCCTATGCTAAACTAGGTGTTTACTATAAAGATGAAGGTGCCACGTATGCTTTTTTTAAACGTACCTATCCAGACTCTCATATGGCAGCTTCATTTATAGGGTGGTACACTGTTTTTGGCTATATCTCTACTTTGGCACTTTATGCCTATACCTTTTCTTCCTATGGTATCAGTGGATCTGAGTATGCACATGATGCATGGGTACGTAAAGCTGTTGCTATTGCGATTTTGGGTCTTTTTACAATAGTTAATCTTTGGAGCGTGAAAGGAATGGGAAAACTTGAAGATATAATGGTCTATGCCAAGCTTATCATACTTTTTGTGATTTCCCTGATGCTTATATACTATGGCAAAACAGATATACATACATTTTCTCAAACATTTACAGAAGACTTAAAACAGACACAGGGCTTGCAGATACTTATCGTGGCATCTGTTACTTTTGTAGCCTATGAGGGCTTTCAACTGGTTATTAATGCAGTTAATGAGATGGATAACCCTGACAAAAATATCCCCAGAGCCATTTACGGTGCAGTTATATTGGTAACATCTATCTATTTCATTATTGCTTTAGCTTCGGTATTGGCTATCCCTGTAGATGATCTTATAGCAAACAGAGAGTATGCACTTGCTTCTGGAGCAGAAGATATTATGGGTCATTTTGGACGTGATTTGGTTATCATTGGTGCGGTATTGGCAACCTCTTCAGCCATTAGCGGTACGATGTTTGGCTCTTCACGGCAGATGGCACGTATTGCTGAAGATGGTTACTTGCCTAAGCTACTTTCAAAACGTACAAAGAATAGTATTCCCAGCTATGCTATTATTACTATGGCAACTACAGCTTCTGCACTTATTTTGGCAGGTGGTTTACAGCTTATCTTGGAGTTTGGAAGTATCACCTTCTTATTGGTATCTCTATTGATGGCTATTGCCAATTTTAAGATACGCAAAGAGACTCACTCCTCTATGCTGCTTACACTTATTGCTATTTTTGGGCTGAGTATAGGTTCTAGTCTCATTTTATGGTATGAATATAAGAGTAAACCTGAACAGATGCTTTTTATCTTTGTACTCTATTTTCTATTAAGTTTTGGGGCATGGGGATACTCAAAACTTGCTTCTCTTAAAGAAAACAGATAGACTTTGATGAAAAATATTTAATAGGATGCAAAATGATTAGTAATGGTTTTTTCTACTTGGCATTACTTATGATGATAGCTTCATGCATTGTCTATATTGAAAAAAAAAGCCAATACAAGATTTTTGAATATCTTCCTGCTATTGTGATACTTTATTTTGTGGTAATGCTTGCTTCTACTTTTGGGGTATGGGAAAAAACAGCATCCGTTACAGCAACATACAAAGTAGTAAAATCCAACCTTCTGCCAGCGATGATTTTTCTTATGTTGTTACTTGCAGACATGAGAGAAATTTTTAAACTGGGTCGTAAAATGTGGCTTACCTTTCTTTTGGCATCAGTTAGTATTGCCTTTGGGTTTATAGGGATGTTCGCTCTTTTTCACAGCTATTTTGGTAATGAATCATGGAAAGCCTTTGCTGCTTTAAGTGGTTCATGGATGGGTGGTACCGCCAATATGGTAGCAATACAGGGAGCATTAAATCTACCTGACTCTGCTATGGGTTACACTCTGCTGATAGATTCTATAGACTACGCCATTTGGATGATGATACTTCTAGCCCTTGTCCCTTTTGCTAAACGTTTCAATATATGGAGCAAAGCAGATACTTCTGTTCTTGATGAAGTGGGTGAACGTTTGGCACTCAAAGAAGAGAAGAAAAAACCTATAAGCTTTGACTCTCTCTTTATTTTACTGGCTTCTGCCCTGCTCGTCTCTGCACTCTCTCAATATGGAGCAACCTTTCTACCCACTACAGATTTTCTCTCAAACACTACTTGGGTCGTCATACTCTCTACCCTTGCAGGCATACTCTTTGCTATGACACCCTTGGCAAAAGTTTCAGGAAGTTCAGAACTTGCCAATATTATGCTCTACCTCATTGTAGCCCTCATCGCCAGTCGTGCAAACTTTGCAGAACTTACCCAGGCACCACTTTACATCTTTGCAGGGTTTGTTATTATTGCCATTCATGTCATCATCATGGTTATCTTCGCCAAACTCTTCAAACTTGATCTCTTCTCTTTGGGTGTGGCATCACTTGCCAACATTGGTGGTGTAGCTTCTGCCCCTATTTTGGCATCTGCCTACTCAAAGGCATTGATACCTATTGGTGTACTTATGGCGATGATAGGATATATTTTGGGGACATTTGGGGGGTTGATGGTAGGAAAAGTTTTAAAAATACTAAGTACTATTTTTTAAATCTGCACTCACCAAGTGTAATGGTTTTTCCTTTGATAATTTCATTCAAGATATAAGTTAATGTACCCTCTGCATCTGTTTCAGGCATCTCTTCTTTTATCATACGAAGTGCCTCTTTTTGAGAGGTTTTTATCCACCTCTTTTCATAAGTATATTGTGTATATAACTCCACTGCTAGACAATCCCAATTTCAGCAAAGATAGGCTCAACTTTTAGCCACAACTCCTGTAGTTTGTTGTTTAGTTCAGATATTGCTGTTCTCTCCTCTTTCCACTCTTCTATTTTTTCAAGTATGAATGGTTTCTCTGCATCTGTAATATGTGTTGCATTTTGTATCTTCTCAACAGCTTGAGCAATTTTCTTTTCCATAATTATTCCTTTGATTTATTTTTAATTTAATATACCACATAAAAACTAAAGGGAACCTCTAATAATAGGTAATGCTCATAATGGGCTTTGCAAATGTAAGGTTGTGCAAGAGATTTGCAAGTCCTAGCCATAGCTAAGTCGAAGTCCTAAATAGTTTCCATAAAAGAAAAAGCACCATTACGCTATAATCGCGACAATTATATATACGTAGGATAACATCATGAGTGAGAAAAAAGCAACATACAACCCAAAAGAAGTGGAAGATAATTATTATAAACTCTGTGAAGAGCGTGGGTATTTTGAGATAGATGGTAACAAAGCTATTCAAGAAGAAGGTAAAACCTTCTCAATTATGATGCCACCACCCAATGTTACGGGGAGTTTGCATATTGGTCATGCACTGACGTTTACACTGCAAGATATCATTACCCGTTACAAACGTATGGATGGGTTTAAGACACTTTGGCAACCAGGGACTGACCATGCGGGGATTGCGACACAGAATATTGTAGAGAAACAACTCTTGGCTGAGGGTACAACCAAAGAGGAGATAGGACGTGAGAAGTTTTTAGAACGTGCATGGCTTCAAAAAGAAACAAGTGGTGGGAACATTGTCCATCAAATGCGTAAGCTGGGTGTGACTCCTGCGTGGAAGCGTGAACGCTTCACCATGGATGAAGGTCTCAAAGAAGCAGTTAAAGAGGCGTTTGTATCGCTCTACAATGAGGGGCAAATCACCCAAGATACCTACATGGTAAACTGGTGTACACATGATGGCGCACTCTCTGACATCGAAGTAGAACATGAAGAGGTAAACGGTAAGTTTTACACAATGATATATAAATTTGCAGATGGTTCAGGAGAGCTTGAAGTAGCCACAACCAGACCAGAGACCTACTTTGGCGATACGGCTATCATGGTACACCCTGATGATGCACGTTACAAGGACATCGTAGGTAAAGAAGTGTTACTTCCACTGACTGACAGAAAAATCAAAGTCATTACCGATGAGCATGTAGATATGGAGTTTGGTACAGGTGTGGTAAAGGTAACCCCTGCGCATGACCAAAATGACTACGCTGTAGGACAGAGACACAACCTTGAGATGATTAAAGTATTTGATGAAAAAGGGATACTCAACGATTACTGTGGAGAGTTTGCAGGGCTAGAACGTCTTGAAGCACGTCCTGTTATCGTCAAAGCCCTTGAAAATGCTGGATACATCGTAAAAATAGAAGATCACGTACACCAAGTAGGTCACTGTTACCGTTGTAAAAACATTGTAGAGCCATTTATCTCTACACAGTGGTTTTTGAGTGAAGAGATTGCCCAAAACTCCATCAAAGAGACAAAAAAGCACAACAACTTCCACCCTGCCCACTGGATAAACTCCTACACAGCATGGATGGATGAACTGAGACCTTGGTGTATCTCTCGTCAACTCTGGTGGGGACATAGAATTCCAGTATTTACCTGTAATGATTGTGGTCACCAATGGGCAGACAAAGCAGATGAACCAGAGGCTTGTCCTAAATGTGCCTCTAAAAAGATGACACAAGATCCAGATGTCCTTGATACTTGGTTCTCCTCTGCCCTATGGGCGATGAGTCCACTTGGCTGGGGAAACAACGGTAAAATGTCTGAGACCTATAATGACACAGATATGGCAGACTTCTACCCTAACTCCCTACTCATCACTGGGTTTGACATTATGTTCTTCTGGGTAGCACGTATGATGATGATGGGAGAGCACTTCCAAGGAAAACTTCCATTTAAAGACATCTATATGCATGCGCTTGTTCGTGATGAGCATGGAGCAAAGATGTCCAAGTCTAAAGGAAACGTCATCGACCCTCTTGATATGGTAGAAGAGCATTCTGCAGATATTATTAGATTTACACTGGCTTACCTTGCAGTACAAGGGCGTGACATCAAGCTAGGTGCTAAGAATTTAGAGCAGTTTAGAAACTTTACCAACAAGCTGTACAATGCAACAAACTACCTACAGCTCAATGTTGAGACCTTCCCTGAACTTCAAGAGATAGAAGTTGTCACACCTCTTGGACGCTATATGCAGTCAAGATTGGCTGAAGCTGTAGAAAAAATACGTACTGCTATTGACAGTTACAAGTTTGATGAGAGTGCAAAAACACTTTATAACTTCGTATGGAATGAGTTTTGTGACTGGGGTATTGAGTACTCTAAAGCAGACCGTGAAAGTATTGTAGAACTGGGAGCCATCTTTAAAGAGACGCTTAAAATGGTGAGTCCGTTTATGCCATTTATCTCAGACCATCTCTACCACAAACTTAGTGGTACAACACTTGAAGAAGGTGAATCATTGATGGTTATGCCTTTTCCTAAAACTATTAAAAGAGATGAAGAGGCAGAGAAGATGTTTGCCATTATTGAAGAGTCTATTACTGCCCTACGCCGTGCCAAAGTAGTCATAGACATGGGGAACTCCAAGATAGACAAAGCCTACATCAAACTAGATGATGCTTCAGCCATAGATACGCAGATGGCTAAACCATTCATAGAGAAACTTGCAAAAGTCCTTGAAATAGAGTTTGTAGATGCTAAAGTGGCTGACAGTATTACTGATGTATCAGACAACTTGGAAGTGTATCTGCCAACAGGTGAGATAGACATGACCCCTATCATTACAAAACTTACACGTCAAAAAGAGAAGCTGGAAATTGAGATACAAAAGTTAAATGGGATGTTAAACAACGAGAGATTTGTTGCCAATGCTCCTGAAGCAGTCATTGCTGAGAATAAGCAGTCACTTGAAGATGCTCAGGCAAAAATAGCCAAAGTTTCAGCAGAATTAGAAAGATTTGCCTAATCGTAGGAGAAGATGGTCTTATCTGGCTATCTTCTCTCCTAAATCTTTACTTCTTAATCTAGGTAGTTATGCTCTTTGAGTTTTTTCTCAGTACCATATTCACGTAATGCTAAAGCAATAAGAATAGTTGCTACCACCACTACCCCCATCGTAATTGTAAGTTTGATATAAATATCAATATCTATACTTTCTGTCCACATAACAGCTATTGTCATTACTACCCATATTACCAATAATACAGTTGATATAATTGTTGCTATTTTCATTACTTCTCCCTCATCATAAGTACAACATAGGCTTCTCTTTTAAAGAAAAGCAACATTCTTCTAATATCTTTTTCCATTGTCACTACGCGCCAACCATTTTGAGCATTGTTGTTCAGAAAATTACTAAATTTTACAGGATCAACTTTTGCTCCACCAAGCAGCAGCGAACCCAACATACTCTCTTGATATATAATGGCCTTATATTCCACATCAGATTTTGTTTGCATTCTTTTCCTTTTCTAAGTATAAGCATTTTTATTTTTTTACAAGCAAAGGAGAAATTATACTATAATAAAATATTTCTCCAGTATAACGTTTGAATTGAGAAAATATTTGAATCTGCTAGGCTTTTTCAACTCTAGCATGTGCTTGTTTATAAATTCTCATATTATCTCTTATTATTAAAATAGACTTTTTTAAGTCCTGCTAACTTCTAGGTTATTTTGATTGCCTATCTTGGATATAACAGTTAACTTGAACTGTAAATTTTCGCTAGGTAATTTATTGGTTACTCTGTTTTGTTATAAGCTTAGTAAACTTCTTTTCTGTGAGCAATTCTAATGACTGAGATTACTAAATAATTATTTTCTTTTAAATAAATTATTCTATAATTTCCAGCTCTTTTTCTAAACTTTCCTTTATGCTTACCTTTGAGTTGTTTATCGTTTGAAAAATTTCCATCTTTTAAATCTAAAATTTTTGTTGACACAAGTTTTTGTACTTGTGCATCTAATTTTAAAAATTCCTTCTCAGCATCTTTATCAAATGCAACTTTATACATTAATCCCTGCTTTTTTAAAAACTTCTTCTAATGGAACAAGTGTGGTTTTTCCTGCCTTTAAATTGTCAATTCTTTTATCTGCTATCATTTCATCTAATTTATCAAAGTATAATTCTATAGCTTTTTCAACAAGGCTAGTTCTCGTTTTATCAAGTTCTTGTGCATATTCATCAAGAGTTTGTACAATGTCTTTTTCTAATCTAATATTGATTGCTTGTTTCATAGCGTAAGCCTTTAATTTATTTTTTGTATATACAATTGTAGTGCAAATAAAAGACTTTGTCAAGTGGTTTATAACGGTTGAAGATAGCCGATAAATTGCCGCGAGGTAATTTATTGGCTACTCTGTTTTGTTAGCATTTAAGCACAGTTAGTTTTGTAATC
>FPHI01000032.1_pt1 | contig 18084 bp, 21 predicted proteins | sample 1057421 | NCBI WGS metagenome assembly FPHI01 (sample SAMEA4473311, study PRJEB15554) | hydrothermal vent metagenome | biome: marine basaltic hydrothermal vent biome; feature: marine hydrothermal vent; material: water | place: Pacific Ocean | collected 2011-06-14/2011-07-23 | depth 1155 m | reverse complement strand
TACCACATACAAATCAATGTCACTATCTTGATGTGGTCTCCCATACGCATAACTTCCAAATAGGATAATCTTATTGATATTGAGAGGTTTTAACTTTTCAACAATTTCTAATTTTATATTTTCTATATCTACCATTACTTTCAAAGATACTACTATGACAATACCTCATTAATTGGATTTGTTTTTTTATTGTCTTTGTCAAAGATATAGGCATACATAGGTATATAAACCAATGTCAAAAGTGTCCCAACCAACAACCCACCAATCGCCACATCAGCAAGAGGAGAGAGTCGTTCAAGTCCTACTGCTTGTTCTAGTGCAATAGGTACCATTCCTGCGATAGTACCAAAGGCAGTCATCATTACAGGTCTAAAACGCACTCGTACTGCCTCTTGGGAGCTTTGGAATGGTGTTTCGCCTTTGGCTCTGTACTCTTGATAGAAGTCTATTAGCAAGACGGCATTTTTGATGATAATTCCAAAAAGCAACAAGATACCCAACAGACTTGGCATACAGCTAGGTTTGTCAAACAGTAACATTCCCCATGCAGCCCCAATAAGTGAGAGTGGCAGAACCAAAATCATAATAAATGCCATTCTAACCGATTTATAAATTGCAATTAGTGTCATAATAAGCACAATTACCCCTAAACCAATGGCTTTTGCCATTCTTTTAAAGCTATCTTGGATTTGTGCAATATCTCCTGTTTGGTCTATCTGTATATCGGTTATGTTTGCATCGTTTAAGGCTGTTATGGTGTCATCTGTTAGGTGGGTTACTGGGCGTTTTGCACGGTATCCGTTTACATCGACACTGTATAACATCTTGTCTCGTTCAATTTTTGCAAAGGTAAGATGTCGTTTGATGGTAGCGATTTGACTTAGTGGTATCTCTCCTTGTGGGGTAGAGATAGGCAAGAGTCTTAGGGTCTCGATATTTTTAGAAAATCTTCCTTTTAGATAGAGTCGGACTACTTGTGTATTCATAGATTGGAAATTGGCATTAAGCCCCACTATCTGCCCTTTTATAGGCAGTTGCATTGCTATTTGGTAAGGTGTGACTCCATAGCTTAGTGCTTTGTTCTCATCAATATCAAGCGAGACTTCCATAAAATCTTTGTCCCAACTTGTGCTTACAGAGGTCAATCCTTTTACATCTTTTATGGCTTTAGCTACTTCATGTGAAGCATTACCTAAACCATCAACATAAGGAGAGCTAAGTCGTACATCAACAGTTGCTTTGATAGAAGAGAGTGCTGTTGCACCAAAATCATAGACATCATTTCGTTTTACCCCCTCTAGGTGTGAGAGTTTGTCGCGTATAATATCTTCTAGTTCCCAAACACTCTTATCTCTTTTAAAGCGATTTACAGCATTGATAGTAATGGTCGCTTCTGCAGGAAGATTTCCTGAACCAAGACTCAGTACACCTGCTTCACTTCCAAAAGCAACATAACTCATCTTTATCCATGGTTATTTATGAAGCCAAACAAGTTCTTTGTTCTTAATGTTTAACTCTTTTACTATATCATCAAAAATTCCCAACTTTTACATCATGTAACTTCCGAATAATAATCTCTTCAAGCTTATTACTTACTCTCAAACCACTCTTTTTAAAAAGATTAAAATAATAGTGTGCCTCTTCAAATGATATATAGTCTTGTCTATAATTCTCAACAAGAATGCCTAAAACACCTACAACTTCTAAGCCCTGATTAATGGCGATTATTCTCCCTTTTCGTTCATCAATAATAAGTTTTAACTCAAGTTCAATAGCCAAAGTAATAGCTTCAATCTCTCCTTTATCAATATTGAGTTTTTTTATTCTATTTAGCGTTTTGGTGTCGCTAATATTTTTAACTTCTATTTTATCAAATTTTTTAACCCTATACTTAACAATATCATCTTTAAAATTTAACTCATTTTCAACAGCTTGTGGTATAAATACTTTTTCAAATAGATTTGATAAGAGAACTAATTTATCAGACTTAGCAAGGATAATTAATGCTGTGGTATCACTTATTACAATATTCATATTTTTCTACTTAAAAGCATTAAATTCATGTTCTATATATGCCTCATCTACTCTAATAAAAGGTATATCGTACTTTTCTAAAAGCTCCATAACTTCATATTTGGATAGATTTAAAATAGTTCCAATTTGCCCTATAGATAACTCTCCTCTATCATAAGCTTTCAGAAGATTATACTCCTGTCTCTCTAGTCTATTTTTTATCTGAAACATCTCTTTGATTGCTTCTACAAACTTCTCTGTGTCATTGTAAAATTTTGTCTCTAAGATATTCAATATTGATGGGTCTTGATATATTGTTGTTCCGTTCACAATTAACCTTTCCTGTAAAATCGTACAGTTTTATTATATCTAAAAATCGTATAAAGATAATTATAGTAATAGCTATGGATTACTTTGTATTTGTGACACGACCCCCTCTTCCGACCCCCTCTTCCAAAAAGTATAAAGCGTTAAAGAAATGTTAAATTCTTATTGTTTTGTATTTTCAAAAGTGGCTATTCATGACACGGTACTTTTTTGTTGGGTCAAATGGATTTTTTTCATCTTGAACACTAAACTTAGAACTCATTGCTTGTTCTACTAAAAATCTAGGGTCAATTGCTTTTGCACTGTTTAGACTTTGTGGTAAAGCTCCCATTTTTTCTATCATCATTGCTTCTACTTGTTCTGGTGTTGGTACCATTTTTTATCCTTAAAATTTAAAATAATTTAGATGATGTAAATATCATCTTCAAAGCACTTTTTTTCAAGTGCTTCAAAGATATTACTTTGACAATATCTCATTAATTGGATTTGTCTTTCTAAACACTTTATCTATTGACCTTTTTATTCTTCACATCACTGCGTGAGCCAATATCATCAATAGTAAAATGATACTGATAGCCTTTTTTATCTGCACTAAGTACTTTTCCTGTGGAAATCAACTCTCCATCTATGAACGGTAAAATAATAGACTAATCCTTTAAAAATTATATATCAATATATCTTGATATATAATTAAAGTTATTGTTTTATTGTTGTTAGTTCTTGAAATAGAATTGCTGGTTTTTAATTGTTCTAAAATATTATTTATTGTATAATAAATATTATGAAACAGTTTTTGATTATTATATTTTTACTATTAACAATGAGTGCATATGCTACACTTTATGAAGATGCAGAGGATGGGAAGCAAGATAGGTGGAGACTCTACAATGACATTTCAACAGCTTCACTCAAAAATATTTATGATGAAGAGAAGGAGAGCAGAGTAATTTTTTTGGATAGTCAAGATAATCAAAGTGGCTATATGTTGGCTATGGAGCGAAATTCTACTGCTTGGTGCAGGACAAAAGGTAAGAGTCTGAGATGGAGTATGAAATCAGATAGAGATTTTGTGATACTTGTTAGTATACAGACCGATAGGGGACATAGATATATTGTCTATACTTCTGGTGATAGAAATGGTAGAGGCTATTATGGTTTGGGTGCTGATTCTGTGAATGGAGAGTGGCATAAATTTTCTAGGGATTTAGATTTGGATTTGAAACGATATGAGCCTACTAATCAGATTATAGCAGTTGATTCATTTTTTGTTCGTGGAAATGTAAAAATTGATGATATTGAGATAGTCGATATAAATAAAAGAGGTTTTATTCCTAAAAAAATTGAGAGTTGTGTTATAGATATACCTAAAATTAATCCTTCCCCAAAAAATGAATTTGAGATTCATGATAATGAACCACCAAAGATAAAACTAAATGGTTATCCAGTATTATCTATTGGATTAGGGGAGGAGTATATCGAACAGGGGGCTACAGCCATGGATAATGTAGATGGCTCTATACCTGTTGAGATATCAGAAGAGATAGACATCAATAGGGTAGGGACATATACACGATTTTATATAGCAAGAGATAGTGTAGGTAATAGTGCTATAACAACACGGATAATCAATGTTGGTTCTATTAAAAAAGAGAAACAAGAGGATGAGGTGATTGAAGAGGAGTTAGCTACTTTGGAGTCTGTAGATAGTAGTGGTTTTATAAAATTTCCAAGTGAAGATGACTATTGAGAAGAAATCACTACTTGATTAATATAATCAAGTAGCAACCATACAACATACACAACTATTGGTTGAAAGACTTTTGTCTAATTCCTTATGATTTGTAACGCCCTATATTTTCATATATAAGTAAGTATAAAATAAAAAAGTGTAAAAAAGATGTAGAAGTATAAAATTTTTAAAAAAAATTAAAAATTCTATAGTAGAGTAGGGTTACCACTCTATTTTTTTGGTATATTTTTGTGTATAGTTATATTTTCTAAGAGCAAAAATCAGATGATATAGTAGCCATCCAAACGATATAGCAACTAGTAGTGATGCTAATAAAAACAACAGTTTAGAATCTAATAGAGTAGAGGCTATAAATGCTATAAGCATTGCAATATGAATACTAAAATGTATCTTGGCTTTTTTGGGATGAATAACATCAAACATCATTGGAGCTTCCATATAGCCTTGGTTTGAGAGGTGAAACCATACTAAAAATGGGACTATTTTGTATACCATAGCAAAAACAATACTTAGAGCAAAGCTTATAAATGTAATTTGGCTTATGGATTTTAGATTTTCATGTAGAGTTGTAATATTATCAATTAGTATAATAGACATGCTAACAATAAGAAGTCCCATCCCCAAACGCCAAAACCATACTGTTGCATCAGAGGTTGGTCGTCTCCTCTTATATAGTCTATGGATAGTGATAGAGGCATAGATAATAAATAGAGTGGCTAAAATCATATCTATAATATCACTTGATAGAGCTTTTAGGAGAAGTAGAGTAAAAATAATCACAGTAAGATATTTGGTTATAAACTCAGGATATTTAGGGGTGACATAGAACATCTCAATAACTTGAAAAGAGATAGAGATTATAAGTAGCGTAATCCAACCAAATAGGGCAAATGAGTAGTGTATCTCTCTTAACTCTGCAAAGAGGTATCCATTGGTATAGCCACCTAGTGTTAGGAGTAGATAGATTCCTAAAATAATAGTAATAAAAAAAGAGCCAAGAGCAAAAAGCATCCCTTTGGACGAGCTTGAGTGGTCTTTGATTTGTATTATCTCTTTTAGCATGAGTGTGGTTGCATGTAGAAGCCCTAAGCCTAATAAGATAGCAGATAGTAGATATAGAAAATCTGTTTGAGAATTAAATGCTATTATCTGAACAATCACTCCAATGGTTAGCAATATATGGGTTATCATCGCTTTTTTGCTAGGCATTTTGATAATTACCCCTGCGATAACAGGTAGCATCTGAAACATAGCTCCTAACATAAAAGAAGCCATAACACCTAATGCCAATATATGGATAACAGCAATGTTATTAAAATCTCCTAGCAGATAAAGCCCAAGTAAAAGACCAAAAATAGAAGCTGTAATAAAAAATCGAAGAACCACAGATATAGGAGGAGCCTGTTCTAGTGAAAGACCACCTTGGTTAAACATCTAACAACTCCTCTAAGTTTGCCTCTCTATCTTTGCAGATAAGTATATGCCAAGTATCAGAGCTATCTTGATATGAAAAATGGGCAAACTCTTTTTCTATTGCTACTTCAATAAGAGGAATAGGTTTTTTTCTATGAATCATATATAGATAATCACTCTCTCTCATACTCTGTAGATGATTAAGGGCGAGTTGCAAGGGGATAGGGTGTTCCATCTCTCTTGCATCAAGTGGGATTTTTCTCAAAGTACTGTCTCTTTCATTGCCTCTAGTGTCTCCTCCTTTTTATCTTGGGGAATCACTCTATCACACATTGCATAGAGCATCTGCTCCTCTTTCATATTGTGCTGTTGTAGCAAAATCATCATAGATTCTGCTAGTGAGAGGTACGCATCTGTCTCTTTGTTCTCTATTGCTTCTGCCATTTTCCCAATAAGACCACGCACCTGCTCATGTTCAAACTTCATGATTCTCGTTGGTCCCTCTGTACTGCCTGAAATCTCTTCAAAGGTAGGAAATAGTGACTCTTCCTCTTTTTTGAAGTGTTTTAGTGTCTCATTAGCAAAAAGTAGAAATTTTTTTTCAGCTTCTCCAAAATCTCCATCAATAACAGATTTTTCAGCATCTGCAAATAGTTCGTCACACTCTCTATGTTCATCTCTCATGTAGTTTGTAATTATCATAGAAATTAATCCTTGGTTATATATTGTTGAAAGTATAAGATATTAATATTTAATAACTATTGATATTACTCAATTAGGAAATAATTTAATATTTTATGTTAAAATATCCCAACAAATATTGAGGACTCCTTGTGTTCTGTATAATATAATTATTTCAAGAGCAAATAAAACAAGAGAGTTGTTATTAGATTGTATATAAAAGAGTGGCGAGTATAGAATAAAAATTATGGATTGCAAGGATATATAATATGGCTATTAATAGAAAAACTATAACTAATTCACCTATAGAGCTAAAAAAGTTTCGAGGTAGAGAGATTTATATAAAGAGGGATGACCTTTTAGACCCTGAGTTTTCAGGAAATAAAGCTAGAAAATTTTACTATTTTTTAGTTAATGATTTTCCTAAGATAAAAAAGGTAGTAGGATATGGCTCAAATCAATCAAATGCGATGTTTTCACTATCGGTTTTGGCAAAAAAGAAAAGGTGGAAGTTTGAGTATTATACTGACCATATCTCAAGCTATCTAAAAGAGAATCCTGTAGGCAACTATAAAAATGCTTTGGCTAATAAAATGCGATTGATAGTAGGTGAGGGTGAGCCGAAGAGAGAGGATATAGAGGATAAACAGACTCTATTTGTTGATGAAGGTGGACGACAGATGGAGGCTAGATTTGGTATAAGGATGTTGGCACAAGAGATAAAACTTTGGCAACAAGCAAACTCTATAAATAGACTAAATATATTTTTACCCTCTGGTACAGGTACTACAGCTCTATTTTTACAAAAGTCACTACTAGAGATAGATAGCAGGTTTCAAACCAAAGTTTACACTGTTCCATGTGTTGGCGATATAGATTATCTACGGTTGCAGTTTAGTATGTTAGAAGAGAGTACATTAAAGTATCCATCTATTGTACAACCTAGTAAAAAGTATCATTTTGGGAAGTTGTATAGGGAATCTTATAAAATTTGGCTAGAATTACGCGATGATATGGGTATAGAGTTTGATATGTTATATGACCCTGTTGGGTGGTTGACACTTATGGAGAACCCAAAGATTTTCAAAGAATCGACACTCTATATTCATCAAGGTGGACATCTTGGTAATGAGAGTATGTTGATGAGGTACAGAAGGAAGTATGGTGAAGATATATAATATAGAAGATGATGATTTTCAACAAGAGTTTGATAAACTTTTACAACGAGGAAAAATGGATATTGATGGTGTAAGTAGCATTGTCAAAAATCTATTGGATGAGATAAGAGTAGAGGGAAATGTAGCACTAAAAGAGCATATATCCAAATTTGATAACTGGAGACCAAATTCTGATGATGAATTAGAGGTCTCTATCGACTCTATGAGAGAAGCTTATGAGAATATTGATGCAACTCTACGAGATGCATTGCACTTAGCTTATGATAGAATAGAGAGTTATCACCAAAAACTTATGCCAAAATCGTGGTTTAATTTTGAAAAATCTGGAACGATGTTGGGTCAAAAAGTAACACCTGTGGATAGGGCAGGGCTGTATATCCCTGGTGGAAAGGCTGCTTATCCTAGTTCTCTGCTTATGAATGCTATTCCTGCCATTGTTGCAGGGGTTGAAGAGATAGTGATTTGTACTCCTGCACCTGATAATGAACTAAATGAATTGCTTTTGGCCGCTTGTCATCTGTGCAAAGTTACTAAGGTATTTAAAATAGGTGGAGCTTCGGCTATTGGGGCGATGGCTTATGGTACAGAGACTATTCCCAAAGTAGATGTAATTACGGGGCCAGGTAATATTTTTGTGGCTACTGCTAAAAAACTTGTCTATGGAGAGGTTAATATTGATATGATAGCAGGGCCTAGTGAAATTGGTATTTTGGCTGATAAGAGTGCAAGAGAGGATTTTGTGGCAATTGATTTGCTCTCACAAGCAGAACATGATGAGATGGCAAGTTCCATACTTATTACCACGGATGCCTCTTTGGCTAGTAGAGTATCTCATAGAGTAGAGGAGTTTTTAGGAACACTATCACGAGAAGCGATAGCTAGAGAGTCTATTGAGAAGCGAGGAGCTATAATTATCACTAATACAATGGATAAAGCTATTGAACTTATGAATAGAATCGCACCTGAACATTTGGAAGTTGTAACATCTAATCCTATGGAGCTATTGCCAAAGATTAAACACGCTGGAGCTATATTTTTGGGTGAGTATACTCCTGAACCTATAGGAGATTATGTGGCTGGTCCCAACCATACACTGCCTACAGGGGGGACAGCTAAGTTTTATTCTCCACTAAGTGTAGAACACTTTTTGAAAAAATCATCAATTATATCTATGAGCCAAGAGGGGTTAAGTGAGATTGGTGAAGCTTGTGCTTTGATTGCCAATATGGAAGGATTAACTGCTCACGAAGAGTCAGTTCGGATACGAATGTAGGGTCGGTAATACCGACCAAATAATTTGGCTATAAACACACCGATTCCGAAATATAAGGAACCGATGCCTTTGTCTTTGATTGAATTTACAGGTTGTAAAAGTGTTTTAATGCTCTGATAATCATAGCATTTTTAGAGATACTCTCACTCTTTGCATCTGTATCAACTTGCTCATATAAATCAAGTGGTAGAGTAATAGAAAAGATTTTTGTTCTATTTTTCTTCTGCTTCTTAATATCTGAAACAATATCTTTTAGAACATCAATCATCTTATCTGTATTGATAGGTTTACGGATAAAGTTGTTAACACCAATCTTAACTGCTTCAGATATGTTACCCATATCATCACTTGCTGATACAACAACAATCATCTGTCTAGGATTAATCTCTCTAATCTCTTTAGCAATATCCAAACCACTTTTTCCTGGTAGGATAATATCAACAAAGATAATATCAGGCTGATGCTTTTTATATAAGTCTAAAGCAGTCTCACCATCAAATGCAGAGTAAACATCAGAAAAAAAGTTTTTGAGTGTTGTACACATCAACTCATTTGTTTCTGGATCATCCTCTAATACCATTGTTTTCAGTTTCTTAGTCTCTTCTACTATTTTCATTAGGTCATTATTCATGTAGTCCCATTCCCTTTATATTTTTATTGTTAATAGATTGTAACATGTTAATTATTAAGGTAAATTAAAAGTTAATAAAAAGAGTTATACATTATTTAAATAAATTTTTTTTTATATAACAAAAGTAGTATTATTTTTTTATATTTATATTATAATGTATCTTTTATAGATTTTCTCTTAGTTTTAACTCTTTTTCAAATCCCCATGCTTTTCTATGTTCATTAATAGCATTTTTTGAGATTGTCTCAATAAGCATAGACTCTTTATCCTCTAACATCATATAGACCTCTCCACTAGGTTCAACAAGCATACTATCACCATAAAATTTCCATTTTACAGAGTTATCATTGAATTCACCTAATCTATTGGCTCTTAATATATAACAGCCATGTAGAAATGCTTTTGTTTTGATAATCTCTCTCCATCTGTTATGTGAACCGAATGTTGAAGCAGTAGGCAGAAGAACCAAATCAATTTTTTTATCTGTCACAGATTGCCAAAATGGGTCAAAATGTAACTCAAACCCTCCCATCATCATAATCCGAAAACCATCTACTTGAAATAGCATAGGTATCTCTATCGGTTTTATAGGATTAGAGAAAAATTTTTTCTCATTCCAATGTTTATAGGGTATAAGTATCTGCTGTTCATAAAAATTTATAGATTTAGGAGTGATTTTTGCAATACTCTTAATATATCTCTCTTCTTTTATAATGACTATAGGTGCAATGAGTATCATATCATATTTAAGAGAACACTTTTTGAGAAGTTCTATACGCTTTTGGCTCTGCTCCTCAACCATTTTTATTGGCATCTCACTTAGCTCTTTAAAAAAGTGATTGAGAACATATTCTCCAAACAGTACAACTTTTACACCTCTTTTATGTGCATTTTTCAGATAAAAATCAAGTTTTGTTGCTTGCATTCCTAGTGTTGGTAGTTGTATAGCAGCAATAGTCAGTTTTTTCATCTCCTTCTCTCTATAGTTTTAATCTTGACTTTTGCCTCTTCTATCATCTTTTGAGCAGATTTTATTCTATTTAGCCCATCTTCATATAGTTTTAGGCTCTCTTCTAGTGTAATAGATGGGTTCATTAGTCTATTTAATATCTCTTTTGACTCTTCTAGTTTCTGTTCAAATGTATCAGTTCTCATTCTCATCCTTTAGTGATTTTTCTACAATCTTATCAAATTTATCTAGTTCAACCAAAAAAGCATCATGCCCATAGTTGCTATCTATCTCATAATATTTAGAATTTTGTCCATTTCTCTGCATCATCTTATATATATGCTCCATCTCTCTTGGAAAAAATAGATAGTCACTCGAAAATGAGATAAGTGTTGTATCGGCTTTGATGCGTAAAATAGCATCATAGAGTGAGTCATATCCACGGCTTAGATTAAATGTATTGATAGCCTTTACTATATATAGATAGCTTAATGGGTCAAAAAGTCGTGAAAAATTATCTGTGTTATACTCCATATATCTCTCAACTTCATATCTACCAAATAGCTCAAAGAGTCCATCATGGTTGACATAGTTTCTCCCAAATTTTTCATTCATAGAGTAAGGAGATAGATATGATATATGACCTGCAATTCGACCAATAGCTAGACCATCTAGCCCATCTTCTATAAAAGCATCTTTTGCATATTCTCCATTTTTAAACCTTGGGTCTCTTCGTATCGCCTCCATTGCAACCTTATTGAAAGCAATAGTCCAAGGTTGAGTAGCATAAGTAGAAGCCATAGATATAATTTTGTCAGCAAAGTTGGGATAGTCCACAGCAAACTGTAGTGCTTGCATCCCTCCCATAGAACCACCTATAATAGCTTTGAGATGATAGATACCCAAGTCTGATAGGAGTTGTTTTTGGGCTTTTATCATATCTTTTATAGTAAGAACAGGAAATTTTAGTCTATAGGGTTTGTCGCTTGGATAGTTGTTGCTCATAGGACCTGTACTTCCAAAGCAAGAGCCTAAAACATTGGTAGATATAACAAAAAACTTCTGTGTATCTATCGCTTTGCCATCTCCAATAAGTCCATCCCACCAACCAGCTTTTTTATCACCATCATATAGCCCAGCTACATGATGTGAGCCACTTAGTGCATGACAGACTAGTATGACATTAGATGCATCAGAGTTTAGTTCACCATAGGTCTCATATATTATTTTGTAAGGTTCCAAGATTCTTCCACTCTCAAGGTAGAGAGGTGTAGTAAATCGTTTACTTTTTGTTTCTATTTTCATTAAACGGATTTTATCCTAATTACGCTTTTATCATACATATTGTTTTTTAATAAATTTATGTTAAAATAACTTTATTAAACATTTTTAAATCAAGGAACAAAAACATGAGACTAAGAGCAATAATAGTTCTGTTAACAATAATAATCTTACAAGCTAGTGCAATGAATGATGAGAGTATTAAAAAGTATATGAAAAACTATATAGAGACAAAGATGAAACTGGAAGTCAATCAGATTGATATAATCTCTACATACCCGATTGTTGATGCTCCTGGATGGGTCGTTCACTTCCTATCTATTAGAGTAAAAGTCAAAATAGGTAACGAATATCAATCAGCTATTGTCAATAAGACGATTTTTACAAAAGGCAATAGAATAACCGTAAATCTTATGAAAAAAGGTGAGTTAAGAAGAGATGGGTTAAGAAGGGGAAAAAGCAGAAGTTACACAGAGCTTTTAAAACCTAGTGTTCCTATTGATGCATATGATGATGCACATTTTTTGTTAGGAAATAAAAATGCTCCTCATAAGATTCTAATTTTTTCAGACCCCTATTGTCCATATTGTAAAAAGAAAGCAGTAGAGGTAGTCAATATGGTAAAAGCCAATTCTAATACATATGGGCTCTATTATTATCATCTACCACTACTAAAAATCCATCCTGCGGCTGATGTAACAACAAGAGCAATGCATATTTTTCACAAAAAAGGAGAGATTGATAAGATGATGAAACTCTACACTTTGCCTATCAAAGCAAAGGAGACAGATGTAGATAAAATACTAAAAGCCATAAAAGCAAAAACAGGTGTACTTTTTACTAAAAAGCAGATTTTTAGTCCAGAGATTAAAGAGGCAATGAGAGTAGATATGGCCATGAAAAGAAGACTACAAGTGACAGGTACTCCGACTATATTTCTTGATGGTAAATGGGATAGGTTAAGAAAAGAGTATAAAAAATATGCCAAATAGAGTAGGGTGGTGCATTTATGCCCACCAAATTTAACTCAATGCTACTTTCAAATCCTCAATCAAATCTTCACTATCTTCCAAGCCAATACTTAACCGAATAAGACCCTCTGGAACACCTGCTTTTTCAAGCTCCTCTTTTGAGAGTTGTTGATGTGTTGTTGATGCTGAGTGGTTGATAATAGATTTACTATCTCCAATATTAGCAACAATTGAAAATAGCTCTACCTTGTCAAGAATCTGTTTTGCAATCTCAACATTTTCAACCTCAAAGCTCACTAACCCACTTGCCCCTTTTGTTAAATATTTTGAAGCATTTTTATAGCTTCTATCACTCTTTAGTAGAGGATAGTTTACTTGTTTAACAACCTCTTGTTTCTCCAACCACCGAGCAACAGCTAAAGCATTTTTGGAGTGTTCTTTTACTCGCAGAGAGAGTGTCTCTAAACCTTGAATAAATAGCCAAGCATTAAAGGGACTAAGTACTGCACCTGTATCACGAAGAAGAATCATTCTTGCTCTAAAAGTAAATAGAATAGGGCTTACGACTGAATCAGCAAATACTAAACCATGATAACTTGTCTCAGGTGTGTTAAAGTGAGGGTATCTAGGGTTATCTTTTATCTTTTGGGATAGCTCTTTTCGCTCAACAATCAACCCTCCAATGGCTGTTCCTTGTCCTGTTGTATATTTACTAGCACTATGTACCACTACATCAGCCCCCAAAAGTAGAGGTTGACACAAAATAGGAGTTGCTACAGTATTATCCACAATAGTTAGAAGTTGATGTCTGTTAGCAATATGAATTAACTCATCAAAATTAGGTACATCAATACTCGGATTAGAGATACTTTCAAAAAAGATACACTTTGTATTTTCATCAATTAGCTCTTCAACTTTAGCCGTCTCATGCACATCAAAAGAGCGAGACTCAATACCCAATCTTTTAAGTGTTTGAGTAAAGAGTGTTACAGTTCCTCCATATAGTTGGTTAGAGACAACAATATTATCTCCTGCATCGGTAATATTTAAAATAGCATAAAAAATAGCACCCATACCACTTGCCACAGCCAAAGCACCACTTCCCCCTTCAACCTCTGCAAATCTTCTCTCTAAAATTGCATTGGTAGGGTTTCCTACTCTTGTATAGACATTATCTGTTCCTTGCTCCAAATTAAAGCTACTTGCTGCAAAATCAGCCGAACCAAAATCAAAAGCTGTTGACATATATATAGGTACGCTCATTGTTTTTTGAGAATCTTTAGTATAACCTGCATGAAGTGCTTTGGTTGCTTGTTTCATTCATGTTCCTTTTGGGTGAATATAATTTGGGATTATAGCATATTGTCTCTATTAAACTCCTCATTGTTTTAAATTAACTATGTAGATAAAAAAGCTTCTAAACTAAATCCCAAAGAAACCTATTAATGGTTAATATTATTCCCTATCTTGGTACATGAATTCGTTGTCCTATTTTAAGAGGTGTGGAGGAGCTTTTTATACTGTAGTTTGCATTTACAATTCTTTGAAACTTCATAGGGTTACCATAAAACTTTTTTGCAATAGAGGCTAGAGTATCCCCTTTTCTTACAATAACGATTCTTCTTTTCTTCTTTAGCTTTGCTTGTCTCTTTAACTCTTTTTGTCTTTTGAGTTTTGCTTGTCTCTTTAACTCTTTTTGTCTTTTGAGCTTTGCTTGTCTCTTTAGCTCTTTTTGTCTTTTGAGTTCTGCTTGTCTCTTTAACTCTTTTTCTCTTTTGAGTTCTGCTTGTCTTTTTAGCACTTTCTCTATATTTTTAGCATCAGTATCAGTAGCAACTAGCTTTTCTTCTGTAGTAGTTGGTGGAGCAACTGGATTAGTATTTACAGTGGATTCTTGCTTTTTAGGAGTGGTAGTTGTTATCAACTCTTTTTTTACACTGTCCAATAAAGCATCACTTACAACGCTCTTATTTTCTTTGCTTGGAGTTGTAATAGCTGTTTGAGTGTTAGTTACAATAGACTCTTTCTCTTCTACTTTTTGAGCTGTCTTTGTAATTAGCCCCTGTTTCACTGCATCTTGATTGCTAGAGTTTAACTCTTTATTCTTTATTATTTGTGGTGTGGATGGCTGATTTGTATTATCTTGTAAAGAGTTAAATCCGAAATATCCAGCAACTCCAACTGCACCAACTAGGAGAATACTTAATAGAATTCGTTTGTTATCTTTTTCCTCTATATCATCATGATAATCAAATTCTTCTATCTCACTCTCCTCTCTCTCTTTTTGAGCCTTGAGAAATGCTTCCTGTGCTAATCTCTCTTGTCTCTCTCTCTCATACTCTTCTTTGTCATAGTTATGAATATCAAACATTTAAAGTCCCCTTAAATTATATTTTACCTAATTATAACAAATAAAAAAGCTACTTACCAAGCTATAGAGAGCAATATTTGAAATTTTCTCTGTTTATTTCCTTGAAGTAGCCTTTATCTAGCAAAGTAGATTTTATAACTTCCACTTCAATGTTTCAATATCCAACTTCCGATTCTCAAAAGGAAACGAACAGTTACAACAAAAATTGTATAAATATATGTAAAAGTGTTGACATATATTATATATTATGCTAAAATTCTTTTGCCGTAAAAAATATAGGCAGATATATTTTATTAAATATGCGTTAAGAGATATTATGGTTTTGTGGAGTAAGATGGCTGAAATAAATCTAATCTGACACATATAAAACAAAGACCCATAGTCGGTATTATTTGATAAATATATCATCAAGTCCCACCAATTCGGTAAAACGATAGGAAAGGGAGATAAAGTAGGGAGCAATGTTTCTGCAAAAAGAACTTGTAATAAGCTTTAATTAGCCGATTAAGTACCTACAAACGTCGTAAAATATTGAAGTTATAGATATTTTGCTAACCTATAGCTTTATATAGATATTTATGGACGGCTCAATAATAGCAGATATTTCAGAGAGTTTATAATGTAGAGGAAAACCTATAGCAGACCCTTTTGCAGTACTCTCTAAAATATAATATTTTTTCCCATTGATATTCTGTACCGATATGTCGTCTATCTACGATGAAGAGAGCAGATATAAATATATAGAGAAAATAGAGTCCTAAACTACCTATAATAATTTTTGAAAGCAGTATAGATAGTTTGGATTGCATTAGGCAGGGTAGTTAGTATTTGCCAAAGCGATACAGTCAATTTCTATAAGTACATTTTTTGGTAGAGTCTTGACAGCTACTGTACTTCGTACAGGCTTGTGTGTACCAAAATAGTGAGCATAGACCTCATTCATCTTTAGAAAGTCATCCATATCTGCTAGATATATGGTTGTTTTGATTACATCATTAAAATGTGCATTTGATGCCTCTAGCACATAAAAAAGGTTTTTTAGTACTTGATGAGTCTGATTTATAATATCATCTGCAACGATTTCACCTTTCTCATTCATAGCAATCTGCCCAGAGGTGTATATCATACCATTAGCAACTACAGCTTGTGAGTATGGTCCTATCGCCATAGGTGCTTGGTCTGTAGAGATAAATTTCATTTTTATCCTTTTTTATTTATCTTCATAAAATATATAGCTTGTTGAGTAGTCAGAGAACTCAAAATAGACACGGTGTTCTCCATCATCTTTTTTGCCATTAAAGTTTTCATCATTGTATCCATAACCATATCTATATGGTCTAGTACTACCATCATCTGTTCCATAAGCAGTTGAGAGTTTATCAATTTTGATGAACTTTTTAACCAATTTATCCCCTGCATAAACTTCTAAAATACCATTAGTTCCTGTCCAGTTTTGGATAGAACGACTTAACTTATTTTGAGTCTCTTGTGTACAGCCACCCAATAGTAGTAGAAATGTGATTAAAATAGTCAGTTTTAATTTCATAATATAATCCTTATTTTAATTGATGTCGTATTTTAACACAAAAATATTAAGATGGCATAGCAAATTTTTGAGTGATTAGCTCTCCTTCACTATTAAAATAGAGATAGTATAGTTTCTCTTTGACTACAGATAACCCTGCAAGATAACGAAGTGCTAAATTGGCTTGAAGTGAAGCGATGTGCATCACAATAGGGGCAGTAATACCTGCTGGTTTGTGGTCAGAGATATTAAAAACTTGAAAGGATGCCTTTTCAAAAAAACAGACCTGCCCATGAAATGCCTCAACACTTCCATATATCCACGGTGTAGATTGACTCTTTGCATAGTTATCAATCTCCTCACGAGTCTGTAGGTTATCTGTGGCATCCAATATCAGGTCATAGGAGTTTTCTAGTTTTTTGAATTTTTCAAAATTCATATTATAAGCTTTTGCCTCTATAAAAGGGTTTTTTGCTTTTATCATCTCTGGACGATTTTCATCTTTTAGACCAAATGCAACTTGTCTATGGATATTGTGTAGAGAAACGGTGTCGAAGTCTACTATATCAATATATCCAATACCAGATGTACCCAAAGCCAAAGCTAGGCTACAGCCTAATCCACCAGAGCCAATAATAGCTATTTTTCCGTTTTCTAATAGGGATTGAGTCTCTTCACCCCATAGTTGAATCTGTCTATAAAAATAATCTTTTGTTTTTATCATCTGCAAGTGTAGCAAAATTTATCTAAGAATATAAAAAAAATAGTATAATATAACTATGAATAGATTAAATAGATATACAATTTTGACTCTAATCCTTCTTGCTCTATCAGCTAATCTCTATGCAAAAGATATAAAAAGTCAAACAGGTAAAGGGAGTTGGTATGGAAAACAGTTTAATGGTCGTCTAACAGCTAGTGGAGAACGGTACAATATGTATGACTACACTGCTGCACATAAAACACTTCCATTTAATACAATGGTAAAGGTGACCAATTTGCATAATGGTCGCTCAATTATCGTTCGCGTTAATGACCGTGGTCCTTATGCTAAAGGGCGAGTTATGGATTTATCATATTTGGCAGCTAAAAAACTAGGATATGTAAAAAAGGGAGTTGCTAAATTAAAATTGAAAGTACTCTATAAACAAAAAAGAAGAAAAAAATAGTTTTTGATGATAAGAAATATGATTTAAAAAAGGAGTGGCGCGGTGGACGAGACTCGAACTCGCGACCCCCTGCGTGACAGGCAGGTATTCTAACCAACTGAACTACCACCGCACCTATAAAATGTAAAAGAATTGTATCTAAAGTTCCTTAAAGAAACCAAATACAAATGGTGGTCGCTACAAGACTCGAACTTGTGACATCTACCTTGTAAGGGTAGCGCTCTACCAACTGAGCTAAGCGACCTTATGATTATTGTTTTGGATGAATCTTGGCGACCCCTAAAGGATTTGGCGGTGGACGAGACTCGAACTCGCGACCCCCTGCGTGACAGGCAGGTATTCTAACCAACTGAACTACCACCGCACCTATAATATTAAAAATCTAACGTGGTGACCCTTCATGGATTCGAACCATGGGCCCACTCCTTAAAAGGGAGTTGCTCTACCAACTGAGCTAAAAGGTCATAAGTGGCGCGGTGGACGAGACTCGAACTCGCGACCCCCTGCGTGACAGGCAGGTATTCTAACCAACTGAACTACCACCGCACCTAT
>FPHI01000049.1_pt1 | contig 24148 bp, 30 predicted proteins | sample 1057421 | NCBI WGS metagenome assembly FPHI01 (sample SAMEA4473311, study PRJEB15554) | hydrothermal vent metagenome | biome: marine basaltic hydrothermal vent biome; feature: marine hydrothermal vent; material: water | place: Pacific Ocean | collected 2011-06-14/2011-07-23 | depth 1155 m | reverse complement strand
AATGATGATATGGAACGTGCAGAACTTCTTATCGATACGGTTTATGAGTATCATAAAAAAATTATTACACGCAATGGCTTGGACTTTGAACATCTTATACAGCTTGTTGGACGTGAAACCAAAGAGGTGAAACGTTTTGCAGATAAGATTGATATCTCTTTACTCCAACAGTTACATGTATGTGTAGATGAAGAGGAAGATAGACTCTTTCAAGATAGAATTATAGAGTTTCTTCAAACATTAAAAGACGAATATGGAGCGAAGTAGTGCAGTGGTATAGATTTATCATTTTTGGTAAGGTACAGGGGGTTTACTATAGAAAGTCAGTCTCTCAGGCTATGATGAAAAAACAATACAAAGGGTACATACAAAATTTACCTAATGGTACAGTAGAAGTTGTAGCAGAGGTATTTGATGATGAGTTTGATACTTTTATATCCATACTTAAAGAGGGATCTGCTCTCTCTACAGTAGAAGATATACGGTATGAGATTATAGATGATGCTGTGTTTAATACAGATGGCTTTGAGGTACGTTACTAATGGCAAGTGGCTGGGGCTGTCAATTTACGGGTACAAAAGACGATGACAAAGAGTGGTGTCTAAAACTCCACCATCACTGCGAACCTGGATGCAAAGGCTGCATCATCGCAGGGCAGGTAGCATTTGCTCAGCCTAATATAAGTGAAGAACAAGAGAAAAAGGTAAAGAAACGCTCTGATAATCCTTTGGAGAGGTAGGTTTACGCCATCTCTTTCCCAAACTTAGCTTTTAATTTCGCCAACTTTGGCGGTATGACAGCCATACAGTAGCCTTGCATTTGGTTTTGTCTGTAGTAGTCTTGGTGGTAGGCTTCGGCTTTGTAGTAGCATTTTAGGGGTTCTATGGTTGTTACTATTGGGTCAGAGTAGTCATCTTGAGCAGCTTCAAGTGCCGTTTTGGCTGCTTCTTTTGTCTCTTCATCTGTGTAGAGGATGGTAGAACGGTATTGTGTACCTTTGTCTGCACCTTGTTGGTTGAGCGTTGTAGGATTATGTACTACAAAGAAGATGTCTAGGAGGGTATCAGATGTGATAACAGTGTCATCATAAGTGATGCGGATGACTTCTGCATGTCCTGTCTCTCCTGTACAGATGTCTCTATAGGTAGGATTATCTGTATGTCCATTGGCATAGCCACTCTCTACGTCATTTACGCCTTTTAGTGTCTCAAAGACTGCTTCTGTACACCAGAAACATCCCCCACCTATAATTAATTCTTTTATTGCCATTTAAAAATCCTTTACTTTATTTGCTATAATATCCAAGAAAATAAAATATCTTGTAAATTAAGGAGAAATCCCATGAATATTAATGTTGTTTGTCCACATTGTTTCAAAGTCAATCGCATACCTAAAAAAGAGAGCTATGCAAAAGCCAACTGTGGAGGGTGTAAAAATTCACTGTTGGACTCTAAACCCATCTCTGTAGATGCAGATAAATTAGGTACATTTTTAGCCAATTCAGAGATACCAGTTATTGTTGACTTTTGGGCACCATGGTGTGGTCCATGTCTACAGATGGCACCAGCTTTTGAAGAGGCTGCGCTTGCTATGCCACTGCAAGCACAATTTGTAAAAGTCAATACAGAAGAACAACAAACACTTGGGGCTCAGTATGGTATACAGAGTATCCCTACACTCATAGTCTTTAAAAATACAAAAGAGTTAGATAGACTTTCTGGAGCATTGAGTGCAGGACGGTTAGAAAATTGGGTAAAGCAATTTTTATGATAAAATTAGAAATTAGAAATTAGAAATTAGAAATTAGAAATTAGAAATTAGAAATTAGAAATTAGAAATGGAATACTATGGCAAAAATACTCCTTTTGGAAGATGATGCAAATCTTAATGAAACGGTTAGTGAGTTTTTAGAAGAACAGGGGCATGATGTTATTTCTGTTTATGACGGTTATGAAGCACAGGATAAATTGTATGAGAGTAAATATGATTTGTTGCTTTTGGATGTTAATACGCCTGGTATGAAGGGGTTTGATGTTCTAAAAGATGCAAGAGAGAGCGATGTCGTAGCTCCAGCTATTTTTATTACTTCTTTGGATTCTGTAGATGATTTGGAAAAAGGTTTTGAGAGTGGTTGTGATGACTATATCAGAAAACCTTTTGCTCTTAAGGAGCTTCTTATACGTATAGAGACACTTTTGCAACGTAGCTTTTTTCATGCAAAGCAAGAGCTTGTATCTATTTCAAAGACGATACAGTACGATATTAAAAACAGTACGCTTTTGGTTGAAGGTAAAAATGTCTCCTTGGGAAATAAAGAGTCAATGTTGTTAAAACTTTTTTTAAAATCCCAAGGAGAAGTTTTGGCGCATGAACGTATCTATAAACATTTATGGGATTTTGATGAAGAACCAAGTGATACAGCCCTTCGTACCTATATTAAGAATCTTCGGAAAATCATAGGGAAGGATTGTATTGTTAGTATCAAGAAACAAGGCTACAAATTCATTACTCAAGAGTGAAAAAAAATCTCTTTTTAGATTTCTTTTACTCTATTTGGCTATTGGGTTTGGGTTGTTTGTACTTTTGGGACTCTACTATTATCAAAGTCAAGAGAAACTCATGCTTGCCAATAGGCGTGCAACACTTTCAAAGTATGCCTATATTCAAACTAAAAGATTGAAAGTTTTGCATCATTATTTTGATGAAATTACAGAATATCCTCGTGATTCACGTTTTAAATCGGCTATTTATGATTGGGAGTATATGAAAATATTCTCTTTGCTTGAAGAGCCTACTGTTACTTTTGAAGAGGGGATTTACCTTCGTGAACATACCATACATTTTGTCAAACGTCTAACGGAATTTTATTTGGGAACAAAATATCTGATTATTGAAGTAAAAGATGATGGTACATGGAAACAGAATATATGGAAAAATATTTTAGGCTATGGTTTAATAGTTTTTTTTATCTATATGATGCTTGGTCTTGTGCTGGTAAAACTCTTTTTGCGTCCGATGCGTAACTCTATTATGCTGCTTGATCGTTTCATTAAAGATACAACCCATGAACTCAATACGCCTTTGTTGGCAATCCTTGCCAATATAGAAATGATGGATAAAGAGGTGATGGTACCAAAGAATATCAAGAAACTCAATCGTATTAATATTGCGGCAAAGACGGTTTCAAATCTCTATAATGATTTGACTTATTTGACACTTGAAAATGAGAAAGCCAATGAAGATGAGGAGATTGCACTTAAAGAACTCATTGAAAACAGAGCAGAATATTTTAGTGTACTTGCCCAGTCAAAAGATCTTACTTGTAATTTGGATTTACAACAAGCAAGTTTATATGCAGATAGAAGAAAGATAACAAGAGTTATTGACAATCTTATTTCAAATGCAATCAAATACAATAAACGCCATGGTACAGTAGGTATTGTTTTGCGTGAGAGGAGTTTGAGTATTTGGGATACAGGGATTGGTATTGAAGAGGATAAAATTCCTTTTATTTTTGACAGATATTTGCGTTTTAATGAATCAGAAGGTGGTTTTGGGGTAGGGTTAAGTATTGTAAAAACAATTCTTGAAGAGTATGAGATAAATATAGAAGTGTTATCTAAAAGATCAGAAGGTACAAAGATGGTGTTAAAATGGTGAGAAAAGTATGTTTAATCTTGTTGTGTAGTAGTTTTCTTATTGCCAATACTCTTTATGAACGTAACTGTGTACCTTGTCATAAAGATTTGCCTACCTCTTTACAAGGAATGTTTATGCGTTATCTTCTGGTCTATAGTGGGGAAAATAATCTCAAAGCAGGACTCAAACATTATTTAAAATATCCAAGTAAAGATATCTCTGTCATGTCTGATTTATTTCTCGATACTTATGGAGTAAAACATAAAACAGTACTTTCAGATAGGCAACTTGATGAAGTATTGGATACCTATTGGGATAAATTTAAAGTTTTTGGAAAGTTGAAATAGATTCTATTCACAATAATTCACAATTATATGATAAGATATAGATGCCTAAAACGGAAAGGACAGAATATCTATGAAGAGTATGGCTAAATTAATGAGTATTACGCTATTGGGTATGGGATTGTTTTGTACTTCTGTCGTAGCAGATGCACAAAAAGGTCAAATGGTATTTCTTAAAAAACTCAAGGTTTCTTGTGGTTTTAATGGTGTAATGTTTGCACAGAAACATACACAGGATGAATGGGAAGCAATCAAAGGTATTGGAAAATTTAAAGCAGAAATACTTAAGTTTTGTCCAAAAGCCAAAATAGAAGCAAAATATATACCGGATATTTATGATTTTGTATATGAATATGCAAAAGATTCCGATAGGGTATAATTAAACACAAAGGAATTTAAATGAAAAAATTGGTAATGACAATATGGTTTACAGGAACGGCACTTCTTATGGCAGACGGAGCGGCAACTTTTAGCAAATGTGCTCATTGTCATGGAGAAAATGGTGAAAAATCTGCTTTGGGAAAATCTGCTGTTATTAAAGGGCAGAAGGCTGCAAAAACGGTGAAGCAACTTACTGCCTATAAGGCTGGTACACTCGATCAGCATGGTATGGGGAGCCTGATGAAAGGTCAAGTTGCATCTATGGATGAAGCAGCGATGAAATCTGTCGCAAATTATATTGCAACGATGAAATAATTCAGTAAGAGAGGTAAAACTTCTCTTACTTTGTTTCTCTATGGTTGCGGATAGACAGCTTCAAGTGCTTGGTAGAGAGCATCAGGGGTAATATTACCCTTTTCTAAAATATTCTGCATGGTTACATTATCTTCCTCTCCATTCCATATCTTAATATATGAGCCATCTTTATATCCGTGATCTTGTCTAAATTTATTGAGTATATTTTTTCCTACATAGAGTTTGTAGAGTGCATCTAGGTTTAATCCTGATTGTACAGCAACATCTATGAACGCTTCCATCAGTGCTTCTGTAGAGTCTCCGCAAAATAGTGTTTTCATCAATACTTCTACTACTTCTATCTGTTCATAGTAGTTTTTTGTAGTAGGTGTAATGTCTGCGGTAAAGTGTGAAAAGTTTGGCAGTGCATGGATGCTTTGAGCCAAATCTTCAATGCTACCAAGACTTTTTATTTTATAATCTTCAAGCCCTTGAGACATAATAAAGTGCCAAATATCTACAGCCTCTATTTGAATGTTTGCATAATCAGGCTTGGCATCTATATTTTTCCAGTGTTTCCATGGGTAAGACTCTATAAGTTCTGCACACTCAAGGTAGGTACAGCGTTTCCAGTCTATAAGTTTACCATTTTTTGTGATACCTTTTTCCCAATTCTGACCATTGGTAGTATCATTGAGTTCTTGCTGAAGTTGTAGCATTTGTAAAATTTTATCCATTAATAGCCTTTTATTCTTAGTGATATATTTTACCTTTTCATCACTTATTTAGTACTTTTTTAGTAAAATATACCCCTTATTTTACGCCCCAAAGGACGCACTGATGTCACAACCGATTGAAGATTTAGATGAAGTTTTAAAAAATCACAAGCTTAGTAAAGAAGAGTATCAAGATATTTTACGTATTTTGGATGGTCGTCATCCAAACCTTGTAGAGATAGGAATATTCTCTGCAATGTGGTCTGAACACTGTTCTTACAAGTCAAGTACAAAATACCTTAGAGGCTTTCCTACCTCTGCTCCATGGGTTATACAGGGACCGGGTGAAAATGCCGGTGTTATTGATGTGGGAGATGGTATTGCTGCTGTCTTTAAAATGGAGTCACACAATCACCCATCATTTATTGAGCCTTTTCAAGGGGCTGCAACAGGTGTAGGGGGGATACTTCGTGATATTTTTACGATGGGAGCACGTCCTGTAGCCAACCTCAATGCCTTACGTTTTGGTACAGTAAAAGGTTCTGATGAAACAGCAAAATACCAAAGACACTTGGTACGTGGTGTTGTTGATGGTATTGGAAGTTATGGTAACTGTATGGGAGTGCCGACCATTGGTGGTGAAGTGAGTTTTGATGAATCTTATAATGGAAATATTTTGGTGAATGCCTTTTCTTTAGGACTTGTAAAGTCAGATGAAATTTTCTTGGGTGTGGCTTCTGGTATAGGAAACCCTGTTATGTATGTAGGTTCGAAAACAGGTCGTGACGGACTTGGTGGTGCTGTGATGAGTTCTGACTCATTTACAGAAGAGTCAAAATCACTCCGTCCAACGGTACAGGTAGGTGATCCATTTACAGAGAAACTGCTTCTTGAAGCGTGTTTGGAACTCTTTAAAACAGACCATGTTGTAGGTATCCAAGACATGGGTGCAGCGGGACTTACCTCTTCAGCATTTGAAATGGCAGGAAAAACAGGTGCAGGACTTATTATGCACCTTGACAAAGTTCCTGCACGTGAAGAGGGGATGACACCATATGACTTTATGCTCTCTGAGTCACAAGAGCGTATGCTTATCTGTGCGAAGCAGGGAAGTGAACAAGCTATTATTGACATTTTTGAAAAGTGGGGACTGGATGTTGCGGTTATTGGTGAAGTAACAGATACAGCCAGAATGGAGCTTATGTGGCATGGTGAGAAGTGTGCTGATATGCCAATAGCCCCAGTGAGTGAAGAGGCACCGGTACTTGATAGACCTGTTGCACGTCCAAAATATTTGGATGAAGTAAATGCAAAAACTGTTGACAGCTACAAAGCAGTGGATAATCAAGAAGCGTATGAGACACTACTTTCAAATATAGAAATCTCAGATAAAGCATGGGTCTATAACCAATATGACTCAATGGTACAAACCAATACGAACAAACATCCAGGAAGCCTAGATGCTTCGAGTATTCGTATTAAAGAGAATGGAAAAGCATTGGCAATGTCTTCAGACTGTAATCCACGTTACTGCTACATCGATCCTAAAAAGGGTGCAGCACTGGCTGTAGTAGAGTCTGGACGTAATGTAGCGATGTCAGGAGCTAGACCACTTTCTATTACAGATTGTCTAAACTATGGTAACCCTGAAAATCCAGAGGTTATGTGGCAGTTTGCCCAGGGATGTGCAGGTATTAAAGAGGCATGTTTGGAACTTAACACGCCTGTGGTATCTGGTAACGTATCGCTTTATAATGAAACCAATGGTGTTTCAGTATTCCCAACTCCTGCCATCGCTATGGTAGGGTTAAATGATGATGAAAATAAAGTACTGCCTTCAGCGTTCCAAGAAGAGGGAAGTCAAGTTCTTCTTGTTGGTGAGACCAAAGGTGAGTTTGGTGGATCACTTTACATAAAAGCATTGCATGGTGAAACGACTGGAACACTTCCAAGCTTTGACTACAAGCAAGAGCTTGCACTTTGGGAGCTTGTGATAGAGGCAAATAAAAAAGGACTCCTTAAGTCTGCAAAAGATGTGAATGTGGGTGGTTTGGCCATAGCACTTTCTAAAATGGCAGCAGTTTCTGGTATGGGTATTGAGGCGTCACTCAAAGTAGAAGAGAGTAGAGATATTTTTGATGAGTCACAAAGCAGAGCACTACTTGAAGTAAGCAGTGACAATGCAGAAGCAGTGATTCGCATGGCAATGGAGTTAGGTATTAAAGTAACGAACATTGGTACAGTTGGTGCAGAGAGTGTAAAAGTAAATGATGTGGAACTGCCACTGAGTAAAGTACAAGATATCTATTTTAATACATTTGTAAGAACGATAGAACAAGATTTATAAGATAAGGGTAAAAATGAGAGCATTATTAAGCGTAAGTGACAAAGCAGGCATTGTAGAGTTTGCCAAAGGATTAGAGTCTCAAGGTTGGGAGATTATCTCAACGGGTGGTACATACAAAAAGTTAAACGAAGCGGGTGTAAAAGTCATTGAGATAGACGAAGTGACTAAATTTCCAGAGTGTTTTGAAGGGCGTGTAAAAACACTTAACCCTTACGTACATGGTGGAATTCTCCATAAGCGTGGAGACGCAGCACATGTGGCACAGGCTAAAGAGCTTGGTGTTGAAGGTATTGATCTTGTGTGTGTAAACCTTTACCCGTTTAAAGAGACCATTGAGAGAACTGAAGATTTTGATGAGATTATTGAAAACATTGACATTGGTGGACCAACAATGGTACGAAGTGCTGCAAAGAACTTTAATGATGTACTCATTGTTACTGATGCCAATGATTATAGTTCAGTCCTATCGGCTCTTGAAAATAGAGAGGATACTTTGGAGTTTAGACGTGGGCTTATGATTAAAGCATTCGAGCATACAGCGGCTTATGACAGTATGATAGCAAACTATATGAATGGCAGGTTCAACAATGGCTTTGGTGAGTATCAGTTCATCACAGGTAAAAAATCTTTCCAGACACGTTATGGAGAGAATCCACATCAAGATGGTGCGCTCTATGAGTTTGATTCACACTTCTCTGATAACTTCAAACAAGTAAAAGGTGAAGCATCTTTCAATAACATCAACGATGTAAATGGTGCCCTTAAAATTGCATCTAGCTTTGGTGATGAAAATGCGGTGTGTATTGTAAAACATGGTAACCCTTGTGGATTTGCATTAAAAGATACACTGTTAGACTCTTATGTAGAAGCACTTAAGTGTGACCCTGTTTCTGCCTTTGGTGGAGTAGTTGCAGTCAATGGTGTGGTAGATGCACCACTTGCTGAAAAGATGAATGAAATCTTCTTGGAAGTAGTGATGGCAGCAGATTTCACTCCTGAAGCGTTAGAGGTGTTTGAGAAGAAAAAACGTCTTAAACTTTTCTCTCAAGGGGGAACTAAATTAGTAATGTCTAAAGACTCTCACGACTTTAAACACGTTGATGGCGGATTTGTCTATCAAAACTCAGACTGCATCTGCGACAATGAAGTACATAATGCGCAGAAGAAGTCAGAGCTTACAGCTTCTGCACAAGAGATGAAAGACTTAGAGATAGCATGGAAAGTCGCAGGACTTACCAAGTCTAACTGTGTTGTATACGTCAAAGACTCAGCGATGGTAGCTGTAGGTATGGGTATGACTAGCCGTGTAGATGCAGCTCAATGTGCCCTTAAAAAAGCAAAAGAGATGGGACTAGATGTATCTGGTGCTGCGATGGCATCTGAAGCCTTCTTCCCTTTCCGTGATAGCATAGACGCAGCAGCAGAGGCTGGTGTAAAAGCTATCATAGAGCCTGGTGGAAGTATCCGTGATGACGAAGTTATCGAAGCTGCCAATGAACATGGTATTTCACTTTATTTTACTACGGTTAGACACTTTTTGCATTAGGAGAATATTTTGAATATTCATATTGGAGTTGGCTTAGATGATATGAAGTTCGGAATGAGTGAAGAAAATATTGTTGATATATATGGAAAACCTGATAAAATTTATCTAACAGAAGATGAGAATACTCGTTATGTTTATAATGAATTATTATTAGAGTTGTCTTTTGAAAAAGAAAATAATAATTTATTAGGTTGGATTGAAGTACATAATCCAAACGCTTTACTTAAAGGACAACAACTTATTCATTTAACGAAAGAAAAGGTTCTCTCTTTTCTTTCTACTTTCATAAATGAAGAACCTGAAATAGATGATTATGGTTCTTTTCTCTCAATTACTTATAATGACATATGGTTAGAGTTACAATTTTCATTCGATAGGCTTAGAAATATTAATTTTGGTGATATTTTTGACAAATAAACTACTAATCATTTGGAGCACTTCTGAAATAGAAGTAGCCAAAAAAATGATACTGCTTTATGGCTCGGTTATACTCCCACGTAACTATTGGGATGAAGCACATATCATGATATGGGGTCCTTCTGCTAAGCTTTTGGCTGAGAATGTAGAACTGCAAAAAATGGTAGCTAAGGTGCAAGCTACGGGTGTAAAGTTTTCTTGTTGTGTGGTGTGTAGCGATGACTATGGTGTAACTGAGAAGTTAGCTTCACTTGGTATTGAGATGACACATACAGGTGAGAGGCTTACAGAGTCTTTGCAGAGTGATTGGAAGGTGTTGACCTTTTAGACCTTGTGTTTAAACTGATACATCATGATAGAAGCTGCAATACCTACATTAAAACTCTTTATACCTTCCATCATTTCGATAGTGACAACTTCGTCACACAAGCCCAGTACTTCTTGGCTAAGTCCTGAACCTTCATGTCCCATGAGTAGTACCCATTTATCTGTAACTTTTACTGAGGCTAGAGGTGTAGAGTCTTCTGTGACTTCAGCTGCGTAGATACGGTAGCCTTTTTCTTTGAGCTTGGTAACAGTTTTTTTCATATCGGTATAGATATGGGTTTTGAGCATGGCTATATGTCCCATACTTACACGCAATGCACGACGAGAGTAGGGGTGTGGTCCATAGCTGGGAAGTAGGTATGAGTCTATGCCTATGGCTGCGGCACTTCTGGCTATAGCGCCTATGTTTTGTGTAGAACTTATCTCATCTAGCATGAGGATGTTTTTGCCCAAATCATCGAGTGTTGATTCTACTGGACGTATGCCGTGCATCATAACATTGTGGTGTATTTTGTGTCCTACAATGTTTTGCATCTGCTCTTTAGTAGCAACATAAAAAATAGCATTATCAATGGAAGTTAAGAGCATTGTATGTTTATTATAGTACTCTTGTGTGGCTAAGATACTACGTACTTCTATATTTTCTTCAATAAGCAGGTTTACTACTTTAGGGCTATCTGCAACAAAAGAGCCATCAGCTTTAAAGGCATGTTCCCGAAATTGGTGATAAATTTGCAAGGCAGGAGTATTGATATCGTCTATTTGTATATAATTCATAGTGTATTGTACTGTAATAATAGAACTTTTATACAACTTGATTGACATTGACTCAACCTTTTTGATATAATTTATCTAAATATAAAATAAATAAATGATTTAGGAAAGAACAATGTCAAAAAGTTTATATGAAACACTCGGTGTGAGCGAGAATGCAAGTGCCGATGAAATCAAAAAAGCTTATAGAAAATTAGCAAGAAAATACCACCCAGACATCAATAAAGATGAGTCGGCTGTTGATAAGTTTAAAGAGATCAATGCAGCCTATGAAGTACTCTCTGATGAAGGGAAAAAAGCACAATATGATCAGTTTGGTGATCAGATGTTTGGTGGACAAAATTTCCATGACTTTGCTTCAGGGCAAGGTGCTGGAGTAGATTTGGATGAAATACTTCGTCAAATGTTTGGTGGAGGGGGAGGTTTCTCTGGAGGTTTTGGTGGTGCTCAGCAGGGAGGCTTTGGTGGCTTTGGAGGCTTTGGTGGACCTGATTTAGATGTTCAGGCACGCATAACAGTACCTTTTATGGTTTCTGTTACAGGGGGAAAACATCATGTCTCAGCCAATGGACAAAGTTTTGATATTAAAATACCTGCAGGTATTAAATCGGGTGAAACGATGCGAGTACGTGGTAAAGGAAAACAATATCAGGGGCAAGCAGGTGATTTGCTTTTACAGGTTGAAGTTGCTAGCTCAGATGAATATGAAAGAAAAGGAGAGAACCTCTATAAGACTTTTGATGTACCACTAAAAGAGGCACTCTTTGGGGGTAAAATATCTGTAGATACTCCAGAAAAAGAGGTTTCTCTAAAAGTACCACAAAATACTAAAAATGGTCAAAAGTTTAGACTTAAAGGCAAAGGTGTCCCTGACAGAAAGACAGCAATGAAAGGTGATTTGTATTTGGTGGCAAATGTAGTATTGCCAGATATTGATAGTTTAGATAATGAAGTGAAGAAAGTACTGGAAGAAAAACTCTAATCAATAAAGGAATAATAATGCATAGTTATGATGAACCTGTTTATCTCATCTCTGTAGTGGCATCAATGTTGGATATTCATCCTCAAACGCTTAGGCAATATGAGAGAGAAGGACTTGTTGAACCTTCCCGTACACAAGGGCGTATGCGTCTTTACTCTCAGCGTGACATTGAACGTATGAAACTCATTTTGAGACTTACTCGTCAAATGGGTGTAAATTTAGCAGGAGTAGATATAGTCCTTCAGCTTAAAGAACAGATAGATGCAATGCAAGAAGAGATAGACCAACTGCGTGAAGAGCTTACAAAAGTAAATCGAAATGGTTCAGTACATGCAAGTAAAGCATTGGTGGCAAAAAGTTCTTATGATATTATTATTTTCGAAGAGTAATCGTATATTTTTGATGTAGTAACTAAATCTTCTACTACTTATTTAACATGCTCAGCAATAAGATGAATAGCCATACCATAAGAGGTTGAGTTGTTGTAGCGTGTGAGCACCCTAAAGTTTTTAGCGCCTAACCAAATATCATCATGCGTAAGATTACGATTTTTAAGTAAATATGCTCTGGATTGATTAAAAGGTTTAAGGGGATGAATACCATGTTTTTTGATAGTATTTAAAGTAAGTGTGCGTCTATGACTTGTTTTTAATTGTTTAAAACGTTTTCCCTTAAAGCTCGCAGGTACAGCTACCAAAGCACCTTTTTCCCAACCATTTTTATGCATAAACTTAGCAATAGACCCGATGCAGTCTTCCAAATCCCAAGGGTCTGTGACTCCATCACCATTGAAGTCTGATTTATGTCTACGTGCTACAGAAGGCACTTGTTGCACACACCCCATGGCACCTGCAAAAGAGCCCTCTAGTTTTGTAATGCTATAGCCTTTCTCTCTGGCAAACAAGAAGAGGTGTTTGAGCTCATTTTTGAAAAACTTTTGCATACGGTTTTTATGAAAAGCAAGAGTGCTCAAAGCATCAAGTATGTTGTAGTCACCTGTGTACTCACCAAACTTACTCTCTACACCCATAAACCCAACAATATAGTCCATGTCAACCTTATAGGTTTTTTCTGCACGTTTGAGTGTTTTGTAATACGCTTTTTTAAACTTCTTTGCTTTGGCTAAACTCTTTTTGTCTAAGACATGTGCCTTGTAGCGTTCCCATGAACCGTTGGTTGTACCTACTTTATATCTGCCTGTATAACGTGCTAAGGTATCTCTGTCAAGTTTGGCATGTTTGAGTGTATGTGTCATGTAGTCACGTTTAAAGTGGTATTTTTTTACCATCCTATTGATAAAAATTTGTACATTTTTTTGGGATAAATAGTCATAGGCTACAGGGGGTCTATCATCGTTTGCTAAAAGGTATAACGGTATAAGAAGCAGAAGTAACACTATTTTCATTTTGTACCCCCTAGCACGAGAAGGGCATCACGATAAATAGGCTCATCTATAAAGCCATAGTTTTCATCCATAAATCCATTGATACCTTGTTTTGCATGACTCTCAAATGCATCTTTAATGTGTTTTGCACGTAGATAAGCCTCTTCATCTAATGCAAATACTTCATTGGCAATAGCCACTTGTTTGGGACCCATACACGCTTTAGATGTAAAGCCCATCATCTTCTCTCTTTCACACCACATTTTAAATGTATCTGTATCGTTATACTCTTGGAACATAAAAGAGATAGGGTGAATGCTGGCTGTTTTTGCATCAACAAGAAACTTGGAGAGAATATAGTCTATGGTAGGGTTGTTTGGGGTGACGATAGACTGTGGTAAGCCAAGAGAGGTGAGTAGGTCGAGTATGCCTAGATTGGCAGTAGTGAGACGTTCGTCTATGCGTAAGCTACTTAGGTGCTCAAAAGCCTCTTTTGTTTCCAGTGATATGTGTAGTTCTTTCTCAGGAGAGAGCAGGGTAAGGGCCTGTGCTATTTGGATTTGATTTTTTACTTTAGCCACACGTACCGCATCAAAAGCAAAATCATTTAAAAATGCTATCTCTTCAGCACCACCTTCATCTAAAGGATTAACACGCACAATAATAAAGCTCTCAGAGTGTTCCATATGTGAAAGAAACAGTGCTATGTTATGCAGTGCTTCTCTCTTACGGCTTGGAGCAATGGCATCTTCAAGGTTAAGGGTTATCATATCTGCATCACTCTCATCCATACGGTTGAGATGTTTAAGTTGCAGAGGGTTAAGCATCATGTTGCTACGCTTACGAGTGTGTGAACATGGAGCTTTTTGCTTGTTTCCAAAGGTATAGGGTAAATTTTCTAAATGCTTAAATATCATACAAAATAATACCCTAATGATTTATAAACTCACGCTATAATATCTCAAAAATTAAGGATGCCTTTTATGCGTTTTTTACTTTTACCTTTATTATTCACTTTTATTGCTACTGCCAACATGGATATCTATCCAAAAAAAGAGTGTGAACTTTTTAACAATCTTAAGCACACCAAAAATAGAGGGCATGAAGTTTTAAAACTTGACAGACCCTATGAGATGCTCAAACACCATAAAGAGCAGTATCTTGTAAAAGTCAAAGGTGCAACACCACCTCAGCGTTGGGTGGATGATGACTGTTTGAGTCTTAGACCTCTGCGTGGTACTCCTGTTTATGAAGCGATGCATACGCAAACAGTCAAACCTACAGTAAAAAAAACAGTGATTGTAGAAGATGAACTAAAGCATGCAGATAAAAAGATAGCTAAAAAACCTCAACATAGTTCTAAAAAAGAAAAAATATCTTTTAAACAAAATCTCTTGGCACTCTCTTGGCATAATGCTTTTTGTGAGACACATCGTTATAAAAAAGAGTGTAAAAGAGGTTTAGGTTCTCTTATTCGTTTAAAACCTTCAGAAAAATCTTTTGTACTGCATGGACTATGGCCACAGCCTAGACATAATGTCTATTGTAATGTAAGCAGCAACGATAAGTATTTGGATAAAAATAAAAAATGGTACACATTGAAAAATTTAGGGCTAAGTAGCAGTACAAAGTCTGCACTCAAGTCAGTTATGCCTGGGTTTAATTCAAACTTGCATAAACATGAGTGGATAAAGCATGGTACATGTTATGGAACAAATGCAGACCAATATTATACTGATGCCATTAGTCTGGTAAAACAAGTAAACAGTTCTGATTTGGGCAAGTTTTTTAGTAAAAATATAGGTAAAAAAATCACACTTAGACAAGTACAGACATTGGCAGATAAAAGTTTTGGTAGAGGTGCTGGTAATCGTATAGCTTTACAGTGCAATAGAGGTCTTGTAACTGAGTTATGGTTATATCTTGGAAGTGGCAGCGATGATTTGGCTACACTGTTAAAAAGAGGTAAATCAACACGTAGCAGATGTAAGGGTGGACGTATAGATAAGGCAGGGTATGGCAGATAAGCAGGATGTACTTGAAGCACTTAAGCACTCCAATGTCTTTCTCACTGGTGGTGCGGGGGTAGGGAAAAGCTACATTACCAATGAGGTGATAAAAGACTACCGTAACCGTGCAAAACAAGTAGTCTCGCTTGGTTCTACGGGGGTGAGTGCAGTAAACATTGGTGGTTTTACCGTACACAGCTTTTTTGTTTTTGGTATAGCCTCTAACTTTGATGAACTCAACCAAAGTGACAAGCGAGCCAAAAAACGCTTGATGGATTTAAAAAAAGTGCTTAAGGCAACTGATCTTATCATCATTGATGAAATCTCCATGGTAAGTACAGACTTGCTTGATATGATAGCCTATAGGCTTAACAACTATGGTTACTTGGGCAAAGTGCTTTTTGTGGGTGACTTTTTTCAGCTTCCTCCTGTAGTGAAACATAACAGTCATAATGATGTCTTTGGAAAAAAACTCTATGCCTTTGAGTCTATGGCTTGGGATAGATTTAATTTGATGGTCATAGAACTCACTGAAATGAAACGTACTACTGATGGGGAGTTTACACATATACTCTCCAAGGTACGCAAGGGTGAATGTGATGAAGAGGTCATAGCCTATATGACAAGACTGTGGAATAATGAACAAATGGATAAAGAACCTACCTATCTCTATGGACGTAACTTGGAAGTTGAGCAGACAAACAGAGCCAAACTCAATGAGCTAAACACAGAAGAGACGATACTTTTTGCCAATGTGGAGATGTTTGGGAATGTACATGAAAAGAAGTTGGCAGGCTGGAAAAATATGCTACCCATTACTGAACAACTTACCCTTAAAGTGGGTGTTCCCATACTCTTTACCGTAAACAAATGGGGTAAGTTCGTCAATGGAGAGAGAGGCATACTTCGTAAAATAGAAGAAGACCACCTCATAGTAGAAAAAGAAGCAGAGTATGTACGTGTAGAACGCCATGAGTTCGATCTTGTTGATATGATGGTAAAAGATGATGGTACCATAGAAACCATCAATCTTGCTACGCTCTCCCAGTTTCCTTTAAAACTAGCCTACGCTGTCACCATACATAAAAGCCAAGGTATGAGCATAGACAATCTCGTATGCAATGTAGACAACATTTTTGCCCCTAGCCAGTTTTATGTTGCTATATCTCGTGCGGTTAATCCTAAAAATTTGAAGTTAGATTTTAACAAGGGTGATTTGACTCAGTATTTGCATAGGGTGGTGAATGTGGATAGTAGGGTGGTGGAGTATTATGAGGGCTTGAGTGTTTGATTGAAAATCTATTCTCTTTTTCTGTCTTAAAACAGGATTTCAAAATATTCAAAATATAAAATTTTTTAGGTATAATAAATTCAATTGAATGGATAGTATCAACCGCGGTTGACATGGGTGGGTTACTTTTGCAATTATCATCAATTTGTATATCATTCCGTTATTTTTTCATTTTATAAGGATGAGATAGATGATATATTTCACAACAATTAGGAGAACAAAATGTTAAAACATATAGCAATAGTGTCACTCTTGTCACTTGTAGCCCATGCCGATATGCTAGGGTATTTTCAAGAGGCAAACAGACATCTTCAGTATGATAAAACCTATTCACTCTACAAGCAGTCCAACCAACTCTCACAAAATGGTATAGAAAAGAGTCAATATTATAACTTTTCTGCTGATATGGGGTATGCTCGTACTCGTGCAAAAGGCTTAGGCAATGGATTTAATACTACAGATTTCTCTTTGAGTGATACACTTGATGTGTTTGGTAAAAATAGCTATAAAATAGAGATGTTACAACTTGATTTACAGTCAAAAAAAGCATCACTCTCTTTACAAAAAGAGCAACTCTTCGTCTCACTTATCACAATGATAGAAATGTACCATCGTACTGTAGAGCAACAGGCTTTATATCAAACACTTTTTAACAAGCAAAACAAAATTTATAAAAAGTTGCGAACTTTAGAGAAAAATGGTGACATCAGCAACCTTGATGTACTAAGATTTAGCAACACACTTAGTAGACTTCAAGTCAAAATAGTCTCTTTAAAAAACCAAGCCATCAAGATGAAAAAACAGCTCAAACTCTATGTGCCAAACAAGCCTATACCTTCACTGCATCACGTAAAGCTTCGAGGATCTAAAAAAGCGTTTTTGGCACATGATCCACGCAATGACATTAACCGTTATGATGCCCATAAAAAAAATGTACAGGCAAAGGGAATGCAAAAGAGTTATATCCCTACAGTCACTACAGGTGTAGCCTATCAGCAACTAGATGACCCTACCTCTTTTGGTGATAACTATTCTTTCAATATTAGGTTACATATGCCGTTAAACCAAGGTGATTTTAAAGAGGCTGAAGCGTTAAAAGTGGCTGCTTTAAGCAGTCAAAGCAGAAGCATAGAAATGAAAGTGCAAAGAGAAAATGAATATATCTCACTGCATCAAGCCTATCTTAATGCCAAAAAAGAGCTTGCTGTGTTAAAACACTCTCTTCAGTCGTATAAAAAAAGTGAAAAAAGCACCAAAGAAGCGTACCTCAAACAGTATGTAGATTTTAATACCTACTTGCAAGTATTGACAGAATCATTGGCTATCAAAGAGCAGATTATTGCCCTTAAATACCAAAGAGATTTGGAGGCAACTATCATCAATGCTATTGGTTCAGGGAAGATATATGAGTGATGTAATAATTTCCTGTAAAGATATAGTAAAAACATTTAACAAAGGAGATGCCGAAGTCAAAGCACTGCAAGGTATTACCCTTGATGTTGATGAACATGAACTGCTGATGCTTGTAGGACCTTCTGGCTGTGGCAAAACAACCTTTGTCTCTGCCCTTACTGCACTTTTGAGCTTTGAGAGTGGAAGTTGTAAGATTTTAGATAAAGAGATAAGCACGATGAGCGACGAAGAGAAGACAGCTTTTAGAGGGGAAAACATAGGTTTTGTATTTCAATCATTTAACCTACTCCCTTCATTGACTGCTTTAGAAAATATCGCCTTACCTCTTACCATAACAGGAGTTAAAAGAGCAAAAGCTTTACAACAGGCAAGAGAGATGTTAAAAGCTGTAGAACTTGAACAAAAAGCAAATACCAAACCCAATAACTTAAGTGGTGGACAACAGCAACGCGTAGCCATAGCAAGAGCATTGGTACATGCACCAAAGATTGTCATTTGTGATGAACCTACAAGTAGCCTAGACCACAAATCAGGGCAAGTGGTAATGGAGCTTTTAAAAAAAATGACCAAAGAGAAAGGAGCAACTATGATAGTAGTAACACACGACAGTAGAATCTATAAATATGCAGATAGAATGGCTCATATGGAAGATGGAAAAATCATAAAGGTAGAAGTAGCATGAAAAGTTTTTTTATATTGATATTGGTCTCCATTATAGGCGTGGGTGTTGCTCTTGGTATGATGTACTATACCGAGTCAGAAGAAGCTAGTCAAAGTGTAGCATTGCCCTCTATGAAACTTCCCTATCGTTCATTTATCGCAGGTACAGGAGTCATAGAAGCCCATAGCAAAAATATCTATGTTGGCTCTTTGGTGCAAGGGGTTATCAAGCGAGTCCATGTAAAAAGTGGTGATAAAATCAAAAAGGGTGAGTTGCTTTTTGAGATAGATGACCGTGCAAAAAAAGCACAAATTCCTCTACAAAAAGAGCAGATAAAGGTAGCACAAAGCAAATTTGATAGTGCCAAATATCAGTTAAGCCTCATAGAGAATTTTAAAAAGGTCTCACCTCACATGGTAACCAATGAGAAGTATGCAACCGTTCTTAATGCCTTTAATGAAGCAAAAGCCACCCTTTTACTCACCAAAGAGAATCTCAAAACCTTAAAAGAGGAGCTTAAGCTTTACAAAGTCTATGCACCCATAGATGGTATTGTCTTGCAATCATTGATTACCCAAGGTTCCTACTTTAATACCAATTCAAAAGCCTTGATGATAGGAAGTGACAAATTGAGCATTCGTGTCAATATCAATGAGTTTGATGCATGGAAGTTTGAACCTAAAAGCGAGGCTGTAGCATTTATACGAGGTAACCCTAAACAACAAATTGCATTGAGCTATGACTATACTACGCCTTTGGTTGTACCTAAACACAATTTGACAGGACTTAGTACAGAAGCCACCGATACTAGAGTGCTTCAAGTGATGTATAGCGTGAAAAAAAGACCAAATTTTCCTCTCTATGTCGGGGAGATGCTAGATGTTTTTGTTAAAACAACCAAGGATAAATAATGTTTAGAGTGGCTATTGAAATGCTAATGCATGATAGAACCAAATATCTGGGACTCTTTACAGGTATTGGTTTTACAGCATTTTTAGTTACTTTTGCCATGAGCTATTTTGCAGGATTTATGACAAGAGGGTTTGCACTGGTGAGTGAAAACCCAACAGCTACGGTTTGGGTGATGGACAGAGCCGTTAACTCTACAGAAGCGACCATCAATATGAGTGATGCCTCACTAGGACTTGTACGAGGTGTTAAAGGAGTCAATTATGCAACAGCTCTCTATCTAGGAGATGTAACAGCAAGGTTTCCCAATGGACATTTTCAAACATTTCAAACTATAGGGGTGGACAATGCCTCACTGAGTGGTGCACCCAAACCTGCCTCTATGCTTCGTTTGCCACAGAGTATCATCGTTGATAGTGGAGGAACAAGTGGGAAACTGCAAACCCCCATAGAGCAAAAAGACAAATGGAGTTATGACGGTTCACATTTGGGTGTATCTACCAGAGCGTTACAGTATGGTGATGACCTACTCATTAATGATAAAAGAGTTGTTGTAGCAGGTGTCTCCAAAACCATTCCACGCTTTCCTCCAAGACCTCTTATCTATACCACTCAATCAAATTTTAAACGATTAATAGTGGGAGAAAAGAGGTATATTACTTTTATTATGGTGCGTGGAGAAAAGGACATTTCCCCTCAAAAATTGGCTCAAAATATTAGCAAAGAGACAGGACTCAAAGCCATCACCAGTGAAGCATTTAAAAAAGAGACGGTACTTTGGTTTCTTATAAACTCTGAAGATGTAGGAGACATGCTGAACATGGTCATCTTAGCAATGCTTGTAGGCTTTGGTGTGACGGGGGTAATGCTCTATATGTTTACCTATGAAAACATCAAACAGTACGCCGTACTCAAAGCCATGGGGGCTTCAAATAAACAGCTTACCAATATGGTATTTACCCAAGCATTTATAGGAGTTATAGTAGGTAGTGGCATAGGCATTGGTTTCTCTGCGCTTTTAGGTCAAGCTGTAGCTAGTGCCGATTTCCCTTTTAGGATGATGTGGTTTGCTCCTTTCTTTGGGTTTTTGGGTGTGCTTATTGTGAGTATTACGTCTGCGATGATAAGTGTGAGACCTGTGTTGAAGATGGAACCTGCGATGGTGTTTTCTGGTCGATAGGAGTATTTTAATTTTCATTTCATCTACAAAATGTACAATACCATCAAGCAAGAAATAAATTGCAAAAAATATAAATGGAGAAAACATGAAAAATAAGTTTTTACTTTTTACTTTTGTAGCATCGATTTGCACAACAAATATGATTGCAGGAAACATAAGTGATACTATTGTCCCCACAAAACATAATAAACAATTTACCATTGGTGAACTCGCAGAAATACAACCTGGACTTGGAAGTATAATGAGGGAGTTTGGACATCGGTTTTACATAGCTTATTATGCTGCAAAAGCCAATAACTGGGACTTGGCAAAGTACCAGATTAACGAGATTTTAGAGGCACAAGAAATTGTAGAAGTCACAAGACCGAAATATGCAAAACAGTTAAAGTCGTTTGAAAACAGTTCTATAAAAAAGCTTCAAAATAGTATAGAAAAAAAAGACTGGAAGTTATTTAAACAAAAATACAATGAAACAACTAATGCTTGTAATGCTTGCCATACAGTAAATGGACATCCTTATATAAAATATCAACTACCAAAAAAAGAGCCAAAATATCTTCGTATGAGTTTATGATCACCATAAAAAAAGGATTTTTATGAAAAAGAGTGAACAGTTAATAAATAGAGTACCTCATATAATTTTCTTATATTGGGTAATTAAAATTGCATCTACCACATTAGGTGAAACTGGTGCCGATATGTTTTCAATGACTTTGAATCTGGGGTATGCAAGTACCATATCTATCTTTATGAGTATATTTTTAATTCTTTTAGGATTTAAACTTTATATAAAGAAATATGATACATTCCTCTATTGGGGAGTGTTTACTGCTACTGCCATTGTAGGAACTGCTATATCTGATTTTTTAGATAGGACATTAGGGCTAGGATATACACAAGGTTCTTTACTTTTAATAACTTTATTGTTGATAATCTTGTCTGTATGGTACAAAACTGAAAAATCTTTAAATGTTGAGCGTATCTATACTACAAAAGCAGAACTATTTTACTGGTTAGCATTTTTAATAGCAAATACGCTTGGAACGGCAGCAGGCGATTTTTTAGCAGATGAGTTAGAGATAGGTTTTATTAATAGTGCTTTTATTATTACAGCCATACTTTTAATCACTTTATTAATGCATTATTATACAAAAATATCATCGGTTTTACTTTTTTGGATTGCTTTTGTACTTACCAGACCATTTGGAGCAACATTTGGAGATTTTCTTACAAAATCGCATGATGAAGGTGGTATAGGGATTGGTACAGTCGGTGCATCGTTATTTTTTGCAACTATTTTAATAGTAGCACTATTGAGAGAAATACAAATAGAGAAAAGAAAAAATAAAATTGAGGATTTTTCTTTATAAACTCTTTTTTAACTTTCAAATAATCTACATATCTCATAATCAATTCAAATTTAATATTTGGAGAGATTATGAGAAAAATTATAACACTTAGCATATCAATGCTATTGTCAAATTCACTCTATGCAAAAAGCAATACACAAAAATTAGGAGATATTCTTCAATTGGCTGTACCTATTGGTACTTATGGTACAACTTTGTATCTTGATGACAAAGAGGGGGCAAAATCAGTTTTATAAATCTTATGCTACCACTTTGGGAACTACAATACTTTTAAAATATACAGTAAGAGAGAAAAGACCTGATTCAAATGCAAGAGATTCATTCCCTCAGGACATACATCATGTGCATTTAGTGGGGCTACTTTTATTCATCAAAGATATGGCTTTAAATATGCTATCGTACCTTATATATTAGCTACCTACACAGGATATAGCCGAGTTCACTCAAACAGACACTATACAAGAGATGTGGTTGCAGGAGCTGTGCTTGGAATTGCTTCAAGTTGGTATTTTGTCACTCCTTATAAAAATTTAAAAATTAATCCTGTTGTAGATGCTGACTATAAAGGGGTTCAACTTAGTTATAAATGGTAGTTATTCTTGTCTGTTTTAACTCTCAATTAATCTAAATATAGCATACTTCCTAAAATTTAATACAAAGAAGTAAAAAGATGGAAGAGTTAAATCAAAATCTGTTTTTAAAAATAAATTCACTCATAGGGTCTCATCATACTCTTGATTTTTTAGGTGTAGTAAGTGGCGAGTATATGCCATATCTGTTTATTATAGTTGAACTATTGTTATACTTTAGTTTTAAGAAGAAAAACATAGCAATATTTGCATTTATGAGTATGCTTTTAGCTCTTGGGTTTAATCAAATTATAGGATTGTTCTATTTTCATAATCGTCCATTTATGGATGGTTTAGGGACTGATTTAGTTCATCATGTAGCCGAAAATTCATTTCCCTCTGACCATACATCTTTTATGTTTGGTATCGCTATCTATCTATTTATGAGTATGAAAAATAAGTTACTTGGTCAAATACTGTTAGTTTTAGCATTCATAGGTGGCATAGCAAGGGTGTTTATAGGCGTTCACTATCCGTTTGATATAATGGGTTCAATAGTAACGGCTACTGTTGCAAGTATGATTATATATAAGTTTCAAGATAAATTACAACCAATTAACAATCTTGTATTTAAAATTGAAAATAAGATATTTGCTAAAAAATGAAATCAATAAATAAAAATGTAATTGCCCTTGGTTGGGTAAGTTTCTTTACAGATATGGCATCATCTATGATAACCACACTGTTACCTATTTTTGTGGTCTATGTATTGCATGAAGGGGTTGATAAGCTAGGCGTTATTATTGCTATTAGCACTTTTGTATCTTATATATTTAGGATAGTTTTTGGATATTTAAGTGACAGGTATAAAATAGTAAAACCTTTTGTTGTAACGGGTTATTTTATATCAGCTATTACCAAACCACTTTTGGCATTTAGCCATACCTATATGAGTGTAGCACTTTTAAGAGGAACAGAGCGAATGGGAAAAGCTGTACGAAGTGCTTCAAAAGATTCTCTTATAAGTTCGTATGCAAAAGAAAAATCTCATGGTAAAACATTTGGTTTTCATAAGATGATGGATATAGCAGGAGAGTTAAGTGGTGCGTTGATTATATTTGTAGTTTTTTTATACTTTTCAAAAGATGAAAATAGCATACGAACTATTTTTGAATTTACCCTAATTCCTGGGTTAATAGCAACATTTATAATGATATTTTTTGTCAAAGATGCACCTAAAAAAATAAAGAAAAGTGCAAATGTAGTCAATAAAGATGATTACAAACTTTTTCCACTTCTGTTTATCTATTTTGGATTTTTATATTTTATAGTTAGTGAGCAGTTTTTTATTGTCTATGCCAAAGAGGATGGATTTAGTTTAGCTACTATTCCCCTTTTGATTATGCTATTTACTTTTGTGCAGACTGCTGTAAGTTATTATGGTGGGATATTGACCGATAAAATAGGAACTTATAAAATATTGATAATCTCTTTTATATTTGGTATTTTATCAATTTTAACACTAAAGTTATCTATCTGGCTATCAATTCTATTTTTGGCATTTTTTACAATTTTAAGTCTAAATTCTATACGAA
>FPHI01000045.1_pt1 | contig 24775 bp, 28 predicted proteins | sample 1057421 | NCBI WGS metagenome assembly FPHI01 (sample SAMEA4473311, study PRJEB15554) | hydrothermal vent metagenome | biome: marine basaltic hydrothermal vent biome; feature: marine hydrothermal vent; material: water | place: Pacific Ocean | collected 2011-06-14/2011-07-23 | depth 1155 m | reverse complement strand
GTCTTAAAATCTCCTCAATGACAAGAACACCAAATACTTCTGGTATGGGTAAAGCCAAAGCTGTAGCCAACTACCTTAACTCACAAATGGCTAAGTATGAAGCTGTTGAAGCAGGATACGATGAAGCGCTTTTACGTGATGACCAAGGCTACATCGCAGAAGCAAGCGGGGCATGTTTTTTTATGGTAAGAGAGGGGAAACTTATCTCTCCTCCATCAGACAACACGCTTGAGTCTATTACCCAAGCAACCATCATTGACCTTGCAAAAGATATGGGTATTGAAGTAGAACGTCGCCGTATTACACGTGAAGAGATTTATGTCTGTGATGAGTGTTTCCTTACTGGAACAGCTGCAGAAGTTACACCAGTTCGTGAAGTAGATGCCCGTATTATTGGAGCAGGAAGTCGTGGACCTATTACAGAAAGATTACAAACAGCCTATTTTGATGTAGTTGCAGGAAAAAACCCTGACTATATCCAACATTTAACCTATATCAACTAAGGAACTTTAATGCCAGCAGATATGAACGATTATTTTAAAAAGAAGAAACCCAGCCAAAATAATAATAACAATAACGGGGATAAAAATAATTTTGAAAACCCTCTGGAAAATATGCCAAAAGGGGTTCCTGCTTGGCTCATTGTTGTGGGGATCATTGCTTTTGCACTTTTTGCATTTAAACCTTTTACCATCATTAACTCTGGGGAAGTAGGGATTAAAGTCACTACAGGTAAATTTGAACAAAAACCTCTTGGTGCAGGGTTACATTTTTATATTCCTGTTCTACAAAAAATTATCCCCGTAAATACACGCATTAGACTCATTACCTACAGTAATGATGTCTCTCGTGAACTAGGAGATGGCTACAGAAATTACGAAGGTGGACTAAGACGTAACCGTGCTATTCCCGTACTGGATAAACGTGGTCTAACCGTCAATATAGACATTGCCGTACAATATAGCCTTAAACCAGAATCAGCACCTGCAACGATTGAAAAATGGGGTACAAGCTGGGAAGAAAAAATCATCAACTCCAAAGTAAGAGAAGTTGTACGTGATGTGGTAGGTCAATATACTGCAGAACAGCTTCCGGAAATGAGAAATGAGATTGCTTCTGCCATCCAAACTAAAGTACGCCAGAAAGTAGAGGCTCTTTCAAACCAGCCTGTTGTTCTCTCATCTGTAGAGCTTAGAAACATTGTACTTCCACCAAAAATTAAAGAGAAAATCGAAGAAGTTCAGGCAGCAAAACAAGATGTAACGATCGCAGAACAAGAGAAAGAAAAAGCGAAGCAACAAGCACAAAAAGCAGCAGAAGTAGCACGTGGTGTTGCAGAAAAAAACCGTATTGAAGCACAAGGTGAAGCAGATAAAATCCGTATCGAGGCACAAGAACAGGCAAAAGCAAACAAACTTATTTCTGACTCATTAACACCTGAACTTATACAGCTTGAACAGATTAAAACCCAGGCAAAGTTCAATGAAGCACTTAAAGTAAACAAAGATGCACAGATTTTCCTTACTCCTGGTGGTGCAGTACCTAATATCTGGGTAGATGCAAAAGGAAAACAACAACGTATAATGGGACAACAATAATCTCGTAGGGTGGGTTTTCCAACCCACCGAATATATAATATCATGGTGGGTTAAAAAACCCACCCTACAATGGAGAAATCATGATAACCATAAACTGGAATAAAAACCCCCTTATCCCTGCCATAGCACAAGACGCTGAGACTTCTCAAGTACTCATGCTTGCCTATATGAATGAAGAAGCCTACACTCTTACTTTAGAAACAGGATTTGCACACTATTTTAGTCGTAGCAAACAACGTATCTGGAAGAAAGGGGAAAGCTCTAACCATACCCAAGAAGTTAAAGATGTACTCCTTGACTGTGATGCAGACACTATCATTCTCAAAATCAAACAAAATGGTGTTGCCTGCCATACAGGGAGAAAAAGCTGTTTCTTTACCTCTGTCATGCAAGATAAAATTATTTTGGACAAAGAGGTAGATACCGATACTATCTATGGTGTCGTTGATACTCTCTATCATACCATCTTGGAACGCAAAAATGCCCCAGCAGAACAAAAGTCATGGACAAAAAAACTCTTAGATGACAAAGCACTCATGCTCTCTAAAATACGTGAAGAGGCAGATGAAGTTTGTGTGGCTATAGATGAAGAGAGTGATGAGCAGGTCATTTATGAAAGTGCCGATTTACTTTATCATACACTCGTAGGACTAGGATACAGAGACATTTCACCAGACAGAGTCAAACAAGAGTTAGCAAGACGTTTTGGAATGTCTGGGATTACGGAGAAAGAGAGTCGTAGTAAGTAACTTTCACTCTTCTAAAATCCATCTTGCCAACACTCTTTGAGTGCTTGCAAAAAATGTAATACCTCTTGAGACTCATGTTTAAAATTATCTATTTCCTGTTTTGTTTTGGCTATAGCACTAATACATGAAGCTACTATTTCATCATACTCTTTATTACTAAATCCACAAGAACTTTTTGCAAAATTCTTATAGGATTTTTCTTTCCACCAAAGTTTATTTGCACCCAAATACAAAGCAGGTATATCTTTTTTAATATACATAGTGGTTGTAATGACATCATAAATAGGAGCTAATCTTGCATCTTCATAGTCATTCTCATACAATACCCCATAGTTTTTAAGATGACCATCTCCATTACGTAAAAAGTGGTTCATTATCATCGCTTTTAGCAATGCGACTAAAGCACCACGTCTATTGTGTGGAGAGATAATATCTTTAATGACTCTAGCTAACTCTTCATAGCTACCATCATACTTTTCCTCAGTTCCACGTGCAGTCAAAACACACATATCCTCAAAACCAAAATATGTATTGTCCTCTTTTACATCAAATCGTTTCATCACAAAGAGTGACATATCCTCACTCATATAAAACTCAGGAGTTTCAAGATTTGCATGCTGTATAGCTCTCATGCAAAAGTACTCATTTAGTGCAAGATTGGGGTATTCATTTGTCCAAGATTTAACAATGTAGTGTTCAAACTTCATCGTTGTTTTGTTTTGTGCAGATAACAGTAACTTAGGCTGCACACCCGACACTCCTGAACGTATAGCAAAACGCTCCATAAGTTCTTCAAAAAGGTTTTCTACGGGAGAATTCAATATATCTGATAGGCTGAGATTTTCTTCCTTTTTATCACTTTTTCCAAACTTTACACGTCCAAGCAGATGAGGACCCAGTATCTTTAAAAAACCCATCTCGTCCATCTTTTCTATTTTAGAAAATGCATTCTTAATGGCTTCACGTAATGCACCCTCTGGCATATTCATCTGAAAAATAGGATGTAGTTCTTTGTGCGTCCAGCTTTGAGAACGTATGGGCATTGTGAGACTAACTACATCTTCTGCTTTTTCATTGTAGTTAAAAATGTACTGTTCATTTTCTACACTCAACACCCCTGTCTCTTTAGCATTAACAAATACCTTCAAGCTACTCTCTTGCATCTTGTAGCTCCTCTAGAGTTTTTGGTCTTCCTTTAGGACGTATGGCAAATTCCATACCTAACAAATCCAAAAGTGCTTCAACTTTTTTAATGCCCACCTCATCTACAAAGCCATTTTCTATTTTAGAGATAGTCCGCTTTGTGATATTAGAGTACTTTTCCATATCATGCTGAGACCATTTTTTTTCTTTACGCAGTTTTTTTATCTCAAATCCAAGTTCTTTTAAAGTCAAAATATATCCTAAATATGAATTATATTTCTTATATTATCATTTTAATAGTTAAATATGTATTATATTTCTTATTTTGACAAGGGCTCACTTAGTATTGCTTAAGTGCTATCTCCATAAGTTAAATAATTTTCCCATATCTCATGTGTACGTCTCTTTGTCATATCTATAATGCAGTTACCACCCACAATCCCTTGTATTGTTCCCCCCCCTATAGTTCTATAGAGAGCAGAACACTCAGCATCCATATAAGACTCCCATACTTTTTGAGACTTTTTCATATAGGCTATCATTTTTTTATCTTCACCATATCTTTCTATGCTTCTGTTAAAATATTTGTTTAGCATCTTTTTAGATGCCTCTATTTCTAACTTTTGACAATCCATAATGGCATATGTGTTTGCTTTATTTTCGCAATTAAATTCTTGTGCATAAATGAATAAAAATAGAGACGCCGTTAGTATTGATTTTTTCATTTTATCTATCCTGATTATTCAATGAATTTTAAAAGTCATTTTTTATTTCTTATCAAATTTCATCAATATTAAATCCCAAATCAATTCGTGCAAAATCTATGAAATTTGTAATATCTCCATTCGTATCGCCCCATTCTGTTGTAAAATATATATTTTCGCCATTATATCTTACTGGTTCAAAATATCGTCTATCAATAGACTTATCCTTAGAATCTTTAAGCCACTTATTGGCATCTACTTCATTAAAAATAACTTTTTTTGAATTTCCTTCACTAGAAAAATTTTTATGAAGTGGATTAAAAATAACTTGTAATTCTCGATAACTTTTATTAGTATAATCTTTTAAAAATTGTTGAAATATATCAAATAATAAATTTTGTAAACTTGCCCCAGTTTTATTATTTTTCTTATACACTTTCCCATTAAATTTATAAGATAGTACGTTATTTGTTTTTTTATCTTTCAAATCATATGAAAATAATTCTTCTATAAACTCAGACACAGGCTCCCACAACTCAATTTCTCTGTTTATCTCATCGAACACTTTTCCATGATTTTTTGCAGATATTGTTTTTAGGTTATTGTAGTTTGCTAGAAATGCTTTTCCTATATCTACATACTCTTCTAGTTCGTCTACAGAAACCCTATGTTCATTATTGTCAGATATATCCATAAATGCTTTTAAAATAAGATAATTATACTGATCTGTTTTTTTCATCCATTTTGGGACTTTTCTTTTTACTTTGACTATTTCATCTGAATAATCTTCATTAGTATCATGTAAATTATTCCCTAAGGTAGAAATCAAATCTAAATAACGCATGAGTTGTCTTGATTTTTCTTTTACAAAATCATTCTTATTCACAATAGCATACTCATATAACTCATCTGCAATTTCTGTTGCTTCTTTAATTTTAGACATTGTATTTTCCTTTATTTTTATAATCGAAGTATTCCTTATATTTTCTTATAAAATACTTATTTTACTTATTATTAGTATTTTATAAGAAAAAATGACTATACAACCCAGTAAAATATAAATTGACAACAAGTGCGAAGAAATGGGATTTTTCTTCATTTAATAAATTTGTAAAAAATGGATTTTATACCAGTGATTGGTATAGTTCGGATGAAAATATAGATTTAGATTAAATGTAGGGTGGGCATTCCTGCCCACTAACAATGATTTTATCATTGTATGTATTTTGATAATATTCGTTTTATTTATTGGTGGGCAGGAATGCCCACCCTACTAGCACCCTCCAGCACAGCCTGGAGTATCTGCATTACCCCCAGCAAAATAATTTCCATCAAAACTTACAAGTGAGTAGTCTCTTTCTCTTCCAAGAGAGTCTTTTAATCCTTCAACGGAAAGGAAACCTAAAGAGTCAGCACCCATATTTTCAGCAATTTGTTCGGGGGTAAACTTAGTAGAAATAAGCTCTTCTTTTGTAGGTGTATCTATACCGTAACGGCAAGGAAACTTTATTTCAGGTGCAGCAATACGCATATGTACCTCTTTGGCTCCTGCCTCTTTAAGCATACGTACTATCTGCTTGGAGGTTGTTCCTCTTACCAAAGAGTCATCAATAATCGCTACTCTTTTACCTTTAATGAGGTGCTTAATAGGAGAGAGTTTAAGTTTTACTTTTAAATCACGTATCTCTTGTGTTGGCTCAATAAATGTACGTCCTACATAGTGGTTACGTACAATTCCCATCTCAAACGGTACACCCAGACCCTCTGCATATCCACGTGCAGCAGCTACTCCTGAATCGGGTACAGGTAGGACAAGGTCAATATCTGCTGGTGTCTCTTTTGCCAATCTTTTACCCATTTCTAAACGCATCTCATAGACATTTTTACCATCAATGATTGAGTCTGGTCTTGCAAAATAGATGTACTCAAAAGCACAAGGGTGATAATCTGCTTCAAATACCATTTGTGAAGATGGCTCTTTACCCTCTTCAAATATTAGCATCTCTCCAGGCTCCACATCACGGATAAACTCTGCACCTACCAACTCAAAAGCACAGGTTTCAGAAGCTACGATGTATCCACCATCTTTTAACTTTCCAAGACTCAGTGGACGAATACCAAAACGGTCACGAATAACAAACATTTTAGAACGGCTCTGAATAGCTAAACAGTACGCTCCTTCTATTTTGCTCAACATATCCTTAATACGGTCTTCCAGTGAGTCTTTTTCAGACTTTGCAATCAGATGAATAATATTCTCTGTATCCATATCAGTTTGGAAAATAGCACCTTTATCAATCAATTCATTTCTTACTTCATACTTATTGATAAGATTACCATTATGTACTACAGAAATTTCACCCAACTTATACTTGGCAAATACTGGCTGAGCATCACCAGCAGACTCTGAACCCGCAGTTGAATAACGATTATGTCCTACGGCACAACAACCCTGCATACTGTCAAGAGTAGTTTGTGAAAATACATCAGCAACCATACCTCTTTTTTTATACAGCTTTATTTTCTCTCCATTTGCTACAGAAATACCTGTAGCTTCCTGTCCACGATGCTGCATAGAAAAGAGTGAATAATACGCGACTGTTGAAGCTTTTTTTGCACCAAATACACCTACAATTGCACACATATTATATTCCTAAACAGTCATTGATAGAGTAGAAACCACTCTCTTGGCTGACTAACCATTTTGCTGCTCTAATGGCACCTTTTGAGAATGTCTCTCTTGATGTTGCTGTATGGTTAAGCTCTAAAAACTCACCATCATTGTAAAATCCTACAGTATGGCGACCCACAATGTCACCACCACGTAGTGCCATCACCGCAATCTCATCTTTAGTTCTGGCACCTATTTGACCATCTCTCCCAGATACACGTACTGCATCTAAGTCAAGTCCTCTGCCTTTAGCAGCAAACTCACCTAAAGTCAATGCTGTACCACTTGGTGCATCTACTTTATGCTTATGGTGCTGTTCTACAATTTCTATATCAAAATCTTGTAATGTTTTTGAGACTTGCTCTACCAACTGCTTTAACAGTGCAATACCAGCAGACATATTTGATGCATAAAGTACTGGCATCTTTTTAGAAGCTTCCATCATCAAATTTTGTTGATGTTCTGTAAACCCAGTTGTAGCAATAACAAGTGGTGTAGGGTTTTCAAGTGCTGCTTCACAGAGTGCTTGTGTCGCTGCTGGTGCTGAAAAATCTATAACAATGTCACAGTTTTCCAAAAGTACTTTCATACTATTGGTCACAAGTACATCACTTGGCAAATCTCTTTTTAGCTCATCAAACACATGGACTGCACTTAACGGCAACTCACTATCATGTAACAAAGAATCTATAAGAAGATTACCTACTCTACCTGTACTACCGACTATTCCAACTTTAGCCATTATTGCTGCTCCTGAATATATGAAATTACTTGTAATGCAGCAACAGATCCATCTCCTGCTGCTGATACTACTTGTTTTGGTGCTTCTATACGCATATCACCTGCTGCAAAAAGCCCAGGGATTGATGTTTTCATGGAAAGATCAACAATCACTTGACCCCAATCATTCATCTTACAAATAAACTCACCTTTGTCATCTTTGAGTACTTCATTACGTACATCGTGACCTACAAATACAAAAAGTCCTGTATTTGCCATCTCTGTAATTTTATCTGTTTTTAGATTTTTTATCTTTACACCCTGAAGCCCCATAGCATCACCATAGGCCTCTTCTATCACAGAGTCTGTGATTAGATGTATATTCTCTTTTCTCATCACTCTGTCCAGTGTTGGAGGTGCTGCTCTAAATTCATCTCTTCTATGTACAACATAGACATCAGAACATATATTAGAAAGATAATAAGCCTCTTCCAGTGCAGTATCTCCACCACCAAGAACTGTAACGGGTTTATCTTTATAGAAAAAACCATCACAGGTTGCACAGCTACTCACACCTCTACCAAAGAATTCTTCTTCGCCCTTAAAATCTGCACGTTTTGGTACGGAACCTGTACAAACGATAACACTCATCGCTTCTACCGTATCTCCACCTTCGAATGTCACTGTAAAATGTTTACCTGTTTTAGCAACTCGTTCAACTTTTTTCATCTCATGCTTGAGACCAAAATGAAAACACTGTTTCTGCCATGTATCCATAAAATCCATACCCGTTTTGTCATGTTCAAAAAAACCAGGATAATTTTCTATTTCAGAACTTTGTGTTATCTGTCCACCAGGCAGTCCCATCTCAAAAAGTGTAACATTTTTAAGTCCGCCACGTGTTGCATAAAGCCCTGCTGTCAAGCCCGCTGGTCCACCACCAATGATTGCACAATCTAACATTTTAAGTCCTTAAAATTTTTAAACAAATAATTATTGAAATTATACACTTTAAATACTTGGTTAATAATTTGTAAAAGAAGTTTTATGAGGAAGAGAACGGGAAGAGAACCTTCCCGACTATATTACAACTTACAGTTGCGCGTTTATTTTTTCAGCAAATGCATCTTTGGAAGCTGCACCCACCATCTGATCTACCATTTCACCATCTTTAAAGAAAAGAATTGCAGGAATTGATCTAATACCATACTTTACTGCCAATTCTTGTTGCTCATCTGTATTTACTTTGGCAATTGTTGCTTTACCATCAAAATCTGCTGCTAGTTCTTCAATTACTGGAGCAATCATTCTACAAGGTCCACACCATGGAGCCCAAAAGTCTACCATTGTTACACCTTCTGCTACTGTCGCTTCAAAGTTGTCATTTGTTAATTCTACATATTTTGCCATATTTATTCCTTTATGTTGTAATTTCAAAAATTATATCCTATTTTCATTAATGAAGTATTATATTTATCTATCATTACTCTTTTTATAAATAATTTTTATTCAAATGTGTATAATTCAGACTCTTTTACTCTGATTAATCCAAAGTTACCTCTTCATAATCTGTTGATCGTGTTCCCTCTATTGCCTGATTACTTCTACCTTTTACCGTATAGACAAAAGATATTTTTGCCTCATCTGTACTGTTTTTATTGGCACGATGAAGCAGCTTACAATGAAAAAGCACCACATCACCTTTCTGTAAAGCGTAACTTACTTTTGTTGCAATAAGAGGCTTGTTTTCAACAATATCTTCTGAAAAATACTCTTTTTCATCAAATTGTGAAGCATCAAACTCCATCATATGACTTCCAGGAATAAACTCCAATACCCCATTTTTTCCATTCTCTTCATCAAGAGCCAACCAAACACTTACAAGATTATCATTTTCAAAACTCCAGTAACGAAAATCCTGATGCCATGAAGTTTCCGTAGAAGTGTAAGGCATTTTTGTCATAATTGAATTATGATGGGCTATTGTTATGGTAGGATTTTCTTTTAAAATCTGTTTTAATACTGGACGTATCTCTTTATTTTCCATCCATTTTTTAAATACTATATCACGATGATAAACCTGACGAAGACGTCTTATCGTAATACGTTCTTCATGTTGTTCACTATGTCCATCAGAGATACGTTTACGATCCTCTTTTGACTTCCTTACATATTCAGTCTCTGTCTCTATTGGTGGTATTTTATGTTTGAGATGCGCTTTTGCTATATCTTTAATAGTATCACAGAGTTCATGGTCTGCAAACTGAGACAGAAGCAAAAAACCATCTTTATTAAATTGTTGTAGTTGCATATCAGTCAGTATCATAAGTAACCCTTTAAATATTCATTGGTTATGATTATAGCGTAACATTCTCTATGAACTCTACTTCATCTGCACGTACAATAAGTACATCTATGCTAAAAAGCATGTCAAGCTGTTTGACTTTCAGATAATAGTGTGCAGAATTTATCACTTTACGCAGTTTAGCAGGTGTTAGATTATAGACAGGGTCAAAAGAGTTAAATTTACTACTTTTCACTTCTATAAAATGTAACTCATTTTCTCTTTGGGCAATAATATCTATTTCACCCAGTTTACGAGCAAAGTAGTTACGCTCTAAAATGACAAAGCCCTCTTGTTCTAAAAACATTGTGGCTAAATTTTCACTCTTATCACCAAAAAGTTTAGGAAGTTCACGCATTATTTCTCCTCTTATCTTGAAGTCACAATTTGTAACTTCAAGTTATAAAAAAAGTATAGAATAAAAAAGAGAAAGAGGTTAAAAATATGTCAAATTGTCATATTTTTTAAAGTCCTAAAATGCAACTTTAGTCTCTACCCACAAGCCACCTCATCCCCAACAGGGATAACATCTACTTTCACAGATTTAAAACGAGCCGTCAAAATAAGTGCATCACTCTCATCTCCAAATACAGCATTGATGCGGCTTTTGGCATGATGGAAGGTACAGAAAAGTGTTTTAGGTTTTACTTTTTTAGTATAGACCACATTGAGTGCTTCTGTCTCACCATACTCACTTTTGAGTATCACTTTATCACCAAATTTACCTTCATCCTCAATCGCAGCAAAAAGTGTATCTTCACTATGTTTATCATAGAGACTTTTGGTACGTTTTGTCTGTGCAGCATTGTTATAGTGTGGCAATGTACGACCTGTAGTAAGATAAAAACCATTTGGAGAATCATCATAAAATTTATTTTCCAATATCTCTTCTATTTGCCCACGTAAGTCATACTGTTTATAGACAAATTTTCCCAATCCATCATCGGTACGAAAATCCAGTAAGTGGAGTATAGGTGTATCTTCATGGTAGATAGGCCACTGCATACCACGCTTACGGTGACGCTCAAGACGGTAGTATGCTGCACCAGAAAAACGTCTAGGTGCTTCTACACGTACTTCATTCCATACATCTTCGCTACTCTTGAAATGAAAGTTATCGCCATCTCCTAATTTTTGTGCCATTTGAGTCAGCACTTCCCAATCATCTGGCAAATCAGACTCCACAAGAGGCTGAGAGAGATGCAATCTTCTCATTGCATTAACATAAACACCTGTTTTTTCATAAGCAGATTTTACCCCTATGATAATATCTGCTTTCTTTGTAACTTCTGTCATAAAAAGTTCCTGTACCATACAGAACTCCAAGTTATCCATAGCCTTGTCTATCTTCTCTATATTAGGATGGATATGCATAATATCTTCACCCATATTAAGTAAAGCCTTAATCTGTCCTTCATTCATAGCTTCTACAAGTTGAGGCGTCATCAATCCAGAAGGAGTATTTTGATAGTCAGGCAAGTAGTAAGGCAGGCATCCCATATCACAAGCGCCCTGCACATTATTTTGTCCACGCAAAGGCATAAGCCCTGCACCTGTCTTACCAATATTTCCTGTCATCAATGCCAGATTGGTCATTGCCATCACTGCATATGAACCATCCAAATGCTCTGTAATTCCCAATCCCCAAAAAATCATAGATTTTTTAACCGCATACTCTCTGGCAATATTAGAAACCATCTTTGCCAAATATTCATACCCTTCTATCTTAGACAAAAATGCCGGATTGGCATACGGGTCATTGAGTATGCTCTCTTTATACACATCAAAATCTTTGGTACGATTACCAATAAAACTCTTATCATAAAGTTCTTCATCAATAATAACATAGGCCATCATGTTAAGTATGAGCATATTGGCTTCAAAAGGGATAATACAGTTATACTTTGCCAGCTTGGCTAGCTTCGTTTCGCGTACGTCTATGACTGCCAGATTATTGTGTGTGCGTGCCATAGAGACAATACGATTTGCAATAATAGGATGTGCTTCCATGGTGTTAGACCCAATAACAACCATAAACTCTGTCTCATAAATGTCATTATATGGGTTAGTAGCAGCTCCCTCACCTATAGTAGTTTTCATCCCCTTTAGACTAGGAGAATGACAAACTCTCGCACAGTTATCTACATGCGGAGAACCCATCGTCTGTCTACAAAACTTTTGGAAAGAATAGGCAGATTCACAGCTTGTTCTAGCTCCACCTATGGCACAGAAACTCTCTCCTCCATACTTCTGTTTAATCTCGGCTAACTTCATCGCTGCTATGCCCGTAGCAGTCTCTACATCACCGGTCATAAAGTCATCATCAAAACATGACAATTTATCTTGAAATTTATCTTTTATATGAGGATTTTTATCTAAAAATGTTTTGCGAATACGGGGCTCGCGTATACGGTCTTTAGCGTCAACAAAGTCATATCCATACTTACCCTTGATACAGAGTTTACCCTCAGATACCACACCATCTTTTTGGGCATAGATTTTGACTATCTTATTGTTCTCTACCACCCCTGTAATATCACAGCCTACACCACAGTAGGTACATACACTCTCTATCTCTTTACGCTCAGGTTTGTCTATTTGTTTTGTCATCATATGTACCTTTTAGGAATTAATATCAAATTCAATTTAAATTATATCAAAAATATATTTCTACTTAAAATTCCCAAATACCAACGGTGCTTTCAAATCAAGTGTCTTTACCTCTTTCATCACAGCCTGTAAATCATCTATTTTCTTGCCTGACACACGTACCTCATCCCCTTGTATAGAGGGAGTTACTTTTACTTTCATCGCCTTAATGGCTTTGACTATCTGCTTGGCTTCATCTTTGTCTATGGTATCTACAATGCGGTAAATCACTTTGGTGTTACCACCAGAGATACCCTCAGTCTTCACTTCTTCTAAAGATTTACCAGCGATGTTACGCTTGATAAGTTTAGAGATGAGTATATCTTTGAGTGCGTCTATCTTAGAGTCTGTAGAAGAGCTAAGAGAAAGTGTTTTTGCCTGTTCATTGAAATTTATCTCCGCTTTAATACCCTTAAAGTCAAAGCGTGTTGCTACCTCTTTCTCTGCCATGATAATAGCATTTTTCATCTCCATCATGTCTAGCTTTGCGGTTATGTCGAAATAGTGGTCTTTTGCCATTTTAGTTTTCCTTTATTTTATTTTGTAATTTATCATATGCATTTTTTATTCGCTCATATTCATCTTTAGAGATAAACACTGCTTCTATGCGATTGTTTTTAACTATTGCCAATTTTTCAACTTCTTTAGATTTTATCTGAGCTAGATAAGTCCCAAACTTCTTAGCAAACTCCGAAGAGGGTATAAGCTCATCATTTTCATACGCTACCATACGAACTCCTTTTACGGAATATACTCCGTGATATTTTGTGTATTGTATGCAAATAAGTGAAGTATGTCAAATTTTAATTTATTTTTTCTTATTCTGAAGTTCAAGCCCATTTTCTTGATTTAGGACAGGAGTCTCTTTCATAATAAAATTTGGAAATAATTTTGATCCAACTGCTATTAATACACGTTCAATAAGTAATCTAGTGTGATCTGAGGTCTCTGGTGGCAATTGTATAATAGAATATTCATTCCAGCCTTCAAATGAATGATGTTTCTGAGTTAGTGGGTATCTTTGCGATAGAGATTGTTTTGTTTCGCCAAAATAGACTTTTTTTTCCTCTCTATTTAATAATATATAAATATTATTTTCATTCACTTCTTTTGTTATTTCTGTTCTTCTTTTCCAATCAGTTATTTGAATTCTTCTTAGTAGTTCATCTTCTGTACTTAGAAGATAATCTGCAATCAAATAAGAACTAAGCTCTTTGAATACTTTAGGGAATCCTTGCGCCTCGTCTTTTACCCTAAAAAATTCTTTAATCATAACTATTGGTTCATTGTTCTCCCATTTTATTTTTACTTGTAATTGTTCTTTAAATCCACCTATATCAAATTCAGTATACTTCAGTTCTTTATAATATTCATCACCAATATGAAACTCTAATGCTCTTACAAAACTCTTTGGATAGTCTTTTGCCAATTGTACAGCAAATTCATTGTCCCACTTTAATCTATAGCTACTCTCTTTATTCCTATTTTTAATAAAAGATAAAGTTAGGTTTGCTTTAAAATAATATACTTCTCGACCTAGCTCCTTGGGAGATTCATAACTGATATTAACTTCCCATTTTCTATTATCTTTATTATGTTTATCAAGTATTTCGTCTCCCCAAGATTTCACATAAAATGCTGGTATAGTTATTGTCAAATCATTAATAAACATTGATTTATGTATATCTAAAGGAAAAAAATCTGGTGATAATCTTATCGGCTGTACTCTGTTTTTTCTTTTATCCATTACCTATAAACTCCAACAGTTTCCTTCCAATTCTCTCAACTATCCCAACAACCAAAGCATTCCCCATCAAAAAGGCACGCTTTGTATCTATCACACCTGCTGTGTGATTCTCTGGGAACATATTGAGTTTTTCTAACTCAACTGGGGTTAATCGTCTATATTTGCCATTTACATACACTACATGTTTAAATCGAGAAGCACTAGCTCCTCCTTCTCCCGTAATAATAGTTCGAGAAGCCCTATCAAGTGCATCAGGAAACGTCATTTTTCCTTCACTATAAGTATAGGTATGCCCTGTAGTTTTATTTATTCTCTCAAATGATTTAGCACCTTTTTGATACTGCCATTTTTCAAGCTCTTCTTCATCAATATAATACTCTTTAGGAACATCTTTTTCATCAATGAGAATATCACCTAAAGTCTCAAATTTACCTTGATAATCTGCTGTAACCCTTGTAGTATAATAAACACCATCAAGCATATATCCACTTTCCCAAAAAGGATTCTTTTTGGGTGTTTGTTTATTGAAATTATTTGTAATATCTACCAAATTATTACTAAGTTTATCGGAGATAATTGTATCTTCCTCAATATCCTTAATAGGAAATGTTTTAGTAAGTAGTGCATTATTATTTAACACATCAACAGATTTTGAGCTTGCTAATATTTTATAAGGCTTTGTACCTTTTTTATATGCCATAATAAATACACGTTTTCTACGCTGTGGCATACCATATTCACTAGCATCTATTACACGCCATTCAACTGCATACCCAAGTGAATTAAGTGAAGAAAGAATAATCGCGAAGTCTCTCCCTCTCTGTGAAGCAGGAGATTTTAAAAGTCTATCTACATTCTCTAAAATAAGATATTTAGGTGCTTTTGATTTTTTTTCTAACAAAATACGATAAATTTCCCACCAAAGTACCCCTTTTTTACCAACAATACCATGTGCATTTTTAAGTGAAGATGCTACGGAATAATCCTGACAAGGAAATCCACCTACTAGGACATCATGCTCTGGTATATCTTTTACTTCTACTTTGGATATATCTTCATTTGAGTGATTATCAAATCCAAATCTTGCCATATATACATCTGATGCATGTTGCATCTTGGTAGATGGCTCCCACTGATTACTCCAAACAATATTAAATTGTTTTTCAGAAGTAGATGCTCTCTCTAATCCGATTCGGAAACCACCAACACCTGCAAATAACTCTATTGTTCTCAAACAAGTAGTTGTATTTGAAATCATAGATTTATTCAAAAGTTCCTCCGAAGTAGTATAATTAAAAAGATTATGTGCGGTCATTATATCATCCTTTGATAATTTAATCAAAGTATGACATAGGTTAAAAAATTGCAGTAAAAATATGGCAAATTGACATATTTTTAACAATTCACCTCATATTTGATACGAAAAAAAAGATTATTCGTATCATTTTTGATAGGATTACTTCTCAATCCTCATCATAGCAATCTCACCATGCACTACATCAAGCTTTCCAAGTGCCTTCATAGCCTCTTGCATCTCACTCTCTTTACATTTGTGTGTAGTGAAGAGAAGTTTCGCTCTCTCTTCTGTACTAGAAGGTTTTTGAAGCATTGCTTCTATGGAGATGCCATACTTGCCAAGGGTTGATGTGATATTGGCTAGTACACCACTCTCGTCCGCTACTTCAAGTCTAAGATAGTACTGTGTAACAATATCCTCTTTAGGGAGGAGTTTGAGTCCAGACTCTAAGCCTTTTTTGTAGCCTAACATTGGGCCTTGGTTACCACGTACGATGTCAACAATATCAGAGATGACTGCTGAGGCTGTGGCATCACCACCTGCTCCAGGTCCGTAGTACATCGTCTCACCTACACGGTCACCTACAACGGTAACAGCATTCATCACACCATCAACTTTGGCTATCATACTGTCTGCTGGTATCATAGTGGCATGTACACGTAGCTCCACACCATCTCCTACTTTTTTAGCGATACCTAAAGATTTGATTTCATAGCCAAACTCTTTGGCAAAATCTACATCGGTACTGGTGATGTTTTCTATGCCCTCTATAAGGATATCTTCTGGCTTGGCATCTATGCCATACGCGATACTTGCTAAGATGAGTAGCTTGTGTGAAGCATCAAACCCACCCACATCAAAAGTTGGATCTGCTTCAGCATAGCCTAACTCTTGAGACTCTTTGAGTATCTCTTCATATTTGGCACCATTGTTTATCATATTGGTTAGCATATAGTTACACGTACCGTTCATGATGCCTTGAATAGACTCTATATGGTTTGCCGAAAGCCCTGTACGCAATGCACCGATAATAGGAATACCTCCAGCCGTACTAGCTTCATACATGAGAGGAATGTCTCCAGCTATCTCTTGGAGTTCGTAACGGTGGTAGGCTAGAAGTGCTTTGTTTGCAGTCACTACTGCTTTGCCATTTTCCAGTGCTTTTTTTACCAAAGCATAGGGCTCTTCCACCCCTCCCATCAGTTCTACAACAATATCTATTTCCGGATCATCTACTACATCCAGAGGATTATCAGAAAGATTAATGGATACACCTCTGTCTTTAGAAAGATTTTTCACTACACCAGACTTTGCAATGATCTTCTTTCCTGCACGTGCTTCTATAACATCTGCATTAGACTCAAGTATATTTGCCACACTCGCACCTACTGTACCAACACCCAATATACCAATTTTAACCATTATTATCTATCCTTTTCTTCTTTAAACAGCAGCAAAGCTACTATTGAATTCATCTCACTAAAGTCTTGCTTTATGACTACTTCGTCTTTGACTCTTCAAGCTCTTTGAGAAACTTTTTAATATTTTTTGCTGCCTGACGGATACGCTTTTCATTTTCAATCAAAGCAATACGTACATACTGATCACCATACTTACCAAAGCCAATTCCTGGACTTACCGCTACACCTGCTTTAAGAAGAAGTTGTTTTGAAAATTCCAAACTTCCCATCTCTCGTGCTACTTCAGGGATTTTTCCCCAGATAAACATAGAGGCATTGGGTTTTCCCATCTTCCATCCAGCATTGGCAAAGGATTCAAGCATCACATCACGGCGTTTTTGATAACGAGGAACAATCTGTTCATCAGGAACATAATGATGATCATCCAATGCTACAGTTGCTGCTACCTGAATAGGCGTAAACATCCCATAATCAAGCCAGGATTTAATACTTTGAAGCGCACCAATGAGCTTTTTATTTCCTACAATAAATCCTACTCTCCATCCTGCCATATTGTAAGATTTTGAAAGTGTATAAGACTCCACTGCTACATCTTTAGCACCCTCTACTTCCATGATGGATGGTGTCTTATAACCGTCAAAAGTAATATCAGCATAAGCAATATCAGAGATGATATAAAAACGCTTCTCTTTTGCCAATGCCACAAGTCTTTCATAAAACTGAGGAGTTACCGTTGCAGTACTTGGATTGTGAGGAAAGTTTACTACCAAAAACTTGGGTTTTGGAATAGAATTTTCCAAAGCATCATTGACATCATTTAAAAATTTATCTTCATCAACAACAAAGTTCTCTTCATCAAACACCACTTCCATTTTCTCTACATTGGCACCAGCAAGTATAAATGCCTGAGAATGGATAGGATAGGTAGGATCAGGAACAATGGCTACATCACCAGGATTTGCAATTGCCTGTACAAGATGAACATATCCCTCTTTACTTCCCATTGTTGCGACAACTTCTGTATTTGGATCTAGCTCTGCATTATATTTACGTTTATACCATTTACTCATTGCCAAACGTAATTTATAGATACCTTTACTTGCACTGTAACCATGCGTACGAGGCTTTTGTGCTGTTTCACAGAGCTTGTCTATGATAGGTTGCGGTGTAGCAGCATCAGGATTTCCCATAGAGAAATCAATAATATCTGCACCCTCACGCCTTAACTTCATTTTCAAATCACTAATCTCTGCAAAAAGATATTTTGGTAATCTATTTATTTTTTCAAATTGAATTTCATCAAACATTTTTTACTCTCTTTAAAACTTATCTGTTCTCTTCTTCTACGCTAACTGCAACATTGACTTTCTGCACATTCAAATCTTTGACATCTATACTATCTATCTTTTTGCTGCCAATAAAACTTTCATTAATAAATGGAATAAGTTTACTTAGATTCTTTTTATCAAACTGTACAAGGAAATACCATGTTGTCACACCCAATAGAATAAAAATAAATAAAATAAAAATCTTAGATTTTCCTTTCTTTTCTTCCAAAACAGATTGATTGAGCGTAACACTTTGTACTGCTTGAGTATCTCCATAGTAGGCTTTGGCCTCTTCTTTAAAAGTACTTAAATCCACATGATATTCACGTTCAATGATAGAGATAAATCCTAATGTTTTTATCTTTTTAAGTGCATCAAAATTCTTATTTAAAAGATTTTCAAGATTCTCTTCTGCTATCTTTGTCTTTTTACTAATCGCCTTTATACTGTTTTCTTCCAATATGTCATTTAATTGCATAACCCCATCCTATGTATTAAAATCGCTGCTGCCGCACTCACATTAAGTGAATCAAATGCATGTTGCATCTCTATAGAAACTTTTTGATTAATTTTTCCAGCTACTTTTTTTGAGATACCCTTGCCTTCACTTCCCATCACCAATACACGCTTTGATGCTATTTCTATCTCTTGAATAGCTATACCGTTCATATCAGCTCCGTAAAATTTAAATCCTACTTGTCCCAACTCATTGATATGGTCTAAAATGTTAGATGAAAGCATAAAGGGCATATCAAGTAATGCTCCTGAACTTGTACGGGTAATTGCTGCAAAATTCAGATGCTTAACCCCCGCAGCGATGATAGCATCTGCACCCAAAGCATAGGCAGATCGTACAATAGCCCCTATATTTCCTACATCTGTCAAACCATCAAGTATGACAATGAAACTACCTTTTTTAATATCTGAAAAATCAGCTTGCTTATAGACATTCATCTCCACCAAGATACCTTGATGGTTTCCACCTTTAGCCATGGACTGCGCCCACTTCTCTTCTAAAAATTTTATTTTATCATGGTACTTGTGAAATAGCTCTTGCGGAAGGATATTCTTCTTTGCTACATATACTGTTTTTATTATTGCCTCTTTATGTTCCAAAGCATAAAGACAGACTTGTTTTCCGTAAATTATCATAAGATAGATTTTATCTAATTTTTACTTGAAATCTGCGTTTTGTATTTTGTATTTTGTATTTTTAATTTTTAATTAAAGTTTCGTACCACTCTTTGACTGACTTCTCACTGAGCTGTGCCAAGAGTTTTGCTTTGGGTTTTGGGGGCAAATCAAGCTGTAATACTTCAGAAAAAGAGAGGCTTTTTTCTGCTTGAGCTTTGGCTTTTATGACCACGACCCATTCCCCTCGAATCGTTAGTTCTTTTAACTGTTCATTTAAAGATTTGGCTGTACCTCGGTAGTAATTTTGATACTTTTTACTTATCTCTTTAGCTAAAAAAAGCTCTCTGTTTGCATCTATGGCTTCTACTTCATCCAAAAGCTTTTCCAAGCGATGTGGAGACTCATAGAGTACGGTGTTGTAGCCATTGTTCATCGCTTCTGCTAATGCGGAAGCACGTTCTTTACCCTTGTGCGGTAAAAAAGCATAAAACAAAAACTTACCCTCTTCAAACCCAGAGGCGGCATATGCTGTAGTTACAGCTGAGGCTCCAGGGAGTACATCATATTTTAAGTTATTTTCCTGTGCATACGCCACAAGCAACTGTCCAGGATCAGAAATAACAGGCATCCCTGCATCGCTTACATAGACTACTTCTTTATCAGCAAAAATATTGCCAAATTCATCGAGTCTCTCTTGCCCGTTATGTTCATTAAATGAATAAAATTCTGCATCAGGATACACCATATTAAATCGCTCTTCAAGTAAGCGTAAAAGCCGTTTGGTCTGGCGTGTGTCTTCACATAAAAAGAGGGTTGCTTGTTCAAAAAGCTTCATCGCTCTCATAGTAATGTCTTGAGGGTTTCCAATAGGAGTGGGGATAAATGTAATCATGAGGTGCCTTTAGGCAATGTATAACGTAGGGGCAGATTTCATATCTGCCCAAAAAAGACGAAAAGTCTTACGACAATTTGTATTTGCTTTTAAATTTCTCAACTCTACCAGCAGCATCAAGAATTTTCTCAGAACCTGTAAAGAATGGGTGACACTCATTACAAATATCAATACTCATCTCTGGCTTGTTTGACTTTGTTTCAAACTTGTTTCCACAAGCACATGTTACAGTACATTCTACGTAATCTGGGTGAATATCTTTTCTCATTTTTTAACCTTTTAGTTAGTTTTTTATGTGTCAGGTAACTAGCCTGCTCTAGCATTCTGCTCTTCCTTTTTCTAATGAAAAAGTGTTATTGCAACAGTCTGACTGAGACAATTAAGACCGATATTTTAGCAAAAAATATTTAAAATATTATAAAAGTAGTTTTGATGCTACTGCACATACTGCACTTTCACTCTTTAAAACCAAAGGCGTATCAAAACCTACAATATTTTCTTGTGTAAAAAGTGCTCTCTCTTCTTCAACAAAACCACCTTCACATCCTACAACAACAGTCTCTAAAGTTTTCATACCAATAAAATTGTCTTCTGAAAAATTAAGCATTTGTGCTTGAGGATATTTTTCTAAAAACTGTACTAAATCTTCTACCATCTCCAATTGCATCATTTCAGAACGTCCAGATTGCTGAGAAGAGTTAAGTAATATTTTTTCCAAACGTTTAAAATCAAGTTTAAAACTCTTTTGTGAACGCTTACAGTAGATAAATGTAATCTTCTCTACTCCCATCTCATTAAGCGAGGGAAGGACTTTTTCAATACTTTTAGGATCAATAATACACCAGCCTATATGCAAAGAGTGTTTGGCTTTTATCTTCAAGATACGACTCTCCTGCCATCTTAGAATAGATGAACGCTTATCCATATGGGCAATAAGATAGCGATGAAGTAATCCATCTTCTAAATTACGCAAATAAAGTGTATCACCCTCTTTATGCCTGCGTACCTTAAAAATATAACGGTGTTCATCACCCTCTAATGAGAGCTGAGGCATTCCTGCTTGTAGATTATAAAGATATAGCACCATTCACCTTTAACATCATCAATGCAAACATGCCTGCAACTAGCAAAATCTGTACAACTGATATTTTTAGAAATGCCCCTTTAATCACTTTAAAGGTTTGTTCATGTTCCAAATTAGCTATTTTGACAAGCTTGTATTTTTTAATCTCGACATACATCATCACACCCCATACTGCAACCATCATATTAGTAGTAAGATGCCAACCTAAATCACCTGCAACAACAGCAACAAGTCCTGCAAAAGCAATCATTGTTGCAAGCGCTTGAAAAACCATTGTATAAATCAAGCTTGCTTTTTTAAACACACCTGAACTTTTAACCCATGCAGGAGTCAATAATCCCATAACCAAAAAAGCCAAAAAAATCTCTACCAATATACTATGCATAGCTAACATTTCTGTTACTTCCATGATTAATCCTTCAAATAGTTTAAAAGTGGATTATACTATAATCACTCTAATTAAACTTTAAAGGCTGAATATGGCTAGTTCTATCGTAGAAGCATTAGAAATTATTGTAAACAATATCCCCTCTCTTGATGGAGAAATTATCCCCATAGAAAGTGCTGTAGGTCGTGTAGTAGCACAAGATTATATGGCTACTTTTGATTTACCTAGATTTAACAACTCAGCTATGGATGGCTATGTTGTAAAAGCTGAAGATGCAGGCAATTTAGTTACTTGCAATGATGTAATCTACGCAGGGGATAATCCTCAAATGGTACTTCATTCTGGTACTGCCATCAAAATCATGACAGGCGCTCCTATACCTGAAGGAGGAGAGGCGATTATTCCTATTGAGAACGTTACACTTCAAGAAGATAAAATAGCACTTCCTGACGGTATAAAAAAAGACCATTTTATACGTATGGCAGGAGAAGACATTCAAAGTGGTACTCTCTTCTTATCTAAAGGTGAGACTATTAATGCTTATACCATCGCCTCACTTTCCAGTCAGGGGATTACGCATGTAAAGGTAACCAGAAAGATTAAAGTAGCTATATTTGGTACAGGGGATGAACTGCGTCCACACTATGAGAAGATAGAAGCACATCAACTCTATAACTCTAACTCTCCTATGTTTCTTACGCGCTCTCAGGCACTGGGATGTGATGTACGTTTCATACACACTTCGGCAGATACACTTGAATCCTTAGAGTCCTCTATCGTATCTGCACTGGATGCAGATGTGATTATTACCTCTGGAGGAGCAAGTGTCGGCGATAAAGATTTTACCAAAGAAGCTTTTACCAATTTGGGCATGGAACTCCTTATAGATAAAATAGATATTAAGCCTGGCAAACCAACAATTGTAGGAAAAATCAATCAAACCATTATCATCAATCTGCCTGGTAATCCGCTGGCTTCCATGGTTAACTATGAACTCTTTGTTCGTGCAATATTACACAGACTCTCTGGGAGAACAGACTATTACCATAGTACAATAAAAACAACCATGAAAAATACTTTCTCAACAAAAGGAGGGAGATATACTGTAGTACTTGGACATTTTGATGGGAACAACTTTGAACCACTTAATCCTCAAATGCCTGGTATGGTCTCACCTATGCAAAAAGCGGATGGATTCATACTCATTACACCCGATGTTACCCTATTGGAAGCAGGGAAAATCGTAAAAATGATACCGATAAAATGGGAATTTACAAGTTCTGTAAAAGAAGATTTGTTTACAAATTAAACTATTTCTCCTCAAGCGAGGAGAAAAAATATTATCTTAAAGTCCTGAGATATACTCTGCTACGGCTTTGATAGTTGCTTCATCCATAGATGCTACTTGACCTTTCATCACTACTCCCGCACCTGCTACATTTCTTGTACCTGCTTTGTATTGTGCTATTTTACTTTCCAAATCAGCTGCTGATTGACCAGCAATAATTTCTGATTTTCCAAGGGCTTTTGTTTTACCATCTGCTCCATGACATCCAGCACATTTTGCAAAGAGTTCTTTAGCTGCTGTTGTGGTAGATACTTCTTGCGTCTTTGTCTCTGATACAGAAGATACTGTTGCAGTTACTGCATCTTTAGCTTTAGCTGCTTTTTTCTCTACAGCTTCTTTGACTTCGGTTACTTTCTTCTGAGCAGCCGCTTTAACTGCTTCAGCTTTCTCTGTTACCGCTGTGGCTGCTTTTTCTGCTTCAGCTTTAACTGTTGCAACTTTTTCTACTGCTGTCGTAGCCGCTTTTTCTACTTTCGCTTTAGCTGCTGCTATAACTTCAGATGCTTTATCTTTTGCTTCTTTTGCTGCATCTGCTGTATGTGATGCCGTCTCTTTTACTGTTTGAGTTGTTGATGACACTGCCTGTGTTGCTGCTTTTTTTGTATCTTCTCCACATGCAGTAAACAGCACAGTTGCTGCTACAAGTGAAAGTACTGTAGTTTTTTTCATTCTTTTTCCTTAATATTTTAAATGGGCAAAATTATACTGTTTATTTCTTATCCTATACTTTTTTAGGATTTATAATTTGTATCTTATTTAAAAGTTTTTCCCAAAGTGTTTCATCTGACCATTCACGCTGTATCTGCTGCGAAAATAGGATATCTTCAAGTTTTATCTTGCCCATAAGCTCCGAGTGAGCATCTTCTTTAAACCCTTGGGCATAACCCGTCTCTGTCTCATGCACTATAATACTGTGCAGTTTTACCTCACGCTCACCATTTTGCATATGGGTACACTCAAGTACCCTCTCTACCATCAGATAAATCACTCGGGAAAACTGTTCAGCAGATGGAGAAACAGGAAGTTCAATCCATCTATTGGTATGTGCTTTCATAGCTTCTACATATTTATTATCATCTCTACTCCAAAGTGTAATAGCATGATCAAATGAATCTATAAGCTCTTTCATATACAATTTTGTCAATCCAAAATCATAGACCATCTGCCCGTCATCCAAATAATTAGATTCCAAAAGTACCTCGATCTTATAGGAGTGTCCATGGATATTTTCACTACAGCGTTGTGTAGAACAGTTACGCACAATATGGGCATTTTCAAATTTAAAAAGTTTTCGTATTAACATGGAGAGATTTTAACCAATATAACTTAAGAGAAGCTCTAAAGTATAACAGGAGCAGTAATAATGGAGAGATAGATAAGTTTTTGAGATTGCTATAAATTTTTAAAGTATAGTGCAAATTTGACTCTATAAAAAATCAAATCTACACATAAGTATCAATCTTGGGAGTGTAAAAAATTCTGTGTCAATTAGATAAAATATTGAACACAGAAGGATTTATACATGAAGATAGAAATAGATGTAGAAGAGTTTGCTGCA
>FPHI01000002.1_pt1 | contig 32775 bp, 36 predicted proteins | sample 1057421 | NCBI WGS metagenome assembly FPHI01 (sample SAMEA4473311, study PRJEB15554) | hydrothermal vent metagenome | biome: marine basaltic hydrothermal vent biome; feature: marine hydrothermal vent; material: water | place: Pacific Ocean | collected 2011-06-14/2011-07-23 | depth 1155 m | reverse complement strand
GAAGTTAGTACTTCAATCTTAGAGTAACAAAAAAGAAAAAAATAGTGTTAGGAAATTGTTTTTTCTCTGGATTGTTATCTCAAATAAATTATACGAGGATATATTTATGAGATTTCTAATGTCTATTGTACTTTTATGTACAACATTTTTATCAATTACATTGAGTGCCAAAGAGAAGTATTTTGTTGTTGAGCGGGAGAGTGAATCCGTTGCCATTATTGAAGATGGACTTGCCAAAAGACATATGGAACATATGCATAATATGAATCATGGGATTATTAAATTTGATGGTGATGATGCTTATCTTATTTCTCGTGACGGATATGTAGTAAAGTTTGACCCTAAAACAGAAAAAGTAGAAGCAGAATATAAAACAAGTAAATCAGCTATTGGATTTGTCATTGGAAAAAATTATGTAGCAGTAGCAAATTATGATGATAAATCTGTAGATATTCTTACACGTGATTTAAAACCTATAGACAAGATAGTAACAGGTTCTAAAAATGTGGGTATCAAAATTTATAAAGATATGATTGTTTTTGCACAGATGGATAACGATAAGGTAACTGTACTTAAAGATGAAAATAGAGGAAAAAGTACACCGAAATTTAAAATCTTTAAAGAATTTAAAGTAGGAAAGATGCCTTTTGATGCAATGATAAAAGAGAATACCTATATTGTTGGCTTTTTTTTAAGTAAAGCTTTTGGTGTTATTGATTTGGACAAGATGAAATATTCAGAAATTAAAGTAACTGCTAAAGATAACAAGCCTGTACTTAAAGTGCCTCACTTTGGATTTTGGAGTCTTAGTGAAGATAAAACATTTATCCCCGCAGTAGGTGATAATGCAGTGATGGTCTATGATAATCATTTTAAGTTTATTCAAAATATTAAAACACAGGGATTGCCTGTCTTTACCTCATTGAGTCCAGATAAAAAATATTTGGCAGTGACCTTTTCAGGTAAAGATTTTCCTACTATACAGATTATTGATACTAGAACACTTAAAATTATGAAGACATTTACTTTTAAAGGAAAAGTACTTCATGTCAGATGGTCAAAAGAGTATCCCGAACTTTATGTCTCTGTTAACGATGCCAATCAGGTTAATGTAATTAATGTGGATGAATGGTTTTTGGAGCGTGAAATATTTCAGGTAGAACACCCTTCTGGGATTTTTCTTTATCAGATGGAAAATAAAAAATAGACTATGAAACTGCTACTCAAGTACTCCTTGTTGTGGCTGTTGCCTTTGATGCTCTTTGCTAATCATATTCATTGGCAGGGTAACTATGATAAAGCACTAAAACTTGCACAGAAGGAACGTAAAACCCTTTTGGTTTTAGTCGTTAAAAAAGATGATGTTCAGACACTTAATATCTTAAAAACAACCTTTATGAACCAACCTTATATAGATACCATGAATGAGAAAATGATAGCAGTTATAGTTACTTATGAGGGGCGTAATTCTTATCCTGTAGAGATGTATTACGCTACCATATTCCCAGCACTGTTTTTTGTTGATGCAACGAGAGAAATATTTATACAACAGCCTTTATATAGAGAGAGTATCACAAAAGAGTCTTTAAAAAATTTATTTGATCAGAGAGAAGATAACTTAATCTGGTAATTTTTTAACCTTATTTCAGGATTCTCTTTGAGTCGCTGAAATATTTGTTGATATTGATATAAATCAATGTGAAATTATAAAAAATAGTCTATACTTCTAAGTTGAAAATATAAAGGAGAAAAAATGACATTTTCAAACTCACTTGAGTTATTGGCTTTTCACGAAACAGCTTATACCATCTATGCTTTACTGATTATTTCAGTTGTTGCATGGTTTGGATATAATCTTCGAAAAGAAGAAAAAGCTAAATCTATTGTTAGAATACCATTTTATACATATATGGCATTCTTGGTTGCTGGTGGTGTTGGACACCATATTTTTACTTATAACGCGATTCCGTGGGTATCGGAGGATATGACAAGACATAATATTACTCCTGATGCTTCTTATGAATTCGAGATAAAAGATCATAAATGGTTGAATTTACCTAAAAAAATTACAGTTCAATGTGATCAGACGATTGAATTTAATGTAAAAAGTCATGATTTGGTTTACGGATTTGGACTATTTAGACAAGATGGTACATTGGTTACTCAAATGCAGGTAAATCCAGGTACTGATGTGAATGGTATTTTAGATTCTAATGATATGCTTTGGACATTCCACCACAATGGTGTTTTCAATTTAACATCAACAGAATACTCTGGTACTGCTCAATATAATGAAGAAGGTGAAGATTTAATGGAAGTTAAAAATTTCGTAGAGGTTGTTGGTTGTAACAATGGGGGTGCAAAATGAGTTTAATGAAAAATTTAATACACGGCACAAATTTTGACCATACAAGTTTAAATGCACTGCAAAAAGTGACACTTCGTGCAGTTGTTATGAGTTTTCTATTTTATGGTTTGGTTGCTATTGAAGGAATGATTATGAGATTGGTTGTAACTGGTCCTGCTAATCCACTTCCTGATATGTTTTCGCATCCAGCTCATTACTTTTCAATTATGACAGTTCACCCAATTGTTGGTATCTTTGGTTCAACTTATCAATTGGTTTTTGCTGCTTTTATGTTCTTGGTTCCTTTTTTAACCAAAAAACCTTTATATAGTGTAAAACTTGCAAATGCAGTTTGGTTACTTATTACTATAGGAACAGCATTAGCTTGGATAGCTGCATTTGTATGGCAATATGCTCCACTCTATACATTATATTGGCCACTTCCTGCTGATACAACTCAATTCCAAGTAATAGGTGGGATTGTATTTATTGTTGGTGTTGCTCTTATTATGGTTGGAACACTTGGATTTATCTACAATATCTATGCAACTATCTTTGCAAGAGTTGGTATCCATAAAGATAAAACTACTAAAGAGCTTTTAATCTCTGGATTTGGTATCGATGGTATGTTAAACTTATGGCACAAACTAACTGGTAAACAACCCTATTCAAAAGAACCTGCTTTAGCACTTCCTGTTGTTGCAATCTTTAGAGGAACAGTTGATACATTCCTTGATGCTATTGTTATTTTAAGTGCTGGTGTTTTAGTTCTTGTTTACTTAATATTTGATGCGAGTGGAAGTCCATTAAATGTAGGTGCTATTGATGCATTGCTTTATAAAAACTACTTCTGGTGGGGACTTGACCTTGTTGCTGATGGACTTGTATTGATTTATGTTGCTGGATCTTGGTATCTTTTAGCTACACTTATCACTGGTCAAAAACTCTTTATGGAAAATGTGGCACGTGCTGCACTTATGCTTGAACTTCTTGTTTCTTGGATGGTATGGTCGCATCACTTACTTGCTGATCAAGGACAACCAGAAATTATGAAACTAATCTCAGGTGAAATGGTAACTGCATTTGAGCTATTAACTCAAGGACTTGCACTGTTTATTACACTTGTAACATTATGGAAAGCAAGACCACTTAAAATGACTATGGAGTTAAAATATCTTCTTGGTGGTTTAATAGGATTTGGTCTAGCAGTTCCTGCAGCTATTATTCAAGCTGATATGGGTATGAATAGAGTTCTTCATAATACTCAATGGATTATTATGGCACACGTACATATCGCTCTTATTGTTGGACTCTATATGACACTTTACAGTGCATTGTATGTTTTATGGCCAATTGTAACAAATAATACAAAGATGTTCTCATCTAAAATGTCAAATATCCACTACTGGTTATACCTCATTGGTGGTGTTGGTATGGGTGCATTTGGTGGTATGGCAGGACTAGATGGAATGCTTAGACGCCACTTGTATGTCAATGGTGAGTTTAATACACTTATGATATTGGCAGCTATTTGTGGAACTATGGTTCTTGTAGCTTGGTTGATATTCTTGCTTAATATTGTTATGTCAGTTGGTATTAAAGGACTTATTGGTATCTTCTTGCCAGCAACTGATAAAACAGCTTCTTATGGAATTGAGCCAGAAACAATTGCTCAAAATCATAAAGAGTAATCTTCGCATAATATAAAGAGAATTTTCTCTTTATATTATGAATACCTCATTTATTAAAATAATCTAATTATTCAAATATTTAGTAACAAAAAGGAAATATGCATTGATACATTTAAAAAGAGTTGCTTTAGAGATAAAAACGGTTGGTTTGTATGATTTAATCTTGCAAGATGTGATTAAAATTGCAAAAACTAATTCACCTAGTGAAGATAAAATCCTAGAGATCATAAAAACATATCCACAAATATTAGAAGATTATAAACAACTCAATGTTGAATACAATATAAGTAATATCCATCTACGAGATATAGATATAGCAAAAATTGATGAGCCCCATAAAGAGGATGCAAAACAGATAAATAAAAATTTAGCATATTTACAAGAGATAGAAAAATATACTTTAGATTTTGAACAAAGTTCAACGTTGGTTATTATCTTCTCTTTAGAGTTCTTTATTCTGTTTTCGGTTCAATATTTTATAGTGTTATTAGATTTAAAAGAGTGGCAATGGTATATTTATGGTATTTTTGCCTCATCTATACTTTATGCATATATGTATGCTCAAAAAGAGAAAAAACTCTATGCCAAAAACAGTGTAAAATTTGAAGAGCTTTATGAAGAAACCTTAGAGCTTTTAAATAAACTGGAATCAAATGGTGCTATTAAAAAATCAGATTTAATTATAGAGGAATGTGAAGAACATGTCTAAAAATATAGAGATAAATTTTACTTATACCAAAGAGTTAGCTTTTAAAGCCAGTAAACTCTACTATGATTGGGATATGAAGAACTCATCTAAAAGATATGTGGGATGGCTGTTTGTAGCCATGGTTCAGTTTGGTGTAGTAGGAGCTTTAAAACATGACTCTTATGGTATCCTCACTATATCAACGATATTGGTTATTTACTGGTATTATGGTAGATGGTATTTTAGAAAAGGGATGATTAGAAAATATTATGATAAATTATATAAAACCGATACCAATGTCTCTTTTGTATTAAAAGAGGATGGTTTATACTTTGATAATCTACTTATATCTTGGGATGAGATTAAAAAAGTTATTGAGCTAGAAGATGGTATTATTATTCATATATCAACAAATACATTATTTTTTGAAAAAGATTTTTTTAAATCACCTAAAGAGATGAAATATTTTATAGAAAAAATGAAAAAACAAGGAAAACTATAAATAATATGGAATACTTGTATATTGGATTGATTATAATTTTTTTAGGAGTCATTGTTGCAATTGCTATGACTATGGATAAGGAAGATATGCAAAAGTAATGTTTTTTTGTTTTAAATCAACTTATCAATACTAAAAAATTGTTATTATCATTTACAATTAAATTAAGGATGAGATTAATGAAACAACTATTAATTACTTTTTTTACTATTTTAATATCTATTTCTTTTTTGCAGGCAGAAAGTGGTAAAAAGGTTTTTGAAACTTATTGTTGGGGGTGCCATCATCAAACAGCAGTGGCTTTTGGACCGCCATTTTCTGATATTGCCTCTAAAAGAACAGCCCAAGAGATACAAGGTATGATTACAGACCCTGTTGCAGTTTCCAAGCTCTTTGGATATAAACGTAATGCAATGCCAGCCTTTCAACTCACGACTGAAGAACTTAACGCTATTACTACATATATTTTATCATTTAAGGAAAATAAATAATGTTTAGACTTTCCAATCTATTAAAATCTGTTACCGAGGGGAAACCTGCAAGGGTACTAGATGGAAGTATTGCGATTTGGAATTTTACCAATCGTTGTAATTTGAGTTGTCTTCATTGCTACTCTAAAGCGGACTTGGATGCTATAGATACGCTGACAACAGAAAATATTATGGATGCATTACCTAAGCTAAAGGCAAATGGGGTGAAATTTCTTATCTTTTCAGGAGGGGAACCTCTTACTAGAAAAGATATTTATGAGATAGCCGCACGCTGTAAGGATTTAGGTATTGTAACTTATCTTTCTACGAATGGTTTGTATGTCAAGAAGTCAAATGCAGAACAAATTTTAGATACTTTTGACTATATTGGTATCAGTATAGATGGTAGTCCTGAAGTGCATGATACGTTTAGAGGATTAAAAGGCTCATTTGTAGAGTCTATGAAAGCAGTTGATCTACTTAACAGTTATGGCAGAACCAAAGTAGGTATAAGGTTTACCATTACCAAAGACACGTATGATGATTTGGCATTTATATTTGATTTGGCAGAAAAACATAATATTCCAAAAGTGTATATCTCTCATCTTGTTTACAGTGGCAGAGGATTAGAAAATTTAGAGATGGATTTAACTAAAGAACAGCGTATTACAGCAGTAAATTATATCTTAGATAAAGCATTTGAATATCATGAAAACAATAGAGATATTGAGATTGTTACAGGTAATATGGAGATGGATGCTATTTTATTTTATGACAGATTTATAAAAAAACATCCAGAGCATGCGGATGAGATGAAAAAACGCCTTATAGACTGGGGTGGAAATTCAGCAGGAAGAAAACTACTTAATATAGATTCTGAAGGGTTCGTAAAACCAGATCCTTTTTTTCCAAAGAAAATAGGAAATATTTTAAGAGAAGATTTTTCAGATATATGGACAAAAGAACCTAACGCTCTTTTAGAACAACTAAGAGTACATCCTAGAGTTTTGGGTGGTAAATGTGCAGAGTGTCAATATATTAATATTTGTAATGGAGGCTCTAGAAGTCGTGCCTATGCAATACATGGAGATATGTGGGCAGAAGATCCTTCATGTTATTTGACCCAAGAACAAACTAAAGGAAACAATTAAATGAGTACAGTATATTTAACAGGTGCGGGTCCGGGAGATATAGAACTTCTTACGGTAAAAGCACTACGAGTAGTAAGAGAAGCAGATGTAATCATTTATGATAGACTTGCCAACCCTGATATTTTACAAGAAGCAAAAGATGGATGTGAATTTGTCTATGTGGGCAAAGAAGATTCTCACCATACACTTCCTCAAGAAGAGATTAATGAAACTATCTACCAAGCAGCACTTAAATATGAAAATGTTGTAAGGCTCAAAGGTGGTGATCCGTTGGTTTTTGGTCGTGGTGGTGAAGAGGGCATCTATTTGCGTGAACGTCATATCAAGTTTGAATTTATTCCAGGGATTACTTCTGCAATAGCTGTACCGGAATATGCTGGTATTCCTGTGACTCATCGTGGTATTACTGTCTCTTTTAGAGTAGTAACAGGACATGAATCAAGTGGGAAGGACCACTCTCAGATACCTTGGGAAAATTATAAAACAGATGATACGATTGTTTTTTTAATGGGATTACATAGATTAAAACAAATTACTAAAAAACTGGTGGAGATTGGAAAACCTAAAGATCATCCCGTTGCAGTAATTAGTAGAGGAACAAGAGTAGATGAAAAAACAGTGATAGGTACATTAGAAGATATTTACGAAAAAGCAAAAGACTTACCCACACCTGCATTGATTGTAGTGGGTGAAGTGGTAAAATTGCATCAACAACTTTCATGGTTTGAGAAATGATATTTTTAGAGATATTATTATATAGTATCAATTCTTTTTTCAAATGGTACCAAAGGAATCTATAGATGGTTAGACTGCAAGAGATACCGATATTTTCTGCATTAGAAGAGAAGTATATTGTTGAACTTAAAAATGCGATACATATTAAACATTTTTCAAAAGAGAGTATTGTTTTTTATGAAGGTGATATGAGTGAGTACCTCTATATACTTATGGAAGGTGATGTAAAGCTTTATAAAACGACACCTAAAGGTTCTCAAATTCAGATAAACCGTTTTTCTGCACCTAGTCTTATTGCGGAGTATGCCTGTTTTGAAAAAGAAGTGTTTCCTGCAACCTGTGAATTTATTACTGATGGTGTAGTGGGGTTACTTCATTTTGATAAGCTTTATGACTACTTAAGCCAACCAAAGTTTTCTTTGGAGCTTATTAAGTCACTTACGGGGAAAGTAATGTTGCTTTCTTCTTTGGTACATAAAGAGACTATACTCTCATCAGAAGCAAAAGTGGCAGATCTTATGATAAAAAAGGTGACTGTTTTCAATCGTTTAAAAAATAATGAGATTGCTGCCATTTTAAACTTGACACCTGAAACATTTTCTCGTATTTTAACCAAGTTTAAAAAAGAGAAGATTGTTTCTGTAGAGAATCAGATTTTAAAAGTTATCAATAAAGATGCTCTTTATATTATAGTAGAAACCAATACGATGAAAGATTGTACTAACTGTATTGCACATTTTAAAGAGCAGATTGGGTATAAAGGCTAAGCTAGAGCCTTTTCTTCCCATGCCTTAAATGCATCATCAAAATAGACTAAGCGTTGTTTCTTAAACTCTACAGTAGAGTAGAGTTTTCCATATTCTGTCAGTCCACTCTCTTTTGCCATCTCTTCTATGAGATTATCGCACTCTTCTTGACTTTTTCCATGTATCATTGCAAAAAGATTATAGGGCCAATTGGGGTAACTTGGTCTAAGGTAGCAGTGACTCACAGCTGAAAATTCTGCCATCTGCCTACCTATTTCTTCACCTTTGGATTCTGGTACTACCCATACAGACATTGCATTGGCGCCAAAGCCTGCTTTTCTATGGTTTAAAATAGTTGCAAAGCGACGCATAACTCCAGCATCTTTAAGTGTGTTTGCTATTTCAAAAAATCTTTCATAACTCATATTGAGTCTTTCTACAGCTTCTTTAAAAGGCTCTTTTGTAACAGTAATATCTTTTTGTAATTCTTTAATTACAGCGATATATTCAGGGGTAATCTCAATCTCTTTGTGGGAAAGCTTTTTAACTTTTTCTTTTTTAGCACGCTTTCCTGTAGTATCCATTTTTACAGAGATTTTAAACATTTTAAGAGTAGGGAGAGTAATGGCATCTTCTGCGCCTGTTTGCTCTTTAAGTATCTCAATAGTTTTTTCAAGTCCTAGCTTAGAGTCAGGAGCAACTGCCATGGTAAACCAGATATTATAATCATGGTTACGCAGGTAGTTATGGCTGACACCTGGGTGTTGATTAATAATATCAGCTGCTTGATTTACATTTTTTTCATCTACTTTAAAAGCCACCAAAGATGATGTGTATCCTAAGCGTTTTGTATCAAAAATAGCAGAAGTTTGACGGATGATTTTTTCATTTTTGAGCTTTTGTACGATGGTAAGTACCTCTTCTTCGGAGGTTCCTAGTTTTTGAGCAACTGCTTCAAAGGGTCTTTGTATCATAGGAAAGGCATTTTGCATTTCGTAAAGTAGTTCATTTTCCATAATTTCTGCTCCAATAATTGTTGTGATTTATATTATAGTTCACGATAGTGTAACAAAGATTGATACATATCAAAGCTATTATGATAGACTTTTGTTAAATTATGAATTATTATTTACATAAAGTTGCAAAACTTTAGTGAAATGAATTGAGAATGTGCTTTGCCTATTATCAAGAAAAAATAAATGGAGAACAATAGATGTCTTTCTTTCCCATGTTTATGAATATGAATGAACTTAAAGTACTGGTAGTAGGTGGTGGATTTATTGCCACTGAGAAACTGGAAAAGTTAGTGGATTTTACTAAAGAGATAACTGTCATTGCTTTAAGAGTAGAAGAGGAAGCGCAAAAGCTTATAGATGAACATGATTTAGTACTTCATCAAAGAGCCTATGAAGTAGGGGATATACAGGGTTTTGATATTGTCATTGTTGCAACAGATACAGTTGCGTTACATAAATCAATCTATGAAGAGAGTAGAGGTAGCAGAATACTTGTTAACTCGGTAGATAATACGGACTATTGTGATTTTATCTTCCCTTCTTATGTAAAAAAAGATGATTTGACCATAGCATTTTCTACAGGAGGTGCTTCCCCCGCATTTGCAAAATATATACGTCGTCATTTTGAAAAAATAATTCCAGAGAGTGTGGGAGAGTTTTTGGAAAAAATGAAAGCATTGCGTTTAACAATGCCTAAAGGTAAAGTGCGTATGCAATATTTTGATGGTTTGGTAGAGGCATATTTTAAAAAGCATTTTAAATAATTGATATAAATCAAGATTATTTTAAATATAAGTCACTAAAATTATAAAAAATTAATTAGGAGATATTATGTCTGAATTAACAAAAGAAGCACTAGAGGTAGAGGGATCAACTGTTCCTTTTTGTACATATAAAGTAGAAGAAACACAATATATAGAATTTGATACATCAAAATGTGGACCGCCAGATCCAATGGTAAATGCTATGGCAGGATTAAAATTACTTAATGCACCCCATAAAAAATTAGTCATGATAAATCATAAAAGTCCTGGTGGCTTAATTGCAAAAATTGGTGAAAACTATGATATTACTGAAGAAAAACTTGAAGATGGTCGTGTAAAACTGATTTTCTCTTATAAAGCAGGAGAGAGTGAAAAAGCAAATCTTGCAGACAATACTTGTAGTGGTCATTAAGAGATGAATCCCATCTCTCGAGATTTTGCTCCACCACTTAACCTTATTGCCCCATTTTTTAAATTTGGGGTAATCTTTTATCTGCTCTCTATGATGTCATTATTGTTTTTTGAGCCAACCTTCTCTTATCAACAGATGGATGTTGCAGGATGGGTACACCTTTTTTTGCTTGGCTTTGTGATGATGGTTATCTTTGGAGCTATGGCACAGCTCATTCCCGTGGTACTTGAGGTAGGGCATGTGGTGGTTGATGTCTATTATATCATTTTACCACTACTTGGTACAGGTGTTTCTATGATGGTTGCAGGATTTTGGTTTATGCCTTCTTTGCTCCCTTATGGTGGTTTACTGGTTCTTGTAGCAATGATAATTTTTGCTTTTGAGAATATTGTTACACTTAAAAAGACAACACTTAAAACATTGACCGTAAGAACGGTTGCATGGAGTAATGGATATCTTCTGCTGGGTATTTTAACTGGGTTTGCTATTGCTTTGGGATTTGCAGGGGATTTGATTATAGATATAAGTTTTATGCTTAAAGCCCATGTTTATGCTGTGCTTGGTGGGTATGTTATGTTGACGATTATGGGACTTTCATTAACGCTTATCCCTATGTTTTCATTGGCACATGGTTTTGATGAAGCACCCATAAAAAAAGCATTTAACATACTCATTACTGGGGTGGCTGTTGTCTTTTTGGGTGCATTCTTTGCCATAGAATGGATAATGTATATAGGGTATGTAATTAGTTTTATAGGTGTACTTTTTTATATCTGGCAAATCTATATCATCGCTAAACTAACGGTACGTAAAGAGATGGATGTTTGGGCAAAATCTATGATATTTGCTTTTGGTTCATTGGTTTTTTCCATGATGACAGGTGCAGTGGCACTGGTAACCAATGACCAAAGCATGTTACATACAACCGTTTGGTTTTTTCTTTTAGGGTTTGTCTCTTCTATGATAACAGGACACCTCTATAAGATAGTACCATTTTTGGTATGGTTTGAACGTTTTGCCCCATTGGTAGGAAAAGAGAAGGTACCAATGCTTCATGAAATGTACTCCAAAGAGGGTGCAAATATGATGTTCAATTTTACAGTTGCAGGGGTGATACTAGGTGGATTTGGACTACTTTTTGAAAGTGATATTCTTTTTAAAGCAGGGGGAAGTTTCCTGTTTGCAGGAGCGATATATCTCTACATTACTTTGAAAAAAATGTTGGCTTACGGTGAATAAGTAGGGTGGGTTTTCCAACCCACCTTTAATCAATTGGTGGGTTGGAAAACCCACCCTACAAATAAAGGAAATTTATAAATGTGTAGTATTAGTAAAGAAAATGTATTTGATGCAATCAGTACAGTCATTGACCCTGAAGTTGGGTTTAATCTTGTAGAGATGGGACTCATCTATGATGCCATCGTAGAGGAAGAGACATGTAATGTGCATGTTGTTATGACGCTTTCTACGCAAGGGTGTCCTTTGCATCAGATGATTAAACAGTGGGTATATGAGGCTGTTGAGCGTATTGAAGATGTAGGAAATATTGAAGTAGAAGTAGTATGGGAACCAGCATGGAATATTTCTATGGCTGACGATAATGTAAAAGCGGCATTGGGTGGAATGTAATTTCTTAGTAGAAGAAGACTTATAAACAGGAGTAATTTTCTCCTGTCCTTATCAATTTTTTTGAATACTTTCTCAAATTTTATCTCTATTATTTATTTAAAATATATTTTTTTTCAATAAAAATGTTACCTATTTGTATAATTTATTCTATAAATAATTATTCTTGATGTATATCATCTTTTTTAGTAAGAAGCTTATGATAAACTTAGTATGTTGTTATACCGTAGAGTTCCCTATAGAACAGCTAGAGTTCTGTAGAGAGTTTTGCAGGGTAACTCAAAAATTAATTTATGGAGGAAGTAATATGGCTTTAAATAGAAGAGAATTTCTTAAAAGTGCAGCGGCGGCATCTGCGGCATCTGCAGTAGGAATTGCTATTCCATCTAATCTAAATGCAGCAGCAGCTGATGCTCAGAAAGATTGGAGATGGGATAAGGCAGCATGTAGATTCTGTGGTACAGGATGTGGGATTATGCTTGCAACCAAAGAAGGAAGAATTGTAGCGGTTAAGGGTGACCCAGCAGCTCCGGTAAACAGAGGACTTAACTGTATTAAGGGGTACTTTAATGCGAAAATCATGTATGGAGCAGATAGACTTAAAACGCCACTACTCCGTATGAATGATAAAGGTGAATTTGACAAGCATGGTAAATTTAGACCTGTAAGTTGGGAACGTGCTTTTGATGAGATGGAAAAACATGCGAAAAAAGCATTGAAGGCATCTGGTCCTGAAGGTGTAGCGGTATTTGCTTCTGGTCAATACACTGTTATGGAAGGGTATGCTGCTCAGAAAATGATGAAAGCAGGCTTCCGTTCAAATGCAATTGATCCAAATGCACGTCACTGTATGGCATCTGCGGTTGTTGGTTTCTACCAAACATTTGGTATTGATGAGCCATCAGGGTGTTATGATGATATTGAGATTACAGATACTATTGTTACCTGGGGATCAAACATGGCAGAGATGCACCCAATTCTCTGGTCTCGTGTAACAGATAGAAAACTTTCTAATCCAGATAAAGTAAAAGTTGTCAATATTCAAACCTATACACACAGAACGTGTGACCTTGGTGACTTTAACATTATCTTCTCTCCAAGTACAGACCTTGCACTTTGGAACTACATTGCGCATGAGATTGTTTATAATCATCCAGAAGCGATTGATTGGGATTTTGTAAAAGAAAATATTGTCTTTACTGCAGGTCCTGTAAATATCGGTTATGGTATGAGAAGAGCAGGGGAGAAGTCAATTAAAGATGGTAAATATACTGATCTTGAAATGGAAACTATTAATAAAGAGATGAGTAAAAAAGTTTCTGCAAAAGAAGCACCTGCACTTGAGCCTTATGGGTACAAAGAGGGTGATACTATGAAGAATACTCCAGGTACACTTAAGCACTGGCACATTACTTTTGAAGAGTACAAAAAATCTTTAGCACCATTTACATTGGATTATGTAGCAAAAATTGCTAAAGGTGATCCAAACGAATCTATCGAAAGCTTTAAGAAAAAACTTAAAATGCTAGCAGATCTTTATGTCGAAAAAGGAAGAAAAGTTGTAAGTTTCTGGACAATGGGTATGAATCAACATACACGTGGTACTTGGGTTAATACACTCTCTTACAATGTTCACTTCCTGCTTAACAAACAAGCACTTCCTGGAAATGGGGCATTCTCATTGACTGGTCAGCCTTCAGCGTGTGGTACAGCAAGAGAAGTTGGTACATTCTGTCACAGACTACCAGCTGATATGATGGTAAAAAACCCTAAACACAGAGCACATGCAGAAAAAGTATGGGGAATCCCGGCAGGTACGCTTAACCCTGTAGGTAACCAACACATTATGAAGATCCATAGAGATATCGAAGATGGTGTAGTGAAATTTGCATGGGTGAATGTATGTAATGCATACCAAGATTCTGCAAGTGCTTCTCACTGGATTAAAGCAGCAAGAGAGATGGATAACTTCATTGTAACTTCAGACGGATATCCTGGTATTTCAGCAATGGTTTCTGACCTTGTACTTCCTTCGGCAATGATTTATGAAAAGTGGGGAGCTTATGGAAATGCAGAGAGACGTACACAACACTGGAGACAGCAAGTACTTCCTGTAGGTGACGCAATGTCAGATACATGGCAGTGGGTAGAGTTCTCAAAAAGATTTACAGTGAAAGATCTTTGGGGTTCATATACACTTAGAAACAAGAAAAAGCTTGCAGATGTTCGTAAAGATGCTAAAAAAATGGGATATAATGATGATACAACTATGTATGAGATTTTATTTGCCAATAAAAAAGCAAAATCATATAAAGTTGATTTAACCAAATTCCCTCAAAAAGGTTATGATAATAGTGAGTGTATTGGTGATAGCAGAAATGTTAAAGGTTCAGATGGTAAAACATGGAAAGGTTATGGTTTCATGATTCATGAGTATCTCTTTGAAGAGTATGCATCATTTGGACGTGGACATGGACATGACTTGGCACCATTTGAAGTCTATCATAAAGTACGTGGACTTAAATGGCCAGTGGTTGATGGTAAAGAGACACAGTGGAGATTTAACGTTAAGTATGACCCATATGCAGCAAAAGCGGCAAAAGCAGCTGGTAGTAAATCTACACATGCATTCTATGGTCCATTGGCGAAAAACCTTCTCCAAGGTAGCTTAAAAGGTCCAGATAAAAAACTTGGTAAAAAAGCATTGAAAAACAAAGCGAAAATCTTTGCCAGACCATATATGGATCCACCAGAAATGCCAGATGAAACTTACGATACTTGGTTATGTACAGGGCGTGTACTTGAACACTGGCACTCTGGAACAATGACGATGAGAGTACCTGAACTATTTAGAGCGGTACCAGAAGCACTCTGTTATATGCACCCAGGTGATGCAAAGGCAAAAGGTGTAAAACGTGGTGAACTTGTATGGGTAGAATCACGTCGTGGTAAGGTAAAAGCAAGAGTTGAGACACGTGGACGTAACAGACCACCTCAAGGATTGGTATTTGTACCTTGGTTTGATGAAAAAGTATTTATCAACAAAGTTTGTCTTGATGCGACATGTCCAATGTCAAAACAAACAGACTACAAAAAATGTGCAGTTAAAATTACAAAGGCATAAGTAGATGGCTAACTCCGACAACAACAGACGAAAGTTCATGGCAACAACCCTTCAAAGTGTAGGCCTTACAGCTCTTGGTGGAATGTTGTGGAGTGGCTATAGTGATGAAGCAAAAGCATCACCTTTGGTACTTAGACCCCCTGGTGCATTGCCTGAAGAGGATTTCTTGAAGGCATGTATCAAGTGTGGATTATGTGCTGAGGCTTGTGTTAACCGTGAAAGTAATATTGACAGGGAAACAGGAGAACAAAGACCAGGAACCTTGCAAATGGCAAAAGGTGGTGACCATCGATTAATCGGTACACCATTTTTTATACCAAGAGAGGTGCCGTGTTATATGTGTGATGATATTCCCTGTGTGCCTGTATGTCCCTCTGAGGCTTTGGATATGACCAGCTTGCTTAATGAGAAAAAAGAGCTTGATATCAACAAGGCAACAATGGGACTTGCAGTGGTACACAAAGAGAGCTGTATCGCTTTTTGGGGGTTACAGTGTGATGCGTGTTACAGAGCTTGTCCACTTTTGGATGAAGCAATCAGTTTGGAGTATCAAAAAAATGAGCGTACAGGTAAGCATGCATTTTTGCTCCCTGTCGTACATTCGGATATTTGTACAGGTTGTGGGCTCTGTGAACAGGCATGTGTCACTGAAAAACCAGCGATTTTCGTACTTCCTAGAGAACACTCTATGGGTAGAGCAGGAGATCACTATGTGAAAGGCTGGGATAAAAAAGATCAGGAACGTGCAGGAGACAGAAAAGTCGAAGAGATAGAAACGCATACAAAAAGAAGCGAAAAAGCACCCGCTGATTATCTAAATGGGGAGATAGAGTATTGATGAAAAATTTAAAATATCTTCTTCTTAGAAGGGTAACGCAGATTGGAATTTTGGTACTTTATTTTGGTGCAAATGCCTATGGGTGGAATATCTTAAAAGGTACTTTCGGCTCTTCCTTGCTTTTTGGAGTGATCCCGTTGGCTGACCCCTACACAACGTTGCAGGTTTTAGCAACAGGTTTTGTGTTGGGAGCAGATGTGCTTTTAGGGGCGTTGATTATTACACTTTTCTACTTTGTGGTAGGTGGAAGGGCTTTTTGCAGCTGGGTATGCCCCATCAATATGGTGACAGACCTGGCAAACTGGCTTAGACGCAAACTCAATTTAGATAAAGAGGAAGTCAACTACCGTTTTCTTAAAAGAAAAGCACGTTACTGGATTATGGTACTTGGTTTGATTGTCTCAGCGATTGTCGGTATTGCTGCATTTGAAGCATTGAGTCCTATTACCATTATGCAAAGAGGTATTATCTTTGGTTTTGGTGCAGGGATTTCAGTGGTGATTGCTATTTTCCTTTTTGACCTTTTTGGGGTCAAAAATGGCTGGTGTGGGCATTTGTGTCCTCTTGGAGCTACCTATTCACTCATTGGTAAGGCAAGTCTGGTTAGAGTAAAACATGACCATGAGGCATGTACGAACTGTATGGAGTGTAAGATAGTATGTCCTGAGAATCAAGTGTTGCATATGATTAATAAAGAGAGCATTTCAGTGACAGATGGAGAGTGTACCAATTGTGGTCGCTGTATCGATGTCTGTAATGATAATGCATTGGAATTTGGAATTAGAAGTTTTACAAACAGTAAATCAACAAAGGAGAAGAAATGACAAAAGTTATAAAGGTAATGGCTCTAGGTTCATTGTTGGCTGCATCTGCACTTTATGGTGCGAGTACAGCAGCATGTAAAGGATGTCACGGGCAGCATTTTGAAAAACATGCGATGGGTAAATCAAAAATCGTTAAAGATATGAGTAAAGCAGAGATTGAAGCAGCACTTAAAGGATATAAAGCTGGTACATACGGTGGAGCAATGAAAGGTCTAATGAAAGGACAGGTTGCTTCTATGTCAGATGCAGATATGCAAGCTATTGCTGGCATGATTAAAGGTGGTGCAGCCAAAGCTCCGGCAAAACAAGCTACAGAAGAATCTGCTGCTGTAAAAGTAATTGATATTAATGCAAAAGTAGCAGATGCTTCAAGACTTAGCAAAGAGGATCTTGGAAATAAAAAAGTAGTAGATGAGACTGTATTGGGATTAAGAAAAACATCACTTTTTGATGAAAAAGTTGCTCCTCAGGAAGTTAAAGATGATAGACCGGCTCCAGGGTCAGCACCGAAGTTTGAAAGAGCTTACGTAAATGCTCCGCCAATGATCCCTCACTCTGTTGAAGGATTACTTCCTATTACGCAAAAAAATAACCAGTGTCTTGGATGTCATATGCCAGAAGTGGCTAAAGGTGTAGGAGCAACAGCTATCCCGGCATCTCACTTTACAAACTATAGACCAACTACTGTACTTAAAGGTGGAGAGTTAGTCAAAGAAGGTAAAAAAGTTGGTATACAAAAAGGTGATATGGGTAATGTAGGTGATATTACATTAGCAAAAGTTAAAAAACTAAATCACCTTTATCAGGGTAGATTCAACTGTTCTCAGTGTCATGCTCCTCAAGCAAATATTAAAACTGCTGTAGGAAATACATTTAAATCAGATGGGTTGACTGAAGAGTTTAAAACACACTCAAATCTTATCAATATGATGAATGATGGTGTCAAATAGTGGCAGACAGAAGAGATTTTTTTAAATCTTTTGCTGCTCCATTGCGTCAAACCAAAGAGGAGTCTCCTCTTTTGGTACGACCTCCCTATGGAAAGAGCGAATCTCTTTTTCAGAATGAGTGTCCAAGCTGTGAAAGTAAAGCTTGTGTGACTTCTTGTGATGAAAAGATTATTTTTATTGCTGAGGATGGTACGCCTACACTTGATTTTAAGCAAAATGGATGTACTTTTTGTGATGAGTGTGCCAAGGTATGTGAAACAGATGTACTCTCTTTGGAAAATGAAGAGACTGCCACTTGGCTTAATGCCGTGTTTCGTATCTCTACACAGGCATGTGTGGCACACGAAGGTGTCATTTGTAATGCATGTAAAGAGCCGTGTATCGATGATGCAATTTTGTTTAATGGGATGTTTAATCCTGTCATTGATGATGAAAAGTGTACGGCTTGTGGATTTTGTATCTCACGTTGTCCTACGCAAGCGATAAGTTATGAAGTGTTTGAATTGAAAAATGAGGAAAGTAGAGTATGAATTTAGAAGAAAAATATCCAAAACTGTTTGAAAAACTTGAAGATAAAGAGATAGAGTTAAGACATCTGCTTAATGTAGATGAAAATTATGAAGATTTTGATTCAGAAGAGTATGAATTTGATTTTGAAGAGTATAACTATGTTATTTATATTGCAGAACCAATACAACAAGCTCTTGGTGCAGAAAAGATGGATGAGCTTATGGTAAAACTTCATGATAAAGAGACTTTTGTAAATTTTTTAGCAAGTGAAAAAGATTTGTATGGAGTAAAAAGTGATTTGAGTACCCAAGAGATAATCTCTTTAGTGCTAGAGCAGGTAGAGGAGATCGCGTGATACGATATACACTTTTCTTTGTATTAAGTCTCTATGCCTTTGCTGTGGTAGAGGTAGCTCCTGTAAGTACTATAGAAATCAATGGTACAGCTAAAGACATGGTACTAGTAGATAACCAATTGGTTGTAGCAACCGATATGGGGCATATAGAGATTTATGATGCCTCAACAAAAGAGAAACAAAAAGAGATTTCTATTCCAGATGTGAAAGATTTTATGGGAGATATTATACCTGCACGTATCATGAGTGCAGATACAATACATGGCAAATATCTTCTTTTAAGTGATAGTGGCAAAGGAGGATACTCCAACCTCTATATGTATGATACTAATCTCACCCAACTGCTTAGTGCAAAAGATAAAGAAGCAATTATTAAAGCACGGTTTATTGATGAAACACATATTTTATTGGGCTACTTGAGTAATGAAGTGGCACTGTTGGATATTGTGAAAAGAAAAGAGATGTACAGAGTACAGTTGAGTGAATCTAAATTTTCTGATTTTGCACTCAATGAAGATAAAACACAGGCAGTTTTTTCCTGTGAAAGTGGTATTTTAAGTGTGGTAGAGACAAAAACAGGAAAAGTACTGAAAGAACTTAAGGGTCAAAATTTGGATAATGTCTATAAGGTTGATTTTAAGCATGGTATGATTTCTGGTGCAGGACAGGATCAGAGAGCTTCACTCTATGATGTAGCAAGTGGAGAAGGTGATTACATTAAGGGACATTTTCTTATTTATGCAACTGCACTGAGCCCGAGTGCTTCCAAAGTTGCATTTGCGATGGATGAAAAGAATAATATTTCAATCTATAATACATTAAGCAAATCAAAAATAGCATTACTTAAAGGGCAAAAGAGTACACTTAACGTTATACTATTTCAAGATGAAAATAGACTTTTTTCAGCCAGTGATGACAATACCATCATGGTGTGGGATTTAGAAAAAAAATAAGGAGTTAATATGAATATATCAAGCATAGTAGTACAGGCACTACCTGAATATATCGATGAATTGGTAACATTTTTTAAAAAGGCAGATTTTACTGATTATCATCTACACGATAAAGAAAAAGGAAAAATTATTGTTACTGTTGAGGGAGAAGGAGTAGATGAAGAGATTAAAAAACTTGTCAAGATACAGCAACTTCCACATGTAATTACAGCAGATATGATGATGACTTATCAAGAAGATCAGCTTGATGAAGAGATTAAAAAACTTGAAGCAGAGGACCCTGTTCCTGCGGTACTCAATGAAACAGATATTGATGTAAGAGATGTGGTCTATAATGGTGACTTAAAGAAAAAAGATTTTCATGGAGGGCATTAGAGTATGGTAGTGATAGAATCAGTTATTAAAACAAGCCCACTTGGAAGATGGTTTATAGAACTCACCGATACGATGAAAGAGGATGCAGAACCGGTTTTTTGTATGGATGTCTATGAGTATGCAGACAAAATAGAAGAGATGGGTAAAGCGTATGATGGTGCTGTAGAGGTAATGTGGTCAAGTGAAGATAACGTAACCCCTGAGCAAATTAACGAAGTTCGTATGCAGATGAATGCCTATGAAGCAGAACAAGAAGCAAAAAGAAATGGTGAAGCAACTATGCCAGACGGTACACCAAATTTTGAAAGTGAGTAGATGAAAATTTTTAAGGAGATATATGGAGTAGGAATACTTTTTTTCTACTATATGAAGTATATCATTCTCATAGGGTGGCCCCTGCTTCTCTATGGACTTGAATATAAAGCCAATATAATTATGGATATTCTATGGGTCTATTCTTTGGCTCTTATGACAAAAGATATTATCATGAAATTTGTATTCAAAAAGCGCTATTGTGACAGTGGCGCTTGTTCTGCTTCACGTAAAAAATAATTAAAATATGTCAATTTGAAATAAAAATTGTCTTATAACGACTTACTGAGTATAATATGTTAAATTAAAAAAAGGGATATTATGGGTGAGCCACAATCTACTATAGAAGTATCAAATCATTTAGCATCACTCATGCAACCTTTGCGTGTATATCAAAGCATAGAACTTTTTGCAGGGGCAGGTGGTATGGCTCTAGGCATGGAAAAAGCAGGTTTGCATCATCTTTTACTCAATGATTTTGACCGTTATGCCACACAAACACTCAAAAAAAACAGACCATATTGGGATGTTATACATGGTGATGTGGGGCAGATTGATTTTAATCCCTATAGAGACAAAGTAGATGTACTTACAGGTGGATTTCCGTGTCAAACATTTTCTTATGCGGGTAAAAAGATGGGGATGGAAGATACCCGTGGAACACTTTTTTATGAGTTTGCACGTGCACTCAAAGAGAGTAAGCCTAAACTTTTTTTAGCAGAAAATGTAAAAGGACTTTTTTCACATGATAAAGGTCGTACCTTACAAACGATGGTTGAGGTTTTTGAGTCTATGGGCTATGAAGTCTTAGAGCCTAGAGTCCTTAAAGCGATTCATTACCATGTACCCCAAAAGCGTGAGAGAGTTTTTATTGTAGGTATTAAAAAAGAGTATGCTTCTAAAGTGACATTTCAGTGGCCAAAAGCAAGTGAAAAACTCTATACACTCAAAGATGCACTCAAAAAAGGTGAACTGTTTAGCTGTGATGTTCCCCACTCACAAGGACAGCAATATCCTGAAAAAAAGAAAAAAGTCCTTGACCTTGTACCTGCTGGTGGATATTGGCGTGACTTGCCGATAGAGCTTCAAAAAGAGTATATGATGAAAAGTTTTTATTTGGGTGGAGGTAAGACTGGAATTGCTAGACGTATTGCCTGGGATGAAGCATGTCTTACGCTTACGTGTTCCCCCGCACAAAAACAGACAGAACGCTGTCATCCTGAAGAGACACGTCCATTTCAAGTACGTGAATATGCCCGTATACAAACATTCCCTGATGAGTGGATATTTGAAGGTTCTATGACGCAACAGTACAAGCAGATAGGTAATGCTGTCCCTGTTAATTTAGCTTTTGCACTAGGTACTTCACTTGTAGAAACACTTAATCAAATTGAAAAGTTAGAAAATGAAGAAATATAATCTAAGTTTTATAAGTGATAAAGATTTATTTTTGCATGTCAAAGAGACAGTGGAGAAATATCGTTTTACTATTGATTTGAAAAAGTTTAATAAAAACTTGATTGACCCTATAAAGCTTACGTTTGATAGTAAAATTTATGGTAAAAGTTTGGAAGAAACTATTGAACTTGAAATTATCCGTCAAATGGATAAGTCTAATACTAATCATATAGGCTATTTCCATCAAAATATCTTTAAGCATATAGGTGCAGGTTGGGAAGTGCCTAAGCAAGGGTTTGATCTTGTGAATGAACAAGAAAAAATTTATGTAGAGATGAAAAATAAGCACAATACAATGAACTCCTCATCTGCACAAAAAACCTATATAGCTATGCAAAACAAAATTTTAAAAGGTGCAGATATTACTTGTATGCTAGTAGAAGTGATAGCCAAACAGAGTCAAAATACTCCATGGAAAATAAGTATCAATGGTGAACAATATATGCATGAAAATATTCGCAGAGTCTCTATGGATAAATTTTATGAGATAGTCACTGGTCATGCGACAGCATTTAGAGACTTATGTGAAGTGTTACCTGCTGTACTAGATGATGTAATTGAAACTTTCGAGAAAGAGACAGCGGAAAATACAGTTTTTAATGAGTTAGGTGCTATTTCTCCAAATTTACTCAAAAGTCTCTATCTTTTGTCGTTTTCTAAGTATGAAGGTTTTGATACGCTAGATATATAAATGTATCTTTGTTATAATCAAACAATTTTACAAAAGGACAACTTATGTCAACCATAGCCCAAGCTAAAATATTTTTTGGCTCATCTGAAGAAAATAAAGAGATACAGCAAGAACGTAAAAGCCCATATGATGGTACTGTAGTAAGCTCTGCACCTGTATGTGATGCAGAGGATACAATCAGAGCATTAGAAATAGCTAGAGTTGCTACCAAAGTAGCAGCCAAGTCACCACTTTCTCAGCGAATTTTATGGCTAGAAGATGTTGCTAAAAGGCTTATGGAACAAAAAGAAGATTTTGCTTTGATGTTAGCTAAAGAGGTGGCAAAACCTATCTCTTTTTCACGTATAGAAGTAGAGCGTTGTGTAGAGACTATTCGTTTAACAGCGATGGAGCTAGCTAATCTTCATGGAGAGACAATACCAACTGACATTATGCCTAGTGGCAAAAAAACAGTGGCCTATTTTAGGCGTGAACCTGTGGGTGTGGTTGCGTGTATTACCCCCTTTAACTTTCCTCTTAACCTTATTGCACATAAGATTGCTCCAGCATTGGGTGCAGGAAACAGTGTAGTACTTAAACCAACTCCTGAAGCACCCATGGTAGCCTATATGTTTGCTAAACTCTTTGTAGATTCAGAGTATGCTATTAAAGATGCACTCTCTGTAGTCTATGGCGATGCAGAAGTAGGATCTACTTTGGTGAAATCTGATATTCCCAGAGTAATATCATTTACAGGGTCTGTACCTGTAGGAAACATTATTACCAAACAAGCAGGCATTAAAAAAGTGAGTCTTGAACTTGGTGGGAATGCTGCAACCTATATAGATAAAAGTGCTGATCTTGAACTTGCAGCTTCACGTTGTGCCTTTGGTGCATTTTATAACTCTGGACAAGTATGTATCTCATTGCAACGTATTTATGTCAATGAAGAAGTATATGAAGCGTTTGCGGCACTCATTGCAGCAGAAACAAAAGTACTTAAAGTAGGTTCTCCCTATGAAGAAGATACTTTTATGGGACCACTCATTGATGAGGAGTCTCGAAACAGAGCAAAGAGATGGGTAGCATCTGCACAAAATGAAGGTGCAAAGATTATTGCTGGTGGTGAAGAAGTTAAGGGTATTTTCCCTCCTACCGTGATGGCAAATGTGACTGATGAGATGAAGATTATCTGTGAAGAGGTTTTTGCTCCTATTGTATCGCTTGTATCTGTACCAAATTATGAAGTGGCAGTTGAGAAGATGAATGATTCTCCGTATGGACTACAATTTTCTATTTTCACCAATGACTTACGTATGACACAAGCATTTATAGATGATGCGCAGTGTGGAGGGGTAGTCATTAATGATATCCCAACATTACGTTTTGATGTACAGCCTTATGGTGGTTCAAAACTCTCAGGTGTAGGACGTGAGGGTCCTAAGTGGGCCTTAGAAGAGTTTACAGAAGTAAAATCTATTGTGATATGTTAATGGCAAAAACAATAGCAATATCGGCCTGTTTATTGGGTAAAAGATGTCGTTATGACGGAAGTGATAATAAAAATGAGAGATTGTTAGAAAAACTTCAAGATGATACGCTTATCTCTTTTTGTCCAGAAGATGATGCTTTTGGATCACCTCGTCCGACGATGGATTTGATACGTACATCTAGTGGGGATAAAGCTATTTCAAATGAGACAGGGGAAGATTTATCTGTGCCTGTAGTAGCGTATGCTAATAGATTTTTTGATACACATCAGAAGATAGAACTGGTAATAGGTAAAGACAGAAGCCCATCTTGTGGTGTATGTTCAGCCAAACTTTATGATGAGAAGAAAAATCTTATTTCATCCAAAGAGGCAGGACTTATGATGAAAGAGGCACTAAAACGTAAGATTGAATGTATTGATGTAGAAAAGTTTTTAGAGGCTATTCATACAGCTTAAACTGCTCCAGCCATACTTTGTCTTCTTCACTGAGTGTGCCTACGCGTTCTAAAAGTTTGGCTTTTGTTTGCTTGAGGTCTGCTATGCAGAGGTACTCCAAAAGTGCAGGATTAATAGTAGGTTCATCTCTACCATAAGCTATAAGTTTTTCTATGTCTGCTAATAATATTTCTTTTTCATTTTTCATACGATATACTACCTAAAAAATATAAGGATACCCCATGTTACAAGTAGGTGATGCAGTACCAGACTTTTGTCTGCCAAACCAAGATGAAGAAGAGATATGTTTTAGAGATATAAAAGGAAGATGGATAGTACTCTATTTTTATCCAAAAGATAATACTCCAGGATGTACTACACAAGCCTGTGCTTTTACTGAAGCAGAACCAGAGTTTCTAGATATGAATGCCAGAGTTCTCGGGGTAAGTCCAGACAGTCCGGAAAAACATAGAAAGTTTATAGAAAAGAAAGAACTTACCATTACCCTTTTAGCTGATGAAGAGAAGGAATTATGTAAGCTCTTTGGTGTTTGGCAGCTAAAAAAGTTTATGGGAAAAGAGTATATGGGTGTGATACGTTCTACTTTTATTATAAACCCTGAAGGTAAAATAGCTGAAACTTGGACAAAAGTACGAGTTAAGGGTCATGTAGATGATGTGAAAGCTAAGCTAGAAGCGTTACAGAAGTAATGTTAAAATACAATGAAGCATACTGTCTTAGTGTGTTTCTTGAAAGTCTATCGATTTTATATTCATTTAAAAAACATTTCGGTATAATCACGTTCCCAATTCTGTACGGGTTGGAAAATACACATGTAGTTATTCCTTGCACGGTTGTGTGATGCTAGATTTGGCATAAACATTGAGGACTACAGCGGATTAAACCTAGTGATGAAGCAATATGCTTTTAACGAAATTTTTATGCAAAATATGCATGGAAAATTTCATTATGATTATATGTCAAGGAGACAAATATGGTAACAATGAAAGACCTATTGGAGTGTGGAGTACACTTCGGACACCAAACTAGAAGATGGAATCCAAAAATGAAAAAATTCATTTTCGGTGCAAGAAAGAACATCTATATTATCGACCTTCAAAAAACACTTAGATACTTCAAATACACTTACAACGTAGTAAGAGATGCAGCAGCTGAAGGACAAACAGTACTTTTTGTAGGTACTAAAAAACAAGCACGTCAAGCAGTAAAAGAGCACGCAGAGAGATGTGGTATGCCTTACGTTGCAACAAGATGGTTAGGTGGAATGTTAACAAACTACCCAACAATGAAAAAATCTATCAGAAAACTTGAAATCATCGAGCAGATGGAAGAGAATGGTCAACTTGATATGTTGACAAAAAAAGAAGCATTGATGCTTTTGAGAAAGAAAGAGAAACTCTCTTCATACCTTGAAGGTTTCAGATATATGAAAAAACTTCCAGAGATGATGTTTGTTGTTGATGCAGTCAAAGAACACATCGCAGTCAAAGAAGCAAAAAGAATGGGAATGAAAGTGGTTGCACCACTTGATACTAACTGTGATCCAGATGTAATTGATTACCCAATTCCAGGGAATGATGATGCTATCCGTTCTATTAACCTTTTCTGTAAAGAGATGGCTGAAGCAATTATTGAAGGTAAAGCAGCATATGCTGAAGCCAATGGTGAGAATGCAGAAGAAGTAAGTGCTGGTGAAATGGAAGCAGTAATGGCTGAAGCAGCAGCTGAAGAATCAACACCGGCAACTGAAACTGAAGTGGCAAAACTTGCAGAAGAAAAAGCAACAAAAGAAGAGAAAAAAGGTGATGACCTTACTAAAATTGTTGGTGTGGGTAAAGTATATCAAGCTAAACTCAATGACGAAGGTTTCTATACATTTGATGATGTAGCGAACATGACAGAAGCACAAATTCAGGTTATGGAAGAGAAATACTCTTTCAAAGGTGACTTTAAAGAAGCAGTAGCATCTGCAAAAGAATTGGCAAAGGCGTAATCATGGCAAACTTTGGACCTAAAGATATTAAAAAACTCAGAGAGATGACTGATGCAGGAATGATGGATTGCAAAAAAGCATTGACTGAGGCTGATGGAGATATGGATAAAGCGGTTGAGTGGCTAAGAGATCAAGGTATGGGTGCTGCTGCTAAAAAAGCAAGCAAAACTGCTGCTGAAGGCTCTATCACAATCAAAGTAGAAGGGAAAAAAGCAGCAATCGTTGAGATTAACTCTCAAACTGACTTTGTTGCACAAAATGATAAATTTAAAACACTTCTTTCAACTGTAGTCAATCATGCTTTTGACAATAATTTGGCAGATGCTGAAGCAATTAATGCTTCTACTATCAATGGTACACCATTTGCTGAGTATCTTGCACAGGAAATCGCTGTTATTGGTGAAAATCTTGTGGTTAGACGTGCAGGGCTTATTTCTGGAGATGAAAATACAGCTGTAAACGGATATTTACACTCAAACAGCCAAAATGGTGTGATTATTGAAGCAAAATGTGACTCTGCTGAAGTTGCTGAAGCAATGACCCCAGTACTTAAAGAGATAGCAATGCATGCAGCAGCAATGAGTCCATCTACACTCTCTTATAAAGATTTTGATGCACAATATGTTGCAGATGAGACAAAAGGTAGAATTGTTGCTATTGAGACTGAAAATGAAGAGCTTGTTAGACTTGGTAAACCTCTTAAAAATGTACCACAGTACATTTCTATGAGCCAACTTACAGATGAAGTAATGGCACAAGTAGAAGAGACACTCAAAGCTGAACTTGCAGCAGAGGGTAAACCAGAGAAAATCTGGGATAGAATTCTTCCAGGGAAAATTGCAAGATTTATCTCTGATAATACAACACTTGACCAAGAGAAATGTCTTCTTGACCAAAAATTTGTAATGGATGACAGCAAAACAGTTGGTGAGTACTTTGCAGAAAAATCAGGTGGAAAAGCACAAATTACAAACTTCATTAGACTTGAAGTGGGTGAGGGAATTGAAGTGGAAGAGGAAGATTTTGCAGCCGAAGTAGCCGCGCAAATGAACTAGTTCTTCTATTTTACTGCATCTTTGAGGGAGCACGCTCAGTTACTTACTTAACGTAAGCTCCTTCGGTGCAACCCTCAAATCTACAGCAAACTAGAAGACTAGTTTGGTTTCCCATAATTTCTAAATTTTCTAACCATTTTTTAATTTTTAATTTTTAACTTTTAGTTCTCCTGCATTTTTATGTTAAAATACCTCTAATTTATTTTAAGGTTTATCATGTCTCAACCCCTTTTAGAAGCTAGTGGAATAACACATAGTTTTGACTATACACTTTTTACTGATGTTGATTTTACCCTAGCTCCATATGAGAGTAGAGCTATTGTTGGGCGTAGTGGTTCTGGTAAGTCTACACTTTTACATATTTTTTCTACATTTATGAAACCCAATGAGGGTAAAGTAATACTCTTTGGAGATGATCTTTATAGTCTAAATGATAACAACATAGAAGCATTACGCCGTTATGATGTGGGGATTATTTTTCAGTTTCACTACCTTTTTAAAGGGATGTCAGCTATGGATAATATTGAAGTAGCTTCTATGCTTAGTGGTGAAAGTATTGAAGATGTTATTTTAGAGAAGTTAGAGATAAACGAGTTAATGCAAAAAAAAGTAGGGGAACTCTCTGGTGGACAGCAACAGCGTGTCTCTATAGCAAGAGTTTTGAGTAAAAAACCACGTATTATCTTTGCCGATGAACCGACAGGAAATCTTGACAAAGAGACAGCAGATTTAGTAATGGATGTGCTTTTAGACTATATCAAAGAGACAGGTGCAGGGCTTTTACTTGTAACACATGATACAACTATGGCAACACGTTGTAACAAAATTTATAGACTTGAAGATAAAGTTTTAATGGAGGAAGTGTGAAGATAGAACTATGGCATATCGGATATACTGTAGCAATGATTTTGCTTGCATTTGTTGTGGCACTTTTGGTTACTAAGACAATTGGAAGATATATTTCCAAAAGTAAGGAGACAGAGGAGGAAAGTTAGCCTATTTTGCCTGAGCAATAAGTACTCCCTCCAAGAGTTTGTCTATATCCCCATCCAAAATAGCATCCACATTTGTAAAAGCTTGATTACTTCTGGTATCTTTGACCTGCTGGTAGGGTTGCATGACGTAAGAGCGTATCTGATGCCCCCAGCCGATATCGGACTTCTCTATTCCATCGAGGGCAGCCTGTTTTTTTGCCATTTCATACTCAAAAAGACGTGATTTAAGCATCTTAAGAGCAGATGCTTTGTTTTTATGTTGCGAGCGGTCATTTTGACACTGTACGATGATATTGGTAGGGATATGAGTAATGCGTATGGCTGAGTCTGTGGTATTTACATGTTGCCCTCCCGCACCTGAAGCTCTGTAGGAATCTATACGTATATCTTTATCTTCTATCACAATGTCTATGTTATCATCTATCTCTGGAGAGACCATGACAGAAGAGAATGAGGTATGGCGTTTGGCATTACTGTCAAAAGGTGAAATACGTACGAGTCTATGTATCCCATTTTCTACTTTGAGGTATCCGTAGGCATTTTCGCCTTTAACTATAAAAGAGACATCTTTAATTCCTGCTTCTTCTCCTGGCTGATAGTCAAGCTGTTCTACTTTAAGTCCATGACGTTCTGCCCAACGAAGGTACATACGGTAGAGCATACTTGCCCAGTCTTGACTCTCTGTTCCTCCAGCCCCTGGATGTATGGAGACAATAGCATTATTCCCATCATGTTCGCCAGAGAGCATCATCTGTACTTCAAGGGCATGTGTACTCTCTTTGAGTGAGTCGGCATCATCGTAGAGCATCTCAAGCGTTTCATCATCTTTTTCTGCTTTTGCCATCTCAAAATACTCCTGTGCATCTTCTACTGCATTGTTGGCATTGTTAAATGTAGCAAGTATGCGTTGGGTTTTTGTTTTTTCCTGAGATACTTTTCCTGCATTGACAGCATCATTCCAAAAGTTTGGATCTTGTTGCATCTGTTCTATCTCATCCAGTCTTTCCTGTAGTCCATCAGGCTTGACAATATTTTTAATATTATCCATTTTAATGTTAAGGGATTTGAGTAGTTCGCTGTATTCGTATGCATCCATGTGAAAAAGTTCCTTTTTCTCTGTAGTGTGTTGTGACCTCACTATAGCAAATGTATAATGCTTCAATGGAAATAGGCTTTTAGTATTGTCATAGGACAACACACTACAGTAATATTTTGGTATGATTTTATCAAAATATAGCAAAATAGAGGGTTAGAAATGATTATTGTACATACAATAGAAGCATTAAAAGAGGCAAAAAGAAGTTTGACTGGGAGTGTTGGATTTGTGCCAACGATGGGTGCATTACATCAGGGACATCTCTCTTTGATTCAGCAGGCAAGAGCTGAAAATGAACATCTTATTGTCTCTATTTTTGTAAATCCTACACAGTTTTTAGAGGGGGAAGATCTTGATGCCTATCCGCGTAAAGAGGAAGCGGATATCAAAATATGTGAATTGGCTAAAGTAGATATTCTTTTTATGCCAACGGTAGATGTAATGTATGAGGAGGATGAGCTTTGTATTGGGGCACCTGCATGTAGAGGGTATGTGTTGGAGGGTGAAAAACGTCCAGGACATTTTGATGGGATGCTTCAGGTGGTGATGAAGCTACTGAATCTAAGTGGAGCAACGAGAGCATACTTTGGTAAAAAAGATGCCCAACAGTTAGCACTTATTTCACAGATGGTAAAAAACTATTTTATGGATGTGATGATTGTTCCCTGTGAGATAGTACGGGATGATTTGGGTTTGGCATTAAGCTCACGAAATGTTTATCTGAAAGGAGATGAAAAAGAGCGTGCATTGTCTCTTTCTCGTTCTTTAAAACATGCTACAAAGATGGTTATGGCAGGAGAACTGGATACGGATTGTATTAAAAAAGAGATGTTGAAAGTATTGAGTGAAGTTGATAAAGTAGAATATATTGCTATTGTAGATAGGGAATTTAATATATTGGAAAGTGTTGAGGTTGGTAATACAATTATATTGGTAGCAGCATGGGTAGGGAAGCCACGCCTTATTGATAATATTTGGATTTAGTCTCAAATATCATTTTAAAATAAATCTTCAACATGTTGATGGTGTGACTTTTTTTTAGATTTTATTTTTATCTCTTTTGTGTGTGAAGTTCTTTTTGGAAGAGAAAGAGCTTTTTTTTGTTTGAACTTTTTCGCTGAAGCTTGAGGTTTTTGGATAGGTTTTTGTATCTTTATCGGCTTAATTTTTTCTGCAATTATTTTTGGAGAAGGTTTTATTTGACCTTCAGGTTTAAGGTAATCAAGTTCAACCAGTATATCTAAAACTCTTCTAAAAGTTGGTACTGCTGATTGTGAGGCAAAATATTTATGGTATTTTTTTGCACGGATGACTAGTACTCCAATGGTATATTTGTGTCCCTTTTTATCATTTGCAAAGCCATAAAAACTACTATGGTACTCTTTGATATAATGTCCATGTTTGGCAATATGAGCAGTACCGGTTTTGCCACCTACTTCCAGTCCTGGGTATTGGGCTTTTACCCCTGTACCACGTTTGACAACCTCTAGTAATATATCATGTATTTGATTTGCAGCTTTTTTGCTTATGGCTTGAGAGTTACCTATTTTTGCAGGCAGTTTATAGTGTTTGCCTTGATTGTCCTGTAGATAGTCAACAAGACGGGGAGTCACTGCCAAACCCTCATTATTAAAGGCTGAGTAGGCTTTAAAGAGTTGCGCAAAAGTAACCATCATCCCATACCCATAAGAGCTATTGGCACGGTGCATTTTGTTATTAAGTAGTTTAAGTGGTTTAAGTGAACCTGGCAAATCACGAGAGAGGTCAACTCCGGAGGGTTTGGCTATTCCAAACTTAAGCAGACCATTTCTGTATTGTTCTCCTGTAAGTCTCCATGCAATTTGGGAGATACCAATATTTGAAGAGTGAACAATAATATCAGTGGCATTTTGGGATTCAAAGAAATCATCATCAGAAATATAGCGTCTCTTTCCTATTTGAAATTTGTGATAACCTGTGTTAAACCATGAGTTTGGAGTAACAACATGATGGTTAAAAGCAATAGCCAGTGTAATAGGTTTCATTACTGAACCTGCTTCATAGGGATATTCTGTAAACTTTGGTACAAGTGCAGGAATGTCTTTTTGTCTGATATGATCTGGGTCATAACGATTGGAGGTAGCAAAAGAGAGTACTTTTCCTGTTTTGCTTTCCATAATACCTACTAGAATCTCATCTGCATCAATATTGTATTTCATTTGATCAGCCATAAGTTCTACACGTCTTTGTAGAGAAAGTGGAATATTAAGGTGTAGATCCATACCGTCTATACGTGGTCTGTGGATAAAATTCTTATCATGTATAATGGCACCTACAACATCTCGTTTCCCTTTGCTATAACCGTTTTTCTTTGATGTAATATGTTTTTCATAGGCACGTTCAAGACCTTTTTTCCCTGAAGGTCGGATGTATCTTCCATCACTTTTGTCCCCTACATATCCAAGTATGGGGCTAAGTACATCATGGAGAGGAAAACGTCTGTTTTCACCATTTTCTATAATATCCAGTCCATAGATGATTTCGATACCGTTACGATTTTTGATAGAGTGAAAAACATTTAGTTTTCTTAGTTTGTATGAGAGAGATTTAAGTTGCATAGCAGCATGAGCATTAATAGTTTTAGAAAGAACAATATTTCCTCTTATCTCTTTGCCCTGATGGTTTTTGAACTTCTTTAAAATCTCTTTTTCCGGAATACTGGAGTAGATGGAAAAAAGTTTGACAAAAAGGGGTTTTTTCTCTTTGCTGATACTGCTTCCACGGATAACAGCCTGATAGGTTTTTTCGGAATCTGCAAGGGTATATCCATCTGCAGAGATAATAGAGCCACGAAAAGAACGGTCATGGATAGTGATAGTATTGCTGGGTACATGTCTGTCTGAGGTAATGGTTTTAAGTATAGAAAATAAAAATATACCTATTGCTACCACGATAAGTATATAAAGAAAAGATATTTTATTTGTTCTGTTGCGTATAGCTTGATTTTTTATATGCTTATTCATAGATTTCCCTAATAGAACAGTATTTTATACAAATTTATCTATAAACTTGGTAAAATACTATTTAATATTAGTAAAAGCCTTTTTATAAAGGATAACTGAAAAAAGAGGAAAAATAGAAGAAAGACAATACTTTCCTGAGAATAAGTTTTAAAAGAACACTCAAGAGTTCATC
>FPHI01000021.1_pt1 | contig 32802 bp, 30 predicted proteins | sample 1057421 | NCBI WGS metagenome assembly FPHI01 (sample SAMEA4473311, study PRJEB15554) | hydrothermal vent metagenome | biome: marine basaltic hydrothermal vent biome; feature: marine hydrothermal vent; material: water | place: Pacific Ocean | collected 2011-06-14/2011-07-23 | depth 1155 m | reverse complement strand
TTTGCAATTGTAACGCCCAGTGTTACTGTTAATGAAGCATATTTTATGAAGTTGCCTTTTATTGCTATAAAGACTGAAGAGAATCAAGAAGATATATATGAATATCTTAAAAAGAATAATTTTTCTACTTTAGATAAATTTGATAAAATAGCTCTTCATAAAAAAATAGATTTGATGCTAACTAAACTAATTAACTTTACTAAACTTACTTTTGATGAAAAAAAAATGATTTTAGAGTGGAGAAATAATCAGTCTATTAAAAAATGGATGTATAATCGTGATGAAATTTCATTAGAAAATCATCTTAGCTATATTGAGTCACTAAACAGTAGAGAGGACAGAGTCTATTTCCTAGTAAAAGATAAAAAGAATTATATAGGAGTAGTTGATTTAACAGATATTCAAAAAGGTATAAAAGCAGAACTTGGTATCTATATAAACCCTATGTTAAAAGGGTATGGAACACTTCTTATGAGTAAGATTATAGATTATTCATTTAATAAACTCTATTTAAAAGTACTACAGGCAAATGTCTATGAAGATAATATTAAAGCTATTAATCTTTATAAGAAATTTAATTTTAGAATAGTAAATAGCACCAAAGATATAAATGGAGTATTGCAAAATATGGAGTTAATAAATGAAAATAGGTAATTTTGATTTAGAAAAAGATGGAGTTTACATCATAGCTGAACTTAGTGCTAATCATGGTGGTAAAATCAGTATTGCAAAAGAGACTATAAAAACTGCCAAAGAGATAGGTGCAAATGCTATCAAGCTTCAAACATATACGGCTGATACACTCACTTTAGATTCAGATAAAGATGACTTTATCATTAAAGATGGAACACTTTGGGATGATAGAAAACTTTATGATTTATATAAAGAAGCGTATCTTCCTTGGGAATGGCATAAAGAGTTGTTTGAGTATGCAAGAGAGATAGGCATAGATATATTTTCATCCCCATTTGATAAAAGTGCAGTTGATTTTTTAGAACAGTTTAACCCCTCAGCATATAAAATAGCCTCTTTTGAGATAACAGATTATGAACTTATAAGATATACTGCATCTAAAGGGAAACCAATAATAATATCCACAGGAATTGCGACTATCCAAGAGATTCAAGATGCTGTTGATATATGTAGGTCAGAGGGAAACAGTGATATTGTACTTTTAAAATGTACTTCTGCTTATCCTGCACCATTAGAGGAGGCTAATTTGTCTATGATTCCTAATTTGGCTCAAACTTTTAATGTAGTTAGTGGCTTTTCAGACCATACTTTAGGTTCAACTGCACCCATAGTAGCTGTGAGTCTTGGTGCTAAAGTGATAGAAAAACATTTTATATTAGACAAGTCCATCGGTGGAGCAGATGTTGAGTTTTCTATGGATAAAAAAGAATTTTCTGATATGATAAAAGCTATTAGAGATACTGAAAAACTACTTGGAAAAGTTGATTACAGTATGACAGAGAAAAAGAAGAAAAGCAGACAGTTTAGTAGAAGTCTTTATGTGGCTAAAGATATTAAAAAAGGTGAGAAGTTTACGGAAGAAAATATTAGAAGTGTTAGACCTGGGTATGGGATGCATCCGAAATATTTAAAAGATATTTTAGGGAAAACTGCAACAAAAAATCTTACAAAAGGCACAGCAGTTAAAATGGAAAATTTTTATGATATCTCAATTTAAAAATAGTATCTTATTTAAAAATACATTTATATATGTATTATTACAATTTATTAATAAGGTTATTCCATTTTTACTGCTTCCTGTTTTAACCCGATATTTGACTCCAGAAGATTATGGAATGATAGCAACTTATAATACTTTAATTGGGGCATTATCAATATTTATTGGATTAAGTATGTCTGGAGCAATAGGTATCTCTTTCTTTCATTTAACAAAAGAGGATTTGAAAAAGTATACTGGAAATGTTTTTAATATTTTACTTATCTCTGTTCTTATAGTCTCTATAGTTGTAATACTTTTTCAGTCATATCTTTCCGAGAAACTTAAATTACCGACTATTTGGCTTTATGTTGCGATAGTGGTTGCTTTGATGCATATGATAACAAGTGTAAATCTAACATTATGGCGTTCACAGCAGAAAGCTAAACCATACGCATTCTATGAGGTCTCTCAGACATTATTTAATATTTTCTTATCTTTGTTCCTTATTATCATTATGCATTATGGATGGGAAGGACGGACTATAGGTAGTGCCTCTGCTATTATTATTTTTGGTATTTTAAGTTTAGTATTTATTTATAAGAGGGACTATATTGTATTCAATTATTCAGTAGAATATATGAAAGATGCTTTAAAGTTTGGTATCACTTTAATTCCTCATCAAATGGCATTGTGGATGCGCTCAGGTGTAGATATTTTACTTATCACTTCTATTGTAGGAGTATCTCAAGCAGGTTTATATAATGTGGGTTTACAGTTTGGTATGGTTGTCAGTATTTTCGCAGTAGCATTCAACAATGCTTTCAGCCCATACCTTTATGATAAACTTAAAAATATTACACCTAAAATTCAAAAACATCTTGTGAAATTTACCTATCTTTATTTTGTTTGTATCATTATTTTTGCAATGGGTTTAAGTACATTTTTTATTTGGTTGATACCATTTTTTCTTGGAAAACAATTTCAAAATGCATCTGAATATATTTATTGGATATCTTTGGCATATGCTTTTCAAGGAATGTATTTTATGGTTGTTAACTATATATTTTACGCAAAAAAAAATCATCTTTTATCAATTGTAACTATATCGACAAGTATTTTTCATGTTGTATTAAGTTATATATTAATTCAGCGTTATGGAGCTATAGGTGCAGCATATACTTCAGTAATTTCTTTCTTTCTAACTTTTATTTTAGTTTGGCGTATTAGTAGTAAAGTTGTTGAGATGCCATGGTTTGACTTTTCTTGGAGTAAGAAATGAATAAGTTTAAAAGGTTTTTGTTAAATTGCAAATATTATCATAAGATAAGATTGATTTTGAATAGAGTAAATATGAAAAAGTATATTAATTTCATGCATGAGTTGCTAAATAATCGTAATCAAAGTATACAATACCTTTCGGAACGGGCATTAAACTCTCCATGTTGGAGTAGAGAAATCTTTAGTACTAATGAATTTTATGCTCATGATCTCATATTTAAAAAATATGCTGGTATTTCATATAGTCAATCATTATCATGTTTAATAGAGCATGGATTGGTTTTAACAGAACATCTTGTTGAAAATGTAAATAAGTTTCCTTTGGCTACTTCAAATATTGTTATGAGTGAAGCAAGAAAAATGTATCTGAAAAAAAATGGAATTCCAGCTTATGCTGTTGGACCGTACATCCACTATGCAGACAGTATATATAATCATGAAGATTTAAAGATGATGAAGAAACGGTTAGGAAAGACTTTACTTTTTTTCCCTAGCCATTCGACTAAATATGTTTCAATAAAGGAATCTTACAAAACATTTTCAAAGACAATATCTAAACTAAAAAAAAATCATAATTTTTCTTCAGTTTTAATATGTGGTTACTTTTTAGATATAGAAGATAAACTATTTGATTATATTGAAAAAGAAAAGGGATATTATTTTATAAGTGCTGGTAATAGATGTGGACCACTATTTTTAAATTTGATTAAAACTTATATTATTTTAGCAGATGTAGTAGCATCAAATACAATAGGTACACAGGCAGGGTATGCCCTTTTCTTAGGTAAGCCTTTTTGGACTATATCGAATACTAATATTATAGATAGCTATGCTGGAAGTACACTTCATGTCCTAAAAGAACAGTCTATCGTAGATAAACCACTTATTGGAGATTATGATATTTCATATCATGAATTAGAAAAATTATTTCAAAAACAATCTTATGATATTGATAAAGATTTGTTCAAAATAGTTTCAAGTTTATGGGGGTTTAATGATATAAAATCAAAAAGTGAAATAAACAAAATTATATATAAAACAATAAGATAGAAATAAAGGTTAAATAATGCGAAAAATTATTCTAATAACTTATACATTTCCATATTCCAACAAAGAACAATTTTTGGAAACAGAAATACAATATTGGCAAAAAAAAGAGAACATTCAATTAGTCATAATGCCAACGGTTAAAAATAGTAACCAAAGAGAAATTCCTAAAAATATTTTTATAGACAACTTATTAAGCAATACATTTAAAAGTATTAGCATCAAAATACTTTTTATGTTCAAATCATTATTTAGTTCACTTTTTTACAAGGAATTAAGAACACAAGTTCTAAAAAACCCTAAAGCCATAATTAGGTCTTTATATTCTCATGCTAAGTATCTATGTTTCAAAAAAGAGTTAGAAAAATTTTTGAAAAAACATAGAAACGAGAATATAATTTTTTATACATACTGGTACACTGAAATAACATATGCTTTGCAATCCCTAAAAAGTAAATACCATTTTAAATTAATAACTAGAGTGCATGGAACTGATTTATACGAAGAGAGAAAGCCACACCAATACATGCCTTTTAGAAAACAATTTTTATATAAGATTGATAAAATATTTACTATTTCTTACAAAGCAAATAAATATTTAGTAGATACTTATGGCTTTAATAAAAAACTTATAAAAACTTCTAGACTTGGTGTGAATGATTCTAAAATAATAACATCTCAAAATAGTAGTAACAGATATCATATAGTGTCTTGTTCTAATCTAATTAAGTTAAAACAAATTGACAAATTAATAAATGCATTAACAAACTTATCACATAGTATTAATAAAAATATTCAAATTCATTGGACACATATTGGATCAGGAATACTTGATGCACAAATGAAACAATATGCAAAGATTCGTTTAAGCAATTTATCAAATGTATCTTATACTTTTTTAGGTGAATTGAGTAATAAGGATGTTTACAAATTTTACTTTAATAATAAAGTAGATGTCTTTATAAATGTTAGTTCATCAGAAGGAGTTCCTGTTACTATTATGGAAGCAATGAGTTGTAGTATTCCCATTATTGCTCCCAATATAGGAGGAATACAAGAAATGGTAATTAATGAGTTCAATGGTATACTATTAAATAGTCAGCCAAATGTAAATGACATATCAAATGCTTTGGGAAGAATAGATTTATTTAAAAGTGATATATATCGTAGTAATGCTTATAAGATTTATAAAGAAAAATACAATGCACAAGTTAATTATCTGGAATTTATTGAATATATATCTAAACTTTAGGAAATTTAAAATGAAAATACTAATAATCAAGGGAGCAAAAAAGCATAGAAAATATTTACCATATGCTTTTACAAAGCACAGCATATCAATATTTAGAGCTACATTAAGTATTGATGTAGCTTTAATTTTAGTTGGTTGAGTATAAAAAACAAGGATAAAAACAAATGAAAGTAGTAACAATAATAGGTGCAAGACCCCAGTTCATTAAAGCTGGTAGCGTAAGTCGAGAAATGTCTAAATACAGTAAAATTCAAGAAGTAATAGTGCACACTGGTCAACACTATGACACTAACATGAGTGATATATTTTTTGAAGAGATGAAAATACCAAAACCAGATTATTTCTTGGGAATTGGTGGCAAGTCGCATGGTGCTATGACTGGGCAGATGATCGAAAAAATCGAAGAAGTTGTCATAAAAGAAAAGCCTGATTGGATTATGGTTTATGGAGATACCAATAGCACCTTGGCTGGAGCAATAGTGGCGAGTAAACTTCACATAAAATTAGCTCATATTGAAGCTGGGTTAAGAAGCTTTAATATGCAAATGCCTGAAGAAGTAAATAGAATACTTACCGATAGAGTCAGTAATGTATTGTTTTGTCCCACAGATATTGCAGTGGATAACTTAAAGAATGAAGGATTTGATAATTTTGATTGTAAAATTATTAAATCTGGCGATGTTATGCAAGATGGAGCACAGTTTTATAAAAATTTATCTGTAAAACCAAACTGCATGATAAACAATAATTACATTTTAGCAACTATACACAGAGCTGAAAATACTGATGATATACATAGACTAACTTCAATCATAGAAGCATTAAATGAGATAAATAAAAAGACACAAGTTATCCTACCACTTCACCCAAGAACAAAAAAAATCATTGAACAAAATAATATAAAAATCGACTTTACTGTTCTTGAACCGGTGGGTTACCTTGAAATGGTATGGTTAATAGACAATTGTTACTTAGTTATGACAGATAGTGGAGGGCTTCAAAAAGAAGCGTATTTCTTTAAAAAACCTTGTATTACATTAAGAGATGAAACAGAGTGGATAGAATTGATTGATAATAAATTTAATGTACTTGCAGGAGCAGATAAGAATAACATTCTTAGCCTATTTGAGAACTATGCTTTTAATGATGATTTTTCTATAGATCTATATGGTTTAGGTAAAGCCTCACGAGTTATAGTTAAAGAGTTATTAAAATGAAAATTTTACATATAAGCAATGCCCGCAGATTGACTCATGGGCAACGGATGCAGTTAAAGGCTGAATATGATGCTGCCAAAAATTTAGAAAATGTGACATGGGATATTTTAGCATTTCATACAGAAACACCAGTTTATGATTTTGAGAGAAAAATTCCTAGTTTTTTTAGTGGACTTTTTTTAAGAAAATTATATTCTTGGATCTCTATTTTAAGAGTATATAAACAATATGATATAATACTTGAACGAAAATTACCACTAGACTTATTTAATATGTTTTTTGGATGGTTTGTTCCAAATAGATTAACTATTCATCATGCAAAAGAAGTAGCAGAGATGAAAATTCTTAGAAAAGGATGGAAAGGCGTTTTGGCATCTAAAATAGAACATCTTTCTGGCCTAATAAATTCAAAACAAATTTTAGGATATATTGGTGTTACAAAAGAAATAGCATCTTATGAAAACATTATTAACAAAACTTCTTTACCAGAATTATTATATCCAAATGGCATAGATACTCAGAAAATATCATTGATTGAAGATGAAAGAGAGGAGCATCTTAATATTGTTTTCATGAGTGGTTCTTTCAATCCTTGGCATGGTCTTGATCTTTTATTGAATGCAATTGAGAAAGATAAAGAATTAATTATTAAAAATAAATTAACTATTCACTTGATTGGAAAGCTAAATAAAGAACAACTTCATGAAATAGATAAAATAAATCAGAATAATAATTTTATTATAGTGCATGGTCATTTAAACTTAGAACAATATCAGAATATATTGAAAAAGTGTGACTTTGGTATAGGATCTTTGGCTATGTTTAGGGAAAGATTAAATGAGGGTGCAACATTAAAAGTAAGAGAATATTTAGCGTCAGGAATTCCTGTCTATTCAGGTCATAAAGATACTGCATTACCTGAAGATTTTCCATTTTATTTTTATGATCCAACAGTCAATATAACTAACATGATTGAATTTGGACTTAAAATGCGTAAGACTGCTAGAGATGAAGTGCGGTTGGAAGCAATTCCTTATATTGAAAAAGAAAACATCATGAAGAATCTTATTAATAAATTAAAAGAGCTTGGTAAATAAATTATGATTTATTATCATATACTTTATACGAAACAAATATTAGTTTTAACTAAATTATGCGAGGAAAATATATGATAACCTATTGGTTAATGTATCTAATACCTGTAAGTATGGCACTATTTGTAAAAAATATACGACAGTCTAATTATATTCCATGGTATTTGATTGGTTTTCTTTTTATTTTACTTATTGGTTTTCGTAATCAGGTGGGTTGTGATTGGCCAAACTATGTAGCACACTATCAAGAAACAGTGGGAATTTCTTTTTCTGAAGCATTGACTAAAGCAAAAGACCCTGCTCACGCATTTGTAAACTGGTGGATGGGGCAGTGGAATTGGGGAATATATGGTGTAAATCTTATTTATGCTATAATCTTTGTTGTAGGATTAATCAAGTTTACCCGTATACAACAATCTCCATGGCTTGCTTTTTCTGTCGCAGTTCCCTATATGATAGTAATGGTTTCTATGGGATATTCAAGGCAGGGGGTAGCACTTGGCTTATTTATGCTCGCAATTATAGAAATAGAAAAAGGAAAATTTAAAACTTACATTTTCTGGGTACTGATGGCTGCCTTATTCCATAAAACTGCTCTTATTTTACTTCCATTTGGTCTTTTTCTCTCTAAGAGTGGATGGTGGATTCGTTTGCTAATAATGATTCCTGTTATATATGGTGGATGGGATCTTTTATTGGCTGAGAGACAAGAACACTTATGGAATGTGTACATAGAGAGACAGATGCAATCGTCAGGTGCATTAATTCGTGTAACAATGAATTTTGTGCCAGCTATTTTACTGCTTATATATAGGAAAGAATGGAAAAATAAGTATAAAGACTATCCATTTTGGTTTTGGATAGCAATTGCATCAATCATAGCATTAGGAACAGTAAGTTTAGTCACTACAGTAATAGACCGGATCTCTTTATATTTTATTCCTCTACAATTAGCTGTATATTCGCGTTTGCCTTATTTGGCAAGAAAGAAGATAAAGCCATATGCAACTAAAATGATTATAATTTTTGGCTATATGCTTGTTCTCTTTGTATGGTTAAATTTTGCAAGTCATTCACATTGTTGGATACCGTATAAGAATATAATATTTGAGAATATCATATAATAATTAAGTAAAGGTACATAATGAAAAATTTCATATTTTTAGTAGATTGGTTTGGTATATGAATAAAACCATAGCAATAGTCATAAACACCTCTTGGAATATATACAATTTTCGTTTAGGCTTAATTAAGGCTTTGCAAAAAGAGGGGTATAAAGTAATTGCAATAGCTCCAAAAGATGAGTATTCTAAAAAATTAGAAGAACTAGGTATAAAACATTATGATATAGAGATGAATAACAAGGGAACGAATCCTTTTGAAGATATAAAACTTATTTTTGATTTTTATAAATTATATAAAGAGTTGTCTCCAGATGTAATTTTGCAATATACGATAAAGCCAAATATTTATGGATCTATTGGTGCAAAAATGGCTGGAGTTCCTGTAATTAGTAATATATCTGGGCTTGGAACAGTTTTTTTAAATGATAATATATCTTCTAAAATTGCTCGAATGTTGTATAAATTTGCTCTTAAGTTTCCTGAAAAAATTTTTTTTCAAAACAAAGATGATAGAGAGCTTTTTATCTCTTTGGGGTTAGTAGCTAAAAATAAAACTGACCTTCTGCCAGGCTCTGGAATAGATACCCAAAAGTTTAAACCGATAAAAGTAGAAAGAGATGATAAGCGTGTAAAATTTTTATTTGTCGCACGACTTGTAAAAGATAAAGGACTTGTAGAGTATGTTGAAGCAGCTAGACAATTTTTAGGTAATGATAAAGTGGAGTTTTGTATTTTAGGTGCATTTTATAATGCTAATCCTACAGCTATTAGAGCGTCTAAAATACAAGAGTGGGAAGAAAAAGGGTTTGTAAAGTATTTGGGTACAAGCGATGATGTAAAAACGGTTATTTCTGAAGCTGACTGTATTGTATTGCCTTCATACAGAGAAGGACTCTCTCGTGTATTGCTTGAGGCAGCAAGTATGGCCAAACCTATTATTACTAGTAATGTACCAGGGTGCAAGGAAGTAGTGGATGATAGTGTGAACGGATACTTATGTGAAGTGAAAAATGCTAATTCCTTGGCTGAACAAATGAAAAAGATGCACTTGCTTTCAAATAAAGAGCGTTATGAGATGGGAAGAAGAGGACGAGAAAAAGTGATAAAAGAGTTTGATGAGAAAATTGTAATTCAAAAGTATAGTGAAGTCATCAAAAGTTTAATGGAGTAACTAAAGCTTAGAATATTTTTTTATTAATCTAAAGAGTCGGACAATAGGGTATAAGAATGTTAACGGTTTGGGTAATTGTAAAAAAAGAAAATCATCAAATTTAGCCGTTGTGATACCTTTGTAAAATAATTTAACTTTATCTGCGTGGTTCTCTCTCATATTTAAAAGTAGTCTAAAAATATAAAATCCTTTTTTGCTTTTAGAAGTATTTGAAAAATTAATTTTTATTATTTTATTGATGAGTTTGGGTATTTCTGTGTCTTTATTGATATGTTTTTGAACAGTGTTGGGTATTTCTAAATCAAATAATATATATGAGAGTGTAAGACCAAGATAAAGCATACGGGTAATACCCATTTTTTTAGAGTGATAAAGTATATAATTCCAATCTATATTAGCATTTGACCTAATGAGTCTATCTATATCACAAATCCACTCTATACGTTCATAGAGATGTTTGGCACTGTGTACACATAGATAAATAAGATGCAACTCTATAGTTAAAATAGGTAAGTGATTATTATTTATCTGAATAGAGTGGTTATTTTCCCATAATGTATCTTCATGCCAATTAACAGCATAATTTTTAGAAAGTAGTTCCCAATGTATTTCAATGCGTATTTTTGAAGATTTATGGTAAAATGCTATAACATTTACTGCCTTAATAAAAGTTTCTTTTGTATGTGTTTTTAACTGTATTTCGGGGATATAACCCTCGTTTTCTAAGAGTAAAATCATCTTTAAACGATCTCTCTTTTTAATAAGTATATCAATATCACCATATTGTCTTAGTGTAATATCTCCATAAGCTATTTTTGAAAGGACAGGTCCTTTAAATGTAAGCGAATCAATACCATGGGTTTTTAACAGTTTTGTAATATAGATGAGTTCTATGGACATACGCATATTTTTTTTAACAATTTGTAAATATGCAGATTTCAGGGTCATCTCAAAAGGTTTGAGTATGTGATGTGTGTTCGCCATATGATGGATAGATTGATATACCAATGGAAGTACGCCATGTTTTGATGCAAGGTTGAGTATATGTTGAAAAGTGTAAGAACCTTGACTGAAATAATTAAGTAAAAAATCATGTTCAATCTTTGAATGTTTAGATTGACAACAGATAATAAGTATAGTAATGCTGTCATCAATAGATGGTATTTTAGGTTTCTTTTGTTTTATCATATTCATATTATTACATAACTTTTGTTTGATGTTGAATAGAATAAAAGTAAGAGAGAATGATATTGTATTTATTGGCGAATTCTAATAATTTTTAGTTATAATTATTGAATATAAAAATATGGGAAATATAATGCAAACTGAAGAATATAACATTGATATAAAAGCATTATTTGAAGTTTTTTATCAAAAAAAGTTATTACTTTTTTTGATAACATTGCTCTTTGCACTCTTAAGTACATTTTATGCCTATTTTCAACCCAATATCTATAAAGCAACAGCCTCTGTAAAAGTAGGGCTTGACAAAGGAGCTGTAGCTAAAGATTTGTTATCTGTAGCTATGGGCAAGGGGGCTGTTACAGAGGGTACAGAAAAAGATCTTATAAATTCACGTTATCTTAAAGAGCAGGCCATGCAGCTTGTTGATTTTTCGCATCATTACTATACTACGCAATACTATAGGGAGATAGAGCTTTATAAAGATGCTCCTTTTAAAGTAGTCATGTCAAAAGGGTATGGGTACTCTTTTACTTTAACTGTAATGGATGAAGAGCATTATCAACTTACGCTTGAGAATATAAAGCGTACAGATGGTTCAGTGTTAAACTATAGGCAAATACATCGTTTCGGTGAAAATGTAGTAACAGAAGATTTTCAGTTGAAAATTATAAAACAAATTCCGTTTCATGCACAAAAATATCGTTTTGTCATAGATAAAAATTCTCATATTTCTGGAAGTATTTCTGCCAAACAGACTTCAAAACATTCAACAATATTTAAAATTTCATATGAAGATACGGTGCCTTTGCGTGCACAGGAGTTTACCAATGCCCTTGCTATGGCATATGTAAATCAAAATGTGGAAAATACCAATAGAGAAGCTACCCAAAAACTTATTTTTATTAAAAAGCAATTGGCAAAAGTGCAAAAGGAGATTAAAGAGTCTGTTTCCCAACTGGAAACTTTTAGGCATCGTTCCAATATTGTCAATGTTGAAAATAAGATGGAAGTAGTAACAGCAAGAGTAGATGCATATGAGTCTCAATTGATGGAAGCAAATATGAAAGAAGAGATGCTTAATACTTTTTATAAAGAAGTTAAAAAAGGTGATAAGCTTGAAACCTTGTCTTTGGCAGGGATAGGAGAAAAAGACTCTTCTTTGGTAGCCACAATGCAGGCATTGCAAGAAGCAATAGTGGAAAAGAAACTTTTACGTGAGGACTATACGGCATTACACCCTAGAGTGATAAAAGCAGAAAGAAAAATTTCTCAATTAAAAAGTATTATTCTGCATACGGTAGAGAATTTTAAGAATAGTATAGAAAAACGTAAGAAACTTTTAGTTGATTCAATAAAAGAACAGCGTGCTGTTTTAGCTACTTTACCAGAGCGTGAACGCAAGTATAAGGAGTTGGAACGTAAGTATAAAATGAATGAAAGTATGAATACCTATCTGCTTAAAATGAAAGCAGAAGCAGAGATGGTTCAGGCATCGACTGTAAGTAAAAACAGAATTTTGGATTATGCTTTATTGCCCTCTTCTCCCATAAAACCAAAACGTAAAATGATTGTTTCTATAGGTACTTTAATAGGATTTATATTGGGGGTTGTATGGATATTTTTATTGGAATTTTTGGATGATAAAATCAAAACAGAAAATGAAATCAAACAAATAATTGATTTTCCTATTGTGGGAAGCATTCCTCATATGGAGGGCAATGAGAAGATGTGGGATGAAACCATTAAGATATTTGATAGTCCAAAATCAATTTTCTCTGAATCTTTTAGAAACTTAAGATCAAATCTTCAAATGCTGTATCGTACAGAAAATGAGAAAAATGCAAAGGTTATTTTGCTTACTTCCAATGTGGGTGGAGAAGGGAAAACAACACTTTCTGTAAATCTTGCCGCTATTATGAGCCTGACAAATAAGCGTACGATTGTTGTTAATATGGATATGAGAAAGCCTACCCTTCATACAAAATTTAAATTACCCAATAAAAAAGGATTAAGCGAATTACTTTTGGGGTTATTGGAAATGAAGGATGCTATCCAGCAAACAAAATACCCCTATTTAGATATACTCTCTTCAGGAAATGCTCCTGTTAATCCTGCTGAAGCTATTTTAAGTCCTAGGATGTATGAGATTTTAGAAGCGTTAAAACATGAGTATGAAGTGATTATTCTAGATACCCCACCTATAGGTTTGGTAGCAGATGCTAAAAGTTTAATGCAACAAGTAGATATTAATCTTTATGTAGTACGTGCAAATTATTCTAAAAAGATCTATTTGACAACATTACAAGATACTGTACAGTTTAATCAGTTATCAAATGTTGGTATTATTTTAAATGATATTGACTTTAAAAAAGGGCATTATGCCTATTATCATAATTATGGCTATTATAAGGAATAAGGAAAAATAGAATGTATATGGCAGAAACAAATGAAGATGAAATGAATATCAAAGAGATTTTTTATACGGTTTTACACTATAAAGTTATGATTATATCCTTTATCATATTATTTGGTATAGGAAGTATATATTATGCATATTTTAAACCCAATATTTATGAAGCTACTGCCATTGTTGAAATGGGTTCAGATAAAACTTCAACAGGTAGTAGTGATATTTTGAATATGGCAATGCAAACAGGTACAGTAGATGTTAAAACTGAAATGAGGATTATACAGTCTCGTTATTTAGTAGAAAAGGCATTGAAAAATGTAGATATGGTAAAAGATTTTTTTATCAGGTATCACTATAAAAAAATAGCAATATATTATAAAAATGTACCTTTTGAAGTAGGATTGTTAAAAGGTAGAGAAGTAATGTTTACACTTTATCCTATAGACGACAGACAATATAGACTTGTGGCAGAAAAGGAAAAGACAAAAACAGAGTCATCATGGCAATATGATGCAATACACCATTACAATGAAGAGATAAAAAACAAGTATTTTCAAATTAATATTGTGAGAAAAGCAGAAGAGCATGTAACCCAGAGTTATCAATTTGTCTTTCATACTAAAAAGAAGGTAGTTAAAGATATTTTACAAAACTTAAAAGTATCACAGGAGATGCAATCTAATATTCTTTCTATCTCTTTCTTGGATACTGTTCCACAAAGAGCACAAGATTTCAGCAATGCTTTGGCAGAGGCCTATATTCAGCAAAGTATAGAAAGAAAAACAAGAGAGGCAAAGCAAAAGCTTCATTTTATTGATAAGCAGATGAAAGAGATTACAGGCAATTTGCGAAACTCTGCTATTAAATTGGAAGATTTTAAGAAGCGTGCAAATACTGTAAGTTTAAGTGCTAAAGCAGAAAATATTTTGGCACAGATGAGTAGAGAAGAGACACAGCTTACACAGGTTTCAATGCAAGAAGAGATGCTTGATACGTTATATCGTGTGGTCAAAAAAGGAAGAAATCTTGAAACACTCTCTTTTGCAGGCGTAGAGCTTGAAGGGGCAGGTTTGTCAAAATTGGTAACAGAGTTGCAGGAGAGTATAATGAAACGAAAGCTGTTACGTGAAGATTATACCAATATGCATCCAACTGTTCGTAAATTAAGTAAAAAAATTATTCAAACGAAGCGGTTGCTTACCTCACTTATTTCAAATCTACGTAAGAATATTAAAGAAAAAAAGCATCTTATTCAAGATTCTCTGGCAAAGAAACAGATGATGTTAAATGAACTTCCTGCAGATGAGAGACGTTATGGACAACTTGAACGCAAGTTTATTGTCAATGAAAAAATATACTCTTATCTTCTTGAAAAACGTTCTGAAACTGCCATGATTGAAGCAGCTACTGTTAGTAAAAATCGTATTATTGACAGAGCATTATCACCTGAAATCCCTATAAAGCCAAAACGCAAGTTGATTGTTGCAATAGGGTTGTTTTTGGGACTTCTTGTAGGTTTGGGTTTAGCATTTTTACGTGCATTTTTGGATGACAGAATTATGGGAGAAGAGGATATTAAAAGAAAAACAAAAATACCTGTACTTGGGATGATTCCTCATGTTAAGGGGCTTGGTGATGATATTAAGGTCTTTGAATCTCCAAAATCAGCTATAGCAGAAGCATTTAGGAATTTACGTACCAATCTTCAATTTATGGGAAATGAAAGAGAGCATAATGTGATAGCTGTTACTTCTACGGTAGGTTCTGAAGGGAAAACTACTTTATCTGTAAATTTGGCTGCTATTTTAAGCATGTCAGGTAAAAAGACTATTATTTTAAATCTTGATATGCGTAAACCTACTTTGCATAAAAAATTTAATCTACCTATAGGACAGGGATTAAGCTCTTTACTTTCTGAACGAACACGACTTTCTGAGGTAATACAGCAAACAGAATATGAAAATCTGGATGTTATTACTTCCGGACCGGTACCTCCTAATCCAAGTGAGTTGATACAGGGGGTATTGATGGTAAAGATTCTTGAAAAATTAAAAGAAGTGTATGATGTAATTATTTTAGATACTCCACCAGTTGGACTTGTAACAGATGCAAGGATTCTTATGGACTATGCAGATATGAGTGTATATGTCTTTAGGTCAGATTACTCCAAAAAAGAATATTTGCAGCAGTTACAACGTATTTCGCAGCATAAAACATTGTCTAATCTTGGAATTGTATTAAATGATATTAAGTCTTCCAAAAAAGGTTATGGTGGCTATGGCTATGGTTATGGCTATTATGAAGAAGATAAAAAATGATTTTTCCTTTTTTATCAACATTAAAAGTAGAAAAATCTATACTTAAAGTTGATATGCATTCGCATCTTATCCCTGGTATTGATGATGGGGCAAAAGATATAGATGAGAGTCTTTTGTTGCTTAAAGGTTTGTCAGATGCTGGTTATGAAAAAGTGATTACTACTCCGCATATTATGCTGGATTCTTATCGTAATGGCAGAGATAATATTATGGAGGGGTTACAAAAGCTTCAAGAAGCAGCATTAAAAAGAGGGATAGATATTATTATTGAAGCTGGAGCAGAGTATTATTTGGATGATGGCTTTGAAGTACATTTAAAGAGAGGAAATTTACTTACTCTAGGAGATAATTATATACTTTTTGAAACTTCATATGTTGCCAAACCTTTACAGTTTGAGGAGATGGTATTTGCAATTTCCAGTGCAGGATATCAGCCTGTATTGGCACATCCTGAACGTTATAGATATATACAAAATAATGCAAATGAGTATAAAAGAATGCAAGAGTTGGGAATTATTTTTCAGGTAAATATTAACTCTTTGGGTGGACATTACGGAAAGGATGCGCAAAAAAAAGCACTCTTTTTAAGTAAAGAGGGGATGATAGGGTTTTTAGGTTCCGATATCCATCATTACAGGCAAATAGAAACATTGATAGCACTCCAGAAATCTAAAACCTATCAAAATATTTTTCGCTACAATACTATATTGAATGATAGGCTGTTTTAAGCTTGGATAAAGCAAAAAAAACCTAAAATAATACTAGATAATATTATGTGTTATGAAGGTAGTAGAATGAATAAAAATTTATGGGTATGGAGTTTGATACTCTTTTTTTTAACAGGTTGTGTAGATAAATCTGAGTATGTTTTGTTACAGTCAGATAAAAATCTCAGTAAGAAAGAGGTAACACTTAAGCAAGACTATGATTATGTCATACTGCCTCATGATCGTCTATTGATAGCACTCTATCGTAATCCTGAAATTGTGAGTGAAACTGGTGGGGGATATGGAGATCTTGGGCAGGAGATGCAAAAAGATGGTGTTTTGGTTGATAGTAAAGGATATGTATTTTTACCATTGATTAAGAGGGTAAAATTGGCAGGATTGACACAGGAAGAGGCATCAAGACGTATCTCATCACGGTATAAAAAATTTTTAAAGATTCCAACAGTTTATGTAGAAGTAATGAATAAACGTGTATATGTGATTGGAGAAGTTAACAGACCAGGTCCTGTAAAACTTGATAGAGAAAAAACAACTGTACTTGAAGCAATTGCAGAAGCAGGAGATTTAACAGATGCTGCTGTACGTGATAATATTGTAATCTTAAGTAGAAATGCTCAGCATAAACTTTATATGAGAAAGGTAGATTTGACACACTTTGATCGGGTTTCTCTTTCGAATATGATTTTAAGACCTAATGATATTGTATATGTTCAGCCTGATGGATGGAAAGAATTTAAGGTCTCTTCTGATAATGTTATTGCACCGTTTAGGACTATTTCTGAAATTGCATCACCATTTGTTACACTTAAATATTTAAGTAATAATTAAGTTTAGATATTTATGTACGATGAATTGTTTTTTGTATTTTTTCTTACATTGGTATTGATTTGGGTAATTCGTTCTAAAGCAGCGGTTTGGGGATTGATAGATATCCCCAATACACGTAGTATGCATAACATTTTTACTGCACGGGGTGCAGGGATAGCTTTTTATCTTTCGGTTATGTTGAGTGTCTCTATTTTTCATTTTGAGCTTATCACGCATTATTTTTGGACAGTTCTGGGTATTTCTTTGGTTTTTATGGTGGGTTTGCTTGATGACCATCATGATACTGCACCTAAAAGTAAATTTATAGTACTTGCTGTTGCAACTATTTTTCTCTCTTTTGATGGGCTGGTGATTGATGATATTGGTCTATTTTTTGGAATTCATCTTCATCTTTTATGGTTTGCCATTCCTTTTACGATTTTTGCTGTTTCCGGTTTTACCAATGCCTTAAATCTTATTGATGGATTGGATGGTTTGGCAACAATGATTTCTTTGGTTATTTTACTTGGTTTTTTTACTTTGGGATATCGGTATGAGGATAGTTTTATGATGGTGTTCTCCAGTACTTTTGCAGTAACACTGTGTGCTTTTTTATTTTATAATTGGCATCCAGCATCTATTTTTATGGGAGATAGTGGTTCTCTTACTTTGGGTTTTGTTATTTCTATTTTGGCTATAAAGTCTTTAGATTATATTCCTGCAGTAGGTATCTTGTTTTTAGCAGCTGTTCCTATATTGGATACAGTAGTTGTGATGATACATCGTAAGCGTAAAGGAAGTTCTATATTTGCGGCAGATAAATGCCATATGCATCATATACTCAAGAGATTTTTAAAAGAAAATACAGTAGCTACTGTCTTCTTGCTTTCCTTTTTACAATTGATTTATACCTTGTTTGCTTTGCAATTTGCAAAAAAAATAGATGAAGGGATTTTACTGATTCTTTTTTTTGTTAATATGGTTGTATTTTATAATTTTTTAGATCTATTGAGGAAAAAACAAAAGAAAGAGTGTTTGTAAGCTGCTTTGATAAGAAATAATGTAGGTTTTTTCCTACATAGGGAAAGTGTAGGATTTGTTATAATTAATTAAAAGTATATTTATTTAAGGAGAAGAGAAATGAGTTTATATCATCTTGGAAAAAAGAGAGTGTTGGTTGTTGAAGATAATACATTTAATATGCAGTTACTACAAACACTTTTGGAAAAAATTTCAGATTTGGAGATTGTTGCATCATATGATGGGGCAAATGCATTGAAGGTGCTTCAATCACCTGAATCTAAAATAGATATGATTTTATTGGACATTCGTTTGCCTATTGTAACAGGAGAAGATGTTTTAAGAGAGATAAGAAAAAATAGTGATTTTGACGATATCCCTGTTTTTGCAATTTCTGTTGATCAAAGTAAAGAGGCTGAATTAAAAGAGCTTGGTATTTCTGATTTTATTCATAAGCCTTTTGATATTGAAGAGCTTGAAAATAAAATCTCTTTGGCTTTCAATAAGACCGTATAAATTTGGGATAGGCAGTATGTGGGAACTGCCATGTTTTTAAAGGAACTACAGGTTCAGTGTTTTTTTAATTTTATTGATTTGTTCTGAGCTGTCCTGATTGTTTTTAAGTTCTGCCATGATATCTCCTGCCTCATTGTTTCCAAGATTGTACAGTAATCCTTTAATAGCATGTAGTGACTGGTTAATTTTTTCATGATTGAAAGAATCTTCAGCTAATAAAGTTTTTAATTTTTCAATTTCTTGTTCCAAATCACGTTTTCCTGTTGCAAGTAGTTGGTTTATTTGCTCTTCATTAAATCCGAAACTTTTAAATTTTTCAGCAGCAATATCTAAACTCTCTTTCATTAATGTACCCATAAATACTATTCCTTAATTTATTTTTTTAATTATATCTAAAATTTATACTATTATGTGTGTTTAAGTCTATCAAACCACTTTCAAGAAATAATGCTGTATACTTATGAACAAAGCATCCAATTAAATAAAGGAAGAAAAGAGATATGATAAGATTGGCAATTGCAGATGATCATGAACTTATACGTAACGGTTTAAGCATGATTGTCCATACCAATCAAAATATGCAAGTGGTTCTTCAGGCATCAAGTTATCATGAACTAATAGAGTTATTGGTACAAAACAATGAGGCTGATCTTTTAATTCTTGATTTAAATTTGGGAGATATTAATGGGCTTCATACGGTTGAGAATATCAGTAATTTGTATCCCTCTTTACCTATATTGGTATTGAGTAGTTATCCTGAAGAGATTTATGCACTTCGTGCTTTTAAAAGTGGAGCATCAGGTTATCTAAATAAGTCTATTGTCTCTTCGGAATTGATTGATGCTATTAATACAATTATTAGGGGAGAGAAGTATATCAGTAGGGCATTTGAAAATATATTGCTTTTTGGTACAGATTTGCAGAAGGAAGAGAAAAATCTTTCAGAAATACTTTCAAAAAGAGAGTTTGAAGTACTTAGTCTGATTGCAAGTGGTCAAAGCCCTAAAGAGATAGCTGAAAGTATGGGGCTTAGTCCAAAGACAGTTTCAACTTACAGAGCAAGAATTATGGATAAGCTTTCACTTGAAACAACTTCCCAGCTGCAACATTTTGCCTATGAAAGTTTCTCCTGAAAGAAATTTTTTGTTATATGATTTTCTTAGTTGGGAAACTTATTTTAAATATGGCACCATCTTCACCATTTTTAACATTGATTTTACCTTGGCAGTGTTTTTCTACAATCTGTTTTGACATGTAAAGTCCCAATCCTGTCCCTCCCTGTTTCTCTTTGGTTGTAAAGTAGGGATCAAAAATCTTTTCTATGATTTCTTCAGGAATTCCTCCTGCATTGTCTCTAATTTCCAGGTATGTAAATGTTCTTCCTTCAGAGGCATGGTCATGCGACATATCAATGATAATTTCTCTGTTATCCTCTTTTTGCATAAGGGCATCTTTGGCATTATTTAGTAGGTTTAGTGTGACATTGAGGACTTCATTGGGGTAAGAGTAGATTGTGCAGCTACAGCTTCTTTTGATAGTAACATCTATGTTGTGACTGTTGAGTATAGGATTGAGTAGTTCAAGTGCATCATGAACTACCTCTGAAAGTGTTAAATCAGACTTCTCTCTATCTATTCTAAAAAAGTTTCTAAAATCATCAATGGTTTGTGAAAGGTGCTGTATATATCCATCTGTACGTTTGGCTTTAGTTATAAGATTTTCTCTATTGATTTGACTCTCTTTGAGTCCGACAAGCATACCAGTATTGGTCATAGCTATGGCATTAAGTGGCTGTCTCCACTGATGTGCAATCATATTGAGTATTTCACCCATTTGTGCATATCGAGCCTGTCTGAAAAGCATCTGCTCTTGTTCACTGTTTTTGTGTACCTCTTCTTGAATACGTTTTTCAAGGTCTTGATTGAGAAGTTCAAGTTCTTTAGTTCTTATTTTCAGCTCTTCAGTCTTTTTATTGACTTCTTCAGATAATTTTTTCTGAGCATGAAGAAGTTTTTTTATTGAATTCTCTTCTATGCTTGCATACCAGTGTGAAATCATAAGTATAATAACCATGTTGAGTATCCAAACTAGAAAATCTGTTACGCTTAATGAGAGACTCTTGGTATCAAGAAAAAAAAGTACTATGAGTGCTATTGTGATTATAGCTATCCAGTAAGAAGCCTCATCTCTGTCAAAAAGATAGTAAATCATATAGACAATAGTAGAGAACCAGATAAAGTTTATAGGATTATCTGAGTGATGATAGAGGAGAAAAAGAGATGCAATGATTGCTGAGAGAAAAACGATACGTATAACTGTTTTGTATAGATGATTGTTTTGTTTTAATCTTATATATCCTGTTACGAGAATAAAACAGAAGAGAAGGTTGGCTTTAAACTGTTGATAGTCTGCTTCTATCAACTGTATGATTGTCATTAATCCGATGGTAATAATCAATATAGACAATATATGAAGCATCAAATCTATTTTCTGCTTGGTGAATCGTTCCCTTTGTATGTGTATTGTATCCATTAATTTTCTTTTTCTTTAGTATTGTTTTGGAGTACTTTTCCTATGGTTTTCAATAAAGTTTGTGGTTCTACAGGTTTACTGAGGTAGTCATCAAACCCCATTTCCAGAAAGCGTTGTTTATCTCCTTGCAGTGCATTTGCTGTTAGAGAAACAATAGGAGTATGTACTCTTTGTTCCAATGTTTCTAGCTTAATTATCTCTTTCATGGCTTCCATACCATTCATGTTTGGCATATTTTCATCCATCAGTATGAGATCAAAAGTACCAGATTGGAACTTTTCAATGGCTTCCAGACCATCATGTGCCATTTCATAGGTTATTCCTGCATTATCCAAAATGATACTAAGGAACATTCTATTGGCTTCATAGTCTTCTACAATAAGAATATGCCCTTTAAGAGAAGCAGTGTTTTCTACCGTTTCCTCTTCTTGTCTCTCTTTACTCTCCTCAAGCGGAATAGAGAGAGTAAACATACTTCCTTTCCCTTCTTTACTTTGTAGAACAAGGCTTCCTCCCAGCATCTGTGCCAGTTCAAGACTGATACTCAGCCCCAATCCTGTGCCTCCATAGTTTCTTGTGGTGGAACCATCTGTTTGGGTAAAAGGCTCAAAGATCATTTTCTGTTTCTCTTCACTGATGCCTATACCGTAATCTTTTACTTTGATAACAAGTTTTCCGTCTTTATACCAGATAACACATTTTACCTTGGAATGTTCTGGTGTAAACTTGATGGCATTTGAGAGTAGATTGGTAAAGATTTGTTTGATTCTCAGGGCATCCCCAAAGAGTGATTTTGGCATATTGTTATTATATCGTACCTGAAAGACAATATTCTTTTCTGCCGCTCTGGCTTGAAAAAGTTCAGCAATATTGATAAGATCATCATAGGGGTTGAAGGTATAAGGTTCTATGGTTAGTTTACCACTTTCAATTTTGGAAATATCCAGAATATCATTAATAATCTGCATGAGTGATTCTGAAGCATTTTTTATAATTTTTAGATATTTTTGTTTTGTTTCATCTGTTTCATTCTCTTCAAGTAATTTGATAAACCCGTTGATAGCATTGAGTGGTGTACGTATTTCATGGGACATATTGGCAAGAAAACGGCTCTTTTGTTCGGTAGCCTCCTCTGCTTTTTGAGTTGATTGGGCAAGCTCCTTTGTCATTTTTTTGTATTCGTAGCGTTGTGTCCAAATCTCAAGAGCATGTTTTAAGACCTTTTCAAAGCGTTCAATATGGACAGGTTTTAGAATAAAATGTGATATTTCAAGGTCAATGAGTTCAATGAGATATTTAAATTCGGTATGTGCAGTAAAAACGATAACAATCTGACGGTCATTTAGTTTTTTAATCTTATGAATCATCTCAATACCATTACATTTTGGCATGTTGATGTCTGTTAGGACAAGATCGTAGTATTGCCCCTCTTTTTCATAGAATGAACGGTATTTTTCAATCCCTTCTTCACCATTTTCAGCACTGTCAATATGTGTAAAATACATACCGAGAAGATCAAGTGTACTCTCTCGGACAAAGGGATCATCTTCTACATAGAGCAGACGAATAGTATCTGCATTATGTAGAAGTTCCTGAATAGATTGATACATAGACAAAATGACTCCTTTTGTAAAATCTTATATCTCTTTATTGAGTATGGCTCTAATTTGATTGGGAATATAGTATTGAAACTGTTTAGGGTAGATGAAGAAATCCATTTCCCCTTTAATCTTTTCTATATCAGCCCAATTTTCGATATCAAAGTTGATTGCTACAACACCCATAGTTGGTATTTTTGAGATATGTTCATCAATGAGAGAGTTTGCCATATCGGTAATTTGAGGATTGTGTCCTACGACAAATATGCTCTGTGTCTCTTTCTCTTGAAGCATAATAATTTGCTTCAGTGTTTCTGTATCGGTAAAATAGAGTTCTTGCATATAGTTGATGGTGCCGTCAAATTCCAGTTTTTTGGCAAGACGATCAGCTGTCTCTTGTGTTCTGCATGCACAGCTGACAAGCATACTGTCAGGGCATACCCCTCTGAGTTTAAGGTATGAGCCTATGGTTTCGATACTCTTTTTGCCTTTTTTGGTTAAACCACGCTCAAAGTCACTGGCATCTATATCTTCCCAACTTGATTTCGCATGTCTGATTAAATATAATGTTTTAATTGTACACCTCGTTATTTTTTAATTAATTCTCTTGGATAAACAGATGGTTTTACATTTTTCCCAGTTCTTCTGACATATTTTTGGCTGCTTTATCCATAACCATTTTTGCCAAAGCTACATTTCCGTCATCTCTGAAGATGGCAAAGACATTTATTTTTGAGAAGTTGTCATCTGAAAGTAATCCTGCACTGTTAATTAAAAATACATGACCATCAAGGGTTTTTGCTTCAATAGAAGAGGCTTCAGAAAATCCAACGTCCAAAGAGGACTCCGATATCATTCTGTAGGCATCGTTGAAGATACTTGCAGAGTATGGAATATCTGTTCCTGTGTTTTCATTATCAATATAGAGTGTTTCTCCAGAGTAGTTTAGTACTGCCGAACCAAGATAGCCATTGACTGCACGCAGTCTTTTCATTGCATTGTTAAAATCAATCATTTTTTTCCTTTAGTTTTGTTATTTGTTAAGTTCATCCATACATTGGTTGAATGTTGCCAGACTATGCCCTTTTTCTGCAAGGAAGTCACCCAGTACTTTTACAGAAGCATCTATGTCACCATCTTTTTCTGCTTCACACATCTTTATATAGAGTTCATTTATAAGAGCTTTTGCATTTTCAGAAACTTTTTTTCTGGTAGAGACATAGTTTCTAAAAGAACCGTCAGGGTTTTTTGCCATTCTTACCTGAGCCAATACCCAGTAGTAGCTACCGTCCTTACATAAATTTTTTACAAAAGCGTGAACCTCTTTCCCTTCGGAAATATTGTCCCAAAGATATTTGAAAATAGCTTTTGGCATATCTGGATGTCTCAAAATAGAGTGTGGCTTGTCCAACAGCTCTCCTTGGGAATATCCTGAGATTTTCATGAAGATTGGATTGGTATAGGTAATATTACCCTCTGCATCTCCTTTTGATACAATCATATCAATATTGGTGATTTCACGTTCTACATCAGTAGGTGTAGGTCTTTGCATCTGTAACTCCTTTTAGATTTTATTTTGTAATAGTAACATAAAAATAATAGTATCTCTGTAAGAAATATCCTACACTTATATTAACTATAGTGTACTATAATTACAATTATAACTATAAATTGGGATGACAAAAATGGGACAGATGGAATCTAAAGAACTTAAACAACTTGTATCGGAATCTACAAAGAAGATACAGGTAGCTACAGACAATATTGAAATTAACCATATTGTTGAAAATCTGGTAAAACAGGTTATGGGTACAGACTATGCATCTTTATGGGTATTGCAAAAAGAGAGTGCCTCTTTGGTACGAAGCAGAGATGATGAGAGTATTAATGAAATCTCCATGCTTGGACAGCATGGTGTTTTGGCAAAATGTTTTTTTACCCTCAGTGGTGGTATTTTTAACTATCTTGCCAGCGAAAAAGAGTATCTGCCGGAAGTGGACAATCCTGACAATATCAGGATAAAATCAAAAATTATTATTCCTCTGATTGATAATGAAAATTTTTTAGGGATGATTACTGCCTATGCTTCGGTAAAAAAAATGAAGAATTTTACTCAAGATGATATGGAAATACTTGAAACGCTTGTGCCTTTTTTGATTAATGTTATCTATATGATGTATCCTGAACTAAAAACCTATGAAGAGGAGGTTTATGTCGGACAGCGTTTGGTTGAAAGTTCTGAAGTATTGGTTGGGAAGGTAGAAGAGGTACAGCATCAACAGCAAGAGACAGAAGAGGGTGAAGAAACTTTGAACTTTCTTGCCAATACAGTTCATGATATCAGAACACCTGCAAACTCTCTGTATGGTTTTCTTGAACTGCTTGAGGAACAACTTGAGGATAAAAGATTACTTTCCTATATTCAAAATGCCAAAGAGAGTGCTCATTTTATTAATAATATGACTACTTCTATTCTTGATCGTATCTCTTCTCAAAGAGACAGGGAGAATATAGAACATATAACATTGAATCCTACAAAGTTCTTTGCTGATATTGCAGAAACCTTCAGTGCCAATATGGCAAACAAAGGTATTACTTACAATATCTATATTGATCCCATGCTTCCCAAAGAGATTACAATAGAAAATATTGTACTTAAGCGTGTTTTGCTGAATCTGTTGAACAATGCCTATAAATTTACACCATCTAAAGGAGATGTTACACTTTGTGTGCAATATAAAAAAGATGAAAAGAGGATGAAGGTGATCGTCAGTGATACAGGTATCGGGATTGCTCCTGAAAAACAGGAAGAGATCTTTAAAGCATTTACGCAGGCTGAGGATGATACCAAGCAAAACTATGGCGGTACGGGGCTGGGGTTAACTATTTGTGCGGAATATGTAGATAGACTGGGTGGCAAACTAAAACTCAAAAGTGAACTTGAACAGGGAAGCAGTTTTTACTTTTCTCTGCCACTTGAGATTCATCAAAATGAAAAAATGTTTACACCTGTAAAGAATAGACAGATGCAAGTAGGTATAGTTCTTTCCAAGAAGAACCTTTCAAGTGCCAAAAACCTTGTGCGTTATTTAGGTAAAATGGGTATTGATAAGAAGCAAATTGGAACTTTGCAAAAAGGACAGGAAATTCCAGAGGGTATGACACATATTATCTGTTATCAAAATCAACTCAGTGACAAGATAGTATCTGAATCAAAATCAAGAAATATCCCTCTGCTTGTTGTTGAAGAGGAGTTCCTCTCTATGCTTAAATATGAAGAGAGTATTATCTCCCAATATGGATACTATGCCAATGACCTTTATGAATTTATTGCAGGGAATCAACCTTTACGCATACTTGTTGCAGATGATGACAAGATCAATATTGCATTGATTAAAGCCATTCTTTCAGAAGAGTTTTGTCATATTGATACAGTGGGCGATGGGGAAGCAGCACTTACCATGCTTCAAGATGCTTTGAAAGAGAACCATCCTTATCAGCTTGTCTATTTAGATAAACATATGCCGATTATTTTGGGTTCTGAGGTAATTACACGATATAGAAAGCTTGAAAAAGAGAAAAATGCAAAAAGTATTTTTGCTGTTTCAATCTCTGGAGATGGAGCTAAAGATGACAATAGTCTGGAGTTATTTGATATGTATGTAGGCAAGCCATTCAATAAAAAAGCAATACAGGAAACGTTGAAACTTGCAAGAGATTAAATCTTGCAAGTGCTATTATTTGTTACGATCTTCTTTTAACAGTTCAATAAGATTTTCTGTTTTTAATGGTTTGCTGTAGAGGTATCCCTGTACGGTAATATCTTCAAATTGGCGGATGATTTTATCATCTTCTTTGGTTTCTACCCCTTCTGCAATGACTTTTAGCCCAAGTATTTTTGCCATATCTACGATTGATTTAAAGAGTAGATAGTCTTTTTTGTTTAAATGGATATGATGGACAAAAGAACGATCAATTTTCAGGTAGTCAATAGGAAAATGCAGTAGATAGGTTAAGGAGGTATGTCCCGTACCATAATCATCTACTGCAAGAGAAAATCCAAGTGATTTCAGCTCTTTCAGGCGTGTGGTAAAACTTTCAAGATGATCGGGAATAGTGTCTTCCATAATTTCGAAGGTAAGGGGTCTTCCTTTTAGATTGTAGGCATCAAGCAAAAAAGTAACAGTATCAAGAAAACTCTCTTCCATAAATACCTGAAAAGAGAGATTTACTGCAATGGAAAAAGGTTTGATCTGCTCTGCGTCAAGGGTATGAAACAGTGAAGATACTTCAGTGAGTGTTTTAATCATCAAAGGGGTAATCATTCCATTTTTTTCTGCAAGCGGTATAAAAATATTTGGAGGAATATTACCAAGTTCGGGATGTTCCCAGCGTGCCAGAACCTCAGCCCCGATAAAGGCTGATTGGTCATAGTTGTATTGTGCCTGATAGACAAAATAGATCTCCCCGTTTTCAATAGCATGCGGAAGATCATGAAGCAGTTTAAACTCATGTTCATAGGAGAGTGTAGCTGTTTCATGGTTAATAGAGATACGGTTTGTTCCTTGTTGTTTAGATTCTTTCATACCATTTTCAGCTCTACTGATAAGCATTTGCGGGGTGGTGTCCTCTTTGGATGAGGTAGTTATGCCAATTGCTACGGTAAGATAGAGAAGATTTCCGTTAAAGCTCATAGGCTCACGTACGAGATTGATAATCTTTTTGGCTACAGCCATTAGGGGAGCTGTATCTTCTATGTGGTCTTTGACAATAGCAAAACTGTATGTACCCATACGTATAAAAAGTTCATCATCAAGAAGATTTGAAATATTTTTGCTTAGTTTTAAAAGTATCTCTTTATCGCTGTTGTAGCCAAAGAGATCATTAAAACGTGCAGGGTCATCTATTTCAAAATAGAGTATGCCTGTAGAAAGGTCTGTTGCGGATGCCAGTTTTTTCTCGAGATGCTCTACTAAAACATTATAGGTATAGAGTCCGGTCAGTATATCTGTTTTTGTCTGTTTCATCGTGCCTCTTTTAGTGTTGGAGAAGTGTTATTTGATTTGTAGCAGTTGTATGAAGTTGTGTTTGAAAGATTCAACCATAATTGGTTTTTTCATAAACAGATCAAAGTGTTCACGCTCGGTTTCATACTCATTGGGATAGATGGTCAAGGCTGCCAGTCTTGTTGTGTTGTCTTTTGCTTTTGCCTGTTTGGCAATATCTACGCCTGTACCGTCTGGGAGATTCATATCTATAATCATAGCATGATAGGCTGTATTCTCTTCAATCATTTTTAATGCTTCTTGGACACTGTGTGCTTCATTGATGACAATATCAATTTTAAATTCAGACATTATTTTTTGAACCAGCTTGGACTCAAACTCAATATTGAAACTGACATCATCTACAATTAAAATTCTTTTCTTCATTTTTTATTTCCCCATTTTTGATTATTTTAACAGATTTTATTATATTTTATTTCAAATTTATGTAAGTTATTTCTTACAAAAACCAATAATGTCTATGATTGTATCAATAAAATGTCTTATCTCAAAGAAAATAGATATTAATTATGATAAAATCCACAATATTTTTAGGGCGAAATTACAAATTAGTTTAGGGAGAAGAAATTTTGGAATGAAGAAAGAAAAACATTACACTCATACAATAATGATTGTCATGCTACTGGCAATATTGTATTATTTTGTAGCAGAAATAAGATTTGGGATAATGGTTGAGAATCGAATTATCAGTGCAGTTATTTTTCCATCTGAAGGTATTGCTCTGGCATTTGCACTCTTCTTTGGAAAAAAAGTATGGCCAGGGATATTTATAGCGCAATTTATGTTGTCTTATGGAGGGAATATTGATGTTGTTCCCTCTTTGCTCATTGCTTTGATTAATTCACTTGAAGCAATTATGGCTGTAACGATTTTTCATTGGTTTCATCTGAATAAAAATCTGAAAAGTCTGCGAGATATTTACGGATTGTTTTTGTTGATAGTACTGGTATTGCAGCCTTTTAGTACGATTTTGGCAAATGGGGTTCTTCGGTATTACGGATATGTTTCTCATGCAGAACTTTTCTCTTCAACCTTTTCATGGTGGTTTGGTAATGTTATGGGACAATTTTTATATACTCCTTTTCTTTTAATGCTTTTTTATTATTATAAAAGTCTAAATTTAAAAGAGTATCTGCTAAAAGGTATTCTTTTTGCTCTGTATAACTATCTGTTATTATTTGCTTTTAAAATAAGCAGTCCGCTGTTATTTCTTCTATTGACACTGCCTTTTTTGGTTTATACGGTTTATAAAGAAAATATTGCTTATGCTCTTTTTATGAATATTGTTACTTCGGAGGTGTTGTTGTTAAATGTCGGTCCTTTTGTATCATCTTCTGGTGAAGTTAACAGTATAGACTACAATTTGTATATTTTGACTATTACTCTTGTTATTTTTACTGCGGGGATTATTTTTGAAAATCAAAAAAAACAGGAGATAAGACTACATCAGACAATTGATGATGAAATAGAAAAAAATAAGCAACAGCAGATATTTCTGGTACAGCAGAGCAGACTGGCACAGATGGGAGAGATGATTGCTATGATAGCCCATCAGTGGAGACAACCTCTTAACTCGCTTTCTTTGATAAATCAGACGATTGTGCTTCGATACAAACGTGGTGAATTGGATGATGAAGTTATGGGTTCCTTTGAACAGAAGTCAAAATCTCTGATAGCGCATATGTCAACAACGATTGATGATTTTAGAAACTTTTTTAGAGCAAACAAAGAGAAAAAGTGTTTTTCTGTGAATGAAAGTATACAGAATGTTCTGAGGTTGGTAGACGGGGTAATCTCTTCAGAGAATATCTCTATAGGGTATAAGAGTGAGCATTCATATTTTACCTATGGGTATGCCAATGAATTTGAACAGATTCTTTTAAATCTTATTAATAATGCCAAAGATGCTTTGGTTGAGCATGAGATAGAGGAAAAATCTATTGGTATTCTTGTAACAGGGGATGAAACAGCTATTGTTGTCTGTATTGAAGATAATGCAGGGGGCGTACCTGAAGAGATTATGGATAAAATTTTTGATCCCTACTTCTCTACCAAAAATGAGAAAAATGGTACCGGACTTGGACTTTACATGGTAAAGATGATACTTGTTGATCATATGGATGCTGATATTTCTGTATCAAATACCAAAGATGGTGCATTATTTCAAATAACACTTCCAAGGTGTGAATCATGAGTTTAAATTCTTTTACGCTGCTTTATGTTGAAGATGATGTGGAGATTCAAAGTGCGATGAAGGATCTTCTTGAAAATGAGGTTCAAGCATTGTATCAGGCTTATGATGCACAAGAGGGCTTGGCATTGTTTCAGGAGAAAAAGCCAGATATTGTGCTTGCTGATATTAGTATGCCACAAATGGATGGTCTTGAGATGGCAACCCGTATCAAGCAGATAGATAAAAATCAGCCTATTGTGATGATAACAGCCTATGATGAAAAAGATATGTTGTTGCGAGCCATAGATATTGGGATAGATGGTTATGTTGTAAAGCCTGTAGATTTAGAGAAACTTCTTGGAAAACTTGAAAGTATTTCACAAAATTTATGTCACAAAAAAGATGTAGAAAAAGCAAAAGAGGAGAGGTTGAGGGAAAAAGAGAAAAAGCTCTATGAGTTGGCACATTTTGACCCTTTGACGTCTATTTCAAATCGTTTTCTTTTTCAGCAGGAACTTGAGCAAATTGTCAAAGAGACAGAGCAAAAGCAGTCTCAAACAGCACTTTTGTTTATTGATCTTGATAATTTTAAAGCAATCAATGATACCTATGGGCATCGAGCAGGGGACAGTGTTTTGGTTCATTTTGCTGCTAAAGTAAAAAAACTTGTAGATAAGAATGATATTTTTTCCCGTATTGGCGGGGATGAATTTGCAATTATTGTTAAAAATGTTTCCTCTGGAAAATCTTTGGAGATATTGGCTCAAAATATTGTTGAAAGTACTAGAGAAGCAACACTTTTTGAGGGAAAAGAGTTATTTGTATCATGCAGTATTGGTATTGCTGACTACTCTTATGTAGATGGAGATATGGAAACATGGGTACATCAGGCAGATACGGCGATGTATCAAGCCAAATCAAAAGGAAAATCCAATTTTGTATTTTATGAAAAATAGTGGATTAGTTTTTGGGTAAGACCTCTCTCATTATGTGAAACCAATTTCTATGAAATACTCTTTGAATATATAACTTATGATGAGGCACACTGCACCCTGTACAGTTTTGGTGTATGGCATCATCACTGATGTATTGGCTACCCTCTTTAGCATCGATGTTGCAAATAGAGTAGAGAGTTTTGTTTTCTACTTTCTTGAAACCTTCCTCATCAAACCTAAAATTGGGACAGGCACAGAGGTAGCAGTTTAGCTCTTTTATGTCGTGGCATTTTTTATGCTTTTTGTAGAGAGGGCAGAAGTCTGGCTCTTTTTCTACCATGTTTTCAAACCTGAAGTAGGCGATAATCTCATCATCATTCAGGTGTGTGAGTTTGTCCATGATGGCTTTGTGTTTTTCTCCGTGTGTTTGAAACCATGAGCTATATGACATTGTCTATCCTTATGTATTCTAGGTAGGCTATTTTGTTTTTGGCATAACCCAGCATTATCATCATTTGTTGCAGTGTACCACCATGGGAGCAGATGAGTATCTCTTTGTTTTCAGGTAATGCCTCTAAAAACTCTTTAATCCGTGCCTCAAATGCCTCTTGAGACTCGTCACAAATATATTCATGCCATGACTCTCTTTGTTCTATATAGCTGGATTTATAGGAGGTTAGCTTCTCTATCTCGTTAAAATTCAGTCCCTCTATCTCCTCTTTAAAACGTACTTCACGCAGGCGTTCATCGGTGATGTACTCAGTAATCCCCATCATCTCTAAAGTCTGCTGACAGCGTACAAGGTCTGAAGAGTAGATGAGGTCAAACTTCTGTTTGCCAAGGAGTGCTACTTTTTGTGCATCAAAGAGTGAGGGGTCTATGTTGAGGTCTGTCCATCCGTTATAGCGATGTTCATTCTCTTTGGGTAAAGCAGCATGACGCAGGAGAGTTAGAGCCATAGTATTATCATGCCTTGTCTTGTATTAAAATCAAATAGAATGAGTAGGTAGGTCAGGTGCAACAAGGCAAAGTTTAGACCAATGCAAATATTTTTCATATATGTGCAGGTAGAGAGTTCATGAATATTTGAAAGCTACTATTTTGTGAAGCTATCTTTATAAGCTTTTTATGTTTTAAAAACTCTTGGGTTAATTTATCATAATTTCTATAGTTCTTTTCAGTTTTTAACCTTTTTGAGACTTTTTGAACTTCTGCTTTTAATTTATCTTCACAGTTAAATATTGTCTCTTTTTTAGATGTTGCATATATGGGTAAAATCCAACACTCCAAAGAGTGAACAGATATAGCAAAGATGATTTTTTCTCTATTTTCAGAATAAAAGCTTTCTTTACTATCAATCTTCTCTACCATTTTTTGAATTACACACTCAATTATCTCTTCAACAGATTGATTATTGGAACAATTAAAATCTTCTGCAATATCTGTATCTATTTGAATAACAATATATTGGCTGTTTAAAACGTCATCACGAAAACGACTCTCTCCTAAATAGTTAAATATCGCACTCCAACCTGTACCAAATTCACTATAAGCCTGTTTCCTATCGGTCTCATCACGAGGAGGTTCAAGAGCAAAAATCTCTTCATCTAAATCATCATAATCTTTATAAAATCCACACAAAATATTTTCAATAACAAT
>FPHI01000029.1_pt1 | contig 36877 bp, 33 predicted proteins | sample 1057421 | NCBI WGS metagenome assembly FPHI01 (sample SAMEA4473311, study PRJEB15554) | hydrothermal vent metagenome | biome: marine basaltic hydrothermal vent biome; feature: marine hydrothermal vent; material: water | place: Pacific Ocean | collected 2011-06-14/2011-07-23 | depth 1155 m | reverse complement strand
CAAGTGCTGAGTACAATATCAAGTTTCTGGAAGATTTGGGGTTTACAGATATAAAAGTATCGCTTAAAGCAAGTGATGTGGGAAGAACCGTTGATGCCTATAGAATGTTGCGGCCGAAGAACCATTATCCTTTTCATTTGGGTGTAACAGAAGCTGGTACGGTTTTTCATGCTACGATTAAATCATCTATCGGGCTTGGGGCTTTGTTGCTTGATGGTATTGGAGATACGATGCGTATTTCTATTACGGGGGAACTGGAAGAGGAGATTAAAGTAGGTAAAGCCATACTTAAAGATTCTGGATGTTTGCAAGAGGGGCTGAACATCATCTCCTGTCCTACCTGTGGACGTATAGAGGCTGATTTGGTCAGTGCAGTAGCAGAGGTAGAGAGACGAACAGCGCATATTAAAACACCCATGGATGTCTCTGTCATGGGATGTGTGGTTAATGCTATAGGAGAGGCAAAACATGCAGATGTTGCTATTGCCTATGGTAAAGATGCTGGGCTTGTCATGATAAAAGGTGAGGTAGTAGCAAGGCTTCCGGAAGAAGAATTGGTAGATAGATTTGTAGAAGAAGTAGAAAAGTTTGCCAGGGAGAATAGGTAAAATGGAAAATATGTACAATCTTAACATAGAGCGTGCCGTACTCTCTGCTATTATTTTTGATCCTGAGATTTATGAAGATATTGCTTCAAAACTCTCCCCGCAAGATTTTTATCTACCGTTTCATCAATATATATTTACGGCAATGGAAGAGCTTAGCGCCCAAGAGAAACCATTGGATGATGAGTTTTTGCGTGCCAAGCTTACAAGTATGGGTAAGTTTGATGAAGTAGCCATGCTGGATGTTCTCTCTGCCAATCCCATCAGTAACACTTCTGCTTATATGCAGGAGATTAAAGCAAAGTCAAGCAAGCGGGCATTAGCTACACTTGCTACTGAGATAAAAAAAGTAACCATTGAAGATGACTTGCCAGCAGAAGAGGTGATGAATCTGGTAGAGAAAAAACTCTATGAGATTACACAAAATTCAACGTCTGATGACTTTAGAGAGTCTAAAGAGATTACTTTAGCCATGATGGAAGAGATAGAACGACTTAAAGCACTGGGAAACTCCAAGCTTATTGGTACAGATACAGGATTTATGAATCTTAATGAAAAGACATCAGGGTTTGGTAAAGGAGATTTGGTCATTATTGCAGCGCGTCCTGCAATGGGTAAAACGGCTATAGTTCTCAATATGGCGCTTAAAGCCATAGAACGAAATGAGGGGGTGGCATTTTTTTCATTGGAAATGCCCGCAGAGCAATTGATGTTAAGACTGTTGGCAGCAAAGACTTCTATTCCTTTGCAAAAGTTAAGAGTAGGAGATTTGACAGATGAGCAGTGGTCTCAACTCTCTGCTGCAACAGATGAACTTTCAACAAAGAAGCTTTTTGTAGATGATGGAGGGTATGCAACCATTCACCATGTACGTTCAAAGTTACGAAAACTTAAAACACAGCATCCTGAGATAACGGTGGCAATTATTGACTACCTTCAACTCATGTCTGGTGAAGGAAAAGAGGGAAGGCAACAAGAGGTTTCTGAAATATCAAGAGGGCTAAAGCAGTTGGCAAGAGAGTTGCAGATACCGATTGTAGCACTCTCTCAGCTTAACCGTGGGTTGGAGGCAAGAGAAAATAAACGTCCTATGCTCTCAGATTTACGTGAGTCTGGAGCCATTGAACAGGATGCCGATATTATTTTGTTTGTCTATAGAGGCAATGTCTATAAAATGTCCCAACTAAAAGAGAAGATAGAAAAAGCAAAAGCAGAAGGGAGTGCCGATAAAGCACGAGAGTATCAGGCTGCCTATGATGAACTCAATAGGAAAAATGATGAAGAGGCTGAACTGATTATTGGGAAACAGAGAAATGGACCTACTGGTACAGTGGAGCTTATTTTCCAAAATAGATTTACACGTTTTGTAGATAAATCGCATACTCCTGCCTTTGAAATAAGCTACGAAGATGCAGATATTCCAATGCAAGAAGCCAATATTAGTATAGAGATGCCAAGCATTTAGATACGCTTATGGGGATGCAGTTGGAAAAACCTAAACTCTTTCCTGAAAAACAAACCTTTATTTGGTTTGTATCTATTTTACTGCTTTTGATAGGGATACGATTAGTATTTCATTATCATACCTATCAAGAATTTATCGCTAAACCTTTTTATTATACCCATGCTACAGTCATAACATCTTATGAAAAAAATAAAAAAAATAAACGTTATCACGTACTCAAATTAAAAAGTGATGAAGGATTTACTTTTTATACGACAAGTCACAGAAGAGAAGGGTTTAAGCATAAGCGTTTGCGTTTACAAATATTTCCTAATGAGAGTATAAAATTTAGAGATTATCTGGGTACATTTTATGTGAAAAGTAAAATAAAATATCAAGAGAAACTGCCTATTATGCTTAAAGATAGACTTCTTGATTATGTGGCTAATCAGCACCAAAACAGTGCAATGGCAACTTTTTATAATGCTATATTTTTTGCAACACCCCTAGAGAAAGCTTTAAGAGAAAAAATAGCGCTGCTTGGTATAAGTCATTTAGTGGCTTTAAGTGGGTTTCATTTGGCAATATTATGGGGATTGGTCTATGGCTTGCTGCTTTTATTTTATCAACCATTACAGCAAAAGTATTTTCCTTATAGACAGGCTCTGTTTGATGTAGGTATTGTAGCTATGACTATACTTGGGTATTATGTTTGGTTTGTAGATTTTCCTCCTTCGTTAGTACGTTCTTTTGCTATGGTTTTAGTGGGTTGGGGTGTCTTGTTATTGGGGATAGAGTTACTTAGTTTTAGTTTTTTGGTTTCTGTATTTTTGTTCTTGATTTTGCTTTTTCCTTCACTCCTTGTATCGCTCTCTTTTTGGCTCTCTGCAGCAGGAGTATTTTATATATTTCTTTTACTCCAATACACTAAAACATGGAATAAATGGTTGATTACTTTAGGGGCTCTTCCTATAGGCATATTTATGTTGATGTTACCTGTTGTGCATACAATATTTGGAGTAACAAGTCTGTATCAATTGATATCACCGATGTTATCTTTACTCTTTGTATTTTTTTATCCTTTTGTTATATTGCTTCATTTTTTAGGTTTAGGAGGTATTTTTGATACCTATTTACTGTGGTTGTTTTCTTTGCCAGCAGATAGTGCAGAAAACATTATACCTTTAGGGGTAGCACTTGGATATTTGGGGTTGTCTATTGTAGCAATTTGGTATCGTAAAGTTTTTTATCTGCTGCTTGGATTGGCAATCTTATATATGTTCTATCTCTTCATCTTTGTTGAGCAGGTCACAAAACTTTAGACCATGTATAAAAATAGCCCAAGAGATATAAATCCATAAAAAGAAAAAGAGGATAGTTGAAACACTTCCATAGATGCTGGCATAGGTTTTATTGTGCAGAACATAGAAAATAAATGCACTTTTACTCATGTACCATATCAGTGAAGCAATAAAGGAGCTTATCAGTGCAGCGGAGACCTCTATGGGTAGATTGGCAGAGAGTTGATAGGCAACATAAAATATCATCCAGACAATGAAGTAGGGTAGAAAACTATAGAGATGAATCATACTGGTAATCGTTGTTTTGTCCAAATAGTCCTGTATCAAACCTGAGATAAAAAATGAAAGTGCCATAAGTATAGGTAAAATGATGACTAATAGAGTATAGGTTTTTACTGCTTGCCACAGGGTGCGAGAGGGGGTATCAAAAATATCATTGACAATATAGTCATAGTTTTTAAAAAACATAATAGCAGCAAAAATAACATAAAAAGCACCTACATAGCCTAGTTTATCCGAGTTTTCCATATAGGTATTGATATGTTCCATAATGACTTTAGAGTTTGTGGGCATGAGATTTGAAAAGATAAGTTTTTCGACTTTATCGTATATGTTTTCAAAAAGAGGCATTTTTGTAAAAATGGAAAGAAAGATAACCAAAAGAGGAATAATAGAGAAAAGTGTACTCCAGCTTAAAGAAGAAGCATAGTGACCCAACCTGTCATCAAAGAGGTCTTTAAAAAAATCTCTAATAAAAAGATAATAATTTTTAAAGATACGCTTTAATTGGGTATTTTTTCTCATCTATTTTGGTAATCCCATTTTTCCAGGATTTAAAATATTGTTAGGGTCAAAAGATTTTTTAATATCTTTAAAGAGATTAAGCTCCATCTCGTTAAAAGCTATGCCCATAAATGGTGCTTTTGATGTACCTATGCCATGCTCACCAGAGAGTGTTCCCCCCATAGCAACAACCATTTGAAAGATCTCTTCAATGGCTTGATGTCCTTTATGTAGCTCCTCTTCATCACTCCCATCTACAACCATGACATTTACATGAATATTTCCATCTCCTGCATGTCCAAAACAAGGTACTTTAAATCCATACTTTTCACCAATAGCATAAATATTTTTAAGTGCTTCAGGTAACATGCTTCTTGGTACGGAGATGTCTTCATTAAGTTTTTTATTACCAAAAATGGTGATGGAAGGTGAAGCATTACGTCTTGCGTACCACAGTTCGTTTCTATGCTTATCATCATTTGCGACAATGAACTCTTGGGCATTGTTCTCTTTAAAAGAGGACTCAAGTGTCTTTAGTTGGAATGCCACCTCTTCAGGAACATTGCCATCCACATCACCAATGAGTAATGCACCAGCATTGGCAGGTAACTCAATACCCAGCTTCTCTTTGAGTGCCTGTACAACCAGAGCATCCATAAACTCCATGGCTACAGGGTTTGCACCTGAGGCTAAAGACTTAAAGACCGCATTCATGGCATCATCTACAGAAGGGAAAATACCCATGTAGCCTTTGGTATATTTAGGTTTAGGGATGAGTTTGAGTGTAAGTTCTGTTAAAACGGCAAGTGTACCTTCGCTACCTATGAGAATACCAGCTGTGTTATATCCAGCAACATCTTTAATGGTGCGTTTCCCTGCACGGATGATGTCTCCATTTGCTCGTACAGCACGCAGTGCCATGACATAGTCTTTGGTAATACCATATTTTGCAGCTCGCATACCCCCTGCATTTTCACTGACGTTTCCACCAAGTGTAGAGTACTCTTCACTTGCAGGGTCTGGCGGATAAAAAAGACCTACCTTCTGAGCAGCTTTTTGTAAGTCCATATTGATGACACCTGGCTGAACAACTGCTACCATATTTTCCATATCAATCTCTAAGATTTTATTCATATGTTTTTCCATCGCAAGCGTAATACCGCCATTGGCAGGAAGTGCCCCACCTGTAAAACCAGAACCAGCTCCACGAGGGGTAATAACAATACCATGTTCATTACAGTAACTCAAGATAGCTGAGACATCTGCTTCATCTCGGGGGAAGACAACTGCTTCAGGTTCAAAACGCGTACGTGTAGCATCATAGGAGTAGGCAATGAGATGTGCTTTGTCTGAATAGACATTTTCTTTTCCTACAAGCATTTCAAAGTGGTTAATATGCTTCTTCTCCAGCATTAAAATGCTCCTGCCATATCATAATAATTTTCTTCTGATTGGCTACTGAACCAACCACTCTCTAACTTATCAAAATGCATATAAAATGGATATTGTCCCTTTGGGGGAAGGTTTGAAACTTTTTTTTGAGAGATAATTTTTTGGGAGATTGGGTCAAAGAGTATGGCACTGTTTTTGCGAACAATATAAATAAGTCCTACCTGATATTTTTTTGCAAAATCAGCAAGATTTTCTTTGGTGACACTCTCTTCACCCTCTGTCATCAGGTAGAGTGCAAAAAGGTCGGGATGTATCCACTTTTTATGGTTTGCTTTGACAATGGCACTATAGGTGTCTGCATCAGGAGCAAGGAGAAGTACATTACGATAGAGGTATCCGCCTATAACTTCATCTCCTACTTTTACAGGGGTATTGATTGTTGGTAATTGGTTGTGATGGATAATATCATCACTTAACAAAGAGGCTGTACCGTCTGATGCAGTTTGTACAATGCGTGAAGTAATAGCTGTAAGTCCGTTTCCATAGTTGTGTACTACTACTCCTGAGATGCCATTTGCAGGAAATTTAGTATTGAGTATAACAGATGAACCATTTATAGACTTGATAGAGGTATGAACAGATTGGGGGAAAAACCCTGCAAAAAGAGGTAAAGACAATAGTGTTAAAAATACTATTTTAAACATAGTAATCCTTTGTTATAGTTATTGTATTGATTATACAAGTAATATAGTAAAAGTTTATTGATGTAGGAAGGGAAGCTGAGAGATTAACTTATTTCAGTTATAATACTGCCCAATTATAGATTAGGGTGACTAAAAGAATGGGTATTTTAAAAAGTATAGCTATATGGATTTTGATTATCAATGTATTGTTTGGTGCCAAAGTAACTATGGAAAAATGGAAACGGGGAGAAACTTTTTCTCAATATATTCATAGACATAATGTTCCTCTTGATATTTTTAAATCTATCTCTTCGGAAGATTTGAAATTTCTTTCTGAAATTCGAGGTGATCAGGAGTATTACGAACTAAGAGACCCTATAGGTAATTTGGAGCAAATACTTATTCCTATTGGTATTGAGATGCAAATTAGAGTAGCCAAAGAGAGAAAAACAAATCATTATACATTTGATATTATTCCTATTGTCTATAAACAAGATGAATATTATGCAAGTGTAATGATTGAGTCCAATCCCTATATTGATATCAGGAAATCTTTAAATCACCCTGCACTTGCCGATAAAATGGGACAACTTCTAAAAGGAACCATAGATACCAGAAAATTAAAAAAGGGTGATAAAATTTCTTTTGTCTATGAACAAAAAACACGTATGGGAAGACCATATTATATGCCGCATATCAAGATAGCCATGCTTGAATCGCAGGGTAAAAAACAATTTATTTATGCAGATGAAGATGGCTATGGATATACCAGTGACAAAAAGTCACAGGCTTATACGGTAAGAGGAAGAAAGAAAATAACCTATACCCGTCGTGTAGCCAGAAAAAGCAGATCTTCTCGCTTTGGTATGCCTTTACGTCATATCAGGGTTACTTCTTCTTTTTCCAGAAGAAGATGGCATCCTATTTTAAAACGCTACCGTCCGCATCATGGTACAGACTTTGGTGCAAGAAAGGGAACACCACTTTTAGCTGTAAATGATGGAAGAGTCAGTTTTTCTGGTTGGATGAGAGGCTATGGAAATGTTGTCAAAATCAGACATGCGGGGGGATATGAATCTTTATATGCGCACCAAAGCCGCAGACGAGTCAAGCGGGGGCAAAGAGTAAAAAAAGGGCAGATTATAGGGTATGTAGGAAGTACAGGACGAAGTACAGGACCTCATTTGCATTTTGGTTTGACAAAAAATGGCAGATGGGTTGATCCGATGAAGGTGCTTCGCAGAAAGTCAGCAGGCGGTACAATACTCAAAAAGTTTACAAAATATAAAGAGACAACCACAACCAAATATAAAAAAGTAGTGATTAAAAATGCCAAAGAGAATAAAGCTAAACTTTTAGCATATCTCAAGCACAGCAATAAACCTTTTATATGGGATGATTTTACACAAACAAGTATGAGAATAAATGATGAATAATCACATAAAGCACTTTACTTTACAACCTCTAAAGAATGCAAAGTTTATTAAAAGTTCTTTGGCTACATATGAACAAAATGGCAAAGAAAAATCTTGGGAGATTGTAGCAGCACATGATTCTGTAGCAATATTGATTTATCATAAAGAAAAAAATGCGTTTATTTTAGTGAAACAGTTTCGCCCTGCTGTGTACCTGAACAACAATGATGGACTGACCATAGAACTTTGTGCAGGCATTGTCGATAAAAAACTCAGTTTGGTTGAGATAGCAATGGAAGAGGTTGAAGAAGAGTGTGGGTATAGAGTTGGTGTAGAGAAGATAGAAAAAATAACCTCTTTTTATACCTCAGTGGGTTTTGCAGGAACTAAACAGATGCTCTATTATGTTGAGGTAGATGAAAACATGAAAGTGAGTGAGGGTGGAGGTGTAGATGATGAACAGATAGAGGTAGTAACTCTGCCTGTTTATGAAGCAAAAACACTCATTTATGATGAGCGTATTGCCAAAACACCTGGTTTGATGTTTGCTTTTATGTGGTGGTTTAATAGGAGTTAGGAATATACCGTTATGGTACAATATCTCCTGGTTCATAGGAAGCATAAAATACAGAACCGTCAGCAAAAGTGTTCACCGTTAGTTTTGAAAAAGATTCAAGGTAGTCCCAAAACTCTTTAATTAATGTAAACTCTACATGTTGTGCTTTGTCTGCCAAGGCTTCACGAATTGTGCCAAGCCACTCTATACGTGATTTTTCAGTAATAGAAAAGTCATCATGAATACGAATCATATACTCATTAAGATCTGCACCTTTTGATTCATTTTCATAAACTTTTGGTCCCCCGCAAATTTGTACAAAGAATTTTGTATTTTTTACTTTAACCTCTTCAAACTCTTTTTCATCCTGTGGGAAGAAGTGTGATATTTCACTTTCATAGATTTTGTCATAAAAGTCATACATAAGTTCTTTCATTCCGGCTTCTTCACCAACAGCCTTATAAAAAGCTTTGGGTGGAAGTCTGTATTTAACGGATGCTCCTTTATCTACAGGAGTAAAAGGTAAACTCATAATCTCTTTTCTTGTTGCCATAGTTATCCTTGATAGTATTAAGTAGTATGGATTATAATAGATATAGTTTAAAGAGGGTATTAAAAGTCACAAAATCTTTTAAGTAAGCACGCATATGTTTCTATGCGTCTGTCTCTAAGAAAAGGCCAAATGTCTCTTACCTCTTTGGTTCGTTCATGGATTATATCTGCGTAAAGGATGGTTTCATTTTGATGGTTGGCATGGGCGAGCATCTCTCCCTGTGTACCACAGATGAAGCTGTTTCCCCAAAACACTGTACCCTTTAGAACCCCTGAGGTATCAGGTTCAAAACCTACTCGGTTACAGCTTATGACGGGTATGGCATTGGCAATGGCATGGGAGCGTTGAATCGTTATCCAGCTTTCAAGTTGTCGTTGTTTCTCCTCTTTGCTGTCTTCATCAAACCAACCAATAGCAGTAGGGTAGATGAGTATCTCTGCTCCTTTAAGTGTCATAATACGTGCAGCTTCTGGATACCATTGATCCCAGCAGATGAGAACGCCCAATTTTCCCACAGAGGTTTGTATGGGTTCAAACCCTATATCACCAGGGGTAAAGTAAAATTTTTCATAAAACCCAGGGTCATCAGGAATATGCATTTTACGGTATTTTCCAGCGACAGAGCCATCTTTTTCAAAAACTACAGCAGTATTGTGGTAAAGCCCTGCTGTACGTTTTTCAAAAAGAGAAGTCACCAGAACAATATTATTGGATTTTGCTACGTTTGACCAGTAGGCTACATCTTCTTCAAAACTATTGGCATAGGCAAAAAACTTTGTATCTTCACTTTGACAAAAGTACTCTGTTTGGTGAAGTTCTTGAAGTACCACAAGTTCTGCACCGTTTTGTGCTGCCTGGGCTATTTTGTTTTGGGTAGCTGTTAGGGTTTCTTCTTTGGTTGAATAATATTTTTGTTGGATTAGTGCTGTTTTCATACTTATGATTTTAACCAAAACTTTCTTTTTTTGTCTTTTGAGATTTTTTACTATATACTTTGATGAAAGAAATGAACCTATTGTGAGATAAGAAGTTTGGTTTATTTGAACATTCTCTATAAAAAGGAAAAGATATGAGAGAAATAGGAGTATGGGGTATAGTCTCTTTATTGTTAATTGGCTGTGGAGGCAGAGGTCCTAAGGTAGGTGTTGAAAATAATACAACTATTCCAAGAAGTGGTATTTATAACCGTATGGATGATGAGCAAACAAAATATTTGAAAGTTATTAATTATGCCAGAGGTATTGCACGTGAGTGTAAAAGTAATGAGGTATCAGAAGAAAGTAGAGGTTTTTTCCCCGCAGCAAGTCCACTTACAATAAATCATCATTTGTATAAAGCAGCACGGGAACATAGTATAGATTTGGCAAAAAGTAATACATTTTCTCATTATGGTTCCCAAAAGGATTCAGACATAACAGGAGTCAAATTGGGACATCCAAGTACATTTGTTGAACGTATTAAATCCAATGGATATGTAGGTTATAGAGCAGTAGGAGAGAATATACTTGCAGGGAAATCAACAATTGAAGATGCTGTATCTGTATGGTTGGATAGCCCAGGACATTGTGCCAATATAATGAATGCTTCCTATAAGGAAATGGGAATAGCAAAGTATAAAAATAGGAAAAGTTCCTATAAAATTTATTGGAGTAATGAGTTTGGTGCCAAATAATTTTAGTAGGCTATCTGCATAGTTGAACAGTGCAGACTTCCCCCCTGTTCTATAATCTTTAAACAGTTAATAGGGATAATCTCCCTATCTGGAAATATTTCTACAAATATTTCATGTACTATTTTATCATTTTTATCACTATAGGTAGGGTAGATGAGTGCATGGTTGGTAATAAGAAAATTGGCATAGGTAGCAGGGAGTCTTTTTTTCTCATTATTGTATATGGCATCTGTCATGGGAAGCGCAATAAGAGTGTATGGATTTCCTTTGGTTGTTTTAAATGTTTTGAGTTGTTCTTCCATCTTTTGAAGTGCTTCATAGTGTTCATCTTCTTTATTGTCACATTTGACATAGAGGATGGTCTCTTCATTGACAAAACGTGCCAGAGTATCTATATGTGAGTCTGTATCATCTCCTGCCAGATATCCATAATCCAACCATAAAATACGTTGTGCCCCCAGTTCTTCTTTGAGTTTTGCTTCAATCTTCTCTTTGCTGAGTCCACCGTTTCTGTTTAGGTTGCAAAGACAAGCTGAGGTAGTTAAAATAGTACCTGCCCCATCACTCTCTATGGAGCCACCTTCAAGTACAAAATCAATCTTTTTCAAAGGGGTAACTCCCATGTATCCTTTTTGGTGTAAAGTACTGTTTACACTATTGTCAAGTGATGCTTCAAATTTTCCTCCCCATCCGTCAAAGGTAAAGTCAAGCAGTTTCTTTTCTCCCTCTTCAAAGATACTGATGTACCCATAGTCTCGTATCCATGTATCATTGGTGGGTATCTCTATGAAAGTTATATTATGTGTGTTGCAAAACATTGAGGTAATTTTATTTTTATCTTTGCAGATAATATATACAGCTTGCCCATATGCAATGGATTGAGCGATACGTATAAAAGGAGAGAGTGCTTCATCGAGACCTCCGTCATTCCAATCTGTCTCTTCATGAGGGAAACTCATAAGTACACATTGTTGTTTTCTCCACTCAGCGGGCATAATTTTCATTTTAAGTTCCTCAATTTTCAATTTCTAATTTCTAATTTCTAATTTTTTACTATAATACACTATGGCATTTATAAAAATAAACAGAGAAAATTTCTATCACAATCTTAACCAAATCGTACTAAAAACCGGCTCAAGAGAGAAAATAGCCATTGTCTTAAAAGATAATGCCTATGGGCATGGTTTAGTGCTGATAGCAAAATTGGCTTCAGAGTTTGGTATTAAGCATGCAGTTGTACGTAGAACAGCAGAAGCCAAGCAGATAGAAGCCTTTTTTGATACGATTTTAATTTTGGGTGACAATAGTATTACGCATGAGAAGTTTCACTATACGATTAATACACTAGAAGATATTGTACAAGCACAAAAAGGTGCAAAAGTTGAACTTAAGGTAGATACGGGGATGCATAGAAATGGTATCTCTATGCAGGAACTTGACAAAGCTTTAAATGCTATTGTTGCACATGATTTAAATCTTGTAGGTCTTATGACACATTACCGAAGCGCAGATGAGCTTAGCTCAGAGTTATTTTGGCAACAAAAAAACTTTGCATGGGTAAAGGAAAAAGTAAAAAATGCAGGTTTTGAAAATGTACGCATACACTCATATAATTCTGCAGCGTTGTTACGAAGTAAAGATTTTACTGAAGATGTAGTACGTGTAGGTATAGCTGCATATGGCTATAACGAGTTACCTACAATTTTTGATAAGAGAGTATTAAAGCCCGTACTCTCACTTCATGCCAATAGAGTCTCTTCAAGAGTGTTAAAAAAAGGAGAGCGTGTAGGATATGGTGGTGACTATATGGCTACTCAAAATATGACTGTCTCTACGTATGACTTAGGATATGGTGATGGTTGGTGTAGAGGAGATTCAGGTAAACCTTTTATAACCGCAGATAAATTACCTATACTTGGACGCGTCTCTATGGATTTTATTACATTGGCATCAGATAAAGAAGAAGTATGTGTAGTGAATGATGCACAAGATGCTGCCAAACAATTAGGTACCATCTCTTATGAAGTAATGACAGCACTACACAAAGATATTAAGAGGGTACTACTGTAGCATTTGTAGCCTCAGTGCCTCTTTGGCAAGTTCTCTTTGGGTTTTTTGTTTTTGTTTGGCAGACCTTATTTTTATATCTTTTTTCTGCATAGTTTTGGGTGTTATTTCTGGATATGAAGAGGTCTTTTTTACATCAATTCTATCTTCAGGCATTTTCCAATTTTCTTTCTCTACTTTGTTGCTTATTGCTGTTGCTTGTACAGGATTAGCTTTCTTGGTTGCCTCAGTGATTAAATTGAAAAGAATCATAACAAAAATAGAACATACAGCAATGGCAATAAAAAAGATAATTTTAAAGAACAATTTCTTTTTATGAGATTTTTTCTGCTTTAATTGAGTAGGTTTAGGTACACCTGTTTCTGTAGAAATCTCTTCTAATATATTATTGAGAACAACATCTTTAAAATATTTTTCATCTTCAGGTTTTTTTATTTTCACGGGATTCTTTTTTAGACAAATTTATAGTATATTTTATTGAATTAAACTTAAATGGAGTAAGGGGAATTTTACTTCCCCGCTACACTGTACTTTGAGAGGCTAGGCTCTAAATCGTGTACCAATCTGTACCATTGCGTGTACCACTTGCTCTGCGGTGTAGTGAGTTGTGATGATTTTCTGTGAGATGACTTGATATGCTTGAAAGCCCGTATTTTAGGGATTTACAAAGAATTGTGATTTTTTATGAGTTGTATTGAATTGTTACGAAATGTAGCTAATGGTGGAGGTGAGGGGAATTGAACCCCTGTCCTAAAATAGATAGAACTATGACTCTACATGCTTAGTCAGTGTTGTTAGGTTTAATCTAGTTTTGTACGACACTCAAAACTTTGCTAGACGAGCTAAGATTCTCACCCTGTGGCATAGCTTCCACGGGGCATAGTCATCAGATGTGATACCCAAAAATCCTGTTAAGATGACACTCCCAGGCAGGGCAGTCCTCCGCGTGAGCGGGGTTAATGACTTACGCTACTGCGTAAGCTGGACGGTAATCTGTATTGTTTGCGTTTAAATGCGTGTGAGCCGCGTAACGGAATTGCTCAGTCCGACATGCACATAGCCCCGACTACTCCAGTCGAAACCAAGTCACCCCCATATTTGGAAAGTGGTGCGATGATAACACTTTTAGACTATTTTGTCAATATTCTTTGGTATTGTTGGGAAAAATAATTGTTAAATATTTTTATGTTCTAGAGAACAAGTAAAATACTTCGTCTTCTATGTTACAATATATGATATTGTTGGAGAAAGGTTGATTATTGTGCGTTCTTTAAATATGTATTATGAAGATGTTGTCAGTTTGGAATTGTTTGTCAATACGCATAACATTTTAAATAGTGACAGGTTGTTGATTCAGGTTTTTGCAGGAGTAAATGATAAAGCCTATATTCAGAGTCTTGTAAAAGATATTATGCATATACTCCCTGATGCTGTTGTGATTGGGGCTACTACCGATGGTGAGATTATGAATGGAGAAGTGTCAACATATAAAACCGTGTTAAGTTTTACAGTATTTGATTCTACAAGCATAACTGTTGCATCCATAGAACATCAAAAAGACGGTTATTTCTCTGGAAAATATTTGGCTCAGACATTGATAGAAGAGGATACTAAACTTTTAATAGCATTTTCGGATGGACTGCATAGTAATGGAGAAGCTTTTTTAGATGGTATTTCCGAGGTTAATGAGAAGATTATGGTTGCGGGTGGATTGGCTGGAGATAATGCTACTTTTGCGACAACATATGTATTTACAAAAGATTTTATTTCAGATAATGGTGCCGTATGTGTTGCTTTGCATAGTAAATCACTTGAAGTTAGGAATGATTACAGTTTTAACTGGAGGCGTATTGGCAAACCATTGACATTAACACATGTAGAAGCTAATCGTGTTTACACTATTGACAACAAGACGGCAGTTGAGACTTATATTCACTATTTGGGTGAAGCGATGGCTAAAGGGTTACCTGCTATTTGTATAGAGTTTCCGCTTATTATGGAAGAGGATGGAATAGATGTTGCAAGAGCTGTCCTGAGTAAGCATGATGATGGCTCTTTAACTTTTTCAGGGAATCTCAAAGAGGGGGATCAAGTACAATTTGGATATGGGAATTCTGTTGATATTTTAAAGCACTCTAAAGAGGCGTGGTATGATATACAGTCTTATGTGCCAGAGGCTATTTTTGTCTATTCCTGTATGGCACGAAGACATTTTATGCCAGAAGATATTGATAAGGAGACGCTGCCTTTACAGAAGTTGGCACCTACAGTAGGGTTCTATACTTATGGAGAGTTTTTTTCAGTAAAAAAGAGAAAGTTGTTGAATCAGACAATGACAATGGTCTCTTTAAGGGAGAAAGACAAGGCAGAGAGCAAAGCAGTCAAGATAGATTATGAATTCCAATCTATGGGAACTTCGGTTGATGCATTAATTCATTTGATTAATACTACTACAGATGAAGTGATGCAGGAGAAGACACTGCGTAAAGAAAAAGATGCATTTGAGCTATTGTTTAACAAGTCTCCTGATGGAATTTTGTTAATAGATGGTGATTATATTTTTCAAGCAAACCAACAAATATCAGATATCTTTGGCTATGAGAACAAGGATGACTTTATGGGTATGAATATTCGTCAGGTATTTCCAAGATTGCAGCCTAATGGAGTTTCTTCTTTACAGGAAATCTATATGATGCGAGATAAAGTACTCTTTGGGGATAGTGAAATCCGTAGAGAATGGTTACTTAAAAAAGTAGATAAAACACTCTTTTGGGCAGAAATCATTCTTACTAAAATTGTACTTAACGAGCGAAATATGCTTTATCTTATTTGTCGTGATATTTCAGATAAAAAAGAGATGGAACTGGAGCTTTCTTGTCAAAATAACACGCTTTATTATCAAGCCCATCATGATATGCTTACGGGACTTCCCAATCGGACTTTATTTATTAAAGAGTTGCAAGAAGTACTTGCTTCCAAGAGAAAAGAAGAACAGTTTTTGGCTTTGTTGTTTATTGATCTGGATAGATTTAAAAAGATTAATGACTCTTTGGGTCATGCTATAGGTGACAAGGTACTGAGTACGATTGGAAAGAGGCTGAAAAATATATTGCAAAATAAGAGTATTACTGCACGTTTAGGGGGAGATGAGTTTCTTGTAATGCTTAACCCTGTGAAAGACAAAGATGAGATTTTGCATGCTGTTCAAAAAGTTTTAAAGGTGATAGAGGAGCCAATTTTTATAGATTATCATACGTTGTATGTCTCTGCGAGTATAGGGATAAGCTATACAGAAAGAGATGGTTTTGATGCCGATAATTTGATTAAGTTTGCAGATACAGCGATGTATCAGGCAAAGGAGAGTAATCATACCTATTATCAGTTTTATCAGACTGAAATGACAGATAAAGTCTATAAGCAGCTTATGATGGAAAAAGATCTTCGTGAGAGTATTAAAAATGGAGATTTTACTGTCTATTATCAACCAAAAATCAATATGAATTCAGGAGAAATTATTGGGTTGGAAGCACTGGTAAGGTGGAAGCATCCCTTTAAGGGGCTTTTATCTCCTGATGTATTTATTCTACTTTTGGAAAAGACTGGACTGATTGTTGATGTTGATTTTTTTGTGATGCAAGAGGCAATGAAACAAGTGAGTCAATGGTATCAACAGGGACTCAATCCCGGTATTCTTGCGGTTAATATAAGTATGCAGGAGATTGAATCTTCTCCGTTGGAAGAGAAGATAGAGCAAAATCTCAAAAAATATAATTTTGATGTAAAATGGTTGGAGCTTGAGATTACCGAAACAGAAGTAATGAAAAATGTGCAGAGGGTTATTTCTATTTTGGAGAAGTTGTCTTCTTGGGGTATCTCTATTGCCATTGATGATTTTGGTACAGGATACTCCTCTTTGGCACAGTTAAAAAGTTTGCCTATTCGTACATTAAAAATTGATAAATCATTTATTTTTGATATTCCAAATGATGAAGATGCGGTGGCTATTGTGAAAACAATTTTAGCCCTCTCTCGTATGCTTAACCTTGAAGTGGTTGCAGAGGGGATAGAAAATGAGGCACAAAGGGATTTCTTGCAAAAAGGAGGATGTGAAGTGGGACAGGGCTACTATTACAGTAAACCTCTGTCTTCAGTTGAGATAGAGCAACTGCTTATGAAAAATACACGGAATAAACAATCAAAAGGGAACAGATGACACTTACAGCTAAAGTGCTATGGGCGATGTTTTTAGGGATTATTGTTGGTCTGGTTATTAATAGGGCAGGACTGAATGTCGAGGGTACATTTACTCATGAATATGTTGTGGATGGTCTGTTTTATATGGTGGGAAAGATGTTTATCACAGCACTTAAAATGCTTGTAGTGCCTTTGGTATTTTTCTCATTGATTTCGGGTGTTTTTGGTATTGGTGACATCTCCAAACTCGGAAAAGTGGGTGCTAAATCTTTTGTACTCTACATGATGACTACAGCACTTGCTATTGCCATGGCAATAGGTTTGGCAGCAATCATTATTCCTTTGTTTGCTACGGGACATACGCAAGCATCTGATTTTGTTGCCAAAGAGGCGCCACCTCTCTCTGATGTGCTTATCCATATTATCCCTTCCAATGTGGTAGAGGCTTTTGCTTCGGGCAATATGCTTCAGATTATCTTTTTTACTATTTTGTTGGGTATCTCACTGTTGATGGTAGGTACGAAAGCGAAGTCCATTGTTGAGGGTGTTGAGGTGATGAATGAGGCGATGATGCATATGGTCAACATTATCATGGCTGTTGCCCCTTATGCCGTTTTTGCTCTCTTGGCAAAAGCAATCGCCGAGTTAGGGTTTGATTTGTTAGGTCAGTTGGCAGTCTATGTGGTGGTGGTGATGGGGGCTTTGCTGCTGCATCTTTTTGGAACCTTGATGATACTTTTAAAACTTCTTTCAAAACTCAGCCCAAAGATATTTTTAAAAAAGATACGTGATGCGCAGGTTTTTGCATTTTCTACAGCATCGTCCAATGCAACGATTCCTGTGACTTTACGCTCTGTAACCAAACGTATGGGTGTTGACAATTCTGTTGCCTCTTTTACAGTGCCTCTGGGTGCAACGATTAATATGGATGGTACAGCCATCATGCAAGGAGTGGCTACTGTTTTCATTGCCAATGTCTATGGTGTAGAGTTAGGGATAAGTGGCTATTTAACCGTGATACTTATGTCTGTACTGGCTTCCATAGGAACCGCAGGAGTACCTGGTGTTGGGTTGATAATGCTCTCTATGGTCTTTGTGCAGGTAGGACTTCCCGTAGAAGGAATAGGGCTTATTTTGGGTGTTGACAGACTACTTGACATGGTACGTACAGCAGTCAATATTACGGGTGATGCTGTAGTCACCTGTGTGGTAGCAAAAAGTGAAGATGAGATAGATGTAGATCTTTTTAGAGATGAAAATGCCGGATTTGTGGAAGAGTTGGAAATAGAGGATGAAGAGACTTTGGCACAAGTAGTACACAAGATGGAAGAGGTTTAATGTTCCAAGCTTGCTATTAGTTTTGCCGCAGAGCCTGTCTTGGTATTATGTGGTTGGTAGAGATAGTTATGTACTTTATCAGGGATATGTTCTGGAAGTTCAAGGGCTTCAAACTCCTCTTTGGCAGACTGTTTTGCTTTAAACAGTGCCATTTGCACACGGCTGTAGAAGTTTGCAGCACCTTCCCCTGATGTTTCAATGCTCAAAAAGTTAGCAGAGGGGAAACGGTTGGTTACGAGTGACTGCACACCATCACTTACTGCTGAACTTGGCATACATCCAAAAGGTTTAACCGAAATGCTCAGATGTGAAAGATTCTCTTTGACAGACTCAATGAGGTGAGCTACTTCCAGATGTCCTTCTCCCCCTTCACACTCAAGCGTATAGTATTGCTCGGCAAGTGTTGCGAGTTTCTCCATATCTGGAATTTTATAGTCATGCAGACCTATGGTTTTGGCATATAGAGTGAAGTAGGTTTTAACTACTGTCTTTGCTGTGTGTATCATGAGACGGCTTTTCATATTGGAAAAGTCAATCTGTTTATCTGTTTTAGCAGGAAGATTTTCTTGTTTATGCAGTTTGTATTTGGCTTCCCAGATGCTGAGCATCAGTCTGTTTAAAATGGGTTGTGGAATACATTCTGCACCTTCTGCCTCTAAAAATCTATGAAGATTGTAGTTGCCGTCACCCTCAGTCATCGCAGCCCAGAATTCACCCATGACTAAGACTTTGGCTTTTGGCTGTAAACGGTTAAGTTTTACTGTTGTCAAGATTTGACGGCATGACCAAAGTGCCTTGATAAGATTTTTCTTTTCTTCAAAAGCTTTTGAAATGATGAGACGACATTTTTGCAGTGCTTTGTCTGTAGCTCCGACTTCTAGTTCATAAGGACGCATTTTGTAGCCTAAAATATTGAGAATATCTCCTATCAGCACTGCTTTGATAAGTACAATGAAAAATTTTGGGTTAAGATGAAGTGGAGTTGTTTTATCGGAGGATTGGAATATCCCTTTATTGTGTTCAAAAGAGGTAATTCGAAACCCCTCAAAGCCTGCATCACGTAATGCTTTTTTGTACTCTGTAATATACATACCAAAACGACAAGGCCCACATCCTCCTGCGGTAATAAAGAGATATTTTTTAACTATCTCATCGGAGGAGAGTCCCTTTTTGTCACGTAGGTTTTGTAGATATTTGATAAGATTTCCTACTGTAAAATAGGTAGGGTTGCATTGTCCCCTGTTTCCGTAAGCTTTTCCTTTTTGAAAAGATGAGAAATCGGGGTTTGGAAGTGCTATAAAGTATTCGCCTATGGAGTTAAGCGCACTCTCTACAAGCTTGTCCTGAAGTATGGTAAGTCCACCTCCTAGTATAATGGTCTCTTTTTTGGGGGCATACTCTATAGGCTCTTTAGGTATGTCTCTCCATTGTGTAGCTTCTTGACCTAAAAAGTTTAGGTCTCCATTTTTGTCTGTCATTTTGACAGTACTGCAAGATGCACTCATGTTATACCTCCTCTAAAGTTTGGGTTTGCGTAGGGTGGGCAGGAATGCCCACCCTACATAATGTTTGTTTATATTGCTCTAGAGTATAGGCAAAGGTTTTTACACGAATTTTGATAGACCCACCAGGTTTGTTGGCATCAATGTCATGCAAAGTAAGGTGTGGGGTACGTGAAGAGCCTAATATCTTATCGATAATGGAGTAGGTTGGGGCATCGTGGCCACACTTGAAAGAACTCAAATCAACTACTGCGATATTGGGGTGGCGTGCTGCAAATTTTGCTGCCCATACTTTTTGTGCAGAGTTGGTAGAGTAATTCTCTTCCCATACATCACGAATATCATAGACACTAGTGATATATCCCTCTTTGAGGTCTTTTTCAAAATAGGAAGAGAGATAGGACTCATCTTTGGGAATAGCACGCATTGAGAGTGTTTTAAATCCCAAAGACTGGAATTCATCGAGTACTTCATGGTTGATGCCAGGGTCTGTATGGTAAGGGCGTCCTAAAAGTAGGATGAGTATTTCATTGTTGGTCTCTGCTTCATCAAGTAGAGTACGCCCCTCTTTCATAAGATGACTCTCATTTTCTTCCAGTGCTTTCCATGCTTGATCTGTTGCCCAGTTGCTTTCATCTTCTGTGATACGAAGGCGGTTTTTCCATGTGGTAAAGAGTTGTTTTTTGAGCAGAGCTTTGTTGTCAAAGTTAAGTGGCTCTTCCACATAGTCCACATTTTTCTCTTCAAAGAGGTTTCTCTCTTTGGTAAAAGCAGAGTAGACTACTTTTGGCGTACCTGAGACTACAGGGCAGGTTGTCTGTCCTATGGTATGCGCTACATATCCTGGAAGTTCTGTCACTGCCGGGAACCAAAGATACTCAAAATTTTTACGTACAAACTTTTTTTCATGCAGCAGGGCGTAAATATGAGACTGTGCTACTTTGGCTGGGTAGCAAGAGTCAACAGAACCGTATTTTGCACCCTCTAGGTACATATCTTCATTGGAGAAGTCAGAGAAAATGATGTTGTTTGGACTAATCTCAAGTGCTTCAAGATAAGTACGTAAAAAGGGTGCAAGTGAATAAATATTAAGTACTTTTGGAATGGCAACTTTGAGTTTACGTCTATAGGCTTTCTCTTTGGAAGAACTCATTTTAAAATTTCTTGTGACTTGTTTTCGTAGTGTAGGTCCCCATCCTCCAAGTGTCACTTTGACTTGTTGCTCTGTGACTTTTGTCTCTTTGTTTGGAAAATTTTCTAAAGTAAAGTTAGATTTAAAGAGTTGGATAGACTCTTTTTTTACAAGGTTTGGAATCTTTTTTTGTAAATCTTTTCGTGTATCTTTCAGTGCTTTTAGTGCCTCATGTGACTCTACCGTACCCTCTTCACAGGCAAAACCTGCGATGTACCGTACCGGCTCAGAACTAGGTGTTTTGGTATCGATGAAGGTACGTGAACAGTTAATTGTGCAAAAATGACATCGAGTACTCTCATCAGTTTTGGAAGTGTAGGTCATCTGTAGAGCCTCTTGCATACCACAGAATGTGGCATATCCGCGTTTGGCAACAACATCTTTGGCTTCTATGGCTGCTCCATAGGCACCTGCTTCACCAGGGTGAGGGTGTACCTCTACTCTGGCATTAGGAACATGAGCTTTGATGTAGTCTATTTGGGCTTTGAGGGCTGCTTGATTGTATTGGGTACCACCTTGTAAGACAAAATGGTCTCCAAAAGCTGCAAGGTTAGGCGCTTGTACCACATACTGCCAGACATTTTTAGGCAAGACTTTGGAGATACCTGCAAAGAGTTCTTCTTTGGTGTATCCCTCTTTTTGGAAGTTGACTCTGTCTGTATCTAAGAACACTGCACAACCATAATTAAACATTGGTGCCTGCTTGGCTGCAAAGGCAACCTCTGCAAAACCTTCTACGGGTACTCCAAACTGTTTTGCCATAGATTGAAGCAGTGTTCCATTTCCTGCCGAGCATTGGTTGGAAAGACGGAAGTTTTTCATCATTCCGTTTTCCATAAAGAGGACTTTGATGTCTTGCCCACCGATGTCACAAATAACATTGATACTCTCACCAAAAGCTTTTTGAGCCGATTTCATATGGGCAATAGTTTCGATGATATTGGCATCAGCACCCAGTGCACCACCAAGGACATCAGCAGCATATCCTGTGACTCCAAGCCCTTTGATGTCATAGTATCCATGGGGGTCTTGCGCCTGTATTTTTTTTAAAAGTTCCAACGTATCTTCTATCGGGTTACCTTTGGAGAGTTGGTAGACTTTTAAAAGCAACGCTCCCTTTTCATCACAGAGTACGGCTTTAGAGGAAGTAGAGCCTCCATCAATACCTAAAAAACAGGTAGTTTTTTCAGTAAGAACGGGAGGTACAAAAGGTTTGATGGTATAGGCATCTTTAAAGGCTTTTAACTCTTCAGGAGAGTTGACAAGAGGGGTATCATTGTTGTCATTATTGGTGGTGCCAGCTGTGTCTACCATGGTTTTGAGTTGTATGAGTCCAGCAAAGGGTTTGTCGTTGTTTGCTTCACCTTCACCAAAGATAACAGCACCCAAAGCCGCATAATACTGTGCATTGTCAGGTACATTGACAAGTTTGTCAATATTTTCTTTGTCATAATCTACACCACGTTCATCCCAGATTTCAGCAATACGCATACGCCAACACTCTTGCAAAAATGGCAAATAGGTGTTAGGCCCTCCAAGAAGCAGGACATTTGGCATAAGGGTATTGCCTCGTGTGAGTACCGTAAGGTTTTGCATCACAATAGCATCTGCAAGAGAGTTCATAATTTCATCACTCGGTACAGAAGTTTTGACAAGGTTTACGATGTCTGTTTCGGCAAAAACCCCACACTTGGCTGCGACATGGTGAAGTTTATCTGTTTTAAAAGTGAGTTTTTGTATATCTTCTGCTTCCATGCCCACTTTCATTGTACATTTTTCTATGGTAGCCCCTGTACCTGAGGCGCATTTGTCATTCATAGAAGTAAGCACAGATTTTTTACCCTCTTCACTCACTTTAAAGTGGATAATCTTTGCATCTTGACCCCCCAGTTCTATAACAGCTCTGACATCGGGATGATTATGCTCAACAGCAAGGACAACTGCATTGACCTCTTGGACAAAACGTGCGTTAATAGTTGGAGCGATGCGTGAGGCTCCTGAACCTGTGATGTATGATTTGTCTATGTTGTTATAAATCTCTGGATGGGTTTGCGAGAGTTCTTCAAGAAGTTTTAAGAGTGTGGGTGCCTGTTTGGTATCATGAGAGGTGTAGGCTTTGGCTATAATATGAAATGCTTCATCGCATACTACATATTTGACGGTAGTAGAACCAATATCTATACCAATGGCATATTTTTTAGGCATATTTTGTATGCCTCTTGTCATTTTGTTGCTCTGTTTTTTATTGCCCACACTATCCATGCTATTCCCAGTATTATAAAAGGTACACTGAGCATCTGTCCTGTTGTAAAAGGTAAAGAGGTTGCATAGTCAGCCTGTCGTGTTTTGGTATATTCCAGTAGAAAACGTGCAATAAACATATAGGTAAGAAATATGCCTGGTGCCAGTTTTGTAAAGAAAAGAGGAGATATCTTTTTATAAAGAGAGACCAAAATAAGTAACAGTACAAGATAGGCTCCTGCTTCATAAAGCTGTACTGGATGGCGTGGAATCATGTCTATACGTTCAAAAATAATCGCCCATGGTTTGTCTGAGGGAAGTCCAAGTATTTCAGAGTTGAAGAAGTTTCCAAAACGTACAAAAGCCGCTGTAAGCGCCCCTGGCATGGTAAGTCTGGCAAGTAGCCACCAAAATGACTGCTGATAGTGTCGGCAGAATATATAAAGTGCGGTTACTACCCCAATAAGCCCACCATGGCTTGCCAATCCACCTTTCCAAACTTTAAATATCTCTAAAGGGTGAGAGAGATAAAACGCTGGTTCATAGGCAAAACAGTGCATGAGTCTGGCACCAATAACAGTACCTATAAGGACATAAATGAGAAAGTTGTCTAGTTCATCCGTATTTTTATCTTCCCGTTTATATACCCATTGAAGTATCATCAGACCAAGAAAAAAAGAGCCTACAAACAAAAGTCCGTACCAACGTAGTTGCAACGGCCCTAAATGAAGAAGTGTAGGGTTTATATTCCAGATAAAGTGTTCCATAGATAAAGTCCTCAGTATAAATTGGAAGTATTATACTCTAAATGGATTAACTGTTTATTTTTTCTTTAATCTCTTTGGCAATCGCAGAAATTTTAGTTATTTTTTGTGTGTTGCTGAGTGAATCATCAAGCAATACTTTAACAAAAGCTGATCCGACTATTACCCCGTCCACCCCTTTGGCTTTCTCTTCTGCTGTCTGCTGATCTACTCCAAAACCTACATAAACAGGGGTGTTTGAGTATGTTTTGATATTTGCAATAATCGCTTGCAGATCTTCACTTTTTCCCGCACCTGTAATTCCTGCATACGCTACAAGATAGATGAATTTCTTTGCATCTGTAACTATCTCTTTGATACGTGCTTGCGAGTCAGTAGGTGCAATAAAATCAATGAGGCTGAGACCTGCTGTTTCTATTTCTGGTTTATAGGCAGCTGCCTCTTCCAAAGGTAAATCAGGAATAATGAATCCATTGACTCCTGTTTCTTTTGCTTTGGTGATAAAATGGTTCATGCCTTTGTGATAAAAAGGATTGAAATAGCCCATCCAGAGTGTATCTATGTGTGGTGCAATTTTTGCTGAAGCATCAAAAAGATGTTCTAGCTTAAAACCATTTTGCAATGCTTTAAGATTGGCAGCTTCAATAATTGGGCCATCTGCTACAGGGTCAGAGAAAGGCATTCCAAGTTCAAGGGTGTCAACTCCTGCTTCTCCCAGTGCCAGAGCAGCATCAACTGTAAATTCCAAAGAGGGGAAACCTGTGGTGATATATGCGACTAATTTTTTATTCAATAGAGACTCTTTTTATCTGATATAGATTTAATTTCAATATTATATGATAAAATGAGTAAAAATATATCATGCAGAATGCAAAACAAGGCAGATACTAAAAAATGAAGCAATTATTCACGAGAAACAATTCGTTATTTATTAAGCCCCAAAGGAGTTTTTTATGAGTATTCATACTCCAAAGATAGAAAAAAAAGTTACTTTAACCACAATAGCCAAAATGAAAGGTGTTGAACCAATTACTATGGTAACAGCGTATGATGCACTCTTTGCACAGCTGTTTGATGGTGAAGTAGAGATGATACTTGTGGGTGATAGCCTCAATATGAGTTTCTTGGGTAAAGAGGACACACTCTCGGCTACTATGGATCAGATGATTTATCATACACAGGCTGTGTGTAATGGTGCAAAATTACCTTTGATAGTGTTAGATATGCCTTTTGGCTCTTACACCAATCCTGAATTGGCTGTTAAGAATGCTACACGTTGTTATCAGGAAACCAATGCACAAGCAGTGAAAATAGAGGGTGGTAAAGAGCGTGCACACATCGTAGAAGCACTTACACAAAATTCTATAGCTGTACTAGGACACATAGGGTTAATGCCACAGTTTTTACGTAGTGATGGTGGATACAAGATACGTGGGAAAGATGCAGAAGATATTGCATCACTCGTTGAGGATGCTATAGCATTAGAAAAAGCTGGTGCATTTGCTATTGTTGTTGAGGGTGTAAAAAAAGAAGCAGCCAAAGCTATTACAAATGCGGTATCTATACCAACTATTGGTATTGGTGCAGGAAATGTGACAGATGGGCAAGTGCTTGTCTGGTCTGATATGTTTGGTTTTTTTGAAGCCTTTAAACCAAAATTTGTGAAACAATACATGGATGGTGCAAAACAGATACGTCAAGGTTTGGAAAATTATCGAAATGATGTGAAATCCAGAGAATTCCCCTCAGAGGAAACTACGTATTAATGGAACGCATGGTTGAGATAGAACGTTTTGATGAGGAGAGCTCTTATGAGGTCTCTTTGCGTCCTAGTGGATGGGATGAGTATATTGGGCAAGAGAAGATAAAGAAAAATCTCAAAGTCTTTATAGAAGCAAGTAAAAAAAGAGAAGAGGCCTTAGATCATATTTTGTTCTTTGGCCCTCCTGGTCTTGGTAAGACAACGATTGCAAATATTATCTCTGCTGAAATGAATGCAAACATCAAAACTACAGCTGCACCGATGATAGAAAAGGCAGGGGATCTGGCGGCTTTGCTTACAAACATAGAAGAGGGTGACATACTTTTTATCGATGAGATCCACAGAATGAGTCCAGCCATTGAGGAGATACTCTACCCTGCGATGGAAGATTTTAGACTGGATATCATCATAGGTTCAGGCCCCGCTGCTCAAACAGTGAAAATAGACTTGCCACGCTTTACACTCATTGGTGCAACAACACGTGCAGGGATGCTTTCAAACCCTCTGCGTGAACGTTTTGGTATGCACTTTAGAATGCAGTTTTATACACCTGAAGAGTTAGCCAAAATTGTCACTCAGGCATCACATAAGTTAGAAAAAGTAGCCCAAAAAGAGGCAGCTGTTGAGGTGGCAAGACGTAGTCGTGGTACACCACGTATTGCTTTGCGTTTGCTCAAGCGTGTAAGAGATTTTGCAGAAGTATTGGATGAGGAAGAGATAAGTCTGGAACGTGCCAAGTATGCACTTGACCAGTTAGGTGTCAATAATCTTGGTTTTGATGAACAAGATATTCAGCTACTAGAACTACTTGTGAGTGCCAAAAATAAACCTATGGGACTCAGTACCATAGGTGCGGCACTCAGTGAAGATGAGGGGACAATAGAGGATGTATTGGAGCCCTATCTCATAGCCAATGGATACATAGAACGTACGGCACGTGGGCGAATTGCTACACAAAAATCGTATGAGCATTTTAAATTGAGTGGAATAAAGGATGGTTTGTTTGTTGAATAAAAAATCTTTAATGGTCACAGCACTGTTTGTATTGGGAATTATTGGTGCATACTCCGTGTATAAACCTTTTTTACTTTCACTGGGGGTTGCAATGTTGCTTACTATGGCAACATTTAACCTTACCAAGAAGCTGGTAGAATATACACATTCTGCACATATTTCTGCTTCTATCTCAACAATACTTTTAACACTGTTGCTCTTTGCTCCGATTATCTACTTGGCAACCATAGGGGTGAGCTATATCTCCCAGATTGACAGTATGGGTATCAAAGATACAATACATACGCTAAAAGAATTTGTTGATGGGGTACCGTTTTTAAAAGATTTAAGTGTCAAGTATTTAAGTGATGAGAAAATTACACTCTATCTGGAAGAGTCCACAACCTATGCAACACTTGCAGGTGGTGTAGGGCTTGGTTTTATGAAAAATATGTTTTTTGTAGTGGTATTTTACTTTTTTATCAATTATTACGGTAATCGTTTTTTTGATATTATTTTAGAACTTCTTCCTGTCTCGCCAGCTAAAGGTACACGTATGATTCAAGAGGTGTCAGCTACGATGGAAGTGGTTTTTTATTCTATTATTGTGACAGCTATTTTTGAAGGTTTTCTCTTTGGTCTGATTATGTCACTTTTTGGATTTAATGGACTCTTCTTTGGTATGGTTTATGGATTCTCATCGTTAATTCCTATTATTGGCGGAGTGATTGTCTGGGCACCTGTATCTCTTTATGTATGGACAAAAATAGATTCTCATACGGCTATTGTTATTGCAAGTTATTCTGTCATAATGATTTCAATAGTTGCTGATACAATTGTTAAGCCTATGATTATTAAAGTGATTAAAGAGGATTTTTTAAAGAGTACAATTAAGATTAATTCTATGGTAATCTTCTTCTCTATTTTAGCAGGTATGAGTACTTATGGTTTTTGGGGTATGATTGTAGGGCCTGCGATTACCTCTTTTCTTATAGCCATCACCAAAGTCTATTTGGACTATAGTGAGATAGCTTAAAGGGTGGTAGTTAACTTGCAGTTAAACATATTTAATGATAATTTGGACAATAAAGGATTGAGATGATTAAAATACTTATTATAGAAGATGACCCAGAACTGGCACTTATCTTAACCAATTATCTGACTAAGTTTGATATGGAAGTCATTGGTGCGGAAGATCCATACATTGGACTTTCATTGTTAACTCAACATGACTTTGATCTTATTATTTTGGATTTGACTTTACCGGGTATGGATGGGTTGGAAGTAATTCCTAAGATACGTGAAATCTCCAATATCCCTATTATTATCTCTTCTGCAAGAGATGATATTACTGACAAAGTAATAGGTATGGAGAGGGGAGCTGATGATTATATGCCAAAGCCATATGATCCTCGAGAATTGGTAACACGCATTAAAACTATTTTAAGACGTACCACAGCTGTAGAAGAGAAGAAATCCAAAGAGGAAGAGCAGAAGTTTGTTGCAGATCCGCAAGCAAGAGAGATATATTTTAAAGGAAAATCTTTGGAGCTTACTGCCGCAGAGTATGATGTTTTATCGATGTTATTGCAACATAAAAACGGTTCAGTCTCCCGTGAACAGCTTCTGTATGAAAGTGAGCATATTGATGATGACTCTTCTATTAAAAATATTGATGTGATTATCTCTCGCATAAGACAGAAAATTGCAAAAATTGATCCAGATAATATCTATATAAAACCCATACGTGGGGTAGGATATCTTTTGACTGAGCGGAAATGAAAAATCTATCGGTAACAACTTTTATTCATACGCTGTTTTTAGTAGCTATCGCTATTTTGGTGGCTATGTTTTTACTTTTTTTGTCATGGGATAAAGATAGACACAAGATAGAAGAGTATAAACGCTATCAACTAATCTCTTTGACATTTCTTTCTAGCCTGCAACAAAATAGTAAAAAAGAGAAATTGGAAAAACTTTATAAAGAGTTATATGTCAAACCTGTAAAATTAGAGTCTATTGCCGCATTAAAAAAACAGATACAAAAAGAGGGGATTACAATATTCTCCGGTGGTTCCTCTTTGGGTAGAGTAAGGGTCTTTAAGGTAGAGAATAAAAAGTATATTTATGTACAACGTATGGCGCATAATATTATGTTAAAAGATAATCGTCCTGAAAATTACTATTTTGAAATTGCTGTTTCTCTGGGTACATTTTTGATTGCTCTGCTTTTGCTACTTTATTTGGCTGTTCTTAAAAAACTCTATCCGCTTAAGACCTTAAACAGACAGATACAAAGGTTTGCCAAAGGCGATATGAATACACGTATTACTTACCTTTATGATGATGAGATTGGTAAAATTGCTAAAAGTTTTGATGATGCTATTGTTCATATCAATGAACTTAGTGCGTCTAAAAATCTTTTTATGCGTAACCTGATGCATGAGCTTAAAACACCGATTACCAAAGGACGCATCGTAGCTGAAATGATGGAAGATGAGGCTACAAAGAAAGTACTTGTACGTGCCTTTGAACGTATGAATGAACTTATCTCTGAATTGGCAGAAATAGAGAGAGTTACTACCCAAAGTTTTGAACCAAACTTTGAGTATGTAATGCTCTCAGATATTCTTAATGAGAGTAAAGAGTTACTTATGACACAAAGTTCATGTATAAAAACAGAAATAGAAGAAATAGCACTGACTATAGATAAAAAACTTATGGTATTAGTGTTGAAAAATCTCATTGACAATGGTATAAAGTATGGGAAAGATAAGTGTGTAATGATTTCAAATCATAAGAATAGGATAGAAGTTATATCACGAGGTGATGCTTTAGCGCACCCTTTAACTTATTATACGGAGCCATTTTCTCAAGCAGAAAAACGAAGTTCAGGTTTTGGATTGGGACTTTATATTGTCGATAGTATTTTGTTGAAGTTAGGATATCAGTTGGAGTATAAGCATGAAGAGGATAAAAATATCTTCATGCTTGTGCCTATGCATAAATAGACACCACTAATCTTTTAAAGACTCAGCGATAAGCTCTAAAGGGTTCTTAAATATGGTTTTTGCTTTTGCATTGTTTAGAGATTCACTAATTTGTACACGACACGCAGAACATTCTGCACTGACATAGGTTGCATTTGTCTCTTTAATCATAGCGGCTTTTGGTTTTCCTGCCGCCTTGGCAAAGTGAAACTTCTCTGTTTGCATGGTAACCCCGCCAAATCCACAACATCTGTTAGGGTCTGACATCTCCACCATAGGGTAGTTTGGTGCAAGTAGATTACGTGGTTGTTCGTAAATGCCTTGTACCTTTCTTGCATGACATGGGTCATGGTAGGTCACCGCTGTGTCAAACTTCTTTCCTTTGGTTTTTAAAATTTCTTGAAGTGCTGTATTATCATCCAGCCACTGGGTGGCCATATGGATTTTTTGGGCTACTTTTTTGGCACGTGCTTCCCACTCGGGCATATTATGGTTTTTAAAAAAGACTTGCCAGTCATGTTTAACCATCGCTGAACAGGTAGCTTCTGGGATAAGCATCGCATCGCACTCATCCATAAAGCTTTCAAAATACTCAATATTAGCTTTAGTCATACGTTCTACCGAATCAACTGCCCCAGTAAAGTAGGCAGGTGCGCCACAACAAAGCTGATCTTTAGGGATAAAAATGTCAATATTTAACTCTTTGAGTATCTCTACCAAACTATCACCTATACCCCCATAGTTGTAGTTTGCCAAACAACCTATGAAGATAGCTACACGTAAAGGTTTCTCTTCTTGTTTTTGAGCAGGAATATTTTCTGGGTAGGAGTTTAGAAAAGAGGTTTTCATCATTGAAGGGATGAGTCTGCCTTTTTTCATCATAGGAATAGAAAATCTTGCTTTAAGTCCCTGATTATTGTCGGCTATAGAAAATGCACAGGTTTTAAAGGCATATCCAAATTTCATGACAATATCCATCACTTTACGTTTTTCAAGTAGATAGAAAATGGCTTTTTTGTAAAATGGCATACCAAATTTTTCTGCTAACTCTGCACGTACTTCTTCTATCATCATATCCGTGGGGAGTGAATTGGGACAGACATCAACACAGTTGGTACACAAGAAACAAGATTCAAAGATGTTTTTGGCATTCTTATCAAGTTCCAAATCCCCTCTTTTGTAAGCTCCAAGCAAGTCTATAAAACCACGAGGGGAGGTAGTCTCATCGGGGTTTACTTGGTGGATGGTACAAACGGGGATACATTTTCCACATTTAATACAGTTATCACTGGTAGCAGTAAAGTTAAAAATGTCTTCTATTTTTTTACTCAATGGTATGTTTCCTAATTAAACAGTTTTTGAAAAACTTTTTTTGTTTCCACCATATTGGTGCATGTAGGCATCAAATGGCATGGCAATATTTCTTATTAGCAATGTACCTGTAGTACTTACTGTAATTCTATCATCTGTAATGGTTATTAAGTCTGCTTCTACAAACTCTTGTAGTGCTTCCAATGCATCTGCAAAGTATTCACTAAACGTGATGTTATGCTCCTTGTTGACACGTTTCATGTCTATGGAGAAGTTTGCCATGAGTTCCATGATAACAGCTTTTCTCACATAGTCATCATCATTCAGGTTTACGCCTCTTTCAAATGGGAGTTTCCCTGCATCAAGTGCTGCTTCATAGTGTTTCATATTTTTGGTATTTTGTGCATAATACATGGCACCTTCACCGATACTTGTAAGCCCGATACCCACAAGGTTTGCCCCACCTTTGGTGGTGTACCCTTGGAAGTTTCTATGTAACTCACCTTTGGCTATGGCTCCAAAGAGTTCATCTTCAGGTTTGGCAAAATGATCCATACCTACCATTTTATAGCCTTTGTTTTCAAAAAAGTCAATAGTGTACTGGAAGATTTTGAGTTTCTCATCTGGACTTGGCAATGTAGTTTCATCAAATTTACGTTGTGTTTTCATGAGCCAAGGTACGTGTGCATAGTTAAAGACTGCTACTCTGTCAGGGTTAAGTACAGTTGAAAGTTCAAGTGTCTTTTTGAAGGTCTCAAGGTCTTGGTATGGCAGTCCATAGATGAAGTCTGTGTTGATGGAGTTGATGCCATATTTTCTAGCAAGTGTTACAGCATTTTGTGTAAGTTCAAGTGGTTGTACACGGTGTATCTCTTTTTGTACTTTGTCATCAAGGTCTTGTACCCCAAAGCTAATACGGTTAAAGCCGTGTTTTTGAAAGACTTTCATCTGCTCTTCATTGAAAAAACGAGGGTCTATCTCACAGCTTATCTCTGCATCTTTACTCCAGTTAGGAAATGCTTTTTTGATGTAAGAGACTATCTCATCAAGTTCAAAGGCTTTGTAGTAGGTAGGTGTTCCCCCACCAAAGTGAAACTGTATGACTTCACGTTTGGTGTCTATATGTTTTGCCAAGATGTCTATCTCTTTTTTCAAGTACTCTATGTACTGAGAAAGCTTCTCTTCTTTGGAGGTGAAAACGACATTACATCCACAGAAATAACATGCTGATCTACAAAATGGCAGATGCACATAGAGGGAGAGTTGTTCTGTAGAGTTTTCCAGATACTTGATGTAGTCATCATATTTAAAATCATCACTAAACTCTAAGGCTGTAGGATAAGAGGTGTATCTTGGTCCTGGTTTGGAGTATTTGCTGAACTTTTCAAAATCTATATTACTCATTTTTCCTCTTCTTTGTTGCGTTGTCCATCTAACCACACCATGACACCTTTTTGTGCATGGAGTCTGTTTTCTGCTTCTGTAAATATAACATCTGCGTGTTTCTCAAATGTTTCTTCACTTACTTCGTAGTCTCTGTAGGCAGGAAGACAGTGTAAGAAGATAGCATCATCTTTTGCGTGAGACATGAGTGTTTCATCTACAATATAGCCATCAAATGCTTTTACACGTATCTCTTTTTCATCTTCTTGACCCATACTTACCCATGTGTCAGTTGTCACAACATCACAGCCTTTGACTGCTTCAACAGGGTTGTTCCCAAAGGTGATTTTAGCACCACTGCTTTTGGCAAATTCCATGGCTTCAGTTACGATAGTTTCATCACACTCATACCCTTTAGGTGTGGCTACTCTCAGCTCAAAGCCAAGTTTGGCTGCAATCATGAGCCATGAGTGTGTCATGTTGTTTCCATCACCCACATAAGCAACCACAGGGTTTTTATCTTTACCAAACTCTATCATCGTGAGGTAGTCAGTCATGAGTTGTACAGGGTGGTAAGAGTCTGTAAGACCGTTAATCACTGGTACTTTGGAGTACTTGGCAAACTCTTCAAGTTTAGACTGCTCAAAAGTGCGTATCATCACCATATCCACCATACGGCTGATGACTCTAGCAGTGTCTTTCATGGGCTCGCCACGTCCTAGCTGTATGTCGTTGCTAGACAAAAACAAGCCTACCCCACCAAGCTGGTAGATACCTGTCTCAAAGCTCACACGCGTACGTGTAGAAGACTTTTCAAATATCATACCTAGTGTCTGATGCTCCATATAAGGTACAAACTTATGTGCTTTGGTTTGTGACTTTATTTTCTGTGCCAGTGCTATCATCTCCAAGATTTCATCTTTGGTAAAATCTTTAAGTGTCAAAAAGTGTCTCATTGGACTATCCTCTTACCTATCATTCATTGATAGTAAAATTTAAAAGAAATTATTTTACCATAATTTGGATTGGAAAATTATAAAGTGGGTTTTTTAACTTCTCTTCCCAACTCTTTGGCAATGGCATAGGCAATGAGATGCGCAACTTTTTTCAAACGTGGTTTTAGCCATTTTGTCTGTTTGTCACAGGTAATCTCTCCTAGCTCAAGGACTAAAAATTTTTCAGAGGCTATCCATTTGTATGCATAGTAGTTTGAAAGGTTTTTGGTAAAGTTGTCAACATGCCAATGGTAAGGAAAGTAGTCTTTATAAAGCACTTTCCACCTTTGTGCAAAATCATAAGAGTCCATAGATGGATACCCTATAGATGCTCCTGAATTACATGGTTTATTCGCTGCATCAAAGTGTATTGATAGGGCTATTTTGGCACGAGTAAAACGTACCTTTGCAGGAACTCGCTTAACCTCTATCCCCCAAGATGTCAACTTCTTGGCTACTTTATCTGCTACAAGTACGTTCCACTTCACTTCAGAGTAGAGTTTGGAAGCTGCACCTGTATTGCCAGAAGTACGCCCTTCATGTCCTGCCTGTATGACTACTTCTATGGGTTTGGTACTGCTCCAATAGAGTATAAAAGCCATAAGTAAGATGATAAGTAGGGCAAAAAAAGTGGCGGGTTTGTTTTTGATGTTCATGGGTGGGATTATAGCTAAAGATGCATAACTAATCGAAGAAAAAATAAAAAAATACTTTTATTTTTTCTTACTATAAATATTGTCTATGCTAAATACAATCATAAAAATATTTTTATGATTTCCTATCCACCCAATAATCAGGCTTACGATTTAACTGCATCACTGCCAAGATAATAATCTGTTCATTTTTTTGATAACGCCAAAAGAGAAACGTTTGGTTAAGCATCGTCTTATATCTCCTTGCATGATTTGCCATGCATCAGGAAAGTCAAGTACTCTTTGAATAGTTTGGAATACCTCTTCTGCAAACTCCATACCAAGATGAGGTTTGGATTCTTCATAGTATGCCACAGCATGATTTAGTTCTGCTTCAGCTTCTGGGTGAAAGTCGTATGTCATGTTTAAGCGTTAAACTTCAATGCCAATTTTTTAAATACCTCTTCACCATCTACAAGGGTTACTTCACCAGAATTTATCTGTTTTTTTCTTTTATGGACTTCTTCTAACCATAAAGTATCTATAGATTTTTTAATAGGATTTATACTTGCTAATAGTTTATCAATCATTTTTGTCTTTAACTCTATGGGTAAGGTTTCTACTTCTTCAAAAAGTTGTTTTTGTGTAAGTGCTGTCACAATGAATCCTTTTTATGCTTATTATAGCAAAATTATTTCTGCAATAAAGCAGCCGCTTCCTTTGCATGATACGTGATAATAATATCCGCCCCCGCACGTTTAAATCCAAGTAAGGTTTCCATCATCACAGCGTCATAGTCTATGACACCTGCTTTGGCTGCCATTTTGAGCATGGAGTATTCGCCGCTTACATTGTAGACTGCCAGTGGCAGGGTCATGTTGTTGCGTACGTCACGGATGACATCCATGTAGGCTAGGGCTGGTTTTACCATGAGGATGTCTGCCCCTTCTGCTTCGTCTGCTACGGACTCTGCTATGGCTTCGTTACGGTTGGCTGGGTTCATTTGGTAGCTTTTTCTGTCACCTTTGCCTGGGCTGGACTCTGCTACATCACGGAAAGGCCCATAGTAGGCAGAGGCAAACTTGGTAGAGTAGCTCATGACTGGGAGGTTTTCAAAACCTGCAGCGTCTAAGCCACCTCTAATAGCTTGTATCATACCGTCCATCATACCGCTTGGGGCTATCATATCTACACCTGCTTTGGCATGGACTACGGCTTGTTTGGCTAGGTTGTCCAAAGTAATGTCGTTGTCAACAGTTTCCAGTACTGGGTCTATGACACCACAGTGTCCGTGGTCTGTGTATTCACAAAAACAGAGGTCGGTAGTGACAAACATATCGGGGTGAGCAGCTTTTACAGCACGTACTGTTTGAGCGATGATGCCATGTTCACACATAGCATCAGACCCTACAGAGTCTTTGGTGTCTGGGATACCAAAAAGGATGATAGACTTGATGCCTAAACCTTTGAGTACATCACACTCTTTGACTATCTCATCGATACTCATCTGGTACACACCAGGCATAGAGGCTATCTCTATTTTAATACCTGTACCACTTTTAGCAAAGAGTGGGTAGATGAAGTCATTGACACTAAGGTGAGTTTCTTGTAGCAGGTCACGTAGGACGGGATTAATTCTTTTTCTTCTAAAACGCTGGAACATAAAGAGCCTTTATAAAACAATTTTTATTATTTTAACCAAAAATTCCTAATTACTCATTCCTAATTCCTGATTCTTACTGTATAATCTATCCATGAAACATATAGAAATATCACAAATTGCTACTTTACCTACCAAGCATGGCATGTTTAAAATACAGGCTTTTAAAGAAAATGAAAAAGAACATCTGGCTATATTTACAGATGATTTACCCGAAATACCTATGGTGCGTGTGCATTCAGAGTGTTTGACAGGTGATGCTATTGGCTCTGTAAAGTGTGACTGTGGAGAACAGCTTGAATTTGCTTTAGAGACCATAGGCAAAGAGGGGGGGATGGTGATTTACCATCGTCAAGAGGGGCGTAATATTGGGTTGCTTAACAAAGTGAACGCTTATGCATTGCAAGACAAAGGTTTAGACACGGTAGCTGCCAACCACCAACTGGGATTTAGAGCAGATGAACGTACTTATGAGATAGTAGAGTTTATTTTAAATCATTTTGCTATTCAAAAAATCAGACTTCTTACCAATAATCCCAAAAAGATAGAGAGTCTTGGTGGTATAGAAATTCTTCAAAGAGTTCCAATACAGATAGTTCCAAATCCTTATAATAAAAAGTATTTGAAAACAAAGAAAGAGCAACTGGGTCACTTGCTTTAGGAGAGTATATCAATATAAAGTTATTGGTTGCTGTTTCAAAATTTTTACTTAAGTTTCAATTAAAATTTTCTATGTTATTATCAATAAAGATAGTTTTTACATAAAAGAAGGATGTTTATGGCTTTGAATTTAAAAGAAAATCATAAAAATGTCAAAGATAAAATAGAAAAAGAGCGTCGGGTTTTTTTAAAAAAGGCGGTCTATGCCACCCCTACACTTATTGTAATGGGGCAATTGACGCATCCTACCAGAGCAAAAGCATGGGGTGAAGATCCGGGAGGACCACCCTCAAAACCTGAATAATGGAAAAAGAAAAAAATAAGTGGATGGAAGAAAAGATGAAAAAACAAAGCTTTTTAAAATATTGGACGATACTGGGTGCTGTATTGTTGTCGGTATCTTCTGTATCGGCAGCAACCTTTGACTGGCACAGTACAGAGTGGGAAGGTGGAGATAAAAGTGGAAGCTACACCGATGTAAATGGTTCCGGGATTGATATTACCGTGAATATTACTGGAGATATTGGACGTTTTGAAGATAATTATCCTGCGCTTAATGATGATAATTTAGATAATGATCATTTAGAAGAGGATCTTGATTATGGTGATAATACGGAGAGTGTAACTACGACAATCAAATTTTCCGTGCCGGTCAAGCTCTCCTCTTTGATCTGGAGGGATATTGATGCGGTGGATCAAAGTAGCATGTGGGGTTCTTCTACTTTATTTGATGATAAAATCATTATTAGTGCCAAAGATGTGGATGGTAATACCGTTTACCCCAGTGTT
>FPHI01000024.1_pt1 | contig 39343 bp, 39 predicted proteins | sample 1057421 | NCBI WGS metagenome assembly FPHI01 (sample SAMEA4473311, study PRJEB15554) | hydrothermal vent metagenome | biome: marine basaltic hydrothermal vent biome; feature: marine hydrothermal vent; material: water | place: Pacific Ocean | collected 2011-06-14/2011-07-23 | depth 1155 m | reverse complement strand
GATCAAGCGCTGCAACGAGTTCATTACCTGTCTCTTTGATTGCTTTCATATGTCTTGGTGCGATGTAGCCAGATGCGCCTATGAGGGCAAAGTTTTTATTTTCTCTCATTAATCTCTCCATATAAAGGAATTTTTACAATTTAATTTTTATTGTACCTAAACAAAATTAACCCAAAAGTTTCTTAATACTCTTTTTGAGATATGCTACAAGTGATTATTGTCTCTATTCATATTAGATTTACACGAATATGTTATAATTTTCCAACTTTATAGTTATTGGATGTATTTTATGATGAAAAAACTTCTTTTCTTGGGGCTTCTTGTCCTGTTTACGTTTGCTCAAGCCAAAATAATAGATGGTATTGTGTGTGTGGTTGAGGGAGAGTGCATTACTTCTGCAGAGGTACGTGCAATTCGGCGACAATATTCCCTTCCTCAAAAAGCGGCATTGGATCTTCTTATTGCTGACCGATTGCAAAAATCTGCTATGAAAGATATTGTAGTTGATGAAAATCTGATTGATAGTAAAATCTCAAGTATTGCAGCCAAAAACAATCTTACAGTTCCCCAAATGCAAAAAATATTGAAAGCACAGGGGACTTCATGGGGACACTACCGTTCAGGCATGAGAAACGCATTAAAAAAAGAGAAGTTCTTTCAGGAGCATATTATCAAGACCATTCCTGAACCAAGTGAAGATGAACTGAAGCTCTACTATACAAAACACAAAAGAGCGTTTGTAATACCTCGTATCGTAAATCTTATAGAATACAGCAGTAAATCTGAGAAAAAAATGAAAGATTTTTTACGCACCAAAAATACAAAAATGCTCAAGAGTCGTCGGGTAAGCAAACTATCCAAAAATCTCAATCTTGCGTTACTCAATACTATTTTACAGACACCAAATGGCTCATATACACGTTCGTTTAATGCAGGAGACCAATATATCGCCTACAAAGTTCTCTCTAAAAAGGGAACAATGACTATGCCGTTTGAAGCAGCAAAAGGTGCAGTTGTTACGCAATGGAAAAGACAACAACAAGGCAAAGCAATTAAGGATTATTTTGAAAAACTCAAAACAAATGCTGATGTACAATATATAGAAAGATAAGGAAAAACATGGGATTAAAATCCGATAAATGGATACGCGAAAAATCAATAAATGAAGCGATGATAACACCTTTTTGCGAAGGGTTGGTAGGAGAGGGGGTTGTCTCTTACGGACTTAGCTCTTATGGGTATGATATTCGTGTTACTGATGAATTTAAAATCTTTACCAATATCAATGCAGAGGTTGTTGACCCCAAAGATTTTAATGAAAACAATGTGGTTGACTTTAAAGGTGATATTTGTATTGTACCTCCTAACTCTTTTGCGTTGGCAAGAACCGTAGAGTATTTTAAAATGCCTAAAGATACCTTGGCTATCTGCCTAGGAAAAAGTACCTATGCACGTTGTGGTATTATTGTCAATGTGACTCCGTTTGAACCAGGTTTTGAGGGACATATTACAATAGAAATATCCAACACTACTCCACTACCGGCAAAAATCTATGCCAACGAGGGGATTGCACAAGTACTCTTTTTGCAGGGGGATGAAGCTTGTGAAACAACCTATGCAGACAGAAGTGGAAAATACCAGAGCCAAACAGGGATTACACTGCCTCGCATTCTAAAGAAGGACTAATCACCTCTCCTTCTTGACACTTCATATTTTTAACACAAAATTAACATTAAAGTTATATTATACTCTTTCAAATAAGACAAGGATAGAAAGATGAAAAAAATTATACTGACCATAGCTGCACTGCTTATGCTGGGTTCTCACTCTTATGCCAAAGCATCAACAAATGGCCACCAAGAGGAAATTAAAATACATCAGGGTAAAAAAATGCCTACACGATTTCAAGCTGTAGCACCGCATAAAGCAGAAATACTTCAAACAGGGAAAAGCAAGATGTTCTGCCCTCATTGTGGGATGACACTTCCGATGTTCTACAAAACAAACTATACTGTCAAAGTTCAAGGGAAAATAAAACAGTATTGTTCTTTGCACTGTTTGGCTGAAGCAATGGCACAAGGAGAAAAAGTAACAAATATTCAGGTAGTAGATACCACTACCTTAAAGTTTATAGATGCACAAAAAGCAAGTTATGTAGTGGGTTCTTCCAAAGCGGCAACAATGTCAAAAGTAAGTAAATATGCCTTTGCAGATAAAGCAGATGCCCAAGCCTTTGCCAAAAAATTTGGTGGGAAAGTGATGCCTTTCAAAGATACATTGGCATTGGTTCAACATTCACTTGCCAAAGAGAGTGCCATGATTAGAAAAAAACAGAAGATGATGGCAAAAAAAGGAGAGATGATGTTTCAGAAAATGTGTCAACCTGTAGAGAGAACATTTCACTCTGTAGCAGAAGCAAAAACCTACCTCAACACACAAAAACCCTGTGGAGAACTAAAAGGAAAAAAACTTCAGGCTATAGGGCTTTACTTAAAATTTCGTAACCAATAGGAAGAACTATGAGAGCATTTTTTTGGGGAATTTTTTTACTGATAGCCGTGCTGAATGCAGAGGAAATCTCTACAGCAAAATATGCCAAACTTGTAGCAAAAGGTAAAAACATTGCGAAAAAACTATGTGATAAAAAGAAACTTGCCCTCATACAAAATACTACCCTTGAACAGATTATTAAACAAATTGATACCACGCAACCCTGCATAGCTCTTAATGGACGAAATAAAGAGGCACTGGCTTACTTTCTTCAAGCAGGAACCTTAAAAACTTTCTCTAAAGACAGAAAAAAGATCATCGTGCCAAAAACAGCAAAATGCCCTGTATGTGGTATGATAATCACCAAATATCCCAAATGGGCGGCACGCATGACAGAAGGCTCACATACCCACTACTTTGATGGGGTAAAGGATATGATGAAGTTCTATATCTTTGATGCAGATTTTCCTTATGACAGAGATAAGATAAGAGATATGGAGGTTACTGACTTCTATACACTTAAAGCTATTGATGCCAAAAAAGCTTTTTATGTAATAGGTTCGGATGTTTTTGGTCCTATGGGAGAGGAACTGATTCCTTTTTTAACCAAAGATGCAGCCAAGAACTTTAGTCGAGATCATCAGGGGAAAAAGATTATCCTTTTTGATGCAATCACTCCCAAGCTTGTTATGGGGCTTGATGGGATAGAATACAACGAATAACCAAAAGGGATTTTGCATGATAAAACCATTTGTATTCCTGCTCTTTGTATTAAGCTTTATGGTACTTTCCATGGGCATACATCATAAACTCTTCCCTTATAAAAAAATATCATGCACTCTGCAAAATATCTCTAAACTTACACACCTAACTTCTGTATCTTACTCTTTGGCCTACGATGAAACCCCTTTTAACACAACATATCCAGAGATGCAAAGTTTAGACAGAAGGGAGTTTGTTTATGACAAATAATGCATTTTGGCACTTTCTCACACTGCAACTCTTTAAAGAGCGTACAAAACATTTTTCCGTCATAATCATTTCCATCATGCTAATTACACTGGTTTCTAGTGTACTTTTTATCTCCTCTTCTATTCGCTTTTCTTTGGAAAAGACACTCAACGTGCAACCCGATTTTGTTGTAAGTCGCCTACAGGGAGGCAGAGTAGCACCTACCCCTCTTGTATGGAGTGATGAATTACTGGAAATCTATGGTATCACACAAGTAACACCCAGAATTTATGGACGCTACTATTTTACCCCCAAAGAGAAATCTTTTCTTATTATAGGGGTAGATTTTATGGAGGAATCAAGCCATAAATTACTCCAAAAACTTATAGAAACAACAGATATAAAAGCATTTTTAAAAGGAAAACAGATGCTTGTAGGCAATGGAGTAAAGTCCTATCTAAATGCTCATTTTTACACAAAAAACTATCATTTTTTAACTCCATCTGGTACCTTTGAGGAGGTCAATATTTTTCACGTACTTCCTCAACAAAGCAACCTCCTTGCCAATGATATGATAATCATGCCTATTGATCTGGCACGCAAAATATTGGGATACAAAGCGGGAGAAGTCTCCGATATTATCTTTAATGTACCAAACCCACAAGAGTGGGATATGATAACAGATAAGCTCTTGAGTCTGCACTATGACCTTCAGGTTGTCAACAAAAAGGAGGTACGCAAATCCTATGAAAATCTCTATAACTATAAAGGAGGACTCTTTTTAATGCTCTTTATCATTGTACTGGGGACCTTTGCACTGATACTCTATCAGCGTTATCATATGGTTTACTCCTCCCAAAGACGGCATATCGGACTGTTAAGAGCATTGGGGTGGAGTGTCAATGATGTCCTGAAACTAAAATTTATGGAGACCTTGGTAATTATTATCTCCTCTTTTATTATTGGAGTATTTATTGCCTATATTTATGTATTTATTTTGGGAGCGCCTCTGCTAAAAGAGATTTTTCTGGGTGGGGAAAATCTAAAAAACCATCTCTTCTTTGTTCCTGTGATTGATTTCTCCATACTTGCTTCCATCTTTCTTATTTATGCATTACCTTTTGTTGCAGCCATCCTGATACCAGTATGGAGGGTTTCCATTACTGATCCCAAAGAGGCGATGCTCTAATGATACAGATAGAAAACCTTCATAGAGCCTTTGAGCATGCGGGAAATCAGATAGAGGTTCTGCATGCCATTAATCTTAGCATTAAAAAAGGAGAGTGTGTCATCCTTAAAGGGGTGAGTGGGTCGGGGAAAACCACTCTGCTTTCATTGATAGCAGGACTTGACAAACCCAGTTCAGGGAAAATTCTTATTGACAATGAACCTATCTCTAAACTGCCTGACAAGTTTGCTTCTGAGCTTCGCCTCAAAAAAATAGGGATGATTTTTCAACATTTTAATCTTTTTGAGCATCTTTGCGTAAGCGAAAACGTTATGATTCCACTGATCCCCTCAGGGTTAGGCATGAAAGAGATTGATACCAAAGTCAATCAAGCACTCAAGCTGGCAAATATCAGCCATAAAAAAGAGATACTCTCCTCCCGACTCTCTGGTGGAGAGAAACAGCGTACAGCCATAGCCAGAGCATTGGTAAATAACCCTGAAATTATCCTGTGTGATGAGCCTACGGCAAATCTGGACAGAGGCAATGCTTTACTGTTTATAGAGATACTCAAAACATTGCACTTGCTTGGGAAAACCATTGTTATTGCCACGCATGATCCTCTGTTTGATACGATAGACTTTAAAAACCGCATCATCCCTATGGTTGATGGAGAGATACAATAGTCCATGAATGAAATTCTGCTTTCTAGCCAGGTGATTGTTTACCTTCTGAGTGAGTCAACCCTTTTCCTTTTACTTTTTATTGCCTTTATTATCTCATTGAAAATCTTGCTAAAATGGGATTTTGAAGCATTTACGCCACTTCAGTTTCATTTGGAAAAGCAGAGCTATCTGGTGAGTACCATTATCCTGTTTGTCTTTGCGATGAAATTTTTACTACTGCTCTATTTTATCTTTGGGATTGACAACTTGTCACTGCTTGTCCCTGGTGCCATGTGTGCAGCAGGAGTCATTACTGCCAACGATTATGGGACACCCCTGCTCGTACTAAAATTGGTTATACTCTTTTTCCTGACACTATGGTTTTGCATTCACAAAGAGGACAGCCTCACAAAAAACCATCGGTGGTTCAAGGAAAAATCGTGGCTCTTCTCTTTTGTTTTCCTGCTTCTTGCAGGAGAACTCTTTCTGGATTACAGTTACTTCTTTCACATCAGTACGCACCAGCCTGTAAGCTGTTGTTCTGCGCTCTTTGGGCAACTTGAGGGGGCAAATCCTCTACCGTTTGGTTTGAATATCCCTCTACTGCTAATACTCTTTTATCTGCTCTATGCCTTGGTAATATTGAGTCTGAAAACGAAACAGACCCTGCTCTATATTATTGCCAATTTGCTTTTTGCCTATATCGCATACTACAGTGTTGTCTATTTCTTTGGAACCTATATCTATCAGCTACCTACACACAAATGCCCGTTTTGTATGCTGCAATCCTCCTACAACTATGTAGGATACCCCTTATGGGGTTCGTTATTTTTTGGAACCTATAAGGGTATAAGCGATGCAATCTCTCTACTTTGGCTTAAAACAAAACATACCCATTCACCAAAGAGTGTCATAGGATTACTTAGCTTTTTTGTGCTACTATGCACAGCATATGTTGCACTTTACTACTTAAAAAATGGAGTTCTTTTATCATGAAAAAAATTTTACCCCTGCTTCTTATTCTTACTATTCTCGGAATTGCGGCAGTAATCTTTGTCTCTATGGCAAAAAAAAGCCAGCCCATTACTATTGTCAAAGGGAATACGCAGAAAAAACCCCTGCCCATCAAACTTAACTTCACCAATGATTCTCAATGCAAAATGCTCATTACCAAAAAAGATAATACCGCAGAGGTCATAGCCCCTGATGGGAAAACATGGTTTTTTGATGACCCTGGATGTATGGTATTGTGGCTACAACACAAACCCTTTAAAGAGAGTGCCGTACTTTGGGTATATACACTCGATACCAAAAGATGGATTGATGCAAAAAAAGCATACTATGGGGTTAAAGACCATACAGAAATGCACTATGGTTTTGGTGCAAGAGAAAAAAGAACTAAATCCTGTATAGATTTCAATGAGATGCAACTGCGTATGTATCGAGGAGAGAACCTTACCAATCCCAAAATCAGAAAAAAACTACTGGAGAACTAAATGGAAAGTGTAGATTTATGGACTGTTGCCAGCATTGCCTTTTTAGGAGCGTTTGGACACTGTATCGGTATGTGTGGGGGAATTGTCATTGCCTACTCCTCTGCCAAGATAGACAACAAATACTCAAACTTCATGCAAGGAGTAGCCCACCTCAGCTACTCTTTTGGGCGTATTACTACCTATGTCATGCTTGGAGCTATCTTTGGGGCAATTGGCGGTGTAGCAAAATTTAATGGCTATACTACTGCGGCACTGACCATTGTCTCGGGTATTTTTATGATACTTGCAGGACTCTCCCTTTTAGGGAAACTGGAATTTCTTACCAAACTGGAACACTCCTTTTCCCAAACCTCTTGGTATCAAGAGATATTTCGTCAAATTTTACGCTCAAAATCTCTCTACAGCTTCTATATTTTAGGGCTGCTTAACGGTCTGCTGCCTTGCGGACTTGTCTATTTCTTTGCGGTAACTGCTGCAAGTACAGGAAGTCCGGTATGGGGAGCCTTGGTTATGCTTATCTTTGGAGCAAGTACGATTCCTGCGATGCTTGGACTAGGATTTTTCACGCAGCTGCTCAACAGAGGAAAACTCAGAAAAACTATGATGAATCTAGCCGCAATAATTGTTGTTTTATTTGGATTTTACACCATCTACCGAGGATATGATTTTCTCAGACATCCAGATAAGTCACTTCTCAACTGTTGCGAAGAGACAAAGAGCGAAGACAACACAACACTTCTCTCTTTTGAAAAGGGGAATTAGCCCCTTTTCTCTCTACTTATTGCCCTCTCAATCAGCCAGTGTAATACGATTTTCCATACAACTATGCTACAATGCCAAAAATTCCTATATATAAAGTAAGTTATTTATGAAAAATTTAATTATTGTAGAATCACCGGCAAAAGCGCGTACCATTACCAACTTCTTGGGCAAAGACTATAAAGTTATCGCTTCAAAAGGACATATACGTGACCTTCCTAAAAGTACCTTTGGGATTACGATAGATGATGAGACAGGAGATTTGGTACCCAAGTACTCTATACCCAGAGATGCCAGTCCTACAGTAAAAGAACTTAAAAAACTTGCAAAAGAGGCCGAAACTATCTATATCGCAACCGATGAGGATCGCGAAGGAGAAGCCATAGGATACCATATTGCCAAAGCCATTGGCAAAGAGCCAACAGAGCTTCCTCGTATTGTCTTTCATGAGATTACAAAGTCTGCCATACAACATGCCCTCCAGACACCACGCAAGGTAGATATGGACTCTGTGGATGCACAGCAGACAAGACGTCTGCTTGATCGTATTGTGGGATACAAACTCTCTCCGCTACTTGCCTCCAAAATACAAAAAGGACTGAGTGCCGGTAGAGTGCAAAGTTCTACACTGAAACTTGTTGTCGATAAAGAGCGTGAGATTAAAGCCTTTAAACCTGAAGAGTTTTGGACAATAGATGCACTTTTTGAAAAAAATATTGACGCAGCTATTTATGACTATAATGGTCTAAAAATAGACAAACTTACTATTAAAAATGAAGCAGATGCAACTGAAATTGTTACAGCGGCAAAAAGTGAGTCTTTCATCGTTTCATCTATAGAAAAAACAAAACGTAAAACAAAAACACCTCCTCCTTTTATGACATCAACTTTACAGCAAGCTGCTTCTACCCAATTGGGATTCTCTCCTAAAAAAACAATGATGGTTGCACAAAAACTTTATGAAGGTGTTAAAACAGATAAAGGAACTATGGGTGTCATCACATATATGAGAACTGACTCAATGAACCTTGCCAAAGAAGCAGTAGAAAGTGCAAGAGAATACATCAAAGCTACCTATGGTGATAAATATCTTCCTGCTAAGGCTAAATCCTATGTCACTAAATCAAAAGGTGCACAAGAAGCTCACGAAGCTATCCGTCCTACCATGGTAGCGTTTGATTCCAAGATGGCTGCTGACTACCTGTCCGTAGATGAACTTAAGCTTTATAGACTTATCTACAACCGCTTTTTAGCCTGTCAAATGACAGAGGCTGAGATGGAGTCACAAAGTATTCTATTTAAAGGTGATAAATGTACCTTTAAAGCAAGTGGCAGAAAACTTCTTTTTGATGGTTTCTATAAAGTAACAGGACATGGAGATAAAGACAAACTATTGCCAGACTTAGAAAAGGGTCAAGCTGTAAATCTTGATGATATCAAACCAGAGCAGCACTTTACTGAACCTCCTGCAAGATATAATGAAGCAAGTCTTATTAAAAAGCTGGAGTCACTGGGCATTGGTCGTCCAAGTACCTATGCACCTACCGTAACCACACTTCAAACACGTAAATACATTGAGTTGGAGAAAAAACGTATCCACCCTACTGAAGTGGCATTTACTGTCATAGAGATGCTGGAAAAACATTTTCCTGAGATAGTCGATTCCAACTTTACTGCAAATATGGAAGAGACACTGGATGAAGTGGCAGAAGGTAAAACATCTTGGCAGACCATTCTAAAAGAGTTTTACACACCATTTTTACAAAAAGTTGAAGAGGGGAAAAAGAGTATCAAATCTCTCAAAGTGGCTATTCCTACAGGAGAAGACTGTCCCAAGTGTGGTTCTGAGCTTCTTCTTCGTAAAGGACGTTACGGTGAGTTTATTGCCTGCTCTAACTTTCCTAAATGCAAATACACTAAAAATACAGATGGGACAGAAGTAGAAGGACCCGAAGAGACCGATGAGAAGTGTGAAAAATGTGGTTCGATGATGGTCATCAAAAACTCTAAACGCGGAAAGTTCCTTGCATGTTCTGCCTACCCTAAATGTAAAAATGCAAAATCACTGGAACCTGCTAAAGAGCTTACGGTTCCTTGTCCAGAATGTGGCGGTAAACTTCAAGAGAGAGAAGGTAGACGTGGTAAATTCTTTGGCTGTGTCAACTACCCTAAATGTAAGTTTATCGCTAACTTTGAACCTGTAGATAAGAAATGTCCTGAGTGTAACTATACAATGGGTAAAAAAACACTCAAATCAGGCGATGTCTATGAGTGCTTCAAATGCAAAACAAAGGTAGATGCAAAATAATGTCCAAAAAGATATTTCTTTGTGCCATTAATAATATTCTCTCAGGTACCTGTGCGGAAGATTGTAAATTTTGTACACAGTCTGTACGTTACCGTGCAGATATAGAACGCTATCATTATAAAGATATAGACCAAATCGTGCAAGAAGCCAAGGCAGCCAGAGCCAATGGTGCCTTGGGATACTGTCTTGTCACAGCAGGCAAAGGGCTTGATGATAAAAAAGTTGACTTTGTTGCACGTGCAGCAAAAGCGATTAAAAATGAGGTTGCAGAGCTTAACCTTATTGCCTGTAACGGTACAGCAACCAAAGAACAGCTCTCTTATCTCAAAAAGCATGGTATTGACAGCTATAACCATAATCTGGAAACCTCAGAACGCTACTATGGCGAAATTTGTAAAACGCACACATGGTCTGAGCGATATGAAACCTGTGAGAATATCAAATCTATAGGTTTGACTTTATGTTCTGGCGGTATTTTTGGTATGGGAGAAACACATAACGACAGAGATGAGCTTCTTAAGTCCATTGCTTCACTTTCTCCAGAGTCAACACCACTTAATTTTTACCACCCTAACCCTGCATTGCCTATCAAGACAAGAAATATTGAACGTGATGAAGCCCTTAACATTATCAAAAAAGCTCGTACACTTTTAGGCAAAGAGAACTTGCTTATGGTTGCGGGTGGACGTGAACTGCTTTTTACAGGAGAGGAGCAGCAGATGTTTGAATCTGGTGCTAATGCTATTGTTATAGGCAACTACCTTACTACAAAGGGTATAAAAGCCAGTGCAGACAAAAAGATGTTAGATACCTTGGGTTATGAGGTAGCCAAAAACTGTGATAGATAGCAGCATTACACTTATACTTGTACTCTCTGTACTTATTTGGGGAAGTCCCTTTGTCGCAAAAAATCTACGTCTTCCTACTCCCTCTGTAGAGATTATACTGGGTTCTATTGTTGCATATTTTGGATTTATTGGACACAATCAATATTTTGACCTCATTGCAGAAGTAGGCTTTTTATACCTTATGTTTCTAGCGGGCATGGAAGTAGATTTGAAACAAATTACCCAAAGCCCCAAGACAATCATACAAAAATCTATGCTTTTTTTACTGCTTATTGTGATGTTTTGTACCCTTTTAGGCTTTATGTTCAATCTCAATACTATTGTTATTATCTCTATGCCACTTATCTCCATCGGATTTCTTGCCACACTCTCCAAGGTCTATGGAAAAGAGGAACCATGGATTCGTCTTGCCTTTATTGCAGGGGCTTTAGGAGAGGTACTCAGCATTGCCGCACTAACTGTTTTTGATACAGCAAGTACAACAGGGTTTACTCTTGAACTGCTTCTAAAAATAGGCTATCTGACACTCTTTATTGTCATTATCTATCTGCTTTACAGAGTACTGCATCTTCTCTTTTGGTGGTTCCCTGAACTTAAAGGAGTACTGGTACCAAAAGTTGATACCTCTGCACAGGATATACGTTTAGCCATGGCACTCTTCTTTATCCTGATAGCAGTAATGCTCTCTTTAAAACTTGAACTGGCATTGGGAGCATTTATAGCAGGGATTGCTATCTCTGCATTTTTTCATCAGGAGAAAGCACTGGAGGAGAAGATGTCAAGTTTGGGTTTTGGATTTTTGGTTCCCCTCTTTTTTATCCATGTAGGGGCTTCATTTAATATCGATGCGCTACTCTTGGAAGGGGTGGTTTCAGGGGCATTACTTATAACCGTACTGATGCTGCTATCAAGAGTATTTGCATCTGTAATTTTCAAAAATCTCTCAGGCTCAAAAGATGCACTGCTTATAGCACTTTCTCTTTCTATGCCTTTGACACTGCTTGTTGCCGTAGCAACCATAGGTTACGAAACAGAACTCTTAGATATTTTAATCTACTATCAGCTTATTTTGGCAAGTATCTTTGAGATACTCTTTTCTATGACCATGATTAAATTTTTACAAATAAAAAAAAGTGCACACTCCCCTAGAGACTAGTCTTCCTGACTCATCTCTCTCACAGCTTCCTCATAGGCTCTGTCTGCAGCGGCTTTTGCTTCAGCAGCTTCACGGGAAAGATCAATATCATCAACAGAAGTAACGGCTCTTCTCTTTGGCTGAGGAGAAACTTTTTTTACTTCCACCACTTTTTTTACTTTTTTAGCTTTCTTCTCAGCTACTTTTTGGGCTGCCTCTTTTTGAGCTTTCTCTTCAGCTGCTTTTTGAGCTGCCTCTTTTTGAGCTTTCTCTTCAGCTGCTTTTTGAGCTGCCTCTTTTTGGGCTTTCTCTTCAGCGGCTTTTTGGGCTGCCTCTTTTTGGGCTTTCTCTTCAGCGGCTTTTTTGGCTGCCTCTTTTTCTTTGGCTTCAGCCTTTTTTTGCTTTGCCAGCTTTTTGGCTCTCTGCTTCTCATAAGCAGCTACTTTGGCAGCCTCTTCCTCTCTTGAGGTTTCAGGGTTTTGAGGTTGAGTCTTCTCAACTGTCTGCACAACCTCTTTTTTGACTTCTTCTGTTTTTGCAGGGATTACTGTTTTTTGAACAACAGGAACTACTTTTTTATGCCTTGCTCTTTTGAGTTGCGCAATAACCGAAGTTTCCTCTTTGTCAAGTTTTCCAAAATTTTCTTTTAAATCAAATGGATTGTCTGATGCATGCGCACTTACAAGTGCCATAACTATCCCTGCATATACATACTGTTTCATATTTTCTCCTTCATACTATTATTACTCTCTAGGTTCTAGTTGCTTTAATTCAAAAAATTCTTTTTGCAGATGTTGATTTTCAGCCTTCAACGCCATACTTTCTTGAGACAAATGTGTTTGCTTTACTTTAAGCTGATTTAAAACCGTCAAAGAGTTTTCGCCATACATCAAGACACCCACATAGATGCCAAAAACAAGCATGCCTATAAGTGTCAATAAAATTGTTTTCATTGAGAAGCCAGCCAAGTCCTCTTCTTCTTTTAGATGCTCCACAACAGGATTATACTACTTTGTAAAAAGTGAATTCCCAAGATACTCAAACTGACCAAGTTCCGCTTCTATCTCAAGGAGTCTGTTGTATTTTGCGATTCTGTCTGAACGTGCAGTTGAACCTGTCTTAATCTCTCCTGTATTGAGTGCCACAGCGAAATCTGCAATGAAAGTATCTTCACTCTCTCCAGAACGGTGAGACATTACACAGGTATATCCTGAACGCTGTGCAAGACGTACTGTTTGCATAGTTTCTGATACCGTACCAATTTGATTTGGTTTAATAAGAATAGAGTTTGCAATATCCTTCTCAATCCCTTCTGCCAAAATAGCCACATTGGTTACAAATAAATCATCACCCACAAGCTGTACCTTATCACCAAGTACCTCGGTAAGATGCTTCCAGCCTTCCCAATCATCTTCACTCAATCCATCTTCAATAGAAACAATCGGATACTTCTCACACATATCTGCATAATATGCTGTAAGTTCAGCTGAAGTAAGCTCTCTATTTTCAGACTTCAATACATAAAGTCCCTTGTCATTAATAAGCTCAGAAGCTGCAACATCAAGCGCAATAGCTATCTGCTCACCAGGCTTGTAGCCTGCTTTTTCAATGGCTTTTATAATGACTTGAATAGGCTCTTCATTTGACTTAAGGTTAGGAGCAAATCCACCCTCATCACCTACAGCTGTACTCTCACCCATTTCATCAATGATTTTTTTAAGATTGTGATAGACCTCAGCACAGGCTCTAAGCCCCTCAGAAAATCTGTCAAATCCCACAGGCATGACCATGTACTCTTGGAAATCTACAGAGTTGTTTGCATGCTCTCCACCATTGATAATATTAAGCATTGGTACTGGCATTACTACAGCATTGGCACCACCAAGGTAACGATAGAGTGGCATTTTCATACTTGCTGCTGCTGCACGCGCTACTGCCATAGAGACACCAAGTACCGCATTGGCTCCAAGGTTTCCATAGTTTTGCGTACCATCTACCTCTTTCATGGTAAGGTCAATCTCTGCCTGATTAAAAGGGCTCAATCCTACCAATGCATCATAAATAGCGCCATTCACATTTTCACAGGCTTGAAGTACACCTTTACCCATATAACGCTCACCTCCATCACGAAGTTCCAATGCTTCACGCTTTCCTGTACTTGCACCACTTGGTACAATAGCATTTTCAACGGTACCATCACTTAAACTTACTGTTACTTTAACCGTAGGGTTTCCTCTAGAGTCCATTACTTCTGTTGCTACAATTTCATCGATAAAGATCATCTTTTTCCTTATTTGATTATATATTTGCTATATTTTATCTAAAATCTTCTGATAATTCGTATGGTTTGGCTCTATTTCTTTTTTACAGCCCTCTTCTTCTCTTCTGGAGGCATCGGTACAAAATACCCAATAAGCAGCAAGAGTACCCCCACTACGATAAAAGAGACAATCCTCTCTATCGTACCTGAATTGGCAAGTTCTACAAAGAAGAGTTTGAGTACCACCAAGATGAGCAGTCCAAAACCTCCTAGCCATAATATACGTTGTGTAAACACTTTTGACAAGATCATTGACAAGATAGCCACACCCGACCAAAGCAGAGAGATACCTGTTTGGAAGTAGCTACTGTGCCATAACGCTATAGCCGTATAGGCAATCTCTTGTGAGGCATGTACATACCGTGCAAAAATCACCGTAAGCAATACCCACGTCAAACCAGCAAGTACCCCGTAAAGTTGTACCATACCCTCTTTTGACCACGAAGTGCTTTGCTTAAATGTCCAGTACCCAAGTAGCATAAGTACAGCAATCTGCATTAAGTCAATAGGGTTGAACAGAGGAAAATACACCATACCCAAAAAGTCCGCAGGCACCATAAAGGCACGCACTTCCCAGAGTGCAAGAAAGAGGAGTAAACCTCCTGCTCCAATATCAAAGTATGTTTTTTGGTACTTCCCTAGATACTTGGAAAATTTTAACAGTAGCACTGTAAAAATCAAAGCAACTATCGCCCAACTTATGAGTGTCATACTCTCCCCTGCGTGCAACTGTACTACATGATAATGCACTTCAAAAGTCAACACACTCACGACAAACCAAAGTGTCAACAGATGTAAAGCTTTGACATATGTCCATACCTTGTCATAAAGTGACAGTAAGAGATATTGGACAGCAACCAAACCTATAAACATCCACAACCCGAAGCCTTCAAAGGGGTGTGTTGCGTAGAAGTGAAAGCCCATATTTTTAGAGGCATAAAATAAAAAGCCTCCTAAAAATAAGAAGCCCTGTAAACTTACACTTAAAAGTCTCCACTTCAGTATATACACTACACCTACACAAAGTACTGCACCTATGATCGCTGTTAACATATAGGCATCATCAGCAAAGTATGTCAACTGTGATGGGGTAGACATAAACCATAACATCAAAGAGAGTACTAAAAACAGATAGATAAAATAGTGCGTAAAACGATGCAACATCTCTCTATGCGTATCTAACAGCCATGCGGCTATCATCGTACTTGTCATCACAATAAGAAAGCCCAGATACTCCACAAGTGTCATACCACTCCATCTAACACTCTCAGGATAAACCACAACAGAAACCAACAACAAAAATATACCAAAATAGCGTGCTATCACTTTATTTTGTTTAAGCGATACCCATATGATAGCTGCACTCTCTAGTGACCATAAAGCCACACTGACATCTGCATCAAATATGTACGGTACGGCAATAGTGAAAAAGACTACACTAAGTGCCAAAAACGATTGTGCCAAAAGCCCTGTTCTCTCTTTATTTTTAAGCAATGTGTATAGCCCTGCATACACTAACCCAAGCACCACTGCTGATATGGCTTCTCCATACTCAAAGAGATGCACCAGACTTACTTGCAGAGGAAACACCACCACAGGCAAGCCAAAGGTTAAGGTACCATCTACTAGGTTTTTAGGCTCATAAGGATGTTTAATGGTAAACAAAATAGAAATAGCAAGGTACATCGCAAAAAAGATGAGTAAAAATGGCTCCGTACTTTCAAACATCCCCGAATGGTAACGCAACACGCCCCACACTGTAGCGATAACAAAAGTAAAGACAAAGCCTAACACATTCAACACACGCCAAGAACGATACCATGCCACGATAAAAATACCAAGGTTCAAGAAGACATAGTAAGTGAACAGCATCACATGAGAGCCGTCACCACTAGAAGTTAAGATGGGTACCAAAAAACCACCTGCTGTTGCAAAAAGTGCCAAGGGTAAAGCATCTTCTATCACTGCCAAGACAGAGCCGATGATGACAACCAAAAGCATTAGCACAAAGGCAGACTCAAGGGAGAGCAATCCATAAAACTTGGATGCTCCATAAATCACCAAATACAACATCGCTACCCCAAGCCCCTGAAGTACCTGACCATAGGCACCTTCTCTGTCTCTAAGTCGCCATCCTGTTACAATAAGCCCGATTGCAGCAACCGCGATGCCCCATAGTCGCATCTGCATACTAATAATACTATGCTCCGTAGCATACTTCACCAAAAATGCCAATCCAAAGAACAACACCACTCCACCGATACGTACAAGTAGATTACCGCCTGTAAAATAATTCGTTATCCATGTAGCCAAAACCGATGGTTCTGTGTGGACTTGTGTTTTTGGAGGCTCATAATGTCTCTCTTTAAATCTCTCTACTTCGCTGAGCGTTTCTTCTACAGGTTCAGACATTTCAAAAGACTCTTGAATAACAACCTCATCAACTTTTTGTTGTATAGGTGTAGACATCTCTTTTTCTACCATAGCCTCTCGTTTGGGTAATGGTTCTCTATATTTCTCTTTTAGTCCATAGACTATCTTCTCAAGGTGTTTAATTTTGCTCTGCAAAACAAAGACCCAAAAGGCTAGGATGATGATAAATAGTGGTTCTGTATGCATGTTAACCCTTCTATTACTATTATTTTTTCAGTCGTATAAACTTATGACTTAAAGGTTTTTCAATTATCTCGTTTGTATCATTTTTAAGCCTATACAATTTCGCAATATCTTTTTTATTTGGACACGTATATGAATTTTTATGTAATACTGAAAACAATTTTGCATTGTGCTGCAATTTTTTATCTTTAGACAATAACAATTTAATCAACTTACTATTTCGACAAGACTTTATTGCAGTTTCAACAACATAAATATATTCTTTTTTGACCTTTGACATGTGATTTAAAATAATTTTTATTTTTTCATCTGAACTATCTTGGTCTATGGCATTTATAAGTAGCATATTAATATTTTTATAATTTTTTTCTTTTAAAAAATCTATTAAAATAAGTTGAAAAAAATCTATGTTTACATTGTCAGATAAAGCAAAATGCATCATCCCAACTGTACTTGCTCCCTTCTCCAATAAAATTTTGCTTGCATTTAAATCTTCTAATTTTATTGCTTGATATAGTAAATTACCCTCATAATATCCATCTATCCAAAAATCTATATTTTGTACTTTATCTAACAACTTATCAATCTCTTGTAAATTCTTTTTCTCAACAAATAAAATATCTTTAAGACGTAAGAGTGCTTCATCATTATCTTTCTTACGTTTAGCTTCCTTGCGTTTTCTTTGCTCCCTTTTCTGAGCAATAAGAGCTATACGTTTTTCCTCTGCTCTTTCTTCTTCTTTTCTTATATCTTCTTTTTTCTGTTGTATTTTTTGAAATACATCACCTCTTTTTTCTTTTAATATTCTATACCAATCTATTTCTCTTTGTTGAGGCTTGCTACCAAAACGAGAATGTATATTTTCATCATCAAACTTTGGGATATATTTTTCGATAAATATTTCATACAGTTCATTGGCTGGCAATTTATTTTCACAAATACTATCATTTTTATCTGACCATACCTGTGTAATTTCATCTTCAATATGATTTACCATATTCAAATCAAATGTATAAAAATGTCTACCCATATAATCTGATTTCTTTTTTGCCTTTTGTATTTTATCTTCTGTATTAGCGTATTTGTTTCTAGCATTTTTTCTATAATTACTACCTGCATCTATCCACTCTTCTCTATTTTTACGCTTTATAAAATACTGTATACACCCTAACGCCAAATCTTTTTTCGTATCTGCCGCAAAAATATCATACATGCCTTCTGCTTCGATAAATTCTTTACTATAAAGTTCTAACTCTTTTTTGTAAAAAATAATTTTTGTATCATTATAATCCTTTGTTTGATACTTTATATGAAAGGAATTATCATAAGACCTCTGCTTATGCTTAGCAAGAGAACCAAATACATATGCTTTCATTCCAAATACATATAAATAATATGCACCAAATCCCACCACTACTATAATACCTATAGTTCGAATAAAACCTATAATACTTATTTGTTTTATTTCATTTTCTTGATATTTCGTATCTTCAATATCTACATCATTTTTAAGAGTAACTTCCTCTATAGAAGTACCTCTAGGAGTATTTTTTAGCATACTTGAGACATCAACAACAATCGTTTTAGCAAAATAATCATGTAAAACTTGTTTCTTCTGCGTAAAAAATATCATCAAAATAGGTATAAGCACTATCAGAAACCCAATATATGAAAATATACCATCCCCCCAAACAAACATAGAAAATGCAATAGAAGGTGACAACAATAAGAAGTACGTTATTAACGAATAGACAAATCTCAAAGAAGCTTTTGTTAAACTCACAGGTGTTAAATCATAATTTAAAATTTCAATACCAACTATTTTTTTACCTATCGTAGCTCGCCAACGATACACAGTATACCCATAGTAAAACCACAAAAAGATTAAGGAAAGTACAACAGTGATTCCACTATCTGTATCCAGAATAGCTTCAAGCATTTTCATTGGAATACCCACAATAAGGGTATCAATAATCCATGCTAAAACCCTTACCAAAAAACCTGCATACTTCACTTCGTTATTATTCCCCATCACTTAACTCCTTAGCCACTCTCTTAGCCCCTTTAAAATCCGCCTTACCTGTACCAAGCTTGGGTAGCTCATCTATCTTGTAATACTCACTAGGCACAAAGAGTGGGTTGAGCCCGAGGGCTTTAATTTTCTCTTGGAGTGTGTCTGTTTCTAGTTCTCCTTCAAGGAGCAACACCAACTTCTCACCCTTTTTTTCATCGGGCAGTGCTGCGATGGCTATTTGGTCATTTTCTCCTAAAACTTTGGCTATCTCACCCTCTACAAGCCCAAGGCTTACCATCTCTCCTGCTACTTTGGCAAAACGGCTGTAACGGTCTACAATGGTCAGGAAACCATCTTCATCCAAGCGACCTTTGTCTCCTGTGATGTACCAGCGTATGCCCTCAATTTCTTTGATGACAGCGTCTGTCTTTTCAGGGTCACCGATGTAGCCTTTCATAATCTGCGTACCACCGATGAGTATCATCCCTTCTTCACCCGTTTTGAGCTCTTCAAAACTCTCAGGATCGACTATCTTGAAGCTGCTTCCAGGAACAGGCAGTCCCACAGTGCCTATCTTGTGTCCTACTTGGGGTTTCCAAGTGTCTTGCATGAGTACATCAGGGATGTTGATTGAAGCTACAGGTGTGGTCTCTGTGGCACCATAGCCCTCGTAGATGTCATGTCCAAACTTTGTTTTAAAGGCGTCTCGTATCTCTTGTGGAAGTTTCTCTGCCCCTGCTATGACCATACGCAAGTTCTTGAACATCAAAGGGTTTAGCTTTTTGTTGCGTGTGTAGAGTCTAAAGAAGGTTGCGGTGGCAAAGAGCATCGTGGCTTCATATTTCGCAGCCATTTTTCCAATGCCAAAACCATCTGTCGGGTCGGGGTGACAAACTACAGGTATTCCCTCTATGAGTGGCAAAAGTGTCGTTACCGTAAGCCCAAATGAATGGAAGATAGGCAAAGTGCCTAACATCACATCATTGTCATTAGGGTTTATAAGAGTAATGGCTTGCTTAATGTTCCCCATCATATTTTTATGGCTAAGCTCTATCCCTTTGGGTGTACCTTCACTTCCGCTAGAGAAGAGTATGGATGCTGTATCATCCAACTTTGCACCTTTAACATACAGCAATGAGAGTAACCATGTCGGTAAAAGTTTTACAAACATAAGCGTGAATAATCCTTTGGCTTTACCCATCTTCTTTTTCACATCTTCCAGGTAGATGACCTCTACTGTTTTAAGTACATCTGTCAAGTCAAACCCTTTGGCTTTGAGCTTGGTGACGAACTGTTTTGACGCGACTACTTTCGTAATGTTGGCAATTTTAAGTGCATGAAGCAAAGACTCCACTCCACTGGAGTAGTTTAGATTTACCACTGTTTTACCCAGTGTAAGCAGTGCCATATTACCCATAGACCCACCTACAGAGGTAGGCAGAAGCACACCGATGTTCTGACTCTCTTTAAGCTGTGGCTTTAATACAGAGGCTATCATTACCGTACCTGTGATAAATCTCTCTCCACTCACTTCTGCACCTGTGGAGTCTGCCATGCAAAGTTTAGAACCTTGTTCTTTGGCTGAAGCTATCCATGCTTTTTGAAGTACTGGCAAGGTATTTGCATACTGTTTCCAACTCTGTACAGAGAGCTCAAAGACAGATTTTTTTACCTCTTTGGCACCAGAGTGTATATCCATCTCTAACCCAAAGGTCACAGAGATCTCTTTACTTTTTTTGCGTTTCATCTTCTGTGATGCGTAAGAGAAGTTATCTTCCCAAAGCCCTCTGAGGTAAAATGGTACAATGACAGCATCTTCTGCCTCTTTGGTAGCCACTTCAAAACCTCTTTGGAATACACCTAAATGTCCGTTACGAGAGAGATGCCCTTCAGGAAAGAGTGCTACGGTCTCACCACGGTTAAGTGCCTCTGTAACTAATGCCAAAGCTCCTTTACTCCCACGGCTAGAGATGGGGATCACCCCAAAAAAGTTCAAAAATGGTTTAAGGTACCACTTTTCATAGTAACTTCTTTCCATTACAAAACGTATCTGTTTGGGATATGCCATTTGCAAGATGGCCCAGTCTAGAAATGAGACATGGTTTCCTAAAAGGAGTACGCCTTTGTCAGCAGGTACATTTTTAAGTCCTTCCACTTCTAAACGGTACTTAAATCCTATAATCATACGCACCACATATCGTACAAGTGACTGTGGCAATTTGATAAAGGTATATCCCATCCCAAGCAGTGAAACTGTTGCGACGATATAGAAGAGTCCTGCTGACCCCAACTTGAAGTACCCAAAGAGTGCCGTAAGGACAAGAAAGCCAAACATACTCACATTTTGCATAAAGTTGTTTCCTGCAAGTATCTTTCCCAAGATAGGAGAGGGTGTTGCAAACTGGATGAGGGCATTGAGTGGTACGATGAAAAGCCCTGCTGAAAAACCAAAAAGGAACAAGGCACTTCCCAGCATCCAGAGTGATGAAAGTGTAGGCATTAAAAAGAGTGCCACAGTCACACCCAAAGCACCTAAGGGGATGATACCTGTTTCAATGTAGTTTTTACTCACACGCCCCACTACCATGGAGCCCACTATCATACCAAGCCCAGAAAGAGCCAGAAGACCTTGTGCTACTACTGTGTCTGTCACACCCAAAGTCGTCTTAAGATGTTCACCAAAGATAGCAAGTACCACTTGAGAAACACCCCACAACACACTAAGCCCTAAGATACTAAGCCATACGACATTGTTCTGCTTGATGACTGCAAGATTTTCTTTGAGATAGTGTAAATTTTGATACTCTTTTGGCTCAAAGCTCATACTCTCATCAATAGCTACAGGCTTAAAAGTTTTTACCAAACGACGTGCCAACAGGTACTCCACTATACTCGCACCTATCAGCATATACCCCACTGGGGCAATGTATGTCAATATCTCTGAGGGTACGATGCTTCTGTCTTGTAATAGATTTTCAAAGAAGATAGAGTAAATCACCGCGCCAGCCAAGATAGAGACGATAGTTACCGACTGCACCAAAGCATTGGCTGGGGCTAAATTTTCATTACCTGTCATCTCTTTAATAAGTCCATACTTGGCTGGGGAGTAGATGGCAGACTGTGCTGCCAAAATGAAAGTAAGTCCAAACGCTACCCAAAACCAACCCATATAATAAGAGAGTAGTATTAAAGTCGTGATGCCAACAGCAGCAGCCGAAGCATATTCCACCACTTTAACTTTAGGGTACTTGTCAGAGATGAACCCAGCAGGAGAGAACAAAAAGATAAACGGCAGTAAAATCAGTGCATTGACTATGGCAGTCAGCACAATGAGCTCTGAGCCATCATAAGCTTTAAAAATGGTGTTTTGCAAAATGATTTTATGCCCTAAATCGGTCATAGCATTAAGCAAGATAATAAAGATGTACGGAGTAAACCCTGAGATTTTAAATAGATTTTTCATTACGCATCCTTTTTAATAGTGTTTTTGTGTGTCTCAACCGTATGCATATTGAAGATATACGGCTTTAGTGTGAGGACTAAATCGAAGAGTAACTCATAACGGGCATCATGGGATTCTTCATCATCTGCAAGAAGTTTTGAACCTACTTCATTCTCTTTCTTCGCTAATAGTTTTGCATCAGATACATAGGCATCTAGGAGTGAGCAATCAAGACCTAAAGCATTAGCACGTTCAAGTATCTCTGCTACTTCTACCTCTTTTTTGCTATAGCCCTTGGCACGTTCAAATAGATACCCTTTGTCTTGATATGCCTTTAATGTTTTTTCATCCATCTTCAGCAGTGTCAAAAACTCTTTTTTGCTATACCATTGGTTATCTCTCGCTCCAGAGATGAGTTCAAGCGAACGCACCATCATCTCAAAGCTTCTATCAAAGTCAAAGGTATTATCTTGAAATATACCTTTTATCTCTGAGATAGAGTAAGAGAAGTTGTGTTGGAGGTATTTAATAAATTTAAGTATCTGCACACAGGACTCATCATAGAGGTGTACATTAGGTTTTGGTTTTTGAGGTTCAGGCAGAAGTCCCTCTTTGATGTAAAAGAGTATTGTTGACTTACTCTCATCACTCAGAGCCATCAGTTCTTTCATTTTATATGCCATCACTAGTCCTTTATCTTTAACTAGTGACAGTATAAACTATTTTACCTTAAAGTGTAAAGTGATGCTTTACACTTTTTATTTTAGGTTATTTGCTACTCCTGCATTTCGCTTTCATCTACAGTAAGCCCTTCACCCCATCCAAGTGCCTCTTTGATTTTTCCTTCTATCTCAGCCATCATCTCTGGATTTTCTTTGATGGTCACTTTGGCATTCTCTTTTCCTTGCCCTAATTTTTCTGTACCATAAGAGAACCATGCACCAGACTTGTCAATAATATCCATCTTCACACCATAGTCTATAAGCTCACCCACAAACGAGATACCCTCACCAAACATAATGTCAAACTCTGCCTGTCTAAATGGTGGTGCTACTTTGTTTTTTACCACCTTCGCTTTTACACGGTTACCAATGCTTGATTCTCCTTGTTTGAGGGTAGCAATGCGTCTTACATCAATACGTACAGAACAGTAGAATTTCAGAGCATTCCCCCCTGTAGTTGTCTCAGGAGAGCCATACCCCATCGTACCAATCTTCATACGAATTTGGTTAATGAAAATAACTGTCGTGTTCGTCTTATGCAAGATAGCTGTCAGTTTGCGAAGCGCTTGAGACATAAGACGTGCTTGAAGCCCTACATGCGTATCTCCCATATCACCCTCTATCTCAGTCTTAGGTGTAAGTGCTGCAACAGAATCTACAATAATCAAATCAACTGCCCCAGAACGTGCTAAAGTTTCAAGTACATCCAATGCCTGCTCTCCAAAATCTGGTTGCGATACAAGTAAGTTATCTGTATCTACACCAAGGTTTCTTGCATAAACAACATCCAGTGCATGCTCTGCATCTATAAAAGCACACACCATCTCTTTTTTCTGTGCAGAAGCGATGGTTTGCAGTGCCAATGTTGTCTTACCTGAAGATTCAGGTCCATAAATCTCAACAATACGCCCCTGAGGAATACCACCTATACCTAAAGCCATATCAAGTCCAAGTGAGCCAGTAGAGATAGACTCTATAGGTTCAAACTCTTTATCACCAAGTCTCATAAGTGTACCTTTACCAAACGTCTTGTCTATCTGTTTGATTGCCATATCCAGTGCTTTTTGTTTGTTTGCATCCATTGCCATAGTCATATCCTTAACCTTTATATTGAAGTAATTTTATCTAAATAAACATTGAATAAGTTTCAATCTTTATTTAGTCATGTTGGCAGTGTAGTATATTTTTTTAAAAAAGTTAAAAAATATGTCAAATTGACATCTTTTTAAAAAAGAACCCTATAAAACCAAAGCAAATCCAAACCATGCTAAAATACATCTACTATAAAAAAAGAGAGTTTAACTATGAATCCAATCGAACTTGCCCACTCCCCAGATGCTGATGATATCTTTATGTACTTTGCTATTAAATTTGGCTGGGTCGATACCAAAGGATATGAGTTTACCAATATTGGACTTGACATTGAGACGCTGAATGTAGAAGCCCTAAAAGGCACTTATGATGTGAGTGCTATTAGCTTTGGGATGTATCCACTTATAAAAGATGAATATGCACTGCTTCGTACTGCTGTAAGTTTTGGTGAGGGATATGGCCCTAAACTCATCAAACGTAAAGAGACAACACTCAAACGCAACTTCAAAGTAGCACTATCAGGGAAATACACTACCAATGCGATGCTTTTTAGGCTCTACTATCCCGATGCACGTCCCATTTATATGGACTTTCTTGAAATAGAAGAAGCTGTAGTTTCGGGAAAAGTTGATGCAGGAGTACTCATTCATGAGTCCATACTTGACTTTGATAAGAGCCTTGAAGTAGAAAAAGAAGTATGGGATATTTGGGTAGAACTCGCAGGAGAGGGACTACCTCTACCTCTTGGGGGTATGGCAATACGCAGAAGCCTTCCTCTTAACCGTGCCATAGATATAGAAAATATCCTCATAGATGGTGTCAAAGTAGCTAACGACAGAAAAGAAGAACTTTGCACCAAACTTGAAAATGACAAGCTGGTACGTATCTCCGATGAAATGCTGACAAAATACCTGGATATGTATGCTTCTGATGAATCTGTAGAACTTAGCCCCTTGCAACTTAAGGCTCTTGATACACTCTATGCACTAGGATTTAAACATGGTTTATGGGACTGCCCTATGAAAACTGAGGATTATTTGATACCCAAAGAGTATGAAACTTTACGGAACAGTTAATGTTTTTTAAAACTATCGACTTCTCCAAATACTCCAGTATCAAAGTAGGACAACCTACTGAAGTTTTGGTGATAGAAAAAGGGGATACTCTTCCGAACGATAGATATCTCATCGGTGGTGCCAATAATCTGCTTATCTCACCTACACCTCCCCCTCTTATGATGCTAAGTAAAGATTTTTCCTATATCAAAGAACAAAATGAATATCTTATAATAGGCGCTGCCATGCCTACAGGACGTATTGTCTCCTATACCAAAAAGCATAACATTGGCGGTTTTGAATTTTGTTCCAAGCTCCCTGGGACACTGGGAGGTATGCTTGCAATGAATGCAGGGGTAAAAGCGTATGAAATTTTTAATATTTTAGATGCTGTCAAAATTAATGGGAGCTGGGTAGGCATAGAAGAAATTGAACACGGCTACAGATTTGCAAAACTCAATGGTATTGTAACAGAAGCAAGGTTTAAAATAGTCAAAGGCTTCAATGTCAAACTTCTAGAAAATCTTCTCCAATTACGCTCCAATCAACCCCATTACCCTTCTGCCGGCTCAGCATTTAAAAATCCTGAAGGTGACTATGCAGGAAGACTCATTGAAGGAGTTGGGTTAAAAGGTCTAAAAAAAGGAGATATGCAATGGAGTAGTATGCATGCAAATTTTTTGGTAAATAGAGGGAAAGGCACCTTTGAAGATGCAAAATTTTTGATAGATTTAGCCAAAAAAAAGGTGCAGGAAAAATACAATATTACACTCTTAGAGGAGATAAAAATCCTCTAAGAGTGTTTATCTTTTATTGATGACGTACACATCTTATATAATTTGATTGCCCTTTATTACGTGCGAAACGGTAGGCATCTGCAGGGAAAACAACATAATATCTTCCCTCTGTTGCAGGTGTAGATGACCAAAAATCATCAGCACGGAAATACTTAAATGACTGACCTTCTGGATGATGTACATCTCTTAACTCATCAGCTGTTGGTAGCCTCCAATCACTATATCCTGCATAGTATAAACGGGCACAATAGAGCGTTGCATGCGCATGATTTCCTGCCTTGCCAAAAGTGTTTCCGTTTTTATAAGCTCCCTCTTCCACATCTGCATATGCTTCATCCTGCCACATAAGAGCATGTTCAGAATCAATATATACTTTTTGCTCACCCTGTGCAATAACAGGCACTACTTTAGGTAAAGAGGAGGGCATATTCCCTCCTGCTACCAACAATGATGAAGTTAACAATACACTTAGTGTAATCATAATCTGCTTCACAATTTCTCCTTAAAAGTCCAATATTATTCAATATGATAATATAACCTAACTCAAAGTTAGCTAAATCTTTCTAATTATTTGCATTATGGATGAATATCTATTTTAACCCCATTGGCAACTGCCTGCCATAGCATATCCATTGCTTTATTAGGTACAGCCATACATCCCTCTGTCCAATCATGGGCAAGAGTATAGGCATCACCATGCCCATCAGCATTCCATTTTGGCTGTCCGTGAATGGTAATATATCCTCCAGGCTTAACTCCACGCTTGGCTGCCATTGCCATATCTTCCTTATTCGGATAAGAGATCATCAGTGATTTATAGAGTCTGTTATCACATTTTTTACGTACAATCGTATAAGAACCTTCTGGAGTACGATAGTCTCCAGCTTTTATCTTATTCCCCTTATCCGCATTTTTACCCAAGGAAATACGAAACTCATGCATCAACGTACCATGAGAATAGGTGTACATTTTTCTTTGCTTTTTGTAAACAGCAATTCTATCTATCTGTGGTCCCTTAAGTTCTGCTCCTATGGAGAGTTCTTTGATACACTCTGCGGTTGGATACGCTGTTTTATCTGCTTTTCCATAGGTAACAGGCTCATTACATGCATTAAATACAAACAATCCAATAATAGCCAAAATAAATAATTTTATTTTCATTAACTCTCCTTAAACATGAGGCAAATCTAACCCCAGTCTTCATTTTTATGTTTTAATTTATGTTTCTCTTTTTTATAGGATGTACCATTTTTCAACTTTTGCAGGCGATTTAAATTACTCATCTCTGCCTCGCGAATATCATCAAATTTTTTATCAGAAAAAGATGCATCCATACACGTTGCAAAATAGAGACGAACAATATATGCTTTTAACTGCTGATGATATTCCGAATCCAGCTGAATCTCCAACCTTTGATCAAAACGCTTTTTAAGCTGTTCAAATTTTAGCACAAAATTTTTAGAATCCACCCCATTGTCCCGCAACATACGAAAAATATTCTTCGATATTTTTTCTAACTCCGTAATATACTTCTGACGATTAAATTTTTCTATCTGTTTTTGCGTATATGCCATTTTCTCCCTTTACTGTATTTCCTAAATATAAACTCTTATTATATTTTTGGAGACACCTTCAATATTTTAACGTAAATCATACAAAAGCATAATTAAATAATATAGAAAAAGAGGGAGAGAACACTCCTGAAGGAGTGCTTTAAAAAAGAATTAGCAAGCTGCCTTAGCTGCTGCAATAGCTTCTTCATAGTTAGGTTCTTGGGTAATTTCTGGAACCACTTGTTTATAAGTTACTTTTCCGTCTTTACCAATAACAAAAATAACTCTAGCAGTTACACCAGCCAAAGGACCATCTGCAAGAAGTACACCATAAGCATTTGCAAAATCTTTATTTCTGAAGTCAGAACATACTTTTAGGTTTTCAATGCCTGCTGCTCCACACCATCTTGCTGCTGCAAACGGAAGGTCCATAGAAACGGTAATTACCTCTACACCCTCAAGCGCTGCTGCTTCTGTGTTAAATCTTCTAGTCTCTGCATCACAAACACCCGTGTCTAATGAAGGTACTGCAACTACAAGTTGCACTTTACCTTCTCCCCCTACTTGCTCGTTTTGAAGCATTGGATCACAGTTTACTACTGTTACTACTGGTGCTGTATCACCTACGTTTAATTCTGTACCACCAAGGTTACATACAATGTCATTTTTAAATGTTACTGTTGCCATTTTTAATTCCTTAAAATAATTTGATACACGCATTATGGCTTAAATAGGATAAAATTACTCTTAATTAAAACTGTTTTTCTTGATTTACATCAATTTTTAGTTGTTAGCTACCCCTTTTACCCATTTTTCCATTGCAGTATTTGCTTCTGGATTTGGAGCTTCCATAAAACTGATAACAAAACTCTCTCCCATATCGGCAACACCAAACGAGCGTGGTCGTACAGCCATAACTTCTGGCTTAGGTAGAGCCTTTCCAAAACAACAAATAAGATTTTTAGCATCTTTAATGCTTTCTGCAATTTCACCTACTTCCAAACTAGATGTATGACTGTAATGATCAAATACACCAATAATCACAGCAACAGGATGTGCTTCTATCTGTGCTTTTAAATAGGCTATTACCTCATCTACATTTTTATATGTTGTCTCATTTTTATTAATCTCTATAGTAAATACTGGGTATTTTTCCATAACAGTAACTTGTTTCATTTTTCTTTATTTCCTTAATATTAAATTGAATTTTAAATTGTAGTATTTGCTTGACGCACAAGGTTCTTCCCTTCGCGGGTCGCTTTGCTCCACCGCTTCGGTTTCGCAGCTATAATCGACACGCAGGTGTCGATTATTTACGCTGCTCACATCCCTGGAATTCTTGGGATTTTTCCAAGTTTAGAGTTACGACAGTACCAGCCCCAGCCTTTTTTCATCCAGTGACCTACCACTGGCATAGGTATCATCTTTCCACCGTTATTATCTCTATAAACAAATGCTGCACCATCACCTGTATCCATGACACATAAAATATTAAGATGCTCTTTATAACTATATTTTGAATCTATCTTCTCTATTTTGGCATTTATATTATAAGCGACATTTCTTGCCATAACTTCAGCTACATGCCCCTGCTTTGCTCTCCACTCTGGTCCCATAAGCGAAGCTGAATCTCCAATGGCATAAACACCATCAAAACCTTCTATCTCATTATACTCATTGGTCTCAACAAAGCCAGCTTCACTTAAAGGAAGTCCTGACTCTTTTAAGATGCTATGCCCCGTACCCGCAGCAATAAACATTGTTAAATCAGATTCTATTTTTGTTCCATCTTCAAACTCTATCCCATCTTCTACAAAAGCAGTGATTTTGGAGCCTACTTTCTTCTTGATATCTGTCATGCCAAACATCTTATCCATCATCACAAGTGCTTTCTCGCCCATCTTCTGTCCTGGCTTTTGCATAGGAGCAAAAAAAGTAAGCTCAAAATTATCTCTAATCCCTTTTTTCTTTAAGAAGTTATGTACATTAAAGAGTACCTCAAAAGCAGGGCCACCACGTACAGCAGAACTATCTTTTGGGTTACCACCAAAGCCCATAGCTATCTTTCCACTACCTTTCAAGACAAGCGCATCAAGCTTTTCATAAAGTGCTGTAGCCTCTTTGGGCTTACCACAAATAGAAAGGGTATGCTCCATACCCTTATGCTCTATCTTATCCTGCCCAAGCGCTACAACAATGTAGTCGTACCCTTCAAGGACTCTTCCACTTGCCAAAGTAACTTTTTTCTCTTTGGCATCAAAACGATTTACAGGGTCAACAATCAACTGAAATCCATGTTTTACAGCAAGCTTATCCAAAGGAACAGAAACATCTTCTTTGGTCACTTCTCCCGTGGGTATCCAAATAGAAGTGGGATAGATATAAAAATAGTCTCTATCACTTACAAGTGTCACTTCCAACTCTTGTTTTTTCAAAAAGATGGCTGCTTCCACCCCTGCAAAACCTCCACCCAATACTAATACTTTTGACATCCGTACTCCTCTATTTACTTCTTAAGCTGATCAATACTTGGATACATAAATACCGCTTGTCTTTCAATTATAATCTTATCTTTGTCATCCACAGCATAAGCTATAATCTTCACAGGAATCGGTGTATCTTTATGAGCACCATTACTTAAAGATTCTAATGCTTCAAGCACAACTACTTTTTTCTTCTTTTTACCTGCACTTATTTTAAATGGTTCTGTAGGTCTTACAATCTTAATCTTGTCATTTCCTACAATATCAAAGTAATACGTATGTACTTTACGGTCTGTATTTGCAAACATAAAAATATAGTCATTTTGCACTACGCCATGCTCCAGCATCTTATAGAGTCTTGGAGACTTGTTAATATCTAAAAGCATATTCTCCTTCTTTGAACCCATTACAAACAATGAAATAAGTACAATAAGCAATACAGCAAAATAAGCAATAACCTTCCCTCTAAAATAGTTTGTTTTCCCTTCATGTCTTAACGCCTCTTTCTCTGAAGACCAACGTACAAGGCTTGGCTTACCCAATGCTCCCATAACGGTTGTACAGGCATCTACACACTCCAAACAGTTAATACACTCAAGTTGCAGCCCTTTACGAATATCTATATGTGTCGGACATACAGTTACACAAGATTCACAGGTTGTACACTCTGCTGTCGGATCGACAGCTAAAAGGTCTTTTGTTTTATTAAACTTCTTCTCTCTCTCATACCCATGCCCCTGATAAATTTCTCCACCGCGAATTGGATCATAAACTGCCATAATTGTATCATCATCATAAAGAACAGACTGCACACGGCTGTAAGGACAGATATAGATACAAAAGTTCTCTTTAATCATTACAACATCAATAATAATAAATAGTGCAATCCCTACAAACATTCCTACAAGTGTCAAGTGTTCCATTGGATTAGAAAGATAGGCAAAGAAATCTTCAGGCGGAACAAAATACCACATAAAGTCTGCCGCTGCCAAAAATGCCAAAAGTGACCAAAGCAATACAGCAATAACTTTTTTTACCTTATTTTCTGACTTTGACATATCTGGATCTTTTTGTTTATTCTTGATACGCTTACGAAGACCAAGAAGTTTAGTTTCGATCCCATCTCTATAGATAACACGAAAAATAGTCTGAGGACAGGCCCAAGCACACCATGCCCTACCACCTACCGCAGTAACAGAAAAAATTCCAAGGAATAAAAGCATCAATAAAAATGGCATCAAATAGAGCTCTTGCATATCAAAGGCAACCCCTGCCAAATGTAGTTTCTTTTGATCGAAACTAAGTAGGAAAAGATGATTTCCTCCTATAGTAATAAAAGGCATTATCAAGGCAACTATTGTTGCTGCCACATAGGCCCAATATCTCTTAATTCTATAAGGAACCCATCCCTTCAAATACTCTTTTGTCTGATTTTTTTTCATTTTTTTTTCTTCATTTACTGCATCTTGCATTTATGATATCCTTTCTTGTTTTTGTTGTTTAAATGGGCATACCAATATAGTATTGTCCACACCTGTAATTTCCTGTGACGAATTAACTTCCATCCACGAACCATTCACTAATTCTTTAATTCCTCTGGACCCAATATAATCTTTCAAAGAACTTCTGCTTACTCCAAGTTCTCTTGCAATCGCACTCACATTTACTCCCTCTTTGAGCAAAGAAATAATCTGAGGCTGATAGCTGTCAAACTTCGAAGAAGACCTGCTTCCTTTAGGTCGTCCAATCTGATTGGATTTTGCTTTTTGCTCTTCACGAAGATCATTCAGAAGAGGAAATATCTCTACAACTGTTGTCTCTTTATTAAGTTTTGTTTTACTGCTGGCAATAAAAAGATTAATACTTTGACTTAACATACAATTAATAATCTTAATAAGCTCTTCTGCCTGATTACTCAATATTGAGAGCGTATCAACAATAAGATTGCTTCCCTCTTCCAAAGAGTGCATAAACTCTTCAAACTTTTTTCTCTCCTCTATCGGATGATTTTTACCTGAATACTCTATAACCTCTTTATCTATAGTTAGATTTTGAGCCAATGAAAATGAAAGAATATTACGCTGCTGTTCAGACATATTTATATTATCTGGCATCTGTCTTAAATAGGCATAATTCATATTTCTCCTTTATCATTTAAGTTAGTTTACTTAAAATGATGTTAAAAATAGATTACTTTAGTATTAAAATCGTCATTTATTTATTTTATTCGTCACAACTTCTTTATTTACATCAATTTTTATGTTAAAATGGCTAAAAAAGATGAGGAACTACTGTGAATTTAACACACCTTGATGAGCAAAATAAACCAAAAATGGTAGATGTAGGAGACAAAGCTCCCAGCACACGTATTGCCACCGCATCAGGTATGATAGAGGTAGGGCAGGAAGCATTTGATGCAGTTATCGCAAACCGTGCAAAAAAAGGACCAGTACTTCAAACTGCTGTTATTGCAGCCATTCAGGGAACCAAACAGACTTCAACACTTATTCCTATGTGTCATCCTCTTATGCTTACTTCCGTCAAAACTGATATACAGGAGCTTCCAGATTTGCCTGGATTTAAACTTACCGTCACTGCCAAACTCTATGGGCAAACAGGCGTAGAGATGGAGGCACTGACAGGTGTAAGTGTAGGACTCCTTACAATTTATGATATGCTAAAAGCCATAGACAAAGGAATGATTATCAAGAATGTACAGCTAGAGAAAAAAAGTGGCGGAAACTCTGGCGACTTTAACCGATAGGAAAAACAGATGAAAATACTTGACAAAAATATGCCCCAAAAACCAGAGATTAATTATCCTACACAATGGGGATTCAAAATTATAGGCAAAGACAAGGAGGCTCTTGAAAAATGTATTAAATACATTATGAAAGAAACGGGAGACAAAAAACATACCTGTAACCTCTCAAACCAATCAAGAACAGGGAAATTTCATTCTTTTAATGCCTCATGTATGGTAGAGAGCGAAGAAGAGAGAAATAAAATTTTCAAATACTTTAGTGACCATGATGATGTAGATATGGTAATTTAGGTATTTTGTTTCCAAAGCATCCTCTCTGCGACCAAAGAGAGCAACATAGAAACAATGACATAGGCCAAAAAGAAGTAGAGCCCTATCTCAACTTCTGCATGGCTGACATCCCCTTTATTGGCACTAAGATAGACAAGGAACAAAGCAACCACAAAAACATCTACCATAGACCATTTCCCTATCATTTTAAAAAACTTTACAATATGATGCGCAAATCTGTTTCTTCTAAAAATAGAAATAAATAAGAGTGCCAAAACTTTTAATAACGGTATCACTACAGAAAAGAGTAAAATGACCAAAGCCACTGTCATATCTCCACCATTAAACAGTTTTACAACAGAACCTATCACACCTTTGGATTCAAAAGAGAGGACAATATCCCCAAGATATTCTACATGAGTATGAATAGTCACCATCAAAACAGGAGAGATTAAACCCAAAATTAAAGTTGTCATGGCTGCCAAAGAACCAAAAAATATAAATATATGCAAGGAGACAAAGAAATAAGAGAGCATCACTACGACAAGAAGAGACATAAAATATCTTGTATAACGCTGTGCATTGTGCATCTCTATGCTTCTTCTCTTCTGTACTCTTAGAAAATTAGCCTGATGCTTATCTTTAATAAGTGTACCCAAAATAGTTGTTGCAAACTTCTCTAACTTAAGTATCGCCTGTTCTTGTACTCCCTGCAATGCTACCAATTCAGTCGTTGCATTTTCATAGAGTCTTGCATGATGATAAGCCCTTGCCCCAAATATTACCATACCCATCAGTATCCCAACAATCATACTATGGAGTACATACACTCTTATATTATTCATCTATCACCTCAAAATAGACAAGCAGTGTACGCTGAAAAAAGTTGTCATTATCATCACTAACCATTATATATCTATTTTTTCCTACTTTTGCCAAACCTTCAAAATTATCTATTTGCCACCCTTTATGGTTGTTCATTTTTAGTAATATTTTTGTTTTACACCAACCTCTTTTACATTGGTTCAAATAGACTTTTTTAAGGGTTACGATAAAAGGTTCAAACAAGCCAGTATAAGAACGTTCCAGCACCAATACATTCCCGTCATCCATTACTTCTATCGCAGAAATACCTGAACGCCCTTCAGGTTCCGCCTTAAAGTGCCATTTCTTGCCAGAAAGTGCATAAATAGTTTGTTTTTTCTTATAATCTTTTTTTAGAGGCCACTCTGCTGCAGTTAAAACTCCATAATGCGGGTGCCAGGCCAAAGACTCCAAAGACTTGTTTGGGCTACGATAATTTTTTACATCACGCAAGCGTTTTGGAAGCGAATAATTTCTAATACGTTTCCCCATATTGGAACTATTTTTATGAAACCAGGCTATCTGAGCATTGCCTTCAAAAGAAATAAGTAATCTATGATGCCCATCAAGCGTCAAACCTTCACTGTCTCTCTTCCATTTTTTAAGGCGTTTTCCTTTTTTTGTTTTTAGTTTTACAGCATCCAAAGGATTGAGTTTATCAATCTTGTTTGAAAAATGTGCATTAAACAAATAAAGCAACCCTTTATCGCTGACAAAATAGAGTGTTTGCGTTTTTGTATCATAGGTAACATCAGAGAGTTCTGAAAATACAACTCCTTTTATATTAGAAAAAGAGAGTTGCTTCTGGTCTAAAATTTTAATTCCCATAAATCTCTTAAATTGGGGAGAAGGAAGTATATCGGTTGCAAAAACTCCTGCATAAATAAAAAGAGTAGCAATACAATAAAGAAAAAAATATCTCATGAAATTTTACGATTTTCAGAAAAAAAATAACCCATAACAACAATCCATACAACAGCTATATCTATCGCAATATCTGCAAAATTAAATACCGCCCAGTTAAATCCACAATGCCATGCGATATAATCAACAACACCCCCATACACAAAACGGTCATATACATTTCCAAATGCACCACCAAGAAGCAATCCTATGGGAAAAGCATATCGCTTAAGATATCCCTCCTTAAAAACAACCCACAAAATACCTGTAACCAATAAAGCTTGTATCCATTTCAAATATGAGCCCAAAAAAGCAAACAGAGAAAAGGCAACACCTTTATTGTAATGCAATTCAAAATCAATACATTCTCCTGCCCTGTAATATCCATCAACAAAAAGTATCTTTATATTCTGATCAATAATAAATGTACCCAAAAGCACTAAAAGAAATACAGCAAAAACTCTCATCAGGATAAAGCATCTTTAAAAAACAGTTTACACTCTTCCATCATAACTTCTAATGCTTTCTCATCTTTCCCTTCAAGCAAAAGGCGTATCTTGTTTTCAGTACCAGAGTATCTAAAGAGATACCTCATTCCCATATCTTCCACTCTCTTTTTAAGATTTTCCAAACCTTCTATGGTCTCAAAATCACGTTTTTCCTCAACTATAAGATTCACAAGCAACTGAGGATAAGAGGTATAAGGATTAAATACTTCACTTGCCTTTTGACCTGTAGAGACCAAATATGCCAAAGCCTGTAATGCTGAAGAGATACCATCTCCAGTCTTTGCATAATCAGAAAATATTACATGCCCACTCTGTTCTCCCCCAAAATTAATACCACATTTTTGCATAAGCTCCACTACATTCTTATCCCCTACCGCAGAACGATACAGATGTAATCCCTGTGTACCCAAATACTCATCAAGCCCCTGATTACTCATCACTGTTGCCACCATACCATCACCTTTGAGTGTGCCCTGATTTTTAAGATGTACAGCCAATACAGCCATAAGCTTGTCTCCATCCACAACTTCACCTGTTTCATCTACCATTACCAATCTGTCAGCATCGCCATCAAGTGCAATACCTATATCTGCACGTGTCTCCAAAACGACTCTTGCAAGATTTTCAGGATGCATGGCGCCACACCCTTCATTAATATTAAATCCATTTGGTTTATCCCCAATAACAACTACCTCCGCACCAAGCTCCTGCAATATAGTAGGTCCTACAACATAACCTGCACCATTTGCACAATCTATTACAATTCGCTTCCCTGAAAGAGTAAGCCCTTTGGGAAAAGAGTTTTTAATATGAACAATATAGCGTCCAATCACATCATCAATACGTTTTGATTTTCCTATCACTTTGTCTGTTGCCTGTGCAGAGGCAATTAATGCTTCATCTTTAAAAATCTCTTCTATCTCTATCTCTTTATCTCGATTTAGCTTATTCCCCTCACCATCAAAAAACTTTATACCATTATCATAATACGGATTATGAGAAGCCGAAATCATAATTCCGGCATCACAACGCATATTCTCTGTCAAAAAAGCAATAGCAGGTGTAGGCATAGGTCCTATCTGGATTACATCAAAACCAACAGCCGTAAGACCTGAAACAATAGCATTTTCTATCATATAACCACTGCGTCGGGTATCTTTCCCTACCAATATTTTTCGTGTTTTTGCAAATTGTTTAAAATAAATTCCTGTAGCCATTGCCAAACGCATCGCACCCATTGCGGATACCTTCTTCCCTGCCTTACCTCGTACACCATCTGTTCCAAAAAGTTCCAAATCCAACCCCTAAAAATATATTAACTCAATTTTAACAAAATATTACTAAATATCACCTCTAATACATCTGTTTCAAAGACAATTATTTTCTCTTAATATACCTTTAAACTTCTTTTAGATATTATTCGCGAACTATTTTCACTCTAAACAGAGTGCTAACAACATACCTAACAAAGGAAATAAAATGGCAAACAACAAGTCAGCTAAAAAACGTATCTTGGTTACTGCGAAAAAAACAGAAAGAAACAGATACTACAGAACAAGAATCAAAAATATCGTAAAATCAGTACATGAAGCAGTAGAAGCTTCTGATAAAGCAGCAGCAACAGCAGCATTTGCAACAGCAAATAAAAATATTCATTCACTTGTAAGCAAAGGATTTATCAAAAAATCAACTGCTGCAAGAAAAGTAAGCCGTCTTCATAAAATGGTAAACAAAATAGAGGCATAATTCTCCTCTCCTGCTTTATCCCTTACTAGCCTTCAAGGCTAGTTACCCTATAATACCGAAAACAATTCAATATAAAGTTTATCCTATGTTTAAAGAAAAACTCCAACCTTTTATAGACAGATACAATGAAATAAATACTCTTCTAAGTTCACCAGATATTGCTTCAGATATTTCCCGAATGACGGAACTTAGTAAAGAACAGTCAGGGCTAAATGAATTAGTTGAACAGGCTAAAATTTATATAGAAACTGCTGAAGCCATAGAAGAGAACAAAGAACTTCTAGGAGATAAAGAGCTAGGGGATTTAGCAAAAGAAGAACTGGCAGAACTTGAACCGATGCTTCCAAAACTAGAAGCCAATATTAAAATCCTTATGCTTCCTAAAGATAAGAATGATGATAAAAATATTATTCTTGAAATAAGAGCTGGAGCTGGAGGAGATGAAGCGGCACTTTTTGTAGCTGATATCTTCCGAATGTATTCACGTTATGCAGAGCAAGTTCGCTGGAAAATAGAAATCATGAGCTCTAGTGATGGTACAGCGGGTGGATACAAAGAGATTATTGCACAAATTTCTGGCGAAAATGTCTATGCCGAACTAAAATATGAAGGTGGTATCCACCGTGTACAACGTGTCCCAGATACAGAGACACAAGGACGTGTACATACTTCAGCCATTACTGTAGCCGTTATCCCTGAAGTAGATGATGTAGAAGTAGATATCAAACCAAACGAAATTAAAATGGATACCTACCGTTCAAGTGGATGTGGTGGTCAATCTGTAAACACTACAGACTCAGCTGTCCGATTAACACACCTTCCTACTGGTATTGTAGCAGCCATTCAAGATGAAAAATCACAACACAAAAATAAAGCAAAAGCTATGAAAGTACTCAAAGCAAGAGTTTACGAACATATGCTACAAGCAAGTTTGGATGAGTCTGCAAGTCAAAGAAAATTACAGGTTGGGTCAGGTGCTCGTTCAGAAAAAATACGTACATACAACTACCCACAAAACAGAATCACTGATCACCGTATAGGACTTACGCTTTATGCCCTGGATGACATCATGAGTAATGGAAATCTCAAGCTTATCTTTGAACCTCTTATGGCACATGCAAGAACCGAAGCCATTAAGGAAGCTGGACTATAAAAATCTGCTTCTCTCCTCTCCTTATATGATTTCATCAAATTCATTATAGACTAAAAGGAGTAACTGTTGACTCCCTACTTTTAACTCCTCCATACCATACATTGCTGTAGCACCATTAACTACTACAGCTGTTCCCATTACAACGGCAGCATCTGTTGAGGAGAGTTCAGAAGTATTATTTTGCGGTGGCATTGTAGTGGCATTATCTGCTGTGAACTCCAAATACTCTTGTTCTGCAGCATCCGCTACAGAGCTTAACCCTACCATTGCAGCACCAGCACCCAAGATTTTCCCTGCTTTGGTTTTTGCAAAGGATTTTCCTATCTCTTTGTACCACGCTTGGGTTCGTGGTGTTTTTATGTTAGAATTATGTATTCGAGAATTTATTGAAGGAGAATTATTATGTTGTTTACTAACAGTTTTATCGCCGACGTCGGGATTTGGTTTGGAATTTTTGTTGTTGGAGCTTTCATTTATGGATTCCTCACCCCCAATAAAACGTCTAAATGACCTTCCTCTGTCAACTATCCCTTTCCCCGTAAAATGTTTTACACTGCGATCTGCTGCGATGAATGCACCTCCTGCTGTCAGGACTACAGCACCAGTACCTAAGTACCCTTTCCATTCACTTGTTATATACTCTTCTTCATTATCAAAGTGTGAAAGACGCTCTTTATCAGATGCTGTTTTACCTCTTGCTATGGCAGTTGACATAGCAATATAATCGTCTTTACCACCTGCTTCTTTGATGCTGTCAAGACTACTTCCTGTTTTTGCCCCAGCTAATGCTGCTGCCAAATTCCCTGCTGCACTAGTTATCCCTTGTGCAATCATATCTTTAGCAGGTAATGCACCTGCCATAATCGCATTAGTAAACTCTTTTGCAGAACTTTCATCCATCCCAGCTTTCTTTGCAAATGCTTCTATATCTCCAGCTGTTGAATTTTGTTGCATGACTGCTTTTAGTGATGCTGACGCAACATCTGAATCTATAGCTGCTTTCAATCCTATATCTATCTTCATTCCGCCTGTAATTTGTTCTGGAGACCAATCTTCTTTGAGTTTGGATTTGATGTAGGCTTTTATCTTAGAGCGGTAAAACTACATACATGATTAAAATTAGCATTAGAATTGACAGAAGATAAGAACCTAAAAGAATAGTATAGTAATTTTGTAAAGTAAATACATTGTAATGATATTTTTGATTATTGTTAAGAGAA
>FPHI01000057.1_pt1 | contig 41193 bp, 37 predicted proteins | sample 1057421 | NCBI WGS metagenome assembly FPHI01 (sample SAMEA4473311, study PRJEB15554) | hydrothermal vent metagenome | biome: marine basaltic hydrothermal vent biome; feature: marine hydrothermal vent; material: water | place: Pacific Ocean | collected 2011-06-14/2011-07-23 | depth 1155 m | reverse complement strand
ACTATTTAAATTATTTTTATAAACCATATATTCATTATAAATATTAATCAATAATCGCATATCGTCAATATATAAAGATACTTGACTTATAAAGCTTTCATCAACTTGTTCACTTTCAATTTCTTGTTTAAACTTCTCTATCAATTTCATTTCTGAGTTAGAGGGGTTAATATAAGGAATAATAGGCACAATAAAATCAAAAAACTTTGTTCGTTCTTTATCCACAAACATATCATCTCGTATGGCATACACAAATCTAACTCTTCTATTTATCTGTTTAGAGTTATTGATGAGATTATTTAACTCACGAAGTTTAATAAATATCTCTGTATCATCAAATCTATCTATATCTTCAAACAAAACTACATCATAATCTGTTACCTCAAAAAAGTACAATATCTCATCAAGATGTTCATTTAAAATAGAAGATTTGTCTTGATTGGCTAAAGAAATTTCTCCTTTTTTAAAATTAAATTTACTTATTTGAATATTCCACAAGTAAGTAAAAATTCTATATAAATAATAAAATAAGACTCCTACAGATATATAGGATAAATAGTTATATTCATCATTTGCAAAAAAGTTACTAGAAAAAAGCTCTATAAATTTTGATGTCTTAAAAACAGAAAAACCATATAAGAAAAGAAAACCTATTACAAAACTATGATAGAAAATTATCTTTTTTTGAATATTTCGTATCCGTTTAAACCTAGAGTATGGGATTTTACTATCTTTCTCTCGATAAAAAAATTGCTGTAAAATACTTCTTTCTATATCTTGAAGTAGTTCAGATTTATCTTTACCTTTACTCTCTTCAGTTGATTCCTTACTATCCGTAGAAGTATAAATCTTATCCTCTTTTATTTCTTCTTTTTTTTCAGTATCTTCATGTGTATCTTTAAAAGTTGCCAAAGAGATAGGTAAATAATTCCACTCAGCATTCTCTTTTTCAAAAGTTCGTAAAAAACTACTTTTTCCTGAGCCATAAGCACCTGTAATAGCAATATTGTTTACTTTTGGAGTTTTTAGTGCTACTATAAAAGGATTGGAGTAATATTTCTTTTTATCGGTTTTTGTATTAGGTAGAAGTACCTCATAATTATCTTTATTTTCAATAATTGAAATATCATCATATTTTTCAACCATATATAAATGCCATTTATTCAAAGTTGTTAAACTTTTTATAATAATTTTATTGATAGATAATAAACCCCATGACATTATTTTATCTATATATTTCAAATTCTAAACCTTTTTTTCTTATTCTTTAAATAATACAACTCATAAAAAGTTCTATCATCTCCAAGCCTGTTCCCTAATAGACTCTTTGGTTATATCTCTATCTTTCCAAATACCTACAAATTCATAAAATTTATTTTTTGGTTCATTTGAGATTGATATTTTTTTGAATATTGATTGGAATTGTCATGCTTTTCCTTTTTTTAATCTTTTTTCTGCAATTCCAACTCTAACAAATCTTTCTCTATCTCTGCCTTTAACTCCTCTTGTGTTGGAAGATAGAACTGGTATTTAGAGACAAATAGATTTTCATTATCATTAATTACAGAATATTTCACTACAGTATTGTCTTTTTCCGTACATAAAACAATCCCTATTGTAGGATTGTCATCTTCACTCTTCTCCAAATCATCAAACATACGAGCATACATATCTATCTGCCCTACATCTTGATGGGTTAACTTTCCTCGTTTCAAATCAATCACGACAAAACATTTTAAAATATAGTTGTAAAAGACCAAATCAATATAAAAATCACTATGCTCTGTCTTGATTCTTTTTTGACGAGCGATAAAAGCAAAACCTCTGCCAAGTTCTAATAAAAAATCTTGAATCTTATCTATTAAAGCAGACTCTAACTCATTTTCATGAAAAAATTTATTATCCTTTAAGTCCAAAAATTCCAATACATAGGGGTCTTTGATAATATCTTTTGGAGTTGCTAATAATTTTTTTGTATTCTCTTTGGCTTCAATTATAACAGACTCTTGATATTTACTTGATATAATTCGCTCATAATAGTGAGTACCTATCTGTCTATCTAAAGCTCTAACACTCCAATGAGACTTAACAGCCTCTTCCATATACCAAGCCCTAGCCTTTTCATCTTGCAAACGAATAAGAAGTTTATAATGACTCCAACTCAATTCTCTCCACAGTGTAGAGAGAATTGGAAAAGAGTTATAAAACTGTCGCATATTCCATAAACTTTGCTTAGAATATCCTTTACCAAACTCATCACTCAACTGATTGGAAAGCTCTTTAATCAGATAAGAGCCATACTTCGCTCTATCCTCTCCTTTTTGTTCCTCTTGGACTATCTGTTTACCTATATTCCAGTAGGCTTCTACCATAATAAAGTTTACCTCTTTGTAGACCTTGTTTCTTGCTGTTTGCAGGATGTTTTTTATGCTTTGGTAGATGTTGGTTTGTGGGGTCATATTAATCTCCATAACTTTTTTAAATCTTCTGTAATATTTGTATCTATTTGATTAATAATATATTTGTGATTCCCCTTTATCACTTAACCAAAACCCCATACTCTTCAAGCAATTCCATAATTTGATTAGGCAACAGATACCCTTCATATCGTCCTATCTCTTTTCCATTTTCATCCCAAAAAATAGAGGTAGGCAATACCTCTACATTGGAGTTAATAGCACCTAAAACATCTTTGTCCGTGTTAATGTAATAGATTGGTGTTTTAGGATATTTGGCTTTTATCTCTTTAAAATAAGGAGCCATATGTTCACACCAAATACATTCTGTTTTTCCAAACTGTATCATAAGTCGTTTTCCTTTGGGAATATCAACAACATTTACTTTTGGAACATCTCCAAAATCATAGGCTAGGGAAGAGAGGGTTAGTAGTGCAATTAATAGTATTTTTTTGAATATCATGTTTTTCCTTTTATTAAATTTCTTTTGGTAGTTTATTTATAAAAATTTGAAAACTACTATTTTGTGAAGCTATTTTTATAAGCTTTTTATGTTTTAAAAAGTCTTGAGTTAACTTATCATAATTTCTATAATTTTTTTCACTTTTTAACCTTTTTGAGACTTTTTTAACTTCTACTTTTAATTTATCTTCACAGTTTAATATTGTTTCGTTCTTAGCTGTTGCATATATAGGTAAAATCCAACACTCTAAAGAGTGAACTGATATAGCAAAGATGATTTTCTCTTTATGATTTTCATAAAAACTCTCTTTACTATCAATTTTATCAATCATTTTTTGAATTACACACTCAATAATGACTTCGATAGATTGATTTTTAGAACAATTAAAATTTTCGGCAATATCTGTATCTATTTGAATAATAATATATTTGCTGTTTAAAACATCATCTCGAAAACGACTCTCTCCTAAATAATTAAATATCGCACTCCAACCTGTACCAAATTCACTATAAGCTTGTTTCATATCGGTCTCATCACGAGGAGGTTCAAGAGCAAAAATCTCTTCATCTAAATCATCATAATCTTTATAAAATCCACACAAAATATTTTCAATAACAATCTGGTCGGTAATCCCCTCTGTCACTAATCCAAACTTTGCCATCTAAAAGCCTTTTGGTAAACCACCCAAATAACCACGCAAAAATGCTTCAGAGAGTTTTAACGGTTCATCTGTAGAAGATTTTGGTTTATTTTCAACGGTTATCTCTTTCATTCTAGTATGACCTTTTTTATTACGAGAAACCACAAAAAGCCTCTGCTCTTCATCATTTAGATTTATTCCATCTAAAATAGCAGGGTTATGAGTAGTTAAAAATATCTGTTTATCATATTTTTTTGCAAGTTCAGTAAGCAAAGTCATTAACTTGGTACATAGTTTAGGATTAAGTGAAGCATCTATATTATCTATGGCAAAGGCTTTTGGTGTCTCCTTTGCTACTATAAGCGTGATATAAAACAAGATAAATAAAAAGCCCTCATTTGCACTTCTTTGGGTGAACTCTCTATATAGATATTTATCTTTTATTATTACTCTATCTTCCATAGATGATATATCTGTTGGGATTGTTATATCTTCAAACCAATTAAAGAGTTGTAACGATTCTATAATGGTGTTTATATAGCTTTTATCTTCGTAATTGTTTATTACTTTTAGGAGTTTTAGGAGACCTTCACCATTTATTCCTAAGGGTTGAATCTGTTTTTCTTTTTCAAAGATTCGTAGGGCTGTGTTTTCTGGGGAGTAAATAATGAATTTTTTAAAATTTATTTTCTTTTGTATATTTCTAATACTACTAAGTTGAGAAACAATTTCCATCATTGACTCATTAGTATCATTCCATTCGGCTAATGTAGAATTATTAAGTCGATGAGAAAGATATGCAATCTCCCTATCTCTTTGTGTAAGAACCCCCCATGTAGTATACTCTTCATTATCATTAGAAAAAAAATATTTTTCATTTAAATGATTAGAATAAAAAATAGAAATAATTATATCTTTATTTCTATCCTCTTCATAAAAAGCACTACGCATTAATTCAGGCTCAGGCACTCTCAATCCACGACTTACCAAAAACTCATTCGCCAACATATTAGACTCACTAGCAGAGACAAAAACCAAAGCTTCAAGAAGATTACTCTTCCCCGACCCATTCTCTCCAATAAAAAGGTTGACTCTACCGACCTCTAGCTCTAAGTTATAGATGGATTTAAAGTTTTGTATGTGGATTTTTTCTATCATCTTCTCTGCTTTTGGATAATTTTAATAATTATACCATGATAGCTTTAACTATCATTCCAATATCTATTTTCTTCTATTGTAAGCAAAAAAATTCTTTTAGCTCTTACTTTTATAGCCATAGTACAGCACCTAGTATGAAGAGTACAATCTCGGTACTTTCGAGTGTGGTTCCCAACACATCCCCGTTAATAAACCCTAGGTTTTTTCTGAGAAGGGTCGCAAGTAGGTAGCTAAAGAGTAAGCCAATAACGAGTAATACTAAAAAATATAAATTTGATAAAGTAAAACCAATCAGTGTAAAAAGCAGAAGTGAAGTTACAAAGTATGTTTGGCTAAAGCCTTCTTGCATTTGTGTAATGAATGAGGAACGAAAAGTTTGTGTAAAGAAAAGTAGTAAAAGTCCTAAACGGCTCACTATTAAAACAGAAAGAAAAAGTGCATACGCTCCATGCAGTAAAAGAAAGACAATGCCACCCACTTTAAGTAGTACCATACACCCCGCCCAAAGTACACCCATAGCCCCGACTGTAGGCTCTTTGATAATCTCATAGGCATCTTTGCCCGAGTGCTTGGCATAGAGTGCATCTGCGACATCCATAATGGCTTCAGTATGCAAAAAACCATAAAGCATCATATAGGCTACACCTGCTACCAAAGCAGCCAGCCACCCAAGTGGTTCAAGTAGGCTGAACAGGAGTAAAGCAATACTTCCCAGTACCAATCCTCCTAAAGGTAGAAAAAAGAGCATAGAGGCTAAAACAGTAGGTGTTGAGAGGTTGTCATCTTTGCCAAAGTGTACAGGAAGTACACTAAAGTAGGAAAACATAAATTTGAGACCTAAATAGTGTTCTCTCACTTGATTACTCTGTATTTATGATTTTTCTATGAGTGCATGGTTTGAAGATGCAGAGGAGGGTGAGAGTTTGTGAAGATAGGTTGTCTCAATATAGCGTTTTTCAGATTCTAGATTTTTGATGGTTTCTCTTAAGCTTTTAATCTCCTGCTCTATGGGTTCAAGAAAAAGTAGTATGTTCTGTTTTTGAAGTTCATTTTCAAGCAGTGACAACTCTATCTCTTCTATCTCTATAGTGAGGTTTTTCAGGGTTTCATTTCTTGTTTTGAGTATCTGTTCGCGCTCTTTGTCTGAGTGATTGAGTTGGCTGAGTTCACTCTCCAGTTCTCTAATAACAAGAGATTTTTGAGTCCATTCTTGAGTCAGTCTCTCTAGTAAGCGTAACATATAGTCAATCTCATGTTGATGTGTTTGCAGTCTGTCTGTCTGTGGTTTTTTCTCTTTAAGAAGAACATCAAGATGGTTTTGCAACTTCTCTATTTTATGTGTACGGGTATGGAGTTCATTGGCATAGGCACTAATGTTTTCTTTATAAAGTGTATCTAGTGCCGTCAGTGCCATAGCCATTTCTGCTTTAAAATGATGGGAAACACTCTTTGGCTCATTGTGTACAGCAGATGTATCTATGGAAGTATTTTCTATAACAGTCAGTTTATGGGTTACAGGTGAATTTGCCATATCCTCTCCTATGAATGTGAATGGTTTTGGCGTTTTTTCTCAAGTGCCTCAATTTTTGCTACAACCTGATTTTTGGTTCCCTCTTGGATTTTGCGTTCAAGGTCTGTAATCGTATGTTGTAGGGCGAGTATCTCTTTTTCTACACCCTGTTCTTTTTTAAGTAATGCTGTTTCATCTTCTCTTTTTTGTTTTTGAAGTGTGGAGAGGTTTTGCTCCAATTCTTCAAGAAGCTTTTTCTTTTTGCTGCATTTATTGAGAAAAAAAGCAAAAGTAATAATAAGTGTCAAGATCATGAAAAGTATTATAAGGTAGATAGATGAGCTGTGAATCGTTACTGCTGCATTACTTTTGGCATAAAGTGTGTGTATGCTTAGTAGGGTTATTAAGAGGTATTTCATAAGTAATCCTTAATGTTTAGAGATAATATATAGGAGATATGATAGCCTAATCATGGTTATTGAGTGCTTTATTACTCCTATAAAATGATTCCCAGTCCTAAAAACAGTACAATAAATCTATCAATGCCTGATTGTAGTTTGAGTGCATTTTGTATATCTGCTTTGGTAATATTTTTTCTGCCTGTTCCAAAAAAAGGTTTGGGTTTTATCTTTCCAAAATAGGCAGTATCTCCACCTAGTCTGATATGAAGATTGAGAGCCATAGCAGTAATGGGATAGCCTGCATTGAGGCTTTCATGTTTTTTCCCCTCTCTCCATGTTAGCCGTAAATGATTAAAACCGTAAAATAATATATTTATTAATATGGCTGTAACTCTTGCAGGAATATAATTGAAAGTATCATCTACTTTGGCAGAGAATTTCCCAAATTTTTCATATCTTTTATTTCTGTAGCCTACCATAGAGTCTAAAGTATTGACAGCTTTATAGACAAAGGCACCCCATAAGCCAAAAAGTATCAGATAAAACAGTGGAGCTATGACCCCATCTGATAGATTTTCAGCATAGGTTTCTATGGCTGCTTTGTTGATGTCTGAGTCACTGAGATTTTCTGTATCCCGACTGACGAGAAATTTTATATTTTGGGGATGAAGAATAATATCTTTAACCGAGTCATAGAGCATTTTGGATGCGATAGTGGTTGAAGTGATAATGCCTAGTATTATGGTACTGATATACTCTGGAAATATGTGTACAAAGGTGCTGTGGCAACAGTACCCTACAGCTCCTACTATGCTTGTGAGGCTTAGGGTTAACAATACTCCCCTAAAAATACTATCTTTGTAAAATTGTTTCTCAAACCATTGGATATAGTCTCCCATGAGTACTACAGGGTGACGTATGAAACGAAACTCTCCAAATATACGGTCTATGATATAGGCAATAAGTGCGATGTCAAAGTACACTTTGAAGTATCCTTTGTGTATTTAAATAGGTTTTCATCTTTTTAACAAATGCATCAATATGCTCTTTTTCATAGCTTTTAAACCATTCATCGATAAAAAGTCCATGAGAGAATGTACCATAAATATTTGTACTTTTATACTCATCAGGGTACATTTTGGATGTGCCATGGTGTATCTCGTAGGTATCCCCATGAAGTTTTAGAATTTTCTCTTTTTGAAAGACAATGTCGTCATCTATGAAGCCCAAGGCTTTTACTGTTGTGGGCTCTTGCACTTCTATGCACTCGTTATCGATAATATGCTTAAACATCATTTGGTAGCCACCACAAATACCTATAAGGTGAATGCGTTGTGCTTTGTAGTGTTTTTGTATCTGTTTAAAAAGTCCTGTTCTCTTTAGCCAAGCCAAGTCCTCTATGACACGTTTGGAACCAGGTAAAATAATGCACTCAAACCCTGAGAGGTCAATGTTTGCGGTGACAAACTCCACACAGGTATTAGGGTCTGCAAGCAGTGGCTCAAAGTCAGTATAGTTGCTCATAGTAGGGTAGGCGATGACAGCTACGTGGCGTGTGGCTTTTTCACAGTTTTGGGTGTAGTTGAGGAGACTTTGGGAGTCTTCAAAGCCAAGGTTAAATGGCTCGTAGGGCAGAACGCCTAGTAGAGGAATACCAAACTTTTTTTCTATAATCTCTATACCCTCATCAAACAGGCTCATATCTCCTCTGAATTTATTGACTATGACACCTATGACATTGCATTGTAACTCTTTTGGCAGGAGATGATAGACCCCATAGATAGAAGCAAATACTCCACCTTTTTCGATGTCTGCTACGAGGATGATTTTAGTGTTGAACTCTGTGGCTATGAAGATGTTGGAGAGATCTTTGTCCATAAGGTTAAGCTCTACAGGTGAGCCTGCACCTTCTGCTATGACACAGTCATAGTTGGCATTAAGGTACTCAAATGCCTCTTTGAGTGTAGGTTTGAGTGTATCAAGGTCACGGTAGTATGCTTTGACATCTTTGTCTGAAGCACTCTTCCCTCCGACAATCAGTGAAGCAGAACTTCCGCGTCCTGATTTGAGTAGTACAGGATTGTTATGCCATGAGGTAGGTACACCCAAGGCTTTTGCCTGAAAATGCTGAGCAATAGCTATCTCTGAGCCATCATCTGCTACATGGGCATTGTTAGAGACATTTTGTGCTTTAAAGGGTGCGACTCTACAGCCTGCTTCTTGGAGTATACGTCCGATGACCCAGGTGAGTGTACTTTTACCAGCATCTGAACTGGTACCAAATATACTGATATTATGCATAAAGTGCCTTTTTCAGGGCTGTAATACTTGTATTATCTTTAATGGCGATACGTACATGAAATTCATCCAGACCTTCAAAATTTGTACAGTTGCGTATGAGTATCTTCTCTTTGGCAAGAAGCGTTTGAAAGTCTATTGCATTAATATTTTTTAATTTTAAAAGAAGATAGTTTGCTTGGCTGGGGTATATCTTTTCTACATAGGTACAGTGATTAAACATAGAAAGAAGTTTGATTTTTGTTTCTTCCAGTTGTCTTTTGGTACGTTTTTTAAGTGTTTTGTCTTTTAAAACTTTTTGAATATAGTAGCTGTCCAGAGCAGATATTTTCCAGTTTGGTTCATAGGTTTTGAGCAGAGTTATATTTTTTATATTGGAGAGCAATACTCCAATACGTATGCCGGCAGCTCCATAGAATTTTGTCATAGATTTAAGTATATAAAGTTTATCATAGTTTTTAATATGATGCGACATAGAGGGGGTATCTGTAAATTCCAAAAATGATTCATCTATTAAAATAGTACATTTTTTTGCTATCCATCTATTGAGTAGCTTCTCTATATTATAAGAGATTCCATCTGGAGTAGCAGGGTTGACAAAGACAATCAGACTTTCAGCTTCAACCTCTTGCATGATATTCTTATATCTATTAATATTAATTATTTTATATCCAAAAAGTGTTGCTGCTTTTTTATATTCCAAATAGGCAGGAGAGTAGAGGGTACAGTGTAGAGGAAGCTCTTTATGGCGCTCTTTTAATAAACGAAAAAGTGAAAAGATAGCTGAAGAGGCTCCATTAAAAAGCTCTATCTCTTCGGTGTTTACATGATAATGTGAAGCAATAGATGCATACAATGCATCATAATTAGGATACGGTGCAATATTTAACCTGTTAAAATTTATGTTTACTTGAGGTTTGACAATATTGATATTGGAAGAGAGATCAATAATCTCACTGACGTTGCATTTGCAATCCTTGGCAAATGCTGTTACATCACCACCATGTTCAAACGTTTTCATTTAAGCCTCTTTTGTATTCCGAGTTTCACTTCATACACTTCATCACAAAGCTGTGCCAGTTTCTGCCCCAGTATGCCAGACCTGTCCACATATTTACGACTCATAGCATCTGGGGGTATAACTCCAGATCCTACATCGTTGAGTACAAAGATAATGTTAGCTTCTTTGCTACATAGTATCTTGACCTCTTCTATAAGTGCTTCCATGCTCCACTCCATGGTATTGAGCAACCACATACTCATGCAGTCTATGAGGTAGGTATGCCCTTTTTGGATGTGACGGCTGAGGTGTAGTGTCTCTTCTATGGTATAAAACTGCTCTTTACGCTGACTTTGATGCATAGCAATACGCTCTTTCATCTCTTTATCATGGTAGCTGTTGTTATAGGTAGCGAGGTAGTAGGGCTTCTGCTCGCCTGCAAGGCTTAGTGCCTTTTGTTCTGCCAGTAGGCTTTTGCCTGATTTCTGTCCGCCGTAGTAAAGGGTTTTCATAAATATTTATATCCTTTTGGAGTTAAAACTTTATTTTGGAATATGCCCAAAGTAGAGAAAGGGCATTTGTATGGCTGGGAGCTATGATTCAATAAAATATAGGGGGTGTAGCATCCCTAAGGTTTTTACTTTGAGGTTATTCAAATTGTCCTTTAAGTATATCCTGTGCCTGAATCATATCTTTATCTCCTCGTCCAGAGAGGTTGACTAAAATAGTTTTACCTTTAATCTCTTCAGGTTTCATCTTTTTTAGGTATGCTACCGCATGTGAACTTTCAAAAGCAGGGATAATTCCTTCTGCCTGAGAGAGCCATACAAAGGCTTCCATCGCTTCATCATCTGTTACATAGTCATAGGTGACAATGTTTTCATCATTTAAAAAAGCATGCTCTGGACCAATACCTGGGTAGTCAAGACCTGCACTGATGGAGTGGGCTTCTTGTATCTGTCCATCTTCATCTTGCAAAAGGTAACTGAGCTGTCCATGTAAAACACCAGGAGAACCTTTTTTCAAAGAGCAGCCATGTTTGCCTTCAAGCCCTTCTCCTCCTGCTTCTATCCCTATACACTCAACAGTTTCATCTTCTAAAAAGTGATTAAAAATACCCAGTGCATTAGAGCCTCCGCCAATACATGCAATGACTTTATCAGGCAGACAACCTTCTGCTACAGAGAGTTGTTCTTTGGCTTCCCAGCCAATAATACTTTGAATATCACGTACCATCATAGGGTAAGGGTGTGGTCCTGCGACTGTACCTATAAGATAGTAGGTATCACGTGCATGGGTAACCCAGTGTCTAATCGCATCATTCATCGCATCTTTTAAGGTACGGCTTCCAGACTCTACCGCATGTACTTTTGCTCCAAGAAGTTTCATACGAAAGACATTGAGCTCCTGACGGGCTACATCTTTTGCTCCCATAAATATTTCACATTCCAATCCAAAAAGTGCTGCAACAGTAGCTGTTGCTACACCATGTTGCCCCGCACCTGTTTCTGCAATAATCTTCTTTTTTCCCAGACGTTTGGCAAGTACTGCTTGTGCTACACAGTGGTTAATCTTGTGTGCGCCTGTGTGGTTGAGATCTTCTCGCTTAAGATAGATTTTGGCCTGCAACTCTTCCGAGAGATTTTTGGCAAAGTAGAGTGAAGAAGGACGACCTACATAGTTTTTATAGTAGTAATCTACTTCGCTCCAAAATCCTTTGTCAAAACGTACTGCTTCATAGTCAACCCTAAGTTGTTCAAGTGCAGGCATCAGTGTTTCTGGTACAAAACGCCCTCCAAAACCTACCTGTGCATTTTCTATACTGCCAAAATGTCCATATTTATCTGGATCATGTGGGCTTGGTTTTGGTATATATATCTCTTTATGTAAATCCATGATGTATGCTTTCCTGTTGATAAGTACATGAATTATATCGTAGGTGAGGTTATAAGGCTATTATTAATCCAAATGCAAGACTGAATATACAGGTGCTTTTATATTTTTTCTTCCCTCAAGAAAGTCCAGTTCCATAATAAAACATACTTCTGTACATTTTGCACCTACTTTCTCTATCAGGCTGGCCGCTGCTGTAGCTGTTCCCCCTGTAGCAATCAGATCATCTATGAGTAGAACCTGTGCGGGTTTTCCTGTTTTACAGCAACCGTTGTCGCCAAATGCATCAATATGTACTTCAACTTCATCAAAACCATACTCAAGGCTGTATTTCTCTGAAACCGTGGTATAGGGAAGTTTTCCTTTTTTACGTACAGTTACAAATCCAATTCCCAACCTGTCTGCCAAGATACTTCCAAAGATAAAGCCACGTGCGTCAATTCCTGCGATATAGTCCAGATTGTAAGATTTGTAACGTGCTTCAAGGTGTGTCATCAATATATTTAATGCTTTTGCATTGGAGAGCAGTGTTGTAATGTCTTTAAAGATAATGCCAGGTTTTGGAAAGTCTGGTATATCTCTGATGCTGTCTAAAATTATCTGTTTTTCATCTTCGGCGAGTCTCATAAAATATCCTTGGAGTTAATATACCCCAATTGTATCATAGGTTATGTAAACATTTTACAGATGTATTAAAACTCCGTTAAACCAATCGTTTTATAATACAAAAAAATTAAGAAGGAGCAACAATGCTAAACAAAAAAATTTCATTGATTCTATTACCACTTGCGGTAACGCTTTCACTCCAAGCCAATGACTCTTTTATGCAAGATCCGTTTGGAGATGATATTTTTAAAGAGATGATGCAAATGCAGCAAAATATGGATAAGATGTTTGAACGTATGCATCAAAGAATACAACAACGTAACACCCATCAACTATCTCCTGTTGGAATCTATAGCATTCAACATAACAGACAATTTATAGATAAAAAAGATCATTATGAGTTTGCAACACGTATTCCTGAAAGTAAAGAAAACCAAATAGATATTCATACTGAAAACGGTATGATGACTATTGTGGCAAAAATTATAGAGAAATATGAGAAAAAAACAACCAACAGCTACAGTACTTCAAGCTCTATGCGTATGTACCAAGAGAGTATTCCTCTTCCCTCAGATGCAGATGAATCAACTATCAGTATGAACTATGTGAATAAAAAACTGGTTATTTCCCTTAAGAAAAAGACAAAAGTAAAAACAAAGAGTCATACGGTTTCTGTTAAAAAAGAGAATAACACAACCACACAGAAGATAGAAGTTTCAGATAAGAGCAATATGCGTTAATCTTGTAATGCTATTTTAATAATGCATAAAAATCTACAGGGGCGTTTTGTGTTAGACGTATGGATTTATATGTAACAGGATGCATAAAATCCAAACACATGGCATGTAGCCCCATACGTCCACCTTTCTTTCCATAACGCTCATCACCTACAATGGCGTTGCCCATGTGTGCCATGTGAGCGCGTATCTGGTGTTGTCTGCCTGTTTCGATGCGTACTTCAAGTAGAGAACGTGTGTCGTTAGACTCCAGCATTTTGTAGTGGGTGATGGCAGATTTGGCATCTTTATGCTTGCCCACATGCATACGGTACTCTTTTTCATCGAGTCTGAGAGGCTCAGTGATGGTATCTGCTTCTACTTTAGGTCTGCCTTCTACCACCGCTAAATATATTTTTTCAGTTGTAGCCCATTTGTCCATAACCGCTTCACGTATCTCTTTGGATGTAGCAAAAAGCAAGATGCCAGAAGTATCACGGTCTAGTCTATGCACAGGCCAGAGTTTGGTTGCCTCAGACTTTTTTCCACGTGAGAGTTGTGTACGAAGTAGGGCTAAGGCATGGTTTTTGTTCTCTTTAGTTGTTCCAACACAGAGCAGTCCAAAGGGTTTGTTGATGGCTATGAGGTCTTTGTCCTGATAGATGATTTCCAGTTTTTGTGGCTGAGTATTGGTATGGTGTCCTGTACGTTGAGCCGAACCAACTTGCACCACATCTCCAGAGTCTACGATGAAGTCATGCTTGGTCTGTACCTGCCCATTGACAAAGATAGATGAGCCTTGAAGACGTTGTTTTACTGTTTTTTTAGACCAGCCTTCATTGGTGCTAAGTGTCTCAAATAAAAAGGGGAGGAGTTTGCAACGTGAAGTGACTTTGTATGGGTGTGCCATTGATTTGCCTTATGAAATGTAAAAGTATTATACCTTACTTTTGTCTGTTTATTGTACTTTTGAAAAGCAGGGAAAGAGAGATTGCACAAAAGAAGCATCTCCTATTAAATCCTACCTTCTCCTTCTTCCTCTATACCCACCGCGACTACCACCATTTCCATACCCACGTTTTCCATTCGTATGACAGGCATCACAGATACTAAACCTGTATGAAAAGTCCAATACCTTTCCACATTTACGACATTGTTTGGTAAAGTGTCCTTGGCGTAGGGAATTTTCTATGTAGTTGTTGAGACGTACTCTGGCTTGCAGGGCTTTTTGCGTGTCTTGGAAGATGTCTGGGAACTTGAAGCTCAGCCATAAGTAGAGTGATATCTCTCTTACTCTGTCTTCTGCATTTAGCAACATGTCATTGGTTTGTGCAAAGGCAGGGAGGTCGCGTGGTGGGATGTAGAGTACCTGCCCACCAGCTTCAACCTGCTTGATGTACCTGTGAAAGACAGACTCTATGTAAGGGGAACTGATGCTCGCAGGTGCACAGCTTAGGTAGAAGCGTGTCTTCAAGTCTAAATGATACTCATCGACAATGGCGGCTATTTCCAACATACTGTCAATATTGGCTGCCCTAAAAGGACCGTCAAACTCCATATTGTCAGCGAAAAAGCCTAGTATGGTGGTGATGTTCTTGGTTTCGAGTATCTCTCCTATGAGCATGACATGCTCTAGTGAAGCCATGACAGAGACAGGCAGTTCTATGTCAGGTAAGGGTGCATGAAAGACAGAGGTGATGGTGGCTAGTGCATTGTCATCTAACGCGCCTACATAGCCTTTTTCTTCAAAACCGTAGCGTCCTGCACGTCCTGCAATTTGGGAGACTTCTGTAGGGAGCAGTTCACGTCTGCGTAAGCCGTCAAACTTGTTGTCTTTTGCAAAGAGCAGGGTTTTGATGGGAAGGTTGAGTCCCATAGCAATGGCATCGGTAGAGACAAGTATCTGACTCTCACCTTCTCTAAAACGTCTGGCTTCTTCACGGCGTACTTCAGGAGAGAGGTTTCCATACACAACAGAGACAGAGTAACGCTCAGAGAGTTGCTGTTTGAGTGAGAGTACATCTCTACGGCTAAAGGCCACAATGGCAGTTTGTGGCTCTATCTTCTTCATGGAGACAGGTTTAGGCATCATGGTAAGTTCATTTTTACGTTCAAAGTGTATGACTTCAAGTTCTTCACCAAGGTAGGCACAGAGTTCAGTTACTGCACTCAGGGCATTGGCAGAGCCAGTGAGTATCACTTTCTTTGCAGGTGCTCCTATGAGTGCATTTGCCCATGCCCAGCCTCTGTCTCGGTCACTTATCATCTGTATCTCGTCGATAACGCAGACATCAACATCGACAGAGCCGTTCATCATCTCTATGGTAGAAGAGATATGTGTAGATTCCTCATCGATGATCTCCTCTTCTCCAGTGATGAGCGAGGCATGTACGCCATTTTTCTTCAAGTTTTCATACCCTTCAAGTGCCAAAAGACGTAAAGGTGCCAAATAGTAGCCTGTAGTGGCAGCTTCAAGCTCTTTGAGTGCGGCGTAGGTTTTACCTGAGTTGGTAGGACCTACATGAAAGACTATCTTACGTTTAAGCTCACGTGCCAGAGGAAAGAGGTTTTTAAAGTCTCTAATGGTCTTGGCAAGTAACGCTTCACGTTTTTGCTTTTCAAGTAGAGGTTTGATGTACTCTCCAAAATGAAAGAGTATGCGACGCTTACTTTTTTCTTTAAATTTCAGTGTAGTAGATGCACGTATCTGTGGCTCAATAAAACGGACAATGAACTCATGGAGTGTCTCTTCTTGAATATCCAACTTCTCACTCATCTCTTTCATCTCATCAAGCACATCATCAATGGCTACCCTGAAGTGTGCCAAGAGGTTGTCGTTGACTCTGTTAATATCCTCTTTTACAGGAAGCTCTGCACCTTTCCAAATGAGGTTGTAAAGGTATGGTTTTTCATACGATACTGAAGTATTATAGTAAAGAATCGTCCCAAAGAGATCATGGTTTTTTTCTTTCTCTATGATAATATGGTCTGTACTCTCAAAGACCGCATATTTGTCACTAATATTAGTTAATATTTTTTCTACACTATTCAGAGATATAGGGATATGTAGCAGAGGGGAGTCTGTGGGCATACCTTTAAGTGACTTATAGACTTCATCATCCGATAAATAGGGGTGTTCTTGTGTATTTAACTGTGTTAAGAAAGCACTTAACTCTTCTTGTTTTTGTGCTATGGTTTTTTCTTTAATGACACGTAGTTCTTCTATCATCTTTTCATCATCTACACCTGTCATATTGTCTAGGTCTAAAGAGATAGTTTTACACAAAAGAAGTTTAGAAAAATCTACTGCTTTAAGGGCAAACTCAAAGCGATGGTAAAACTCCATTTCATTGTTGGTCGTAAAGGTGGCATCGAGGGCTTTTTCTAAAGTATGCAGTCTATTTTTGATGCGTAGATAATGCAGTTTATTTTGTATCTTGTCGGGTCTTATTTTGGAATGTTTTGCATCGATAAACGCTTCAAGTATGATGTTCTCTTCTTGTTGTGTATGTTCCATGGTAGAGAGTATGCTGAGTATTTTCCCTACTTTGTCTGAACCATGATCTCCATTTTGCTCTTCACGTTTGCCAGCGTGTACTGCTTTATGTCCTTTGGTAAGGTAAGAGACTATCAGCTCACGCGTCCCAGCCCCTTCTTCTGACCAGACACGTCTAAGCATACGCACCATGTCTTCACGTGAGTGTGAGGGCATGCTGATTTCAAGCAGCATGATGAGTTCTATGAGTTTATCATCTTCAAGGGTAGCTACACCTTCATCAAAGGAAAGCCCGTTAAAGTAGTTTCGTATTTTATTGTTAAGTTTTATAAGGTATTTTTTCTTTTTCTTTGCCATGGTGGGATTATAGCTAACAATCACTATTTTTTGGAAGGGGGAGAGTTTGTTTCCCCTTGTATTTTAAGTGGGAGTAAACATAAAAAGCTTTTAGCCGTGTCAAGTTGCTACCAGAGGGTTCTCTTGATTATTCTTGGAATTGATAAATTTGTAAAGTTTTTCAAGTTCTTGTTAGGAACCTTTTCTAATCTCCAAAGAAGTTACCAAGAGCCTCCACCGCCTCCGCCTCCACCGCCTCCAGAGAATCCGCCACCGCCAGAGAATCCTCCACCGCCACTTGAACTTGTGTTTGGTGGAGTGGCCGTAGTATTTACTACGTTTGAGAAATTATCCATATTGTGGATATTGCCTGTGTACCAGTGAGGGGTATTTACATTGAGTATATCATAAAATGAGAGCCAGTGGTCTGCTTCGTTAAAGAGTATTGCATAGGGTAGGAGTCTTTCAAGATAGAGAGGATCCCTTTTAAGATGTCTTTTGATTTCATCTTTTTTGACACGTTTGATGTACTCTTTTAGTCCAAGTAACTGCGTAGAAGCATAGGCACCTTTTTGGGTGAATTTACCGATTTTCCTAGAGACCATTATCATGACTGTCAGTAGAACAATCAAAACACCCATTGGTCCAAAGAGGAAACTCGTTAGTGTTAAGCCATTTTGTTGTCCCAATATAAACAGAGGCAAGATACCAAAACCTGTAAAAACAAGACCAAAGAGCTTGGAACTCCAATTTTTTTCTTTGCGTAACATGGTGATGCCCGTACTACCAAAGACCATAGGAAAAACCAGCATAAAGATAGTATCTTGACCATACTTGTTAAAGAGAGTATATCCTACCAATGCAATGACAGGTAAGAGCCATAAGATGCTTTTTACTAAGAAGTTTTTGCGTACACGCTGTGGGTTTTCAGACATATATCCAGCAGAGACTGACCATGTGTAAAGCATATCATTGATATGGCTAAAACTATTTAGTAAGGCTTTGGCTTTAGACTCTGAACCACCAGACATGGTATAAATCTTACTCTCTTTAAAGAGTGTTAAGTCCAACAGATACTTCTGATCAAGGCTTAATCCTTGAGAATGCTTTTGGGTACGTCTTAAAAGTGGGTTAAGTTTTTTATCTTTTTGATCTATGGTGAGGTAGCCCAAAGAGCCCAATTCAAGTATGGCAGCAGCAAAATCTTTGTTGTCTGTAAACTTGTCAAGTAATAATCCTGACTGTAAAAGAGTCAGCTCTTTGGGTGGTAGATACTGCACGGCAATAGAACGTTTATCTACAAAACCTGTGTAGCGTTTAAACATATTTCTAAAATAGAGTAAAAATCCTACTAAAGCTCCCCAGTGCCAGTAGGCTAAAAACCACTCCAAAAATGTAGCTTTTACATTGTTGGAGCCACTTTGCTCAAGTAATCCCTCAGGATATGCCAACTCTACTGTTGCACCTTCAAAGGCAGGCAGAGAGTCTATCTGTACCTCTAGGCTTTGTGAACTCCTCCATAGGCTCTTGGCATGGGAGACTTTGGAACCGTAGGCACCTGTGTAGGTAGAGATGTCTAGATTTTGTTGTGAGAGTGAAGCAGGCAGATTAAACGTTGCAGTAATATTGTACAGAGGTATCTTCCAGCCTGTACCTATAATGTTCCAGCGTATGGCATCATGATTGCTGTTTTGTGTGGCAGGGAGTACGCCCGTTTTTACATGGTACACAATACGATAATGATGCTTTTGTGTAACATAGCTAGAGGCAGAGCCTATTTTAAGGCGTACTATTTCTCCTGCATGGGTAGAGTGCATTGTTTGTTTCACCCACTCTACAGGATGGTCATCCATTTGTACGGAGAAATTGGACAATCCAAGGTCTATGATGTGTTCATTGTATTTAATTGTAAAAGGAATATCACGATACATCCCATGTTTTTGGGCTGCTTCAAAGTCATACTCAATAGACTCAACAATGGAAAGTTCGCCACTTTGTTCTACGTTGATATTGATGTGGTATTGGGTTATTTTCTCCGCATGGAGAGAAATGCCTAAATCAAGGAAGAGCAGGGTAAGTAGAAGGTATCTTAACATCCCTGACCTTTAGAGGTCAATTTTTGGCATCTTTTTTACTTTAGATGCTTCATTGGTATCAAGCTCAAAGTAATTACGTGGGGTATAGTTGAATTTTTGTGCAATGAAGAGATCAGGAAAGGCTTCAAGTCTGAAGTTGTAGTCTCTGACAATGGCATTGTAGTAACGTCTTGCACTTTGAATAGCATCTTCTAGGTTAGAAAGTTCACCTTGGAGCTTTAAGAAGTTTGTATTGGCTTTAAGATCAGGATAGGCTTCTGCTAAAGCAAACATCTTACCCAGCGCACCATTTATCATGTTTGCTGCAGCTGCCTTTTCGTCCATAGTACCTGCACTGAGTCCTTGCTGACGTGCCTTGATGACATTTTCAAGTGTCTCTGCCTCATAGTTTTTGTATCCTCTGACGGTATCTACCAGTGCAGGGATAAGGTCATAACGACGCTTAAGCTGTACATCAATGTCTGACCATGATGCATTAATACCTGCACGTAAAGAGGCAAATCTGTTGTATGCCATGATAAAGTAACCTGCCACCATAACACCAATCAATAAAACAATCATTCCAAAACTCATTCTTTTTCCTTTATGTATGTGATAGATTTATTATAGCAAAAAAATGAAGACAGTGAGAAAGAAGCGCTTAAAGGCTTTGACCTCTTTTCTGATAAAACGCTCTTCTAAATGCTTCAAATCTCTCTTCCAAGATAGCCTCTCTCATCTCTTTCATCAAATTTAGATAGTAATAGAGGTTGTGAATAGTACCTAATCTAAAGTAGGTGATTTCTCTGGCACGGTAGAGGTGACGTAGGTAAGCGCGGGAGTAGGTTTGACAAACCATACACTGACACTCTGGGTCTAGAGGGCTTTCATCGGTAGTAAACTCTGCTTTTTTGATGTTTATTTTTCCAAAACTTGTAAAAAGTGTACCATTACGGGCATTACGTGTAGGCATAACACAATCAAACATATCTACACCACGTGCGACATTTTCTACCAAGTCTTCAGGGGTACCTACACCCATAAGGTAGCGTGGTTTCTCTTCTGGCATGAACTGTGTCGTCCATGCCACAGTATCGTACATATCTTGGTTGGCTTCACCCACACTCAGACCCCCAATGGCAAAACCATCATAGTCCATTGCACAAAGCTCACGAGCAGACTTTTCTCTAAAAGCCTTGTCTGTTCCCCCTTGGATAATGGCAAAGATGTTTTGCTCTACACCTACACCCTGTGCTTGTTTTTCTCTAAAATAGTCTATACTCTCCTGCGCCCAGCGTGTCGTGCGGTCGATGCTTGCAGCGATACGCTCTTGTGTGGCAGGCAGAGCTACAAGATCATCGAGTATCATCATAATGTCTGAACCTAGATTATGTTGGATATCTATCACTTTTTTAGGGGTGAAGTAGTGTTTGGAGCCATCAAGGTGCGAAGCAAAGGTAATGCCATTTTCATCTATTTTGACATTATCAGAAAGTGAAAATGCCTGAAATCCTCCAGAGTCTGTCAAAAATGACTTAGGGTATTTGGTAAACCCGTGTAGTTTGCCCATCTTGGCTACTACATCATCCCCTGGACGAATATACATATGGTAGGTATTGGCCAATATAATCTCTGGTTTTATGAATGTTGCCAAATCCATGGCATCTAGTGCCTTTACCGCGCCTACTGTACCCACTGGCATAAAGACTGGGGTGTGTACGGTAGAGTGTGCTGTTTTTATGGTACAGGCTCTGGCAAAGCCATCTGTTTTATCTATCTGAAATTCCATTGTGATATAATATCCTCTTAAATAATGGTGAAATTATATCTAAAATTAGGGCATAAATGAAAAATATATTAATTTTGGCAGATGGTCATATTGCAAACTATTTTATTGCATGGGTTAGTAAAAATAGGGTAGCTCAGAACCAATACTACGTAACAGGTAATCAAATGACGCAATTTTCTGATAAATTAGGAAAAAATGTTACATTTATCAATGCAGACCCTACAAGTTTTTCTAAACTTTCCCGTATTATGGCTGAAACCAAATTTTCCAATATTTTTATTGTGATGGAGGAGAGAGAAGACGCCTACTATGTTCTGAAAAATATTTCACTGATTAATACTAAAATACGTGTTGTTCTGCTCAATCAATGGGAGGATAATGAGATAGGAAAAGATCAGGAAAATATTACAATAATACATACGGCATCACTCCTCTCTGCACATCTGTATGACCAGCTTCCCAATGTACCGCTTGTTGCTCAGAATATTGGACTGAGACAGGGAGAAATTATGGAAGTGCATGTACCTTTTGGATCATCTTATGCCTATAGACATATTGGGTCTATTTTACAGCGAAAATGGAAAATAGCCGCACTTTATCGTGATGAAAAACAGATACTTCCTACCAATGCAACAATGATTAAACCCAACGATACACTGTTGATACTCGGAAAACCTCTTGTTCTAGATGGTGTTTACAGAAGTATCAATAAGCGTATAGGGCTTTTCCCTGAGCCTTTTGGAAAAGATATTTATCTTTTATTGGATTTCAGGTATGACAAGGAAGAGGCATTTCGTTACTTGAAGGAGGCTCTTTATCTGCTTGAAAAACTAGAAGAAAAATCTCTTTTTGTACGTATTATCTATCCTGATGATTTTCATATTTTAGAGCGTCTTAAACATTATGAATCTGAGAATGTGACAATTTGTGTACATTATCAAAATGAGGATGTCAGACAACTGATAGAGTATGATATTCATAAATACAATATTGGTCTTGTAATGAACTCTATTCCTGCCTTTGAAGCTGAGAATCTCAAAGGAACACTTTATGAACTTAAAAAACTTGTTTATCTGTTTGGTACAAAAACACTGATGGAGATTCAAACTTCTGTTATTTTGATGGATGAAAAGGAGAAGATGGAATCTATCTCCTCTACAGCTTTTGATATTACAGAGACGCTGGGGCTTGCACTGATGCTTGCAGATTTTGATCCTGAAGGTGATTTTGAACATAAAGCTACTACTATTGAACACTATGAAACACTGACACATATTTTCAATATGGAGATTACTATTGAACAAAAAATAGCCAATCCTATACGTGAATTGTCAAAAATGGACAATATATTGCAAATTGCACCTTTTGAAGAGAGACTCAACAGCATGGGAATTAGAAAATTTATTTCAAGCAAGATTCAGGATTTTATTCTGACGATAGACAAGCATTCAAAACTTCTTATTCCTTTTGCGATAACAGATTCATAAAATTATTTCTCATATTAAAGGGGTTAGCCCCTTTAAAACGATACTTAATAACAAATAAGATAAAATAAAAATCATTAGAATTTAATAAGGTTTTTACGCAATGACTCTCTCTATAGAATTAGCTCAAACTCAAAATATCACCTATGACATTACAATTGATACCCTTCCTATACTTACCTTTGATACTTCTGTAGTGGTAGTAACCAACCCGACAGTAGCAGGGTATCATCTTGATACACTTCTTGGCAAACTTTCTGCTACTCAACTGCATGTTGTTACTATACCAGACGGAGAGGGATATAAAACATTGCAAACGGTAGAGAATATTTTAAATGAGTGTTTTGAATATAAACTTGACAGAAAGTCACTGCTTATTGCTTTTGGCGGAGGGGTTATAGGAGATATGACAGGCTTTACTGCCAGCCTCTACCAAAGAGGGATTGATTTTATACAAATACCTACGACACTGCTTTCTCAGGTAGATGCTTCTGTCGGTGGAAAAACAGGGGTAAATAACCGCTATGGTAAAAACCTCATAGGCGCTTTTTATCAGCCAAAGGCTGTCTATATAGATCCAGCCTTTTTGGAGACACTTCCCAAACGTGAATTTGCAGCAGGTGTAGCAGAAGTTATAAAAATGGCTGTAATGTTTGACAAAGATTTTTTCCACTACCTGCAAGGTGCGGATCTTGCCAATATTGAGACTATCAAAGAGATGATAGCCAAAAGTGTCTCTCTAAAAGCGTGGGTTGTTAATCAGGATGAAAAAGAGGCAGGCATACGTGCAGTACTGAATTATGGACATACCTTTGGGCATGTGGTAGAAAATGAAACCCACTATACCACCTATCTACACGGTGAGGCTGTAGCCATTGGTATGGTTATGGCAAATGCTTTGGCTGTAGAACTTGGGCTCTTTACCCAGGAAGAGTCAGAGGCTGTTAAAGCGCTGTTAATCTCTGCCAACTTGCCTACACAGTATATTGTCAAAGATATTGATGCATTTTATGAACACTTCTTTTTAGACAAAAAGTCTGCAAAGGGAAGTATTAAGTTCATTTTGCCAAAGGGTATGGGAAATTATAAAATGGTTTCTGATATAGATGAAAATATAGTTAAAAAAGTTTTAGCAACATTTGGAGAAAAGGCATGAAAATATTAAGTACGCTTCTTCTTTTCCTCTTCTCTGGACAACTTCTTTTGGCACAAATAGAAGAAGCAAACAGTACTTCTTCTGAGGAGATGCTTGTACCCAAAGTTAAAACACAAGAATTGGTTCTGGAAAATGAAGCGATAAACAAAGAGCTAAAAGAGAATAATATCTGGTCTAAGATTTATAGCAACTACCATACCTATCAGATTTTGAAAAAACAAAAAATATTGCTAAACGGGAAAATAGCCTATTTAAAAAAACGAAAAAAACTCTCTAAGCAACAAAAATTACAATTGGAAACCTTGCAGGAGAAAGAGACAACACTTTTAGGGAAACTGCAACTACTGAAAGAGTATGAAAAAGATCCTTTTAAAAAGTTTCTTACCCCGCCAAAAATCAATAGTGTACCCAGTGTTGAAAACCCTTTTGCCATTATAGGGGCACTCTCCTACAAAGAGAAACTGAAGTCTGATCAGGAAGAGTATAATGCACGTTACCACTCATTGGAATATATTTTGGAAAAGTTTAAAGAAAAACGCAAGATTCTTATGCAACTTCTTTCTCTAGATAAAAATAACAGTGTCTATACAACAGAACTGAAATCTATCAATGAACAGATAAAGACGTTTACTCCCGTGATAGACATTTTTAAAACTACACAAAATGTCTATACCAAAAAGATAGATGAGATAGAACTTAAACTTAAAAATGATATTCAAAAAGAGGTAGAACGCACAATGATGATTGGGGCGATAATACTCTTTTTCCTTATTTTGCTCTTTATCATCAAATATCTTGTACGACGCTATATGTCAGACAATGACCGTTTTTACAGTATCAATAAAGCGTTGAATTTTACTTTCTTTACTTTACTTGTCTTTACACTTTTATTAGCTTATATAGAAAATGTCTCATACCTCGTAACTATTCTTGGATTTGCATCAGCAGGTATTGCTATTGCGATGAAGGATTGGTTTATGTCTTTGATGGGCTGGGTAACTATTGTAGTGGGTGGTGCTATTCATGTAGGGGACAGGGTCAAGTTTCAAAGAGGGGGTATTGAATATATTGGTGATATTGTCGATATCTCTATGCTGCGTATGACGATGCACGAAGATGTTACTTTGACAGCATATATGCACAATCGACGTGCAGGGCGTGTTATCTTTATTCCTAATAACTTTATCTTTACCGATATGATAGCCAACTATTCTCATGCAGGACTCAAAACTGTATGGGACGGGATAGATTTTATGATTACTTTTGATTCAGATATTCAAAAGGCGGCATCTATTGCCAAAGAGGTAACCAAGAAGTACTCCAAGGGATATACGGATATTACAAGAAAACAGCTCAATAAACTGCGAAGTCAGTACCATATAAAAAATACCAATGTTGAACCGCGTATTTTGACTTTTATAGAACCTTACGGCATGAAGATTTCTGCATGGTACCTGACAAACTCTTATGCTACACTGACACTTAGAAGTACCATCTCTGCAGAAATCATCAAAAGAGTACAGGAAGAAGAGAGTATTACCCTTGCCTTCCCAACACAGTCAATTTATGTTGATAAAGATGTACGCAAGCCTGTAGCAACCCGTGAAGAAATACCTATGGGAGAGGAGATACTTTAGTGCAGAAAGTTTACTTTAAAACCTTTGGATGTCGTACCAATCAGTTTGATACTCAGGTCATGATGTCCAAACTCAAAGCATATACTCTTTGTAATGATGAAAAAGATGCAGACTATATCGTCGTGAACTCTTGTACTGTAACCAATGGGGCAGATTCATCTGTACGAAACTATATCTCTTCTGTAAAACGTAAAAATCCAGATGCCAAAGTGATACTTGCAGGTTGTGGTTCACACTCCAAAGGTGCAGCTCTCTTTAAAGACAAGAAGGTCTTTGGTGTCATGGGACATTCGGAAAAAGAGAATATCAATACCCTGCTTGAAAATAAACAACCTTTTTACCAAATAGGAGATTTGGAGCATATTGATTCAACGATTGTTGAAGAGTTTGTTGGGAAAAGCAGGGCATTTATCAAGATACAGGAGGGGTGTAATTTTGCCTGTTCCTATTGTATTATTCCTCAAGTGCGTGGTGGTGCACGTTCTCATCGAGAAGAGACCATACTGACGCAAGTTTCAAAACTTGCAAATAACGGTTTTGGAGAATTTATACTTACAGGTACCAATGTAGGAAGTTATGGCTATGACCACCATACATCTATGGCAAAACTACTTAAAAAGATGAGCCAGATAAGGGGGGTCAGACGTATTCGTATAGGAAGTCTCGAACCTATTCAGATAGATGATGAATTTATGGAACTCTTAGATGAACCTTGGATGGCAAAGCAACTTCATATCGCTTTGCAGCATACTTCTGATAAAATGCTTGAGGTAATGAACCGACGCAATACCTATAAAACAGATTTGGAACTTTTTAATCAAATAGCTTCAAAAGGGTATGCCTTAGGTACAGACTTTATTGTAGGACATCCTGGTGAAGATGAAAAAGAGTGGAAAGAGGCTATACAGAGAGTTAAAGAGTTACCTCTTACACATCTGCATGCCTTCTCTTACTCCAAACGTGACAATACCGTTTCTTCTGCTATGAAACCTGAAATACGAGGGAATATTGCCAAGGAGAGACACAGGGAGTTAACCGATCTTGTAAAAGCTAAAAACTATGCTTTTAGGCGAGAACATCATTCACAACTTGAAGTATTGCTTGAAAATGGAAAAGATGGAATTTATCAGGGGTTTGACCAGTACTTTAACAAGATATCGGTTATCAGTGATGAAGATTTGAGTGCAAACTGGGTTTTTTTAAACAATGTGGAGGTGACAGATGTCGGAAATAAAGCCAAAATTTAAAGGGAGTATGGTCAATAGGAAAAATCTTAAAATCATTATAGTGCTTTTGATTGTACTTTTGGGATTGTTTATTTTTGCATGGACAAGAGATACCTCTACACTTGTTACACATCATCAGGCAAATAGACTCTATCGTGAAAATAAAATAAAAAAAGTCATTATAAATGGTGACTATATCTATCTCAAAACAGCAAAGAATACCTATAAAATCTATAAAGATGCCATCAATAAAACAGCTTTTTTTGAGAAGTATCCTGTAGAAGTTATTAGTGATAAAGGGTATATTTATGACATTATCTCTTTGCTTGTATTACTCTTTACTTTTGGATTTTTCTATAGAGTAATAGAGCAAAACAGACAACAGCAACTTAACTATTTGCATGCATCAAATGCAAAAGTAGAGGGGCAGATAGAAACAAGCCCTGTAAGGCCAATTAAATCTATCGTAACTTTTGATGATGTAGCGGGAATTAAAGATGTCAAAGAGGAGCTTGAGGAGATTATTGATTTTCTAAAAGAGCCTCAAAAGTATCGTGATTTAGATATACGTTTGCCTAAAGGTGTTTTGCTTGTAGGACCTCCAGGGGTGGGAAAAACCCTTATATCCAAAGCTGTTGCAGGGGAAGCCAATGTTCCGTTTTTTTATCAGAGTGGTGCAAGTTTTGTCCATATTTATGTAGGTATGGGAGCAAAACGGGTCTCTGAACTTTTTCAAAAAGCAAAACAGATGGCTCCAAGTATTATCTTTATTGATGAGATAGATGCTGTAGGTAAAAGTCGTGGTGAGTTCAGGAATGATGAACGAGAAGCTACGCTCAACCAACTTCTTACCGAGATGGATGGATTTGAAGGGAGTTCTGGTGTCATTGTTATAGGTGCGACCAATAAGATGGAGATGCTTGATGAAGCACTGCTTAGAGCAGGACGTTTTGACAGACGTATTCATATCTCTTTGCCAGATTTTGAAGATAGGGTTAAAACATTGGAACTTTACCTTGCAAATAAATCCCATCAGGTAGATATTGAACATGTAGCACGTATGACAGTAGGGTTTAATTCTGCTGCACTTGACACCCTTACCAATGAGGCAACTATTTATGCAATGAGAGAACACAGACGTATGATAGAGACTTCTGATTTTGAAGCAGTCAAAGAAAAAGTCTTACTTGGAAAACGTAAAATTCTCTCATTTACAGAGGAAGAGCGTGAAATACAGGCACTTTATCAGGGAGCTAAAGCGGTTATTGCTACTTGGTTGGATGTGGAATTTGAAAAAATAGGTATTGTAAATACCCGTCTGCTTGTACAAGAGCATGAGATACTTTCCAAAAGTCAACTGCTTGCACGCATTAAAGTCTATCTGGCAGGAAGTATTGCAACACGCATACACTACAATGAACAGTTTACCAATGCTGCTGGAGATATTGCACAGGCCAAAGAGATTGTTGGTAAAGTGGTTTATAAATATGCCATGAGTGAAAATTTTACTGTAACCCCACAACAGGAAGAGGAGTTGTTAAGAGAGTCTGTTTTAGAAGTAAAAACACTTTTGCAGACACTTCAAGGTGCGATTAATGAAGTCTCAGACTATCTTTTATCGTATGAAAATATTACAATTGATACCTGTAGAGATATTTTGAGAAAAATATTTTAGATGAAGTACTTTAATGGTTTTTCGCTTCAGAATGAAGCATCACTTTTTGAAAAATATCTACTTACAGATACATTAAGCGTTGCAGGTTTCTCCTATGGTGCACAACAGGCATTTGAGTATGTCTATGGAAGCAAAGAGCGTGTAGGGAGACTCATACTTATCTCACCTGCTTTTTTTCAAACACAAAAACCAAGTTTTATACGTACACAGTTACGCTATTTTGAAGTAAATAAAGCATCCTATGTTAAGCAGTTTTTAGAAAATGTTGCTTACCCTTCAACATACTCATTGGAACAATATCTCAATATTGGAACAAAAAAAGAGCTGAATGAACTCCTTAGCTATGTTTGGGATAAAAAAAAGATTAAAGAGGTACTTGAACGAGGTACAACTATAGAGGTCTTTATTGGTGAGGAAGATAAAATCATTGACAGTAAAGAAGCTATTGAGTTCTTTCGAGAGATATCAACACTCTATATTATCAAAAAATCTGGTCATTTATTGGAGTTTTAACTATGACAAATATTGTAATTACAGGATGTTCTACAGGTATAGGACTTGAGACAGCCAAATATTTGAAAGAGAGGTTCATTACAGTCTATCCAACTGCTAGAGACTCTAAAGATGTTGAGATGCTGAAGCATTTAGGTTTTGAATATGCCATGCAGCTTGATGTTACGGACTCTGGACAGATAGCTGAAGTGATTAAGCATGTTATGCAAAGAGATGGCAGGATTGATGTCTGGTTCAACAATGCAGGGTTTGGGCAGGCTGGTGCTATTGAGGACATTAAAACAGATGTTTTACGTGAGCAGTTTGAGACCAATGTCTTTGGATTGCATGAATGTACAAGACAAGTTGTCTCTGTTATGAGAGAGCAGGGGTATGGAAAGATTATTCAACACTCTTCTGTTCTTGGACTCATTTCACTTTTTGGACGAGGTGCCTACAATGCCAGTAAGTATGCAGTAGAAGGACTCAGTGATACATTGAGACTGGAACTTCATAATACCAATATCTATGTTTCCCTGCTTAATACGGGACCTATTACTTCATCTTTTCGTAAAAATGCTATGCAAAAACTGCGTCAAAATATTAATATAACCCATTCGCATTTTAAAGAGAAATATGAAAAAAATCTCAATGCAGATAAAAGTAAAGTGCTTTTCAAAGAAGAAGCTCTCTTTGTTGCTAAAGTTGTTTATCGTATTATTGTAGCAGAAAAACCAAAACCTCGTTACTACATTACCAAAGCAACTTTTATTTTAGGATACCTAAAGCGTCTTTTGAGTACAACATTATTGGATAAAATACTTTTAAAAATAGGATAAAAGATGGATAAAATTAAAATTGGAGTAGTGACTACAAGTGACAGAGCAAGTCAGGGGATTTATGAAGATATTTCAGGTGTAGCTATTATGGATACCATGAAAGCGTATCTTCTTAATGAATGTGAATATGAGTACAGATGTATCCCCGATGAACAGAGTTTGATTGAAACTACACTGGTTGAGCTTGCTCGTGATGAAAATTGTGATCTTATAGTCACTACAGGTGGAACAGGACCGGCTATGAGAGATGTAACGACTGAAGCTACAGAAAATGTCTGTCAAAAACTTTTACCAGGTTTTGGTGAACAGATGAGAGCTGTCAGTCTTCAGTATGTACCTACGGCTATTCTCTCACGTCAGACAGCAGGTATCTGTAACGGTTCACTCATTATCAACCTTCCCGGAAAACCTAAATCCATCAGAGAGTGTTTAGACGCTGTATTCCCTGCGGTTCCCTACTGTATTGACCTCATAGGGGGGAACTATATGGAAGCCAATGAAGAGGTAATTAAAATTTTTAGACCTAAAGCAAAATAGGATGATACACATAAAATGAATATAGAATTTATAGAAAACAAATTAAATGAAATCATCAAAGAGTTGGAAAAAGAAGTAATGACAGTTCTGATGGATGAGAGTTTGGATAAAAAGCAAACCAATCTACATATGAAACCACTAACTTCTACTAAAAAGATACTGGACAATGCCCTTGACAGTATTAAAATGGTAGAGAGGTTAGGGCGTGAAGAGTTGGAGAATCAGGATGTCAAATAGCCTGTTTTTACTACTGGCTTTTGTCAGTATTATACTTTTCTTCTGGGGTGTTGTCAAAGCGGTCAAAACCCAGAAAAGTAAATATGCATGGGCAATGCTACCCTTTTTTCTCGTTATGGGCATAATGTTTATACATTAGACACTACACCCGTGAAAACCTATACGTTTGCAGCAACTTTATAGGTGGGATCATCCTCTTCATAGGTACAAAATGGTCCGGCTGTTTTTAACATATGCTTACAATCTTCAGAGAGGTGACGCAGTGTCAGTTTTTTACCTGCTTTCTTGTATTTATCTGTTAATCCATCAATAGCTTCAGCTCCTGAACTATCCATTACTCTTGCATTTTTAAAATCTACTACTACTGTATCTGGATCATTTTTTACATCAAATTGTTCATTAAATGATGTTACAGAACCAAAGAAAAGAGGGCCATCAAGTTCATACACTTTTTTACCATCTTCTTCTTTCGTACGTGCAATAATCTTTGCATGTTCCCAAGCAAAGACAAGTGCAGAGATAATAATACCAGCAATAACTGCCACAGCCAAGTCTTCAAGTACAGTAATGATAGTTACAGTAATAAGCACAAAGGCATCAGCTTTTGGCATATGCTTAAGACGTTTGACTGATGAAAATTCAAAGGTTCCGATGCTTACCATAAACATAATCCCTACAAGTACCGCTACAGGAATCGCTGCAATTACAGAAGAGAAACTTACTACCAGAATAATGAGAAGTACTGCTGCGGTAAAGGAAGAGAGACGTCCAAGACCACCAGAGGTAAAGTTAATTACAGATTGTCCTATCATCGCACATCCTGCCATTCCTCCAAAGAGTCCTGAAGAGGTATTTCCTATACCCAGTGCAATACACTCTTGGTTCCCTGAACCACGTTCTCCACCCATCTCATCAAGTACAGAGAGTGTGAGCAAAGACTCTATTAGCCCCACCAGTGCTACAATGAGTGCTGTAGGTAAAATTATCATCATTGAGTGCCATGTGAATATTTCGGTGTACGGCATTACAAAAGAGGGGAAAGAGACATTTGAAAGATCGGCCAAATCACCTACTGTTTTAGTATCAATATGCCCAAAATAGACAACCAGTGTCACCACTACAATAGCCACAAGCCCAGCAGGTACAGCTTTAGAGAGTTTTGGTAAAAACTGCATTGTAGCCATCGTTGCAATAATAATGATATACATAATGTAATTTTCTGAAAAACTTGCTTTGATGATGTCTATCCATGAACTATACTGCGTTACATTCGCAGGAGCAAGAAAAGCCAGTTGTGCCATGGCAATAACAATCGCCAAACCGTTGACAAATCCAAAGAGTGCTGGCTGAGGTACAAGACGGATAAATTTACCCATCTTCATTACTCCAATGGCTATCTGTATGAGTCCTGCTATAATAGATGTTATAAGGATATAATGCAAGACCATCATGGAGAGAGCTTCATTATTAAGCTCAGGGTAGTGTTGCTTTACCCAAAGTCCAAGCCCTACAAATACTACAGCTACCGACCCTGTAGCCCCAGAGATCATTCCAGGTTTCCCTCCAAGTAATGCAGTAATAAGTCCAATGATAAATGCTCCGTAAAGACCAACTACAGGAGAGACTCCAGCTATAAATGAAAAGGCAATCGCCTCAGGTACCAATGCTACAGCTACCAATGCTCCGGAGAGTAGATCATTTTTGATATTCTTTTTTGAATAGTTTTGTATGTTAAACAAATTTATTTCCTTACACCATATAATATGCGTGGAATTTTAGCATAAAAATGTATGAGTAATACACTATAAAATAGTTTATCCCAAAAATACTTCAACCTGTTTTGTAATAGTCCCTTTATTAATGCTATTTAAGTATCCATACACCAACGCTCCACCAGCACCCACACCCTCTTTTGCTTCTCCTTCATCATAGAGTTTGAGTGCAGGGTGGTTGGAGAGTGAGAAGTTGAAGTCGCTGTAGTAAGCGTTTATAGGGAAGTCTAACATTTGAAGTAGGGCTTTGATGTCTGAGTGTTCATCTTGGGCTACCCATTTGGTAGTGGCTAGAGTCAGTTTTGAACTCTCTATCTTTGTCCCCATGTATTGGACGATGCTGTTAGCAACCAACAATACACAAGCCATCTGCGTGCCACCTGCCAATACTACAGGAAAACGGCTGTTTACACCGAGTACAAAACCTGCGTTAAAGATGAGCATATTGTCAGAGACTGTTCCTAGGATGTCAAAGAGGTCTGTTTTCCCCTCTACATTTGCTAAGGCTTTGTTAATGGTCTCTTGGCGTATGTTGTTGGGTACATTTTTGAAGCTGGAGGAGAAAAGTGCTTTTGCATCATAGCCTAGGGCTAGGGCAGTGGCTGTGGCAGTGGTGGTGCCAGAGGGTACAGACTCACCTAAGATGAGGTAGTCATCTTTACACACGTAGTTTTTTCCAAAGGCATACCCTTTTTCAAATACTTCTTTAGCATCGATGTTCGCTCCCTTTGCGATGCTTTGGCTTGGGGTAATGTCAAAGTGGCAAATGGTGAGGTCATCGCCTTTGGGTTGTACCTCTAAGCCTAAGTCTAGTAGTTCTACCTGTGCAAAGGGGTGTAACAGATGTATGGCTCTGGTGATGAGTGCAGGGGTAGGTACACCTTTTGGAGTCTCTGCGATGTTGGGCAGGCTTCGTACTTCACCTGTAGCTAAAAACTCTGCATCAAGCACTGGGGTAAGGTGTAACATCCCTGGGATGCCTGCTTGGGTGATGCCCTCTATGTTTGCTGTGGCTGTGTTGGACATGGCAAGCATGAAGGTAGCCTGTTTGTTCTTGAGTGTTTGGATGTAGTCTGGGTTTCCTGTAATGGTATGTATCATGATGTTTTCCTTTTGATTAAGAGATAAATAAAAAATGGTGCACCTAAAAATGAAGTAAGTACTCCAATAGGTATGTTACTCATCGTTCCTAGATTTCTGGCAACGAGGTCTGAGAGTACCAAGAAGACTCCGCCATAAAAGAAGATAGGCAAGATAAGCTTGTCTGCACTCTGTTTATAGATGGTTTTTAAGATGTGAGGGATGATGAGTCCGACAAACCCTATGGGACCTGTGAAACTTACGGCTGCCCCCACAGCCACAGAGACTCCAAAGAGTAAGATGTAGTTGGTTTTTTTGACATCTATGCCTTTAAGGTAGGCAAACTCGTACGAGGTAAGCAGGAGTTTAAGCTCATAGCGGTATTTGTGTATGACCAAGAGTAAAAAGGCAGAGGTGAGGGCTAAGATGATGATGTTTTTAAACCCTGCAATATCAAGGCTCCCCATGGTAAATCGCATAATCTCATAACTCTCTTGCAAGGTTGAGACATAAAACATTACCATAAGCGCAGCGGCATAAAAAAACGAAAGGGCAATTCCCACTAGTAAAAGTGATGAGGTATCGTAAGCGTCAAACTTTGTGGCGATACTAAAGAGTATGATGACCGTAAGCATGGCACCCCCAAAGGCAAAAAGAGGGGAGAGTGCAGAAAACCCTAAGATGATGGCTATGGCAGTAAAGAGTGTCGCCCCCGAGGCTACGCCTAGGGTAAAGGGTGTGGACATAGGGTTACGAAAAACGGTTTGGAAGATGAGCCCACCAAGCGCCAGTATGCCCCCAACCAAAAATGCCAAAAGTACACGGGGCAGACGCAGATCAAAAAAGACTTTATGCTCCATGGTGCCAGCATCTAAAAGCTGTGAGAGTGGCAGTGCTATCTGCCCAAAAAATGGTGCGATGGCTAACAAGAGCAGGCTAAAGAGTAAAATCATTTTTTTCATAACTTCACCACGATGTTATTGTCTTGTTTCTCTACGGCACCCTCATAGCATGCATCTAAGTGAGTTTGAGCAAAAAAATCATGGGAAGTGCCATGAAATTTCACTTTTCCCTCTTCTAAAAAGAGAATGTCATACCCCAGTTTGTAGGCAAGGTTCAGGTTATGGGTGATGATGATTTTACTTTTGAGGATGTTATTACTTTTAAGTAGTCCAAAAAGAAGTTGCATCTTTTGTGGGTCCAGGTTGGCAGTAGGCTCATCGAAGATGGTATAGTCTGCATCATGCAAGAGTGCAGAGGCTATTAGTAGAAGCTGTGACTCTCCAGAGCTGAGTGCTTTACAACTTTTTTCTTGAAGGTGTGCTATATTTAGTTTCGTAAGTACCTCTTCAATGCTAGGGTATTGTCCCCCGACAACACCCATAAGTCCAAGCTCCAAAAACTCACGCAGAGTGATAAAGTCATCAAATACATCCAACTTAGGAGGGATATAATTAATCACTTTAGCACGTTTTTTACCATAGACTTTAGAAGGGTTGATACCATCTATTTCTACATCTGAACTAGGAGTAATGCCACATAAAACTTTTGCCAAAGTCGTTTTACCCACACCATTAGAGCCAAGGATAATGAGGTGTTTACCTGCTTCAAGAGAGAAAGAGATGTTACTCAAAATGGCATTGGCATAATTATTTATGTGAAGCATGTTCTAAAATCTTTTTAAAGTCTTGTAAAAAGAGTACCAGTCTGTCACTTGGTATGCCTGAATACTCTTTGTCTATGATGTAGATATCATTCGTTTTTCCTGCACTGATGGGTAGCTCTCTCCATGGCTCTGTTAAGTCATACTCACTAAGCCCTCTTTGGTGCATGGAGTGTGCCAGAAGTATGACAATGTCAGGATTGGTAGCGATGATGTTCTCTTGGTTAAGGATGGGTTGCCCTTTACGCGTGGAGTGCAAGGCATTGGTATTGCCAGAAGCATTGATAATGTCATCAAGGTAGAGGTTTTGCCCCACTACAAATATTTGCTTGACCAAAGAAGTGTTATGCCCTATAACTATGAGAATTTTTTTATCTTTGGTAATACCTTTAATGTCATTTAATGCATAATTGATACTATTTACAATACTTTTGGCTTGCTTCTCTTTATGGAGCAGACTTCCCAACTCTGTAATGGCTTTTTGAATATGTGGGAGTCTGTCTATAGGTATGATTTTGGTTTTGATGCCAAGTTTTTTCAGCTTTTGTGCCAGTTTGGTATTGTTAGGTTGCATGATGACAATACTTGGCTTTAGGGCAATTATCTTCTCCAAACTAGGAGAAAAATAGCCACCTACTTTAGGTGCAGACTGTGAAGCTTTGGGGTAGGTACAATATTGTGTATTACCCACCACTTTATCACCAGAGCCAAGAGCAAAGACTATCTCGTTAATGGCAGGGGAGAGTGTGACTATGCGTTCTTGAGCGTAGGTATATATACTAAATAATAAAAGTAATATAATTTTCATGAAAACCCACCCTACATTTAGCTTAAAACTTAGCTCTTACGCCTGCATAAAACGCTCTTGGAGATGTGGCATAGCCATCAACTGTTTGGTATGTTTTGTCAGCAATATTTTCAATTTTACCATAAATTTTAACCCTATCGTTAATTTGATAATCTACACTCATATTGAAAACACTGTATTTACCTGTCTGCTCTCCCTGTTTGTCAGCTTTATCGTAACGCTCACCCACATACTGCATATCTGCTCCAATATGAAGTTTTTCAATACCATAGTAGTCCACAGCAAGGTTGAAAGTATCTTTGGCACGACGTGCCAGTGTTTTTTCATCATGATTTTCAAAACCAAAGAGGTGGGTATAGTTGGTAGTAAGCAGTAGGTTTTCAAATATCTCTCTTTCATAGGAAATTTCAACACCATCTATTTGCGATGTCCCCTCTACATTGTTATATCCATTGGTATATTCAATAAGGTTATTTATTCTGTTGTTGAAGTATGTGATGGAGAAATCTTTATACGCTACCGTTACATCAAATGATTTTGTAATCTCTGGATTAAGGTCTTTATTGCCAATAGGATAATAGACACCACCAAATGTTGATCCTGGTGCATAGAGTTGGTAGAGTGTTGGTACGATATAGGAGGTTCCGTAGTTCAGTGAAGTGATGAGCCCTTCAATATTTTCATGAATATGCTTAAGTCCTATTTTCCCTGTAAACTCATTGTCAAATGTAGAGTAGGCATCATAACGTAGAGACTCAGTTACAATAGTAGTCCCACCAATTTTACCTTTAAAAGTATTGCTGTTCGTTACAAAAATACCCTTGTTGTTAAACTTTTTATAAATATCTTTTTTGTGTTCAAACTTCTTATAGTCTGCTCCTACAATAATAAAATCTTCCATTCCATAAGGGATTTTTGAATTGATACCATACTCATCTACCTGTCCGACAAAAGGTGAAGTTGTGTAGGCATCTATAAATTTTCTATCAAATTTTGAACGTTTAATATAGATATTGAGCTCATTAAAATTATCTACATGGTTGAAGTTTATTGAAGCAAAAGAGTCTTTTGTGGTACTGTTTGCAATACCATTTGGGTTATGGTAAGTATCATATTCTCCTTTAGCATCAATAAATGTATAGGTCATATCAATTTTGTTGTTTTCGTTGAGGTTAAGTCCCATTTGTACGTTGGTGGTTCTGTTTTTGTAACCGTCATCTTCAAAATCATCAATGTCTTCACCTTTGGGAGACTGTGCTGTAAAACTGTCAGTATCAACTACATTATGACTTACTTTCAATGAGTAGTTTTTTGTTTTGGATGAGAGGGTTACTCCATATTTTTTTGTGTTAAAACTTCCAGCTTCCATATGAGCAGAGCCATGTATGCCACTCTTGGCTTTTTTGGTAATAATATTGATGACACCAGCAGCGGCATCGGCTCCCCAGATACCTGACTGGCTGCCTTTGACCACTTCAATTTGTGCAATATCTTCTACCATAAGGTGTGCAAAAGTTGCTCCTGAAGTACTTGTGATATCATTGTATCGTACCCCATCAATGAGTACAAGTACACTTTTTGCATTCATTCCTCTAAGTTTAACAGAAGATGAAGTTCCCAATCCTCCATTTTGTGTAAAAGTAAAACCAGAAAGAGATTTTAATGCCTGAATAACTGTAGTATATCCTCTCTCTTCAATATCTTGAGAGGTAATAACTTCTACATTTGATGTGATATTTTTCAGTTTTTGTGTTGTTTTTGTTGCCGATATAACGGTAATGTCTTCAAGTGTTGTGTCTGCAAAAGTTGCCTGTGTTAAAAGTAGAGAAGCCGCTACAAGGCTGAGTGTTTTTGTTGTCATGGTTATATTCCTGATAATGATGTAGGTCGGGGGTACCCTTACCCCAACGTTAATTTTGAATCATGAGCATATTTGTATTCATAGTTAATGTCGGGGTACCCTTACCCCGACCTACAAAAATAATGCAAAGCATGTAAAAGTGTAAGTTTATGCAGTTTTTAAAGGTGGAGCAGTTTTATGTGGTACTAGACTGTAGGCAAGCTTATGGTACTGGTAATTACTGTCAAGCGTACACAACTTATGCAAAGTAGAGTACATCGCTATTACAGAAAGGGAAAAGTACTGTTTGGTATGACCACGTAAATATTTTTTCATGCGGGAATTGTACCTTGTCTAACTTAGGATTTTAATTGATTGTAATATTTTGAACTCTAAACATTCCATGCAAATAAGTCCCCCAAACCTTATTTTTAGCCCAACTCCCCACCACACCTTTACCACCAAGCGTTTTGCTCAAAACATCAAAACCACTCTCTAAAGCTTTTTGAGTCGGTTTAGTGTAGTGAAAAGCATGACCTTTAACACCTTGCTCATTATAGTAATACCCCAAACGGTTAAAACGGCTATCAAGCGTAAACTCTATGTCTAAAATACCACTCATCTGTTTATTATCAACACCATTAGAAAGATAGAGAAGTCCTGCACACTCAGCATAGATAGTTTTGGTTTTGGCGTGTTTAATTAGTGAGTTTTTAAAGTTATGGGAGTTTTTTACTCTTTCATATGCTTTATCTGTCTCTACATATCCCCCGCAGATATAGACCATATCTGCATCTTTTGGGATTACTTCATCTTTTGTAGAGTCAATAATGACCACTTCACTAAAAAGCTCTTGTAGAAATTTTAGATTGTCATAATATAAAAATGAGAAGTTTATATCATTTACTATAGCTAGTTTTTTGTCTATCTTTTTTATAGCTGGGAAAGGATAAGTATTGGAGACGATGGCTTTAGCCTCGTACTGTTTGGGACTAAAGTCTCCAATTTCAAGAAGAGAGAGTTTTTCTAGGTCAATGTGTTCTAAAACCTCTTGGCTTATCTGTTCTATTTTTGATAAATCGTTTAAATCAAGCCCTAAGTGTGTATCGCTTAACGCAGGAAGTTTTTTTTGAATCCACCCTAAGACTTCAATATCTTTATGGTCAGCCTCTATCTGATTTTTAATCAACATATAGTGCATTTTAGAGGAGAGATTGTTTAGAACAACAGCTTTAATGGTGTTATCAGACTTATACTCCAAAAGCCCTTTTAAAACAGCAGATATAGTAATGTAGCTCCCCCCACCATCAAGCACCAAAATAGTAGGAATGTGGAGAAGTTTACTCACAGAGTAGGCAGAGCAACCCTTATTGTCCCCATCATAAAAGCCCATTACTCCTTCTAAGATAGCCACTTTTTTGTTGGCATAGTGATGGTAGAGCCATGCTACTTGCTCCTCATTCATTATAAAACTATCTAAATTCACCGAATCAGTTCCACATACTCTTTTGTGAAATTGTGGGTCGATGAAGTCTGGTCCTATCTTAAAGGGACGAACCGATTCTCTAAAGTGCCAAAGTAGAGCCGTGGTGAGTATGGTTTTACCTTGGTTTGAGGCTGTGGCTGAGATGCAGAGGTTTAGCATTTATTCTTTGAGTTCTCCACTCATCTCATACTTGTTTAGGTACCCACGAGGTGTCAAAACCAACCCATTAGAGGTATGACGTGTCTGTGAATTTCCTACTATAATAAGTGTTGACATAGTAACTTCAGGATGCTCAATATCTTGTGCGATGAGGTCTGTAGTAGTAGTCACCGTTATCTTCTCTTTAGGTCGCCCTACATGAGAGGCGATAATGGCTATGCGTTCCTCTCCCTCACTCAACGCCTTTAAAAAGTTCTGATATGGCAAAATTCGTTTTTTAGACTTAGGATTGTAAATCCCTAAAATCATATCGGCATCAAAACAGTTTCTGACTCTCTTGTCTATGAGGTCTATATCGGTTAATTTATCTGAAAGAGATATAACAGCAAAATCTTGACTAATAGGGGCACCTATGCGTGAAGCAGTAGCCAAAAATGAGGTAACACCTGCAATAGAAACTACCTCTATCTCATCCCAAAGTTTCTGTTCGTCCATCAGTTCTGTGACAAGTGTTGCCATACCAAAGACATTGACATCACCATTGGAGATAATGCAAGTTGTCTTTCCCTCTTTAGCATAGTTTATCGCCTCTTGACATCGTGCTATCTCTTTGGTCATTCCAGACATAAACACAGGCTTGTCACCGATGAGTTCTGCTAACTCTTTTACATAGTTTCTATAGCCTACTACGGCTTCACACTCATTTAGGGCTTCAAGTGCCTCAGTTGTCATATACTTTGTACCGCCTGCACCTGAACTTAGTATGTATAGTTTTTTTGCCATTATATTGCTCCTGCAATGGTTATTTTTTTATTGTAAATCTCTTTATTTATGATGAGTTCTTTATTCTCTGATAGTAAAACAGCACTGGGTTCAGCCACCCCTTTAAGCCCAAAGAACTTAGTAGATGCCGACTTTGAGAACTCATTTTCAAGAGCATTTATAGCATCTTTTTTATAAAACTCTAGATCAAAATTGTACTTTTTAGCAAACTCTAACAGCCCAACTTCATCTGCTTTTGCTTCAAATGAGCCTATGTTTTTTACATCTTCCATGGTTAGATTATGAGACTTTAAAAACAGCATAACAGCCTCTTCAATCTCTTCCATTGGTGTATCTCTGTTACAACCAATACCTAAGTAGATTTTAGGACGAAGCGTAAGAGAGTTAGATACGATATGAGGGGCAATAACAACAGTATCTAAATCTATATTTTCAAAATCTACCAACTCCAAGTTCTCTTTATTTGGAATGGTTTCAAAAATTGATGCATAAGTAGCCACTTTAACCATTTGCTTGTTTAAAAGTCTGTTAGAGACACGAGCCAATGCCTTTAGATTCTCTATCTTCCAACCACACTTTTGTGCCAACATCTCAAAGGCTAAAGTTTTGGTTTGGTCGGTAGCCGTCGAGATAAAGTTCATACAGTTAGGCAAAGAGTTAGCAATAGTATCTGCCAACGCATTTGCACCTCCTAAATGCCCACTAAGTAGAGGTACTATCTTATCAAGTGCCAAATTTATTACTATTACAGCAGGGTCGGTTGATTTGTCTTCTAGCAAAGGGGCAATCTTACGTACTACAGCCCCCATTGCCAAGATGCAGACAATAGCATCATAACTCTTCCATGCAGGAGCTAAAATGTCATCTAGCTTGTTGTAGAGTTTTAGCTCTTTTAGGTTGTGTGTTAAATCTTTTTTTCCATAAACATCAACTTCATGTTCAGATAAGTATGGAACCAATTTACATGCTGAATTTAGGCTTGGTTGGTTTATGGTTACTATGGCTATTTTCATTCTTCTATCTCTTTTACCAATGGCTTCACATACAGGTGTGACTCTTGTGTCTCTTTTTGATGTAAAAAATCCCCTAACAAAATCAAAGCAACCCCTCTAATGTGTGAAACCTGCTCTTCAATATTAGAGATCGTTCCCTTGTAAATCGCCTCATCTTCCCAAGTAGCTTTCTCTACCACCCAACAAGGAGTATTTGGGCTATAGCCCATCTCTAAAGCCCTCTTTTTAAGCTTTTTAAGCAACAAAATAGAGAGATAAAAGACCAAAGAGGAGTTTTTACAAGCTAAGATATTGTCCAAACTCTCAGGATTAGGAGTCTTTCCCTCCACACGAGTAATAATCAGTGTTTGAGAAACCCCTGGAATGGTATATTCAATCCCCAAACTAGCACTTGCCCCAAAACTAGCCGTAATCCCTGGAATGACTTGATAGGCTATATTTTTTTCATTTAAAAAGCTTATCTGTTTTG